>Ga0105238_10001099_pt1 | contig 27326 bp, 24 predicted proteins | sample KBSC34metaG_FD_81526 | JGI IMG/M metagenome (GOLD analysis project Ga0105238, IMG submission 81526) | Corn rhizosphere microbial communities from Kellogg Biological Station, Michigan, USA - KBS C3-4 metaG | ecosystem: Host-associated > Plants > Roots > Rhizosphere > Soil | place: Michigan, USA...
AAGGGCGCGCTGGTCTCGAGCGCCCAGGATGCCGGTCCGGGCAAGAAGGCGGGCATCGTCGCCGGTGACGTCATCACCCAGGTCGACGGCAAGGATGTCGCCTCGCCGAAGGAACTCGCCCGCATGATCGGTGCATTCGCGCCGGGCAAATCGGTCGATGTCACTGTTTGGCGAAATGGCAAGGACGAAACGGTAAAGGTCGATCTCGGCACCCTACCGGCCAGCGATAAGCAGGCGTCGAACAGTGACAGCGGCAAGCAGGCGGCCCCCGCCAAGGCCGACACGCTGGCGGATCTTGGCATGACCGTCACCAAAGCCGACAACGGCAAAGGCCTGGTCGTGACCGACGTCGATCCTGACAGTACCGCGGCCGACCGCGGCATCCAGCCGGGCGACGTCATCACTTCGATCAATTCCAACGAAGTCAGCAACACCGGCGATGTCAAAAAGGCCATGGCCGATGCAATGAAGTCCGGCCGCAAGGCGGTGCTGATGCAGATCAGCCGCGACAACACGAACCGCTTCGTCGCGCTGCCTGTGGCCAATGGCTGACCTGCCCCAGAATTGAGGGTCCGGTACGCTTAAAGTCTGACTTTCAGTGCGTCAGTTTCACCGACGCACTGAAAAAATGGTTTGCAGCGGTGCGGGAGAACTCATACTCGGGTTCCACCGAGGTAGTGGCGGGCTTACCCCATTTTCGTAAACGGCCGTTCGCAGGGAAACTCGCGGCGCAGGTTTGATCATTTCTGCGGTCAGTGACGGGAGAGTTAAGCGTCTCGCGGTCGCGAGGGATATGACGCGCTTGCCGGTCTTAGCTGCCGCACCAGATCAAATAGACGATCGAATAGGGCCAGCTACTGATGAGACATGCTCGACATGACCCCTGAAATTGCGATCGGACCGCCGCGATTGGCAATCAACGAAGGCTTTGGCTTTTTGGTCACAGATCAGGATGGCCAAATCCGTTGGCCAACGCACCAGGGTCTATATGCCTCCGATACACGACTTGTCTCAAGTTGGCAGATTTCCGCCAATGGAGAGCCCTGGGATCTCCTCAACTCCGGGAACATCGCTCACTTCGCCACCAGAATCTTCCTGGTAAATCGGCGATTTGCGACGGAGTCCGGTCCGGTGGAGGCCGGCAATCTCGGGCTGACAATCGGTCGCGCCTTGGGTGACGGAGGATTGCATGAGGATCTAGACCTGGTGAACCACGGGCTAGAGGCAGTGCAATTCAATCTGGAAGTCGGCATTCGTTGTGACTTCGCAGACCTCTTCGAAGTCAAGGCTGGCGCTGTTGTTCGCCGTGGTCGGATCACCACAAAATGGATGCCCGGGAGCGCGCGCCTCAATACGTCCTACATAAATCAGGATTTTAGACGGGCAATCACCATCGCGGTACACAGAACGCCCACAAAGCCTGTCTATGCCAATGGGAGAATCTCTTTCGATATCAGGCTCGAGCCTGGTGCGACCTGGCATGCTTGCCTTCTCTACGACTTTGGCCAGGGTCAGAAGACGTCTCGGGCCCCACGCGCTTGCGTTGACAGATGCTTGAGTTCGAAAACCGCACAGCGGGTTTCCAAATGGCGTGACTCGGCATGCAAGCTCAGCACCCCGAACGGCGCATTCGAACAGCTCTACACTCAAGCAATTGAAGATATGTCCGCACTTCGACTGCCCGTCGAAGGTACGGACCACCTTGAGTACGTTCCGGCTGCCGGCTTGCCGTGGTTCATAGGATTGTTCGGTCGCGACAGTCTGATCGTCTCGCTTCAGAATGCCGTGGTCTATCCGAATTTCGCGCGGGGTGCCTTGGACGTTCTAGGCCGGTTTCAGGCCGTCTCACGTGACGACTACCGGGATGCAGAGCCCGGAAAGATCATGCACGAGCTTCGTATCGGCGAGCTCGCTCATTTCAACCTAATTCCCCATACGCCCTACTATGGCACCGCAGATGCAACACCCCTCTATCTGATCGCGCTTCACAGCGCTTGGCGCTGTACCGGCGATGCCAGTTTGATAGAGCGGCACATCGGTACCGCTGAGAAATGCCTCGACTGGATCGACCGCTATGGCGATCGTGACGGCGATGGCTTTCAAGAATATGAAACGCGCTCAAAAGCCGGCTATGAAAATCAGGGCTGGAAGGACGCCGAGGATGCCGTCGTCTATCCCGACGGCACACCGGTCAAGGGACCAAAGGCCCTTTGCGAGTTGCAGGGCTATGTCTACGACGGCTGGCAGCGCATGGCCGAAATCTACGATGCTAGAGGCGACGGTGATCGCGCCAGAGAACTGACGGCCAAGGCCAAGGCGTTGTTCGCACGCTTCAATGAGGAATTCTGGGATGCGGGGTCAGGTTTCTATGCCTTCGCGCTGGATGGGGACAAGAAGCCGGTTCTGAGCGTCGCATCAAATCCTGGGCACTGCCTATGGTCCGGGATTGTCGACCCAGAGCGGGCCGCAAGCGTGGTGCGCAGGCTGATGATGCCGGACATGCAGAGCGGATGGGGCATCCGGACGCTTTCGGCCGACCATCCAGCCTACAACCCGAATTCTTATCAGAGGGGGTCCGTATGGCCGCACGACAACGGGTTGATCGCACTCGGTTTTAGACGCTATGGATTCTTCGAAGAAGCTGCCCGGATCGCCGGAGACGTAAGTGGTGCGGCAAGCTACTTCATGCAGCATCGCATGCCCGAACTCTATTCCGGGTCGACGCGGACACCTACAACTTTTCCAGTGCAGTACAGGGGGGCGAATGTTCCGCAAGCGTGGGCTGCGGGCTCATGCTTTTCCTTCCTGCAGGCAATCGTTGGGATGCGAGCAGACGCGCCCAACGGCAAGTTGTACATCGACCCGAAGCTGCCCGATTGGATGCCAGAGATAACTTTCAAGGACCTTCGCCTGGGCGAAGAACTCCTGGACATTCGGTTCTGGCGCACCGGCACTGCCACGCATTGGGAAGTGTGCGGAGGGGATGCTTCACTGGTGGAACCCCATAATTGCGCGACCGGTCCGAGTCTCTCTAACGTCCGCCGCGACACCTAGTGCATTGACGCAAGTCATGCAGCAGCCGCCCGAGCGGCGGTTTGGTCCGCTGCCGTGGGTTTGATCGGCTGTGCCAACGTGCTAGGCCGGGCCGATCACAACGGGGTCGGACATGGCAGGCGTATCGCGAAAACACCCGATGCTGAGGCGCTCGCAGGCGATGTGGGTTTCGCGGCGCGTATGGCAGCCGCGCCTTGTCTTCTGGGCGGGCGCCATCTCGATCGGCCTGATCAGCGTGCTGTTTGCGATTATGGCCGACCAAGCGCAAGCGCTGTTCCGTATCGTCATCGGCAACAACGGTGGCTGGCGCTCCTATCTTCCGCTGGTGATAACGCCGCTGGGTTTCGTTCTGTGCGCGTGGCTGGCCCATTCATTTTTTCCTGGCTCACAGGGAAGCGGCATCCCACAGGCGATTGCCGCGCGCCACCTGCGGGACGACGAGGATCGGGACCACATCCTGTCGTTGCGGCTCGTCATGGGAAAGATCGCACTCACCGTCGTCGGCCTGTTCTGCGGCGCCTCGATCGGCCGCGAAGGGCCAACGGTACAGGTCGGAGCATCGTTGATGCTGCAGGCCGCGCGCTGGGGCGGCATGGCGCAGGCGCGGGGCCTGATCCTGGCAGGTTCGGCAGCTGGCATCGCGGCTGCTTTCAACACGCCCCTTGCCGGCATCGTCTTTGCTATCGAGGAAATGGGCCGCACCTATGAATCGCGCACCAATGGGCTGGTGCTTACGGCCGTCATTTTGGCGGGCCTCGCCTCGTTTGGACTACTCGGCAACTACACCTATTTCGGTGTCGCGAAGGACACCGTGGCTTTCGCCAGCGATTGGCCGCTGGTGCTGGCCTGCGGTGTCATCGGCGGCGGCGTCGGCGCGCTGTTTTCGCTGCTGGCCTTGAAGGCCATGCGCCGCATCCGCCGCTGGAATGCGTTGCAGCCGCTCTGGCGCACGCTGCTTGTGGCGGGAGTTTGCGGGCTGGCAGTGGCTGTCATCGGGTTTGCCTCGGGCGGCCTGACCTTCGGAACGGGCTACACCCAGGCGCGTGGCGCGATCGAGGGCACTCCGCTGCCAGCGTTCTTCTTCGTGGAGAAGTTCGCGGCGGGCCTGCTGTCGATGGTCTCTGGTATTCCGGGCGGCATCTTCGCACCGTCGCTGGCGGTGGGCGCCGGCTTAGGGAACACGTTGGGCCTCGTCTTAGGTACCAGCACTGGCATTGCCGCCTTGCTCGGCATGGCCGGTTATTTCGCCGGCGTCGTGCAGGCGCCGATGACGGCCTTCGTGATCATCCTGGAGATGACCGGTAACCACGACAATGTCATTGCGCTGATGTGCGCGGCAATGCTGGGCTACGGCACGGCCCGTCTGATTTCGCACGAGCCACTCTATCATGCGATGTCCCGGGTGTTCATTGCCGAGGCGATCAGGAGGCGACGGGCGGTGTCGGGAGATGCCGTCAAGGCGGCTTAGTGGCTTCAGAGCCGCCCTCCCCAATCGGCCGGTTCGAACGGCCACACGGACAAGATGATGGCCGCCGCCGGCAGCACCATGATTACCAAGTGCAATCTTCACCGTTCTGCTCATAACCGGAGTCTGAGCGCTTTGATCGGAGAGGCAAATCACAAGGGCCTTAGGTTCTTCCGGCAGTGGGATCCTTACAATGCCCAACGAAATGCCCGTTGGAGCTCAGAGACACCGTCTTTATCATACCATCGTCCGTGCGAGACGATGACGCGTTCCGGATCCCAGTCGAACATCTGACGAACCGCCAATCGGAGCGCTGTGCGACGCCCTACGAAGCTCAAACGCATGTCGATAGGGGCCTTACCGTCAGGATCTGCAGCGCCGGCAAGCTTCACGAGAAGTCTGAGAAACCAGCTATGAATCCGATTTGGCTCAAAGTTCTCGATCAGGTCAGTGAGAATTAAGGTGCGGGTGCTGCGATGAAACAGTACGGCCTCCGTTAGCATATCGCCGCGCACCACCAGCAGGTCTACATCATCAGGCCAAGGCGTGTGGCGACCCACCAGCAAAGTATCAACATCAATACGACGCTTCGCTCGACGTGTGAGGCCGCGGACAGCCAGAACCTTTGCAGCGGGGACGGCGGCTTTCCAGTCGGGCACCCACCAATAGTGCAGCGAATTCGGCGCAACCAGGTAGCGGATTGGTCCCAATATCTCGATGGCCGATCGAAGCGCGGGCGAATATGCCACCGGCGAATGGAGAACCAATTCCCCGCTTCGCAGCCGAAAGATCGTCATGCGCGTTGAGAAGGGGAATTTCAGCCAGCCCAGCCCGAATCTGATTTCAGAACCGTCTACAATCCATAGGTCGGAGGCCACCGGCTTCAGAACGTTGATCGGTTCATACAGATCCAAAGCGGACCTACCATTTGCGTGTCTGTGAAGCATTGGCCGGGCTCAGCGTTAGTTGAAGAATCTACTCAGAGACGTCCGAACGCGCAGGCGCTAGTGACTAATATGGCGCATGGTCCTCAACCGGAAAGCGCGCGCTTTCACGCTTCGCCAGCCATTCGCGAATTGCGAGGCGAATGACCTCCAACCGGGTCAGGTTCATCTCAGAGGCAGCAGCCGAGATGGCCATTTCGGTACCGGCGTCCAAAGTCATGGTGCTGGACGCGCGCAGCATCGCCGCCGCTTCGAGATCGGCTAGCCGTTGGTTCTCGCTTGCATCCTTGTTCCCTGCAGCCAAAGCGCTCCTCGCGATGATCAGTTGGGGTTGTGGCCGAGCTCGGCGGTGTCGTAGTCCTTCAGTGCGACGATCCAGTTGTCTCTTATCGTCACCAGGACAAGGCGGGATCCCTGCGGATAGTATCTGGGCAGGGCCGCCGCTTGATTGGAAAGGACAGCCCAATTCAGACCGCAAAACTCCCCACCGAGCAGCCAGTTCTGGCGCTCACGATCGCCTAGGACGGCGATGTATTCCCCGTCGCCGGGATAACCGATCAGGCCTATTTCTTCGTACTCTTCCAACTTACGGATCATGGCCGTCCGACTATCAAAGACAGGAGACTTGGCGTGTTCGCGCCGAGATCGAAACGGCCCGACACCAACCCCAGCCTGGTGCCGGGCCGTCAGGAAGTGCCCGCGCGGACACATTTCCTCGGAGCCCTAGCCGGGGTCACCAGAACGGTCGGGTCGGTGAAGGATTTCATTTGCACAGGCAACCAGAGGAATTGTGGAGCCCTGTTGCCTGGCTTGCGACAACCACACAGCACGGTTTTCCGTGGAGAGCCCCCTCATTGCCGAGCGCGCCGCGGAAGTGATCTCGAACGCCCCGCAAGATGCACATTGGAATTCGACCTTGCGAGACGTGACCTCGGCCTCCAACGCCATTCCGGCGCAGACCGGGCAGATGCACGGAAAGTACCGCCTTTCGAACGACAGGACGCTCATGGTGCTAGGCTCCCTGTCTGCGCGAGGGCGGCGGCCGGTCGGCCACAGGCCCAACCGAAGCCGCTCAGGAAATAAGCGATTAATGCCAAGTGCCATCGGTCGGAACGTGAGTGCATTCGCTTCCTTTCTGACAGCATCGGCGCTGACTAGCCCCTTGTCTTTGGTGCAACATTTCTGCGCGTGGCAACTTCGATCTGCTTTGCTTCCACTTCGAGCCGGTCCGGAGCGGCGGAGCCCATCAAGGCGTAAGCCGTGCCTCCCGATTGCCAGTAGACTGTCGGTACCCTGCCGTCAGTGGCCGGGGTCGGAGGAACGGCGTCCTCGCCGTTCATTGGAGCCGCGACGAGCGTGATCCGGCCGACGCTGGGTGTGTCGGCGGTCACGACGAGGCTCTGCTGCCCGTTCCAGGGCTGCACCTGGACGTCCTTCACCACCCACACGGAAGGCAAGGTCGGCATGCTGACGTTGACTGCACCCACCAGCCGTTCAATTTTGTCCTGCTTCGGTTCGGTGCCCCTGTCTGGGCCGGCATTGAGCTGCGCAACTTTCAAGGCATCTCTCGCGGCCAGGATGAAGGTCTCATCGGCCGTCTTGCCGCCTTGGCGAAGCGGCGCGGTCAGCGAGTTGGCCGACCACCCAGCTGCAATAAGGACAACAGCAGCGACCTGCAGTTTTAGAGCAGCTACCAGCTTCTTGCGGCGGAACACTCGTTCCAGCTGTCTTGCTTTCTCCATGGTCGCGCGCGGTGGAAACGCTCGACGCGGTTGAGCACTGCGCAGAGCCTCCATGCGCTGCGCGTGCGCAAACACCTCGGCGGCCCGTTCCGGCTCCTGCGCAAGCCGCGCTTGCAGGTCGGATCGCTGCGATGGCGAGAGCTCGCCGTCGAGGAAACGGTTGATCTCTTCGTCCGAAATCCGGCTATTCGGCCACATCACGGCCTCCCACAATTTTCAACGAACCCGACACCTGGCTCATTTCATGTTCAACGCTGTGTTTCAGCGCGGCGCGGGCTCGGCTCAAGCGCGACATGACCGTCCCAGCAGGCACCCCCAGCAACTCGGCGGCTTCCGCATATGTGAAGCCCAGTACGCCAACCAGATGAAGGATTTCCGCCTGCTCCGCCGGCATGGCAGCGAGCGCTCTTTCAACGTCGGCTAGTTCGGCACAATGCTCTTGCGCTGGCGGCGACGTGCGGTCGGAGAGATCGGCGTAAGAGGCAAGGCGCTGCCGGTCGACCGCCATGCGGCTGGCGCCAGATAAAAAAGTATTCCGCACTATTGTGATCAGCCAGGGCAACAGCGGGCGCGATCCATCGTAAGATTTGGCCAATGACAGGGCACGGACAAGCGCCTCCTGCACCAGATCGTCGGCATCCGAGTTATCGCGCGTCAGCACCCGCGCGTAACGCCATAGATCCTCAAGATAGGGTGTCACGTCGAAGTTCACGCCCATACCGTTCCGTATCGTCTGCGCCCGGGATCGGCCCAGCGGTCAGGGACGCAACCGCTGGGCCTGATGGGAGCGCTTTCCTCCCGAAGTGCAGGCGTCGAATAGCCATGTGTCATCAATGCCTGCTTCGCTCCCCAGTTCCGACGGTGGCCTCTGGAGGCAGCTCGCCACGGTCGAAGCTCACCCTCAACGCTGCATCTACCGAGCTAGGGCCGAAACTATTCCATCGCGGTGGCAAATTTCCTCTGGCCTGAGGACCTACGTGGATGGGCGAATTGGCAATCAGGTTTAAGAAAGCTGGCCCCAATAAGGCGCTGTGCACCTCGCTGTGAGCGCCCTCATTTCTGAAAACCAACTGGCGTGTCCGCTCTCAACTCGTGAGCATCCTCGCTTGTGAATGCGATGCGGGACAAAGCTATTCCGTCGAAGGTAAGGCGGTTGGAGAGGGTGGACCAGCTTCCTGAATCAACTTTGGCGAACCGGCTCGTAACCCATTGGCTGGTAACGATTATGTCAATCGCTGAGGGACGTCGTTTTCGACAGAAAATCAATACGTTAGCAGTTGGCTCGCCAATCCATTTCCTTCGTATTCTCTCGTATGGTCTGGCGAACCTAAGGACAGGGAGGAGGTCTAGTTTTCGCGATGTCCTTGTCTTATTCGCCACAATGAACGGCCGTCGGCCAAAACGGGTCCCAGCGCGTGAAAAGTGAGCGAGCTTTCACCGGCGGCGATGGCTTTCACTGCAATCGTCTCGGATACTGGGCGACCGCATCGAGATGCGCCTTACGTCAGTGTCGGGCGGGAGCGAGGTTCACTTCGCCCGCGAAATGACAGGCGGCGATATGACCTGGTCCCATGACCTTTGCTGGTGGGGGCGTCTCACAAACTGCTTGCGCGGCGGTACATCGCGTGCGGAACCGGCAGCCCGTTGGTGGATTGACAGGACTTGGCACGTCGCCGTTGAGCATGATGCGCTGACGCACCCGTTCCTGCTTCGGATCGGTATCCGGTATCGCGCTCAGGAGCGCCTGGGTATAGGGATGAGACGGCCTGTCGTAGAGTGCGCGGCTCTCGCCGATCTCCATCAGCCGCCCGAGATACATGACGTAGACACGCTGGGCTGCCTGTCGCACCACAGCCAGATCATGCGCAATGAGCAGACAGGCCATTCCCATCTCGTCACGCAATTGTAAGAAGAGGTTCATGATCTGGGCGCGGATGGAGACGTCCAGCGAGCTGACCGGCTCATCACAGATCAGCACCTTCGGATTCGCCGCCAATGCCCGGGCGATACAGACGCGCTGGCGCTGGCCACCTGACATCTCGCGCGAATAGCGATCCATGATCTGGGTCGGAAGGCCAACAGCGGCGAGCAGTTCTTCGATCCGCTTCTGCCGCGCCTTGGCATTCTTTTCACCATTGATTACCAGCGCTTCGTCGATCGCCTGACCGATCGTCTGCCGCGTGCTGAGAGAGGAATAGGGATCCTGGAAGATGTACTGAACCTGCCGTCTCGACTCTGCGAGACGGCGACCGCGCAGCGACAGGAGATCCTCGCCACGAAAGATGATCTTGCCGGAGCTCGGACGTTCCAGGCCGACCACAGTGCGACCCAGGGTCGACTTGCCACAGCCGGATTCGCCGACAAGGCCGACGATCTCGCCCTCGCCGATCGAGACGGTCACGCCATCACAGGCCTTGACCTCCGCTCCCGTGCGGCGATCGCGGAAATGCGTCTTCAGATCTACGATATCGATCAGGGGGCCAGGCATCATGCCAACTCGTCGGCCAGCTTGTTCATGACCACGGGGCAGGCGGCCAGATGCTCGGGACTATCTCCCGGGGCATGCACCAAAGGCGGACGTCCGCGCTCGCAATTCGGGATCGCTTGGCTGCAGCGCGGCATGAAGGCGCAGCCATCGATCCGGCGCGAAAGATCCGGGGGCGACCCCGGTAAGCCCGAGAACCGGCTGCCGATTGGAGCCTTCAGCGTCGGAACTGAATTGAGCAGGCCCAGCGTATAGGGGTGGACCGAGCGGGTCAGCACGTCGTCCACCGAGCCAATCTCCGCAAGCCGGCCCGCATACATGACGGCGACCTTGGTCGCCATGCCGGAAACGACGCCGATATCATGGGTGATCATGACTATGGCCATCTTCAGGCGGCGCTGAAGATCCTTGAGAAGGCTGACGATCTGCGCCTGAACCGTGACGTCGAGCGCGGTGGTGGGTTCATCCGCGATCAGGAGCCGCGGCTCGCCTGCGATGCTCATCGCAATACCGACGCGCTGCCTCTGTCCGCCTGAAAGTTCATGCGGATATTGCTGCAATCTGCTCAGCGGGTCAGGAAGCCCGACGAGCGAAAGCAGTTCCCCGGCGCGCTGCTCGGCGGCGCGAGGTGTCAGCTTCAAGTGCTCTTCGGCCACTTCAGCGATCTGCCGCCCGATTTTCCGAACTGGATTGAGCGCACTCAGCGGGTCCTGGAATATCACCCCAATGCCGCCACCACGGACCGCACGGAGCTTGTCTTCGCCCGACGTGAGCACATCCTGACCTTCGAATCTCACTGAACCTTCAATATCGGAATCAACGCCGGCGGGCAGGAGTCCCAGGGGAGCCAGGTTGAGGATGGTCTTGCCGCTACCGCTCTCGCCGACAATGGCCAGAATCTCGCCCTCGTTGACCGTATAGGACACCCTGTCGACCGGCCGCACGCTCGTTTTCGGCGTATGCAGCGTCACGGTCAGGTTGCGGACATCGAGGATGGGGGTTGCGGAGCCGACTGTCTGGATCATGCCGCAATCTCCTTCAGGAACTCTCTACGGCGCTGGAAGAGGCGCCGCTTGCTCATGGGGCGTGGATTCTTCGCCAGCGCGATCGCTTCACCGAGAAGGTTGAAGCCGATGACCATGATGGTCAGCGAGAGACCAGGAAGGATGACCAGCCGCGGCGCTTCCTCGAGATAGGGCAGAGCCGCGACAAGCATTTGTCCCCACTCCGCCTGCGGCGGTTGGACGCCGAGGCCGAGGAAGCTGAGATTGGCGATGTTCAGTGCCAAGACGCCCGCGTCGGCGCTGGCGTAAATCAATACGGAGCCGAGAGCGGCAGGCGTCAGGTGCTTGACGATGATGCGGGTCCGGCTGGCGCCAAGGACGCGCAGGCTCTCGATATAGGGTTGATTGACGGCAGCGGCGACGACGCCGCGCGCCAGCCGCGCATAGATAGGCACCCAAGCAATGGCAAGCGCGAGGATCATGTTCCAGAAGTCGGGACCGAAGACGCCGACGATCGCCAATGCAACGACCAAGCTTGGCACGCTGAGACCGAAATCGATGATCCGCATGAGAATTTCATCGAGCCAGCCGCCAAAATATCCGGAGATAGTACCGATCACCATGCCAACCGAACCAGCCATTAGCAGGACGAGGGTTACGCCGAAGAGAGTTGTGCGCGCACCCGCTACCAAGCGGCTCAGAGTATCGCGCCCGAGATTGTCCGTTCCAAACCAGTGTTCCGCGCTGAACGTCTGACTTGCCTTCAGCAGATTCTGCGCATTCGGATCATAAGGGCTGACATACTTGCCGAACACGGCGATGAAGATGAAGAAGCCGATCAGGAAACAAATCGGCAGACCGACGGCCTTGTAGAGATCCTTGATCGCTTTCATGTCAGCCTCGCATTGCTCGGCGCTGCAGGGGGTCGACCACTATTACCAGCAGGTCGACGACCAGGTTTACGATGATGAAAAGAACTGAAAACAACAGCAGGCAGGATTGCAGCACCGGTAGATCGCGGAAGCGCGCGGCGTCCACGAAATACGCGCCGATGCCTTGCCACGCAAAAATTGGCTCGATGACGATTGCCGATTGGATCATGAACGCCAAGTTCATGCCGAAGGCCGTCAGCACGACGGGAACAATGTTGGGGAGAGCATCGCGGAGCAGAATTCGCCGTCGCCCGAAACCCTTGCTCATCGCTGTGATGACGAAAGGCCTGCTCATGGCCTCCTCGAGAGAGACGCGTGCGACGCGGCTGAGCAAGGCACCCGGCACCAGGCCGATCGCTATGCTCGGAAGGATCCAGGAGGTGGGACCGCGAAATCCGAACGTCGGCAATAGGTTCATGATGACGCCAAACGCATAGATGAGCATGGCCGCGAGAAAGAATTTCGGGACCGAGATGTTCACAACGGCGAGCGCGCGAATGAACCTGTCGACCAGTCCGCCTGGCCACAGAGCCCCGCAGAAGCTCAGAACGAGGCCGACAACCAGCATCACGATACCGCCACCTGCGATCATCACGAGCGTCGGCTCAAGCCGCTTTTCGATGGCCGTCGACACTTCTTCGCCGGTGCGAAGCGATTTGCCGAAATCGCCATGCACGACGTCGGCAACCCAATAACCGTAGCGATACAGGAGAGGATCGCGCAGCCTGTATTCCTCTGCAACTTTATCGACAACGGCTTGCGAGACGAAGCCGCCACGCAACTCCGCAATCAGAGCAGCGACATTGCCGGGGAATGCAGCAACCAGGATGAAGGAGAAAACAGAAGCAATGACTACGAGAACAAGCGCCGACATGGCGCGGTTCAAGGCTATCCTCAACATGGATGGCTCCCTTTGGCATTCACGTGGAGAAGATTGCACTCCGCCACGTCGATTGGCGAAGGGCCAAGCCCGCTATAGTGAAATTCCCTTGATGGGCATCTCGTACTCTGTTGCCGGTACAACGAATGCCTTGATCCTGTCGCCATGCGCCCAGACGCGCTGCGCATGATAGAGCGGCGCCATGGCCCAATTGTCGTGCAGCCAGGTTGAAACTGCCTGGAAGGCTTCGGCTCGCTCGGCCTCCGAAGCGGAGAGAGCCTTGACAATGAGCGGATCGACACCGGGATCCTCCCACAGCTTGCCGTCCGTTCCCGGCTCGATGGAGGACAAGATCATCAGCCCGATCGTATTGTACGGATCGTAAGGCGCGCCATTGGTGATGAACAGCGAGATATCGTATTTGAACTGCGGGATATCGCCATGGCGCGCTGCATGGTCGACATTCCGCAGAGTCAGTCCGATACCTGCCTCCGAGAACTCGGCCTGCAATACCTCGCCGAGCGCACGAGAATTTGCGACCGCATCTTCCGAAATGACGAGTTCGACATTCAATGGCTTGCCGTCCTTCGAACGGGTGCCTTCGCCAACCCATCCTGCCTCATCGAGCAGCTTCTTGGCCCGTTCCACATCACGCTTGGGGATGTCGAAGCGCTTGCCGGAATAGGCGATGACGTCCGGATAGAGATTCATCGTCGGGGTGGCGTAGCCTTTCATCAAGGCGGCACAAATGGCTTCCCGATCAATGAGCAGATTAAATGCCTCGCGGACCCTGATGTCCTTGAACAGCTCGCGGCGCGGATTGAACCCGAGGATCATCGTGTCTGTTCCGGTATCCGTTACGATGTTGATGCCACCGGACTTCAGCGTGGTCGCGTCCTGCGGGCTGATCGCCGCGATGAACGCGCCGCCAGCGGCATCGATATCGCCGGCGAGCAGCGCCGACATCCGGCTGCGTGCATCCGGGATTACGACGAGGGACACCTTGTCAAGCGTAGGTTTGACGCCCCAATACTTCTCGTTCGGAACGAGGTCGGTTCCTTCCGGAGTGTCGCTGTCGACTTTCCACGCGCCGGTGCCGATAGGGCTTTTGTAGGAACCGTCGGCCTCGACCGCCTTCGGGCTCAAGAAACGAACGGGCCGAACATAGGAGAACTCGATCAGCGCGGTTGGGGTCACTTGCTTGAAATGAATTGCCACCGTCATCGGATCGATCACTTCGATCTTGTCGAGGTTGGTGGAGACTTGAAGCCAGTTGTAGTCAGCCTTAGGCATCCACCGCTCGAGATTCCACTTCATTGCCTCGGCGTTCCAAGGCTCGCCATCGGTGAAGACGACATCCGGACGGAGCTTGAACGTGTAGACTTTGTGATCTTCGGAGATGGTCCAGGATTCGGCCAGTGCAGGCTCAATCTTGCCACCGCGCGTATATTGCACCAGTGGATCAAAGATCATGTCCTGAATGGCGAAAATACCGACATAGCGCTGCGGATCCAGGTTGCCTGCTGGCCTCGCCAAAGGCAGACGCAACGTTTTTGGATCGTCTGCGGCGGAGGCCGGAGAGCCGCCCAAGTCCATTGCCAACAGTCCGCTGAGTGCCGTCGCACCGAATAGCACCGTTCGACGTGAAATATTCATAGCCGCTTGACTCCCATTTCGTGATGGCCGGTGGTGAATGTCGCGCTGGTAGCGCTTCTGTTCCCGAATTCTTCTCCAGGTCACGACGCCAGAGATTTTTGTTATGTATCGACATTACGGCCGGCCTTCAGCGGGTCAAATGCCTTGTTCCATTGAGGTTATAACGCGAGGTAATGAGGCGATTGTGGCTTCGGGATGGGCGCCGGCAATTGCGGTACTCGGCTCTCCAAAATCGTAGAGGCGGCAAATTGCGGTCATAACTTTTCAGCCGTCGCTTCCCATTCAATGGAATTTGCGAAGCGGGAAATCGCAATCTAGCTTCCCGCCATGACGCTGCAAAAAAAGCCCGCATCCTCCCATTTTCCCCTGTATCGCCTGCTTGTCGACGGCCCGGGCGAGATCGTCGTGGATCTCGACGGCGAGCAACTTGCCGCGCATCCTCACGAGACGGTTGCGAGCGTCATGCTCCGCCACATCGATCCAAGCCAATACCGCCGCTCGGCGGTCTCTGGCGAGCCACGCGCTCCGCTTTGCATGATGGGGGTCTGCTTCGAGTGCCTTGTCGAAATCGACGGGCAGAAGAACCAGCAAGCGTGCTTCGTGCGTGTGCGCAGCGGCATGACCATCCGCCGCCAGTTCCCCCGTGGAGAACGGCAGTGAGCGCCCCGGATCTCCTGATTATCGGCGGCGGCTCGACCGGCCTATCCGCGTCGATCGTCGCACGCGAGCTGGGCCTGTCCGTCGAGTTGCTGGACGAGCGGCCTGCCCTTGGCGGAAATTATTTTGCCGGCGCCGGAAATCCATCGGCTGGCAAGACGAAGCTCGGCGAAGGCTATGCGCAAGGAGCGGACTTGTTGCGCAAGGCAAACGGGCCGGGCATGCGCAATGGCGCCTTTGCCTGGCAGATCGAACCGGACGGCAAGACCTATTTCATCGACCCCGCCGGTAAGGTCGGTTCGATTTCGCCGCGCCGCCTGCTGATCGCCACCGGTGCCCAGGAGCGCCCGGTACCGATCGCCGGCGCTCTGCTGCCGGGCGTCATGTACGCCGGGGCAGCGCAACTCATGCTCAAGACCTTCGGCAGCATCCCGGCAGGGCGCGCCGTGCTGGTTGGAAGCGGGCCGCTGCTTCTCCTGCTCGCGAAGCAATTGCTGAGCCAAGGCGCAGCGCCTGCCGCAATGATCGAGACGACACCGCGGGCAGGGTTGCTGATGACGGCAACGAGCCTGCCCGCGGCGCTCAAGGTGCCGGCGCTCCTGTCCGAGGGGCTTGGCTTTCGCAGCGCTCTGAAGAAGAGCGCCATGGCCTGGCACCGACAGGCGTCCGGTGTCTTCATTTCCGGCAGGGACAAGGCACAGAGCGTCACATTCACCGACCGGCACGGTCAGCACCATACCATCATGGCCGATCTCATCCTGCTACATGACGGGGTCATTCCCAACGATCATGTCGCGCGTCAGCTCAAGTGCAAGGAAACCTGGAACCCCGGCCAGCATTGTTTTAACACGACGGTGGATCAATGGGGCGAGACCAGCCGGAAAGGTATTTTCGCCGCCGGCGACTGCACAGGGATCTGGGGCGTCGAAGCAGCCCGCATGTCGGGGGAAATCGCAGCCCTCGAGATTGCCCGCCAGCTCGGCTTCATCAATGCCGACGAACGTGACCGGCGCGCCGCCGAGCCCCTGCGCCAGCGCGCCCGGCAAGTCGCATTCCGTCCCTTTGTCGAAACCCATTTTCCTCCAACGCTTGCCCGCGCCGCGTTCGCTGCCAACGACACAGTGATCTGCCGCTGCGAAATGGTGACCGCCGGCGAAATCCGCCTGGCCGTCCGTCAAGGCGCCTCCGGCCCGGACCAGCTCAAGAGCTTCACCCGTTGCGGCATGGGTCCATGCCAGGGGCGAAGCTGCGCGATGGCGGTGGCCGAAATCATTGCCAGCGAAACCGGGCGAAGCATCGGCGAGATCGGACGGCACGACATCCGCGCGCCGCTCAAGCCGTTGCCACTCGGGCAGATCGCCACCGCCCGTGACGCAGCCGAGGAAATCGTCGCATGACAAGCAGGCCCGAAATCGGCGTCGAGATCGCGGTGATTGGCGGCGGCCTCGTAGGCGCGGCCGTCGCCTATGGCCTCATCAAGAAGGGCCTCAGTATCGTTCTTCTCGACGAAGGTGACTCCGCCATCCGCGCCAGCCGCGGAAATTTCGGATTGGTCTGCGCCGCCGGTAAAGGCGACAAGCTCGAGAATTATGCGCCCTGGGCCCTGCAAGGCGTTCATGTCTGGGCGGAATTTGCCAAGAACCTGATCGCCGAGACCGGCATCGATCTCGAATTGGAACAAAACGGCGGATTTGTCTTTTGCGCCGAGCCGCCTGCGCTGAAAGAGCGCATCGAGATGATGGAGCGCCTGAGGCGCAAGAGCGGCCTCGATTTCGAAGTCATGCAACCTGCGGAGATCGCGCGGCTCATGCCGGGTGTCTCCAGCAATGTGGCCGGCGCCATTTTTTGCGAAATCGACGGCGCCGCCAATCCGCTGAAATTGCTGCGCGCATTGCATGCCGCAATCTCGGCAACCGAAGGCGCGCTCCGGCGCGATGCACGCGCAGAACGGATCGAACGGACATCGGGCGGATACCGGATCACCACGCCGGCCGGCGTGGTCACGAGCGAGAAAGTGGTGCTGGCGGCGGGGCTCGGGAACCTCGGCCTGGCCAAATGGCTGGGCGTGAGGTTGCCGATAAAACCGATGCGCGGCCAGATTCTGGTGACCGAACGTTACGAGCCCGTCCTAAAGGCGCCCAGTGAACATGTGCGCCAGACAATGGACGGCACGTTCCTGCTGGGTGGAAGCTGGGAAGATGTCGGCTATGACACCTCGACGACCTTCGAGGTGACCCGAGACATTGCCGCACGAGCCGTCCGTTATTTTCCTTTCCTGGAAAAGGTACGGCTGGTGCGCACCTGGTCGGCACTGCGCATCCTTGCTCCTGACAATGCACCGATTTATGAAGAGATCGCCCCCGGCGCGTTCCTCGTCACCTGCCACAGCGGCGTCTCGCTGGCCGCCATTCACGCCGGCAAAGTCGCGGGTTGGATTGCTGACGGGGCGCTGCCAGATGAGGCCGCGCCGTTTGCATTGTCGCGTTTCGAGTCAAGTCTCCCAGAGCGCGAAGTCGCATACGGTTGAGTTTATGCGCCGATCGAATCGATCAATTTCTCCGCCAAGAACCGGTGGGGTGGATGGTGGGCTTGGAGGTCGCAGCGTTCCGCATGGTTCCGCTGCCGCCATCGGACGCTGGAACCTGCATCGCGCTGCCGGAGCCGATCGCGTGTTCGATCGAGACCACGGCGGTGCCGTTCGGAGCATGCTCGCTCGGCATGCCCTCGGGCGCATTGATCGTCGGGCGGCAAGCGAGGGATCGATCCTGATTCCGGACATATCCTGATTTGGATGAAGTGCGAGCAGCCCGTCAGATTGCAGCCGTGAACTGTATCTCGACGCGGATATTGGGCAGCGCGAAGCTTGCTCCGACGGTGGCGCGCGCCGGAGGTTCCGCGCCGTCGAGCCAGTCGACCCACACCTTGTTCATCGCGTCGAAATCCCCGGCATCCTTCAGCCATATCTGCGCAAACAACAGCTTCGATCGGTCAGCGCCAACGCTGCCTAAAAGGGTATCGGCTCTCCTCAGTATCTGACGCGTCTGGCCGGCCGTGTCGGCTTCCTTGTCATCGGCGGTCAGGCCCGAAAGATAAACCGTTCCGTTGTGAACGACGATCCGGCTGAGCCGATCGTTCTTCTCGTGTCTTTCAATTGTCGCCATCGCAGGTCTGCGTTCGAAGTCAGATCAACAGCAGTTGAATTGTATAATACATACGGCGCGAGATCCGTATTTACCAAAGAACATTGCAACAACCAAACAATCACGGTCAAATGAATTGGCCGCTGCCGTTGATGGCCAAAACTTATGAACGAGCGTGTCCCGCGATCCACCGCGTATGATCCGGCACGGGCACCTTCTCGCGCGAAGTTATGCAAGTCATGGGCAAGAGCTTGCCATGGCAGTGCTAGGCTTGGCGATGCCTGGCGCGCGTTCAGGCGTTCAGAGGGTGGTGGAATGGAAGAGAACGCAAGGTGAATGCCGCAAGCGAATTCCTGTTGATCGACAAGAACGCGATCCGCCACGCATTGACGCTTCCCCTCGTGCTCGAGGCGACCGAGGCGGCGCTGCTCAAAACTTCGAGCGGCATGGCCCACCAGCAGATCAGGCGGACGCTCGACCTCCCGGGGGCGGCTGGGAGTTGCCTGTCGCTGATGTATGCCGCGCTGGACGACCGGCCACTGTTCGGGGCGAAGGTGCTGTCGGTGTTTCCCGACAATTTCGCGCACGGGCTGGCGTCGCACCGCGGCGGTGTCTTCCTGTTCGACAAGGATCACGGACGGCCCGTGGCCTTAATCGACGGCGGAGAGCTCACGGCCTGGCGAACCGCGGCGGCCAGCGCGGTCGCCACAGTAGCGTTGTCGCGCCCGGACGCCTCAACGCTGACCGTCCTCGGCTACGGCGAGCAGGCCCGCCGGCACGTCGAGGCCATTTCGCAGGTGCGGCCGATCCGGGCGGTCCATGTCTGGGGGCGCGATTTCGCAAAGGCGCAGTGCTTCGCGGAGAGCCTGTCGGGCGCCGGCTTCGAAGCTGAGGCGCATCACGACGCCGGCCGAGCCGTTCGCTCAGCCGACATCGTCTGCACGACGACGTCTTCCGAGAAGCCGGTGCTGTTCGGCGAATGGCTGCCGCCCGGCGTCCATATCAACGCGGTCGGCGCGAGCGTCGCTTCATGCCGCGAGATCGACCTCGAATGCGTGCGCAGAACGAAGATCTGGGTCGATTACCTGCCTATGGTGCTCGTGGCCGCAGGCGAACTGGTCGACGCGATAGAGAGCGGCGAGATCGGCCGCGATCATATTCGCGGCGAGATCGGCGAGGTGCTGGCGGGCGCGAAGCCCGGCCGCGCCGGCGATGCCGACATCACCCTTTACCGGTCCCTCGGCGTTCCTGCCCAGGACATCGAACTCGCCAACCTTGTCTATGCCCGCGCCCGCGACGCCGGGCTAGGCACTTCGATCGATTTCAGGTTGTGACGCCATGCTGAGCTGCCAGCGCGATCTCTTTTCCATACCCCGCGGGACGGCATACCTGGACGCCGCCTACATGTCCCCGATCCCGAATGCCGCAGTCGCGGCCGGAGAGGCCGGCGTCAGGGTCAAGGCCGAGCCCTGGAAGATGACCATTGCGTCCTATTACGACGAGGTGGAGCAGGCACGGGAGCTCGCCGCCTCGATGATCGGCGCCGCCACCGACGACGTCGCCATCGTGGCCGCCACCAGCTACGGCATGGCGATCGCGGCCGCCAACGTGGCAGTCCCGGCCGGTTCGGCGATCCTTCTCATGGAGAACGAGCACACCTCGCACCGGTATGTCTGGTACGATCTAGCGCGGCGCTCGGGCGCTCATGTCGACATTGTTGCGCAACCGGCCGACGGGGACTGGACCGGCGCGATCGTATCTGCAATCCGCACCTCCAGCCGCGCCGTCGCGGTCGTTGCAGGTACCATCGTCCATTGGTTCGAGGGCATGGCGATCGACCTGGAGACCGTAGCGGAAGCCGCACGGGCGGCAGGTGCGGCGCTTGTCGTCGACGGCACGCAATGGGTCGGCGCGGTACCCTTCGACGTCCGTCGCGTGCGGCCTGATTTCCTGGTCTTTGCCACCTACAAATTCCTGCTCGGCCCCTATCGCCTGGCGTTTCTCTACGCCGACCCACGCTGGCACGAAGGCGGCCGGACGCTGGAGCATCATTCATGGAACCGCCAGGGCGGCGACCGGTCCGATTTCTACAAGGTGACGGTGGCGGAGTTTCTTCCCGGCGCGCGGCGGTTCGACATGGGCGAGCGCTCCGATTTCGCGGTCCTACCGGTGGCGATCGCCGCCATGAAGTTCATCCGCGAATGGACCGTCGGCCAGGTCTTCGAACGCCTTCGTCACCTCAACGAGCTTGTCTGGGCCGAGGCGGAAAATCGTGGCCTGCCGGTCGCGCGTCCGCGCTACCCGGCGCCGCATATCTCGATCCTCGATATCGGCGATCGGCTCTTGCCGAATGCGGCGCAAGAGCTGAGACGCGCGAATGTACATGTCACGCTGCGCGGCGCCAAGATGCGCGTCTCGCCGCACGTCTACAATGACGAAGCCGATATCGATCGACTGTTCCGGAGCCTGCCGCTCCGCCAGAGCCGCTAACGTTGGCGTTTCCCCAGGGCCATTATCCCCGCATCCACACCGTTCATGAAGCTTCGCGTGGTCTGGATGAGATGCTCGGTGAATGCGTCCGCCGCCGTCGATGCGATGACGCCCCACGGCCGGTAGACGCTGAGATTCAGATCGAGATGCGGCCGGAAATCCCTGATCTCGATCGGCAAATCGCGCGCCAGCCACGCGGAGAGCCGGTCTACGACCGCCACGCCCGCCCCGGCAGCGACCAGCGCAATGCAGGCGCCGGAGAGGCTCGCCTCCACCTTCAGCACGCGCTTGACGCCGCGTTCCTCACAAAGCGCATCGAGCTGACGCCGCATCGGGTCTGCGGAGCCCATCGAGATGAAGTCGAGACCGTCGAGGTCGTCCGCCTGGATGACGTCGAGCTCAGCCAGACGGTGGCCCACCGGCATGATGCACACGGGCGGCGTCGCGGTCAGCGCGCGCCTGACGATCGAAGGGTTCTCGTCGGACGCGGTCACGCCGATGCCGATGTCGAGCTGATTGCGGCTTGCCCGCTGCACCACCGTCGCGGAGCTGCGGATGTCGAGCGAGATGGACACGGACGGATGCTGGCTCGAGAAGCTGGTTATGATGGACGGCAGCAGCGTGGAGCCGAAAGCCGGCAGCGCGCAGATGTTCAGCCTGCCGCTGCGCAGCTCGCGGATTTCCCTTGCGGCACGCGAGATACCGCGCGCGGACTCGAAGACCCGCTGCACCTCGGCATAGAGCATATGCGCTTCAGGCGTCGGGATCAGCCGCTGCCGGCTTTTCCTGAACAGCTGGAATTCCGCCTTCTCGGTGAGCTGCTGCAGCATCTTGCTGACTGCGGGTTGCGTGATGTCCAGCGCGTCGGCCGCCTTCGTCGTCGTCCCGTGCAGCATCACGGACGCAAAGATCTCGATCTCGCGAGGCGTGAACTCCGCGTCTTTCGCAATCGTGTCCTTTTCACTGAACTTCATGGACCTTGCCCGCCGAAAAAATCGATGCACCGTCGAAGCAAGTCGCGGCCAAGCCGATGCTAGCGGGCCTCGGCGAGCGTTCCAATAGCCAAGCGAACGAAGTTTATTCCCATAGGTTATGAACTTCAGCAAGCTTAGGGATGCTGGTCAACTTCCGGTCAAGGTCTCGGCAAGGTCGAGCAAGGCGGCATCGCGGCCCGGAAGAGCGGCAAGCTGTACCGACACCGGAAGGCCGCCCGGCACATCCAAGGGGATGGCCAACGCGGGCATGCCGAGCATATTTGCCCAGCGGCGAAATCGGCCGCCGGCCATTCCCCAGGGCACCAATTCCCCATTCACCTGCGTGAGCTCGTCCGAAAGCCGGGGCGCCGCGCCGGGGGCGGTCGGGACGGCCAGCGCATCGAGGTCCGCCATCCTGGCCATGAACCGTGCGCGCGCTTCCGCCCGGATCGCGATGGCTCTGTCGTAGGCGTCCCCGCCGATGCCGGTGCCTTCCCGCAGGAAGGCGCGAACCGCGTCGCCGACCAGATCCGGGTTCTCCTCGATCGGCTTCCGGTAGATCTGTGCAAATTCGTATTGCAGGATCGTCCAGCCCGCGGAGACGAATTCCTCCCTGCCGTCGAAGGCGATTTCCACCGTGCGAACCATCGGCTGATCGAGCAGCGCGGCCAATGCAGTTTCGACAGCGCCATCGACAGGAGCGCCGGTCAGCTCCGGGCAGATGCCTATGGTCAACCCGGTTCTCGATGCGCTAGCCCTGCCCTGCGCGCCGAGCGGTTTTCCGGCCATAGCCGCGGTCACCAGGCGAACATCCCGTGTCGAGCGCGCCAGCACGCCGACGCAATCCAGCGAAGGCGCGATGCCCAGCACGCCGTTGGTATCGATCAGGCCGTTGCTCGGCTTGAAACCGAACAACCCCGTTGCGGCGGCCGGGGAACGGTTCGAGCCGCCAGTGTCGGTGCCGATCGCCGCCGCGCAGAAGCCTGCCGCGACCGCGGCCGCCGATCCGCTGCTCGTGCCCCCCGTGCCACGGCTTCCGTCGAGCGGATTGACGACCTTGCCGAACCACGGGTTGTCATGCCCGCCGGCACAGAGCTCGTGCAGATTGGTCTTGCCGATGATGATCGCGCCCGCCGCCTGAAGGTTGGCAATAGAGGCTGCCGTATCTTGCGCGACCTGGTTGCTGAACAATCGGGACCCGCCGGTCGTCGGCCAATTCTTCACGTCGACAATGTCCTTGATCGCGATTGGCACACCGTGCAGCGAACCGCGCCTGCGGCCCGATCGGATTTCGCGCTCTGCCTGAAGCGCGGCATCAAGGGCTTCGGCTTCGCTCACGAAGATCATCGCCCTGATCTCTCCGTTCAGCGTGTGGATCCGCTCCAGACAGGCCTCGACGATCCTTACCGGCGAGAGGCCGGAAGCGATTTCTTCACCTAACGCCTCGATGGACCCGCAGGGATCGGTTTTCATTCGGCAAACTCAAGTCGCACGAGACCTCGCTATCAGCATCCAAGGACTGAATGGACGATGGCACAACCGGGATTTGGCGGACAGTGCCGAGTCTATTGCCTTCGGGGTGAGGCTACCGGGAAAAACTCATAGCTCGGGTGGCCGTGTCCCGATGGCGGCTCAGGCACAGCGACCTGGCCTGACGGACCACGCATTTTGCCCACCGCAGCACCAGCCCGACTGCACCATCCAAAGACTTGCGGCTGTCATAACTATTGGTGATGAACCGCGCCGCGGAGGGCATTAGATCGGCTTGGTTTGACCTGTTAGCGTTTTCGGACATCGCCTGAAAGTCATCATCGCGAAAAGATAATTCAGCACAAACAAAAAGGGGAATAACCATGAAGAAGCTTGCACTCATCGCATCGCTGATCGGGGCGGCCCTTGGCACCGCCAGCGCTCCCTCGGCGGCCGCCGACGATGTCATCCGCTTCGGCGTCGCGGCCGAGCCTTACGCCCCCTTCTCGGTCAAGGACGCCAGCGGCAAGTGGCAGGGTTGGGAGATCGACCTGATGAATGCCGTGTGCGCCGAGATGAAGGCGAAATGCGAGATCGTCGATATCGCCTGGGACGGTATCATCCCCGCGCTGCTCGACAAGAAGTTCGACGTGATCTGGAGCTCGATGTCGATCACCGACAAGCGCAAGGAGGTCATCGACTTCACCGACAAGTACTACTATTCGCCCAACGTGCTCGTCGGCGCCAAGGCGGACACGCGCAAGTTCGACGTTACCAGGCCCGAGACGTTCAAGGGCGTGGCCGTGGCGGCACAGAATGCGAGCCTGCAGGCGACCTACATGCAGGACAAGTTCAACGGCATCGCCGACGTCAAGATCTATCCGACGCTCGACGATGAAATCGCAGACATGCAGGCCGGGCGCGTCGACCTGATGGCAGCGGCCGGCATCCAGATCCAGGACTTCCTGAAAAAGCCGGAAGGCCAAGCTTACGAAGTCAAGGTGACCCTGCCGCACGAGAAGATGTTCGGCTACGGAGACGGCGGCGGCGTGCGCAAGGAAGACACGGCGCTCAGGGACCGTCTCAACGCGGCGCTCAAGGCCGTGAAGGCCAGCGGCGAGTACGATACGATCACGAAGCGGTATTTCGATTTCGATATCTACGGCGATTGACCAGCCGCTTTTCGGCATCATACCCCAGTGCCGGCCGATCGGCCGGCACCATCGTCATTGGAACTTGCCGCATGGATTCGATGGTGTCTTGGCTGAGCCTGCTCGGATTCGGCGACAAGGGCTGGGGCGACGAATTGCTTCGCGGCGCCTGGCTGAGTCTCGAAATCTCGATGAGCGCCTATATCGTCGGCCTGGCGCTTGGCCTCGCCGGCGCATTGGCCAAGCTCTCGAAGCGTCGCACGGCCGTCTTCGTCGCCGTCGCCTACACCACGATCATCCGCTCCATCCCGGACATCCTCATCATCTTCCTCATCTACTACACCGCGACGGACGTATTGCGCTCGGCCGTGACTTTCACGAGGCTCGCTTCCGAATTTCAGATCAACGGCTTCGTCGCGGCGACGCTGTCGCTCGGGATCGTGCAGGGCGGCTACAGCACGGAAGTGCTTCGCGGCGCGATCACGGCCGTACCGCGCGGCCAGGCCGAGGCGGCCCACGCGCTAGGCCTGACCCGCCGCCAGACCTTCTTCCTGGTGACCCTGCCGCAGATGATCCCGCTGGCGCTGCCGGGGCTCGGCAATCTGTGGCTGGTCGTCTTGAAGGAAAGCTCGCTGGTCAGCCTCATCGGTTTCACCGAACTGGTTCTGGCCGGCAAGATGGCTGCCGGCGCAACGCGCGACTATTTCCTGTTCTACTGCGCGATCGCCTTCGTGTTCCTTGTGATGTCGAGCCTGTCGGCGATGCTCTTCCACGCCCTGGAAATCGCCACCACCAGTAGCGGGAGGCACAGATAGGGTGACTGAGTTCGGGCACTATCTCGCCAGCCAGCTCCTGGCAGGCATCCAGACCACCGTCATCCTGTTCGTCGGCTGCGCGCTCGTCGGCAATCTGCTGGCCATCCCTGTCGCGCTTGCTCGGCTGTCCGCAAGGCCATGGCTGCGCTACCCGGCGGTCGCCTTCATCCTGGCCTTCCGGGGTACGCCGCTGCTCGTCCAGCTCTACCTTTGCTATTTTGGCGTCGGCCAGCTTCTCGCCGGCGTGCCTTCGATAAGGTACAGCCCGTTCTGGCCGATGTTGCGGGGCGCCTACGGCTATGCGTTCCTCACCCTGTCGCTCAACACGGCGGCCTATTGCGGCGAGATATGGCGGGGCGCGATACAAGCAATTCCGGACGGGCAGCGCGAGGCCGGTCAGTCGCTCGGCCTGTCGAAGGCGCGGATTATGATTTCCATATTTCTGCCCCAAGCCTTCCGTTTGGCGCTGCCGGCGATCGGCGGTCAGAATATCCTGCTTTTGAAGGGAACAGCGCTCGCCTCGACGATCACGGTGTTCGAACTCATGGGCGCGGCAAACCTCGTTCGCGCGCAGACCTTCCGGGTCTACGAGCCGCTGTTTGCAGCGGCGCTCGGCTATTTCCTGCTGGCGGCCTTGGTGACGACCGGCTTTGGCTTCGTCGAAAGACGGCTTTCTCGAAGATACTGAAATCGGCTTTGGTCAAAGTCGATGTCACAAAGGCCCGTTTCCGGATGAAGCAAAACTTCACCTCAAATTGAAGCAAATCTGCCATTTCATAGATGACAAATGCGATCAACGAGCGCGGGACCAGCTCTTTGAATCGACTTCGGCGAACTGCCTCGTAACCCATCGGCAAATAACGCTTATATTAGTCGCTGAGGGACCGCTTTTTACCAATGAAGATCAATAGTTTGCAGGTGGTTCGCCAATCGTGTGGTTTGGCTCATTTCAAGGACGGAAGGCTGCTCCGACCAAGAAACCCACCTCAAAGCGTAAAGCGTAAACCTAGTCTGGAAAACCGATGGGAGGTTCGCGAGGACTGAAGGCGCGACTGCGACCGGGAGCCAGTCTTGCCCTAAGACGAATACCGCTACGCGTTGTCTGCTGTCGAAGCTGATTGCCGTCGCCGTCTCTCAGACACGCCAGTGCCCGGCAGGCGTTCTTTTCTGGCCTTGGCAAACGCTCGGTCGCCCTCCAAAAATCCGGCCAGCATGAATGGAATGAGCTCAGCCACGGTCTCAGACTCACCATAGGTCTGACGGTAAAGCGCCGCATAGTCGTGCAGGGCTTGGTTGAGGTCAGCGCTAACCGTGATGGTGATCTTTGAAGGCGTCCGATCTGGAAGTTTTCCAAGTTTCAGGTTTGCCATGAGCTACTCCCGTTCAACCGTGTATGGCCGCAGCACGATGTCCTTGTGCACAATGACGCGCAGCGGCCAACCGGGTCGGACAGTGATTGTAGGCTGAATGTTGAGGTTCTTTTCGGTGATGCGCTGGCCGGCTTGACTGACGTTCTGCTGAGTGGATTCCCGGATCGCCTTGACCCAATCACTTTCGTTTTCCCCAAAGCTCAACTCGGTACCAACGCCCAGCAGCGTCGCCAACGCAACTCCCTTGATTAGCTGCCAAGTGTGGAAATCAACCTTATCCTCAAGCCCGGCATATCCGGCAGCGTCGGTCGCAGGCAGATTGTCGATTACTATCGAAGAGCCGTCGGGCATCACAATGCGCTGCCAGACCAGCAAGGCACGTTTTTGCCCAAAGGCGACGACGCTATCGTAGGTTCCGATCAGCCTTGAGCCTTGCGGAATAAGCAGAATGCTGCCGGTGACAGTATCGTGCACATTCTCGGTGACCTGCGCGACGACAAGGCCGGGCAAATCGGAATCTATGCCAGTGATGAGGCTTGCTGCGATAACACTGCCGGCCATCAGCTGATATGGCGAAGCCGGCGTCTGCAGCGCGTTCGGATTGTAGATTCCGCCCGCGTCCTTTTGGTCGATAAAATCGAGTTTGCGCTGTTGGTTGTTTTGGTCGCCCTCGGGTGGCGCAACCGAAGTCGACGGGCGTGTCGCGTCGGAGCTTGCGAGCGCTCCAAATGGCTGCTGCATAGTTGGCGCTTTGCCTGCAACAGGCGTCGTTTCGAGCCGATTTTCGATCCTGAACAGGAGTTGTGACTCACGGGCCGCGACCGCCTGCTGGGCGAGGCGCTGCTCCTCGGCCGACGCCTCCTGGCCCGGGGCGATGCCGAGTTGGCGCTGTCGCTCGAGGATGGGCCGGCCGAGATCCCCCGGCAGCGGAGGCCCAAGCACAGGAGACTTTGGCTTGATCCCCGAGTAGTCGCTTGGAAGCGCCTCGAGCCCCTCGGCGGTTGGCTTGCGATCAGTGTTGTAAAGGTCTTGCGTCTGGCCTTTGACGTGCCAGGCCGGTCCCTGAAGCGCGATTATCGTGAAGCCCAGGATGGCAC
>Ga0105238_10001100_pt1 | contig 27316 bp, 26 predicted proteins | sample KBSC34metaG_FD_81526 | JGI IMG/M metagenome (GOLD analysis project Ga0105238, IMG submission 81526) | Corn rhizosphere microbial communities from Kellogg Biological Station, Michigan, USA - KBS C3-4 metaG | ecosystem: Host-associated > Plants > Roots > Rhizosphere > Soil | place: Michigan, USA...
CGGTAGATGGCGCTCAATTCCGTGGCTGGGGACGAGGCGACTGGGGACGTGGTGGTGGGTGGAGCGGCCACTGGGAGGGACAAAACCAAGGCTACCAAGGGCAAAACCATGGGTACGAACGGCAACCCAAGATGGAAGCCGCCATGCAAAACCTCCGCGAGGCTCAACAGAACCTGCAGAGTGCGAACACCGACAAGGGCGGCCATCGGGAAAGAGCTTTGGAGTACATCAACCGTGCGATCGCCGAAACACAAGCCGGGATGCAATATGCCAACCAGCACTGATTTCTTCCTCTGATGGTTCCAATCGGCTGGTTCGAAAGCTGCCACCCGGGCCAGCCGAAAAGGCCTTCCTGGCCTTTGCCGGGTCCCAAGCACGGCGAAGCAAAACAACTACCCGCTAGTGATCCATGGTTTATGCGTTTTACCCGAACGAGGTTACGCGAACGAGGCGACGGCTGCCGGGACGTCCGAAAACACTTCGAAAAGATTCAGAAGTCCGACTAGTTTGAGTGTCTGAATCACAAATTTCGAGGGGTTGACCAGCTTGAGCGAGCCCCCCTGTTGCTTGGTCGAGGTCAGGAATTTGCTGAATAAACCAATGCCGCTCGAGTCCACAGTGGCCAGTTCGCCGAGATCGAGGACCAGGCGATTCTCGCCACTGCCGAGCAGGTCCTCCATGGTAGCCCGCAAGCGGTCGACCGCCTCGCCCAGGCTGAGCCGGCCGCGCAGCTTAACAATTTTCACCTGCCCCTGACTGCGGACCTCAATATCCATCGGTCTAACCTCGATTCGGACGATTCAGCTATGCGTTGACAGCAGGGTGTCGCTTTGCTAGAGTCACTCAACTTAGAAGAAGCCCTTGAAATTTGCAAGTCGGCTTCGAGCGCCGTGTTTCCTGGTGGATGTCACTTCGAGGGCCCTGTTAATGGCGACCCAAGGGCCGATGGTGGCGATCGATTTGGCCGCCTTTTCGGCTCGTCTTTTTGATTCTCGTGAGCTAGCACCTCGTGCGAGGCTGGCTGCGCAGGTGGTTGGGGAACTTCTACCCGGCACCGGCATCAACGTCTATCTCCTCCTAGACCAAGCTGGAGAGCGCATCTGGGCACCGCAAGCTACCGCGGGTGAGGTCTCGATTACCGAGCCAAGCCTGCCCCTCGAACACGGTGTGCTGGGAGAATTGTCTCGGAATCCCCGGTTGCTCGTCGTCTCCGGCAAGCAACTCGTCCGAGAAGAATACTCGCACCTGCATATCCGGCGAACTCTGCACTCGCTCGCCTATCTGCCGCTGAACGGGAGAGGCAGCCTGCTCGGAACAATCGAGATTGTGAGTTTTGAGGGCGAGCTTCAAACCGACCACGTATCGCAATTGCTGCCTGTGGCGGAGGTTACGGCGAGCGCCCTGGCGAGTGCCGTGGACTACGAACAGGAGCGTCACTCGACGCTATCGTCCATCACACGGCTCACTCATCTCTATGATCTTGAGAAAGTGCTGAACTCCACCCTGGAACTTGATCAGCTGCTGCCGCTGATGGGGTCGAAGTTCAAAGAACTGCTGGAATGTCAGGCGGTGAACGTCTGGCTGCTCGAGGCCGATCAGTCACTTACCCTCATGCAGCAGGCGGGAAGCGATCCGACGACCGAAGAAGGGCAGACACAGAGACCGGAGGAAGGCATCGCCGGCCAGGTGTCCGATAGCGGGGAACCCTTGCTGATCGAGTCTGCGGAAGACTCCCGGCTGGTCGAGCGCAATGCTGAAGTGGCAGAAGGCGCGATCTTCTCGGTTTTGCTCGTCCCATTGATCGACCGTGGCGCCCTGGTCGGCGTGGTTGAGGCCGTCAACAAGCTGGATGGAACCCCTTTCGATGAGGATGATCTGTTTGCGCTCACCACGTTTGCTGAGACGGCCAGCAGCGCGCTCCACAACGCCAGCATGTTGCTTGCGGAGCGCAAAGTAGAAATCCTGGAAGCCTTGGTCAAGACCAGCGGGGAAATCACATCGACGCTAGACCTGGATCGCGTTTTGCAGGCGATCGTGAACGGGCCGGCTAACGTGATCCCTTACGAGCGCGCTGCCATTGCCCTTGATGAGCGTGGCGGCATCCGCCTGCGGGCGGTTTCGGGGACCACCCAACTCAATGCCGACGACCCTCAATACCGCAGCCTGCGCGAGATCCTGGATTGGGCCTCTCTACTCAGTGAGCCCTTGCTGGTTACCCAACACGGAGAGCGAATCGATTCCGACCGCGAAGAGACCAGGGCCAAGTTCGAGCAGTACTTCGAGGAGACCGGCCCCCGCGCTTGCCACCTGATTCCGTTGGTGGACGAAGAGGGGCGCGTTGGCGTGCTGCTTTTTGAAAGCAGCGATCCCGATTTTCTTTCTGAAGCGCACCTGGAGATGATCAAGGTGCTCGCCAGCCAAGCGACGGTGGCGCTGCGAAATGCCTCGCTTTACAAGGAAGTTCCCTTCATCGGCGTGCTGCAGCCGCTGATAGACAAGAAGAAAAAATTCTTGTCGCTCGAAAAGCATCGGCGCGCGGCAATCCTTGTAGCCGCCGCCGCCGGGGTCATCTTCCTGCTTGCCTTTCCGTTGCCGCTGCGAGTGGATGGGAGCGCGGTGGTCGCACCGGCACGCATCGCGCACGTCGGATCCGAGTTTGAGGGAGTGATCAAGTCAGTAGATGTCCGTGAAGGCGACGTGGTCAGGAAAGGTGCGGCCATTGCGACTCTGGAGGACGGGGAATATCGGTCGGCTTTAGCCGCGGCAAACGCGAAGCATCAAACCTCAGTCGCGCGGATGGACCGGGCGCTCGCCAATAACGACGGGACCGAAGCTGGCATCGAGAAAGCCCAGGCGGATTTCTGGGCTTCCGAAGTCGCACGCGCCGAAGACCGCCTGGGAAAGACGGTGATTCGTTCGCCCATTGACGGCACGATTGCCACTCCCCAAATCGAGAACTTGGTTGGTCATAAGCTGAAGGACGGGGAAAGCTTCGTGGATGTCGTGGACAACTCGGAAGAGCTTGTCGACATATCGGTAGATGAGACCGACGTTGGGCTGCTGAAGGCCGGTCAGAAAGCCAGTCTGAAGCTCGACGGTTTTCCCGAACGCACTTTTCACGGACAGGTGCGAGTCATTAGCCCGCAGGGTGTCTTTCAGAATACAGAGCCGATCTTTTTTGCGCGGATCGCGGTGGCGAATCCCGACAACGCGCTACGGTCCGGAATGCAGGGGCGGGGGAAGATTTCTACCGGATTGCGGTCGGCGGGCGTCGTGATGTTTCGCCGGATCGGGAGCTGGATTTGGACCAAGCTCTGGGCTTGGTTCGGGTGGTAAGAACAGGGGTTTATTCCATGAACAAGGTTGTATTGGGAATCGGCTTATTGGTGATCGGAGTCGGTTGTACGAGTTCCCCTTCTCAGGGGCCTTCGACGGCGGCGGCTGCCGAGCCCGTTCCGGTTCCCGCACAGTCGGCCACCCCAAGCGCGGCTCCGCAGGTGGATTTTGTCGCTTCCGGTCCCATCATCGTCGAAGACCAAGTCGATGTATCGGCGCAGCGCGAGGGTGTCGTCTCTGCCGTGTTTGCGGAACCAGGCACGTCGGTGAAGAAAGGTCAGTTACTGGCAAAGATGGACGACCGCCAAATTGCCGCTGATCTCGAGGCTGCCCGGGCAAGAACCAGAAGCACCGAGGCTGACCTGAAAAATTGGCAAGCGGAGGCAAAGGTCCTCGAAGCTGACTATGCCCGCGCGGAAAAACTTTGGCAGGCGCAGATCATTCCCAAAGAGCAGTTGGACCATGCCAAATACAAAGCTGAATCAGATCAGTGGGACGTGAAGCGGGTATCTGAGTTGCTTGCCAATTCGAAGCAGACCGAACGTTCTCTGGAGCTCGAACTTGAAAAGACGCAGATCGCGGCTCCATTCAACGGCGTAGTCGCTCGACGCTACATAAGGGTCGGTCAAAGTGTCGCCAAGAATGACCGTCTGTTCTGGGTGACGGCGACCGCACCGTTGCGGATTCGCGTGACCCTGCCAGAGAGGTTTCTAGGCCGAGTGAAACCGGGAACCATGGTTGCAATCACGCCCGCGGAAACGGGAGATTCCGCCCATCGATATCGCGCACGAGTCATTCAGGTGAGCCCGGTGGTCGATCCCTCGAGCGACACGATCGAGATTCTCGCTGAGCTCTCGGGAGGAACTGCGGGGCTGCGGCCAGGGATGCGCGCCGATCTCCATCTGCCTGACGTGCGCTGAAGCCGGGCAACTCATCTGCAATGAACATCGTTCGCGCCCTCGAAGTTGCGCTGCCGGAGTTGCCGGAGCAGATCGTCCGCAAGTACCCGCCGAAGCTCGACCCGAAAGTCATCGCGAAAGAACACATCGAAAAAGGCAAACCTGTTGTACTGACGAAAATGCCGGGCACCGACCTGGTGTTCCGCTTTTCCCCCTTGCAGTGGAAGTTAATTCAGATGTTCGATGGAGACAGCTCCTTCGAGGACATTGCGGCCCGTTTCGGGGAGGAAACCGGGGTCGCCGCCTCGGAAGAAGACGTTAAAGAACTGGCCAGCTATCTCCAAACCAGCAGTCAGCTTCTATACAAAAGCCCGCTTGAGCGCAATATAACTCTGCAACAGGAATTGAGGCTTTCTCACACCAAGCGCCGTCGTTCGCGCACGCTGGACTTCTCCGACCTTACTCTCAAGACCTGGAAGAATCCCGACAATTACATTAGCTGGCTTTATCCCAAGGTGCGATTCCTGTTTACGCCCCGGTTTGTCTGGTTAAGCCTCGCTCTGTTCGTCTTGATGGCGTGGATGTGGGCGGATCGCTTTGGGGAGATCTGGTCGGACAGTTTCGCGTACTACAACTTCATGCACAAGTCGGGATGGGACCTGGTTGAGTTCTGGGTTCTGTTTGGAAGCATGGCCGTCGTACACGAGACCGGTCATGGCCTCGTGGGCAAGCATTTCGGTGCCACCATCGAGAAGATGGCGTTCAGCCTGATGTATTTCGCACCCAGTTTTATTTGCGACGCCACGCAGGTCTGGGTGATCGGCGGCAAATGGGCCAGAATCGCAACCGCGATTGCCGGAATCTGGATCGACCTGTTGTTCTGCTTCGTCGCTACTGTCGTCTGGTGGGGAACTGCGCCCGGCATGCCTGCCCACGATTGGGCTTACAAGGTGATGATCATCACCGGGATCGGCGTTTCTGTGCTGAACCTGAATCCATTGATCAAGCTCGACGGGTATCTGATCTTTTCTGAACTCGTAAGCGAGCCTTCGCTCAAAGAATCCAGCACCGCATACCTCACCAGTTGGGTGCGAAAGAACATTTTTCGCCTGCCCGTAGATGTCGTCTATGTTCCACGGCGAAAACGGTTGTTCTTTGTCGTCTACGCCGTGCTCTCCGGGCTGTACAGCTACAGCCTGCTCTCTTTCCTGATGATCGTCACCTATCACATTCTGTCGTCTTTCATGCCGGAACTGGCTTTCGCCCCGGCCCTGGCAATCGGGTATTGGGTTTTTCGCTCAAGGATTCACATGGCGGTGAGATTTATGAAGATGCTCTACTTGGACAAAAAGCAACGGGTCAAGGCGTGGTTGACGCCCTCGCGGTTGCTGGTCGCGACCGCGTTGGGAATCTTGCTTCTCTTTGGTCCCATTTGGCCGGATTCGGTCGATTGCACGTATGTTTTGGAGGCCACGCAATCGGCCGTGATTCGCGCAACCGTGCCGGGAATGGTGCGGAGAGTTTCAACCTCCGAGGGTGCACAGGTCCAAGTCGGCAGTCCGCTATTGAGTTTAGCCAACCTGAATCTAGAGTCCAATGCGGAAAAGTCACGCGCCGAACTTTTGCGCACTACCGCTCGAGCCTCGGCTGCGAGCCAACAATACTCCGAGTTTGCCGAGGCGGAACAGGAACGATTGCAAAGTGCGGTGAATGAACGATTGTCGCGAAATCAGATCGGACAGCTCTCCGTCGTCAGCCCCATTGCCGGAACCGTAACCACCCCTCACCTTGCTGACTTGGTTGGCCGGCCTGTGAGCGAGGGGGACGTTCTTCTGGAGGTTGCGGGCCTGTCCGACCTCAGGGCACGACTCTACGTCCCAGAATTTTCCATGAGTGAAGTGCGAATCGGACAGCGGCTACATCTCCTTGTACCCGGGCAGTGGGTGCCTTCATCGGCCAGCCTGGTGGACATATCGCCGGCGCCATCGCTGCTTCCTACCGGTCTTTTTCCCAAAGAGCAACTGCAGGGAATCAATCCGCCCCGTTTCTATCTAGGAACCGGCTTCTTGAAATACCAGTCAGGACTGCTTCCGGGGATGAGCGGGCAGGCGAAAATTTTGGTCGGCCGCCGCAGTCTGGCCGGGTTCGCTGGCCGCTTTGTCAGAGATTTGGTGCAACGCAAGGTCTGGTGAAATACAAAGGGCCGAGAAGATTCTCGGCCCTCATCGCGAAGCGGAGAGGCAATGGCCCCGTTCCTAGAGGCTGGTCAGGGGTGTGCCGTGAACCTTCAGGGGCGTGCCGTGAACCTTCAGTGGCGTCCCGTGGACCTTCAGGGGCGTGCCGTGAACCTTCAGAGGCGTGCCATGGACCTTCAGAGGTGCGCCCTGGGCCTTCACAGGGGAACCAACCACTTTGGTGACTTCCGGCTTCGTGACGATAGCCTTCTTGCTAGCGCTGCGGTTGCTGATCAGAGACTTTTTGTTGATTGACATTGCCTGCTCCTTTTTTAAAAGTGCCAACTGACGGACTTTCCTATTGCACAGCGCATGCCAAACCAGGGGAGCGGGCAACCTTGCGCCTTGCCCCGTTGAATCAGCAAGTTACAGGCAGGGATCCCTGCCGGGGCCGGAGCTATTGGTTAAATTTTAACTTCTGAGGTTAATAATTAACCCTTAATGGGTTAAAAATTAACCGATGGCGGATGCGAGTTTGCGTTTGCGGCACAGGTATTTCATGCGCTGAGGATCGATGCGGAGCAGAGCCGCGGCCGCGGTCTTGCTTCCTTTTGTTCGGTTCAAGGCCGCCGTGAGGTACGCCAGTTCGATTCTGTCCATCTCGGCGTCAAAGTCCACCCCTTCTTCAGGAATGAGGATTGCTTCCTGGCTGGCAGCACTCGAATAGAGCATCGGTTGCGGAAGATGAGAGGCGCGGATTTCCGGCGAATTGTTCATGATGATCAGCCGCTGGATTACGTTTTCCAGTTCACGCACATTCCCCGGCCATGAATAATCCTCCATGATCTCCAGCGCTTCCGCTTCGAGCTGCTTGAGCGGCCGGTTGTTCGCCGCACAATAGATTCTCAGGAAATGGTCGACGAGCAAGGGCAGGTCACCGGGGCGCTCCCGGAGTGGCGGAATGAAGATCGGAACCACGTTGATGCGGTAATAGAGGTCCTCGCGAAAGCGGCCTTGCCGGACGAGCTCTTCCAGATTGTCATTGCTGGCAGCGATCAGCCGAAAATTGACCTTCTTCGAGGAGCGCCCCCCTACGCGTTGTACCGTGCGTTCCTGCAGCACGCGCAGCAGCTTGCTCTGTAGACTGTGATCGAGGGTTGTGATTTCGTCCAAAAACAACGTGCCACCGTGAGCCGTCTCGATGAGGCCAGGTTTGGCGGAGTCTGCGCCGGTGAAGGCGCCTTTCTCGTGCCCGAATAGTTCAGATTCCACAAGATTTTCCGGAATCGCTGAACAGTTCAGGCACACATAGGGCTGGTCGCGGCGGCTGCTGAGCTGGACGATGGCACCGGCAATCAGCTCCTTCCCCGTGCCGCTTTCTCCGCGGAGAACAACCGTTGTATTGCTGTCGGCAACGGCTTGAATGGCCTGATACACGCGCTGCATGGCTTCGCTGACGCCGATCAGCCCGCAGAACGATGTTTTGCTTTCCGCTTGCTCGATCAGACGCTGCCCTTCGAGCTGAAGGCTGCGCTTTTCAATCGCCCGCCACAGCACAATCTGAAGCTCCTCGAAATCCAGGGGGGCGAGGAAGAACTCATCAGCACCCGCCTGGCTGGCCTTCAACGGAATGCTGCGGCTGTTCGACCGGGTGATTGCGACGAGAACCAAGTCGTCGCGGATTTGGCGGAGATCGTGGACCAACTGGAGCGCCTGGGAATGGTCGGTCCCCAAACTGTCAAGGTCGATCAGCATTGCGCGCATCGTGGAATCATCCGCAGCCGACTGGATCTGTTTTTCGGTCTGGGCGAGTGTGGCGGAGAACCTGGGGGACAAGAAGTGCTGCATGTCCGGAAAGGCATCGGTTTCCCCTGTGATGATCGCAATGCGGCAGTCGGGTCCTAAAATGCCTTTATCGTTGTGGCGCATATCGTTTTCCGGTTCTCCGTGCGAGCAGCCGGATTATAAGGACCCGCGGCATCTGCTGAAAAGCAGATAAGTAAGATCGGGAAATTAAAAAGTGAATGGATTCGGTGAAACGATATTGCAATTGGGCCATTCTAGCCAGCGGTAAAGATGGGAGGGCAACGTCTAAGGCGGAACTCTGAAGCTGAGCCGCTGCCTCGGCTGCCCAGCACTTACCCTCATTTGGAAACGGCCCTCATGCTGCGGCCTCGCCCTGAAGATGATCCGCACGCGGAAATGTTCCCCATCCTAAGCCGCAAGAGATGCGGCCTAGAATGGGGGCAAGGTTTCATTCCAGCCTGCGTTCAAGCCTACGGCGCCCCGTCACCGTAGATGATCCCGCGCCGTTGGTGGCGATATAGACGCGGCCAACGTGGTTGGGGTCGCCGGTGATCACGAAGCCTGAGTAGTACCACTGATGGTTGGCGTCGTTAATTTGTTTCCAGGTGCTGCCGCCGTCGGTGGAATCGTAGACGCCGCGGACGCTGCCAATCTGTCCGGCGAGGAAGATTGTCGGATAGGTTGCGCCCGTTACCGGGGCCCCGAAGCCGATGCCATCGGCAAGGCTGATTCCAGCGAGCTTGCTAAAACTGGTGCCGCCGTTCGTTGAATGCCATGCTCCGCCCGAGCTCGCATCGGGACTGACGAGCCACACGTCGTTTGCTTTGTTGTATACGGTCACGATCTTCGCGGAAGTTGGGAAACCGGAACTCACCGTCGCCGTGAAGGAAGTTCCATTCGCACTGACATAGAACACGCCGTTCGAGAAACCGTACCATTTGTTGGCCGTGACTCGATCGGCGCGGATTTTGGCTTGCGCTGGAAGTCCGGTAACAGCTGTCCAAGTTGGGCTAGCGGCCGTCCAGTTCGTTGAGGTGTAAGCCGCGGTGGTCCCGTCAGGAGCCCACACGACGCGGGAGCCGTCCGCGGATATTGCGATCGAGTCGTTGTTGCTGCCGGTTACCCCGGTAGGTTGTCCCCCGCCTATCTTCCAGGTTTGGCCGCCATCGGTTGAGTAGGCAAAGCTTTTTTCGCAATTACTGTTATCGCCGTTGCTGGCGCGCACGACTTTGGAGGGAGCGTTCTGCGCGAAGTCGAGTGAGTTAGTAGAGGTGAGGGCTGAGTACTGCGCCGAAGGCGAGGTGCTCACGCTGGTGTGATAAAAGCCGCGAATATCGCCCACGCCGCTGAGCAGGATCGGACCGGAAGGGGGAACTGCGAGATCGCTAATCGAGGTTTCCTCGATTCCGTTCCCCTTTACGGAAATGTGGAACGGAGTGCTGATGCTGTTGTCGTCCCAGAGATCGGCGTCCGTGCTGCCAAAAAGGGTTGCGCCAGTGCCGTAGAGGAAGTCATTGGTGTTATAAAGTGAAGGATTTTCTTAGGAAAACACCAGAAAGTCCCGACTCTGGAAGAGACGATTCCCGCTGAAAACGGCACGCTTGGCAAGCAGCAGGGCCGCGGTTCCGGCCCCTAGTCCCGCCGCGGCCATGGTAAGCCTCCACCCCAATTGCGATTCTAGGATCGAGAACACTGTTCCATACATGAGCAGGCAGCCGGCCGTTAGTGCGATCGCCTGGGCCACGGTGAGAAGAAAGTTCCACCTGCAGTCGACTGCCACTGGTTCATGGTTGCTGCTGAGCGGCGTCCATTCCTCGTCTCTGGCCGAGCGGTTGAGACCCCACCACATCGCTCCGGCTATCAATAGAAGCTCAAATGGACGAGCGTGCCTTTGAACAGATGTGTATTCATGGACTTCGAACGAAGGAGGAACCACGGCACTGAGAGCGTGGGCAACGTTGCCGGCGATGCCCTCCGTCAACCGGCCAACGATCAACGTGTAGAAAAGACCAATCACTCCCGATGACAGAAAGTCGATGAAGAAAGTGGAACGGAATTTTTCGGGTGGATCGTCGAAAGGCTTGGTAAGGGCACGCGCCATCCAGAAACCCAACATGGTCCCGACAAACTCAAAGGGTAGGTCGAGTTCATCGCTTGAATAAGGATTGGTCATGTAACCTGCTTTTTCGGCCCATGCTTGGGCGAAAAACCAGAATAGCCCCACGTTCATCAGGATGCGCGCGAACCGCAGAGCATGGTGAAGATCGCTTGAGGGGACTGGATCCGGCGCGCCCAGGCCGATCGGGGTTTGATTCCTGGAAGACCCGTAGATTTTCAAGAAGGCAACAGAAAAAAGAACGCTGACGATCGCTCGTCCCATCAGGAAATCATTCCAATGCGAGTATTCCATTCGGTACAGAAAATCACCGGCTGAAGGAACAATATGATTCAGCCCATCGTGAATCCCACTCGCCCCAGGAGCTTCTTTCCGAAGGTTTTAAAAGATGTCGATGCTCTTATCAACCCGCTCCTGGATGAGATGGCGTCAACGGTAACGATCCCGCGTAAGATGAGTTGTCGGCCAATCGGCGGGGACTCGAGGGCCGCCTGGGGGCATCCGGCAGCGAAGAATCATCGGCCCTAAAACCCGATTTTCGAACTCTCTTCCTCTTGCGCTGACGCTCTTGAACTTGCATTCGTGTACTCGACTATAATTCCCAGAAAGTTACGAGATTCGACGAGCGAGGTTGCCATGAAATCGGTTCTGATCACAGGGACGAGCAAGGGGATTGGATATGAGACTGCCTTGGCGTTTGCGCGCGCCGGGTATCGCGTACATGCGACCATGCGCAACCCCTCGAAGTCGCCTGCGCTCGCGGAGATGGCCGCGAAAGAAGAGCTGCAAGTCACGATAAGCGCCATGGACGTGGACTACGACGATTCCGTGTCGCAAGGTGTCGCCGCGATTCAATCGCACCACGGTCCCATAGATGTCCTCGTCAACAACGCAGGCGTCGAACGGGCGGGCTCCATCGAAGAGCAGTCGATCGATGATTTCAGAGCAACGATGGAAACGAACTACTTCGGTGCGTTACGGTGCATTAAAGCTGTGTTGCCTCAGATGCGGCAGAGCCGCAGCGGGGCCATTATCAACATCAGCTCGGTGGCTGGTTCTTTTTCGCAACCGCCTATGACAGCTTATTGCGCCTCAAAATGGGCACTCGAAGCCATGAGTGAATCGCTGGCTTGCGAGATGAAAGCATTTGGAGTGCGCGTGGCTCTGGTGAAGCCGGCATCATCGATACGGCAATGGCCCAAAGAATTAGGACAACCGCGCACTCGGAGTATCCGCACGCTGCTCGAATTGCATCGTTCTTCGCCACGACCCTGCAGAACGCGCCCGTGCCGCCTAGCTTGGTTGCACAAAAGGTCCTCGAAATCGCCACGAACGGCACCTGGCAATTACGTCATCCGGTCGGCCCAGACGCAGTGCCATTGATCGAACGGCGAAAAGCAATGACCGACGAACAGTGGATAGACCTGCACTCCGCAGATGACGAGAGATATCAAAGGCTCATAGCAGAGGCTGGCCCGATCAACTAATCTTCGGATGCGCTTGCGGGTTCAACGATTGGCCTACATTTCGACGTGAGCGGCCCTGTACGAATCGTACGTTATCAATTCGCACGCTCCTTCTTTCAATTCGGAACTGCTGGAATGCGGCTGCGGTCGAGCGATCCTGGCTCGGTTTGCATTTGTCCCCAGCCCTGACGGAAAACTGAATTGTGGCGACTTCGCTACAGACAGGCACCTATGTCTCTGGAATTAAACGACGTTTGGCGATCGATCTAGGTATTTTTAACTCAAATCAGCCTTCATTGACTTGGCCTATCTCTCAACCTAAGATTTCAGCCCATATGATCGGCCAGACCATCTCGCGCTACCGCATTGTTGAGAAACTCGGCGGCGGCGGGATGGGTGTCGTCTATAAGGCGGAGGACACCGAACTCGGTCGATTCGTTGCCCTGAAGTTCCTACCCGATGTCCTGGCGGACGACGCGCAAGCCTTGGAGCGCTTCCGCCGCGAAGCCCGGGCGGCATCGGCTCTCAACCATCCCAACATCTGCACTATCTATGAAATTGGAAAGCATGAGGGAAGGCCGTTTATCGCGATGGAATTTCTTGAAGGGACGACGCTAAGGAGCACTATCGCCGGCCGTCCCCTGTCGACCGAGACGATTCTTGATCTCTCCATAGAAATCGCAGATGCCGTCAACGCAGCTCATGCCAAGGAAATCATCCATCGGGATATCAAACCCGCGAACATCTTTGTCACAAAGCGCGGAGTAAAGATCCTAGATTTTGGATTGGCGAAGATGGCGGCTGATGTACGCCAGTCGGGGGATGGTGGAGCAGCAGCGCTACCTACGGTGAGTGAGGAACAATTGACGAGTCCCGGAGCGGCAATAGGGACGATTGCCTATATGTCTCCCGAGCAAGTTCGCGCCAGGGAACTCGATGTGCGTACGGACCTGTTCTCTTTAGGAGTGGTTCTCTATGAAATGGCAACTGGCACATTGCCGTTCCGGGGGGAGAGTGCGGGCGCGATCTTCAATGCCATTCTGGAAAGCAAGCCCACGCCGGCCGTGCGATTAAATCCCGATGTACCCGTCAAGCTGGAAGAGGTCATCAACAAATGCCTGGAGAAGGACCGCAACCTCCGTTATCAGCACGCTTCTGACATCCGCACGGACCTGCGGCGTCTGAAGCGGGACACAGACCCGGCGCAAAAGCCGACATCAAGTGCTGCAACCTCCCGCACTTTTTTGTCCTCGCGGATGGCCATTCCAGCCGTGCTAGCTCTCGTACTGATTACGCTCGTCGGCTATCTCTATTTTCATCGCGGACCGAAGTTCACCGATAAAGACACCATCGTCCTCGCCGAATTTGATAACACGACGGGCGATCCTGTATTCGACGGCACACTTCGACAGGGGCTCTCGGTGGAACTTGAACAGTCGCCTTTCCTGAGTCTGGTTACGGATGAGCAAATCCACCAGACATTGGGGCTAATGGGGAAGACCGACACAAAGCTGACGTCTGCGATTGCCCGAGAGATTTGTCAACGAAGGGGAAGTACGGCAGTTCTCAACGGTGCAATCGCACAGATTGGCAGTCAATATCTTCTGACGGTAAAGGCAGTCAATTGTGCCAGCGGCGAAGTGCTGGCGAGCACCAACGCCCAAGCTAGAGACAAGGATCACGTGCTCGAAGCCCTGGGAAACGCAAGCTCTGAAATTCGCCGCAGACTCGGCGAATCTCTCCCGTCACTGCAGAAGTACAACACTCCATTAGATCAGGTAACAACGTCCTCCCTTCCGGCATTGCAGGCTTACAGCCAGGCTACCCAGGCTTTGCTGGAGAAGGGAGGGACTGCGCCAATTCCATTCCTGAAGCGTGCCATCGAGCTTGATCCGAACTTCGCCATCGCCTACACCATTCTGGGCGTCACCTATAACAACGTGGGCGAGCTTTCGCTGGCGGCGGATAACCTTCGCCAAGGATTTGAATTGCGCGAGCGGACGAGCGAAAGCGAGAAATACTCGATTTCCGGTCTCTACTACAGCCTGGTAACACAAGAAACGAACAAGGCAAATGAGGTGTACGAAGAATGGGCGCGCGCTTATCCGAGGGACTTTGTTCCGCAGGCGAATCTGGGTGCGAACTACTATTACCTGGGGCAATTCGACAAAGCGATTCAATTCCTGACCAATTCCTTGCGCCTAGATTTGGACGCGGGATTTTCATACGGCTTTCTGGGCGACGCGTATCGTAGTGCGGGCAAACTTGCCGAATCCAAAGAAGTCTATGAGCGTGCAATAGCCCGCAATCTGGAAGTCCCCGAAATCCACATCTCCCGTTACATGGTGGCCTTTCTCGAAGGAGATGCAAGCGAAATGCAAAAGCAAGTGGCCTGGGCAACCGGTAAGGCGGGTGGCGAAGACCAGTTACTATCGATTCAGTCCGATTCCGAGGCTTATTTCGGCCACTTTGGTCGGGCACAGAGTCTCTCGCAATCGGCCTTCGATTCTGCGCAGAAAAACGGACTTCATGAGACAGCGGCATATTGGCTGCTAAACGCCGCCCTCCGCAAAGTTGAAGTTGGAGAATACGCCTTGGCGAAAGAAAACGTCGCGTCAGCTCTGGGCATGGGGTCAAACACCACCCTGCAAAGCCTTGCGGCGATGACTCTGGCACGGGTAGGAGAAAACAGTCGGTCGCAGGCAATCACCGGCGACATTCGAAAGAAAGAGCCGTTAAATGAAATGCTCAACGGGTATTGGATACCTCCGGTCCATGCCGTCATCGAACTGAATCGCGGCCGAACTCAGCAGGCCTTGGAACTGCTAAAGCCATCTTCAGGTTACGAGTTCGGGCCATTCAGCCTGCATTTGGTTTACGTTCGAGGAGAAGCCTATCTGAAGGCAAGGAATGGAAAACAGGCAGCAGCCGAGTTTCAAAACATCATTGATCACCGTGCTGTGGTAACGAACGATGTGCTTGGGGCACTGGCGCATCTTCAACTTGGCCGCGCGTATGCCCTCTATGGCGACACCGCGAAGTCAAAGGCCGCCTATCAAGATTTTCTCACTCTCTGGAAAGACGCTGATCCCGAGATCCCCATCCTGAAGCAAGCCCAGACCGAGTACGCGAAGCTGCAATAAACGGCGCTAAACAGCTTAGGGTGAGGCTTTCTCGACTGATTGTCTGCTCGAAACTACGCTGCTTCCAACACCGACAGAATGTTCCCTGCCGGATCCTTGAACCACGCTACGGTTGGTCCGTTACCGCGAGCAATGCCCCGCGCATCCGTTTTCAAGTTTGGCTCGTTGTAGACTTCAAATCGCACACCGCGCTTGCTTAGCTCATCGACCGCTTTTTCCACGTTGTCCACTGGAAAGTTCAGCACCGTAAATGTGGCGGGCTGATGGTTGGGTTTCGGATAGATCAGAGTCTTGGCCTTGCTCAGAACCAGCGTACCCTCCGGCCCAGGGGAAACTTCGAGCCCAAGCGTCTTCCCGTAAAAATCTTTGGCCTTCTGAATGTCGTTGACGGAGAAACTGCTGAGAGCCTTATTTTCGTTCAACATTCTGCACTCCTCATGGATTGGTATGTCCGCTTGGATGCAACCGGGCGGACCAAGAAGAAGCTACATCGCTCGTGTCTGGTTGAGTTCGGTATCAGACAGATTCTAGAGCTGAAGACGCTATGGTTTGAGGAGCAGCAGAGTGTTCGCATTCTGGACGCCCGGGGCTTGCTGGACGGCGTACCGCATTGGAAGCCAGAAACTCTCCTCTGTGCTTTGGTTGCGGCTACCTGGTAAAGATGTATGCGTGGAGTAAGCTAATGACCGCTGTGACTTGGATGTCAGTGGGCGAAATCTCCAATGCCGCTCATTGATAGAGGGAAGCTAGTCAGAAGGGTTGAGAAGCAGGCTGTACCTTCCGGGAGTGAACGTGAACTGTAGCTTCATCAAACTCCGTGACCCCTCGTCCGACGATGATTAGGCGGTGAAAGAGGCACCCCGAGGCAATTTTGTTCATTTGCGGTTTGGAGATCCTGTAGAGCACTATTCTGGCCAACTTTGGAGAGCGGACCAACATGAACGGGAATCCTTCCCCACCGTAATATCCCCCCGCTTGATCCCTGAAGCTATAGAGCAGCTGGCCCGACGATACCGAAATGGAGTCAGCACTGCATGCTTCAGCATCACGCAACACCCAGCGCTCACTCATCCAAGTTGCCAGAAGCCCGACAACGATGATCTGAAATGCTCGAATGCCGAGAAGGATCGGATAGGAGCTCGTTTCCCAAAATCTATCTAACAGGCTAAATTTCCAGGTTGTTCCTTTTGCAGAGGTAACAACGAAAAAAGCCACTGCAGCGAAGGTTGGCAAAAACAAAAGCCACAGTCGCGCTAGCTCCACACGCACAGCGATCCGATCATGTTCGACAGAGAGGAGGGCATCTGGCTCAGAGACAACGAGCGTGGTTCGTAAATAGAACACCTCTCGGCGTGGTCGAATGCAGAAACCTACTACTACGACCGCGACCATCACCACTGCTGCCATTCCCGCCAAGAGTGGTTCGTAAGAGGGCAGGAGCAGCGCGAGCACCAGGACCGCAACGCCTACGGCAAAGATTTGCCATGCCCTCATGGCAGAAATTCTGCTTCATTCAGAGTCCATGCGCAACTGAGGGCGATGTGCCGAGCTGGAATGTCGCCTGGCATCAGAAGCCGAGTCTTAAATGTTTTTGGCTAACCTTCCTTGCGCTGTCTCGTCTGACGCAGAAGCATCCTTTTCTGAGGAGGCCTTCCATGAGAAAGTTTTTGGTAACGACACTGGTTGTTCTTTCTTTCGCGGGACACAGGGCAGCAATGGCCGGGCAGACGGCGACTGACTCATCCGCTCCGAGTTACGACTTGAAGGCGCAGGCGCTGCTGGACCTTGAAACCGTGCAAAAGAAGTTTGTAGATCTCGCAAATGCGGTCCCAGCGGATAAGTTCGGCTGGAAACCCTCCGACGATTCGCGCTCGTTTGCTGAGGTTCTAATGCACGTGGCGGGGGAACGTTATCAGATTCTCGCGCTGATGGGAGCTGCGCCACCCTCGGATTTCGACGGCAAGACATTCGAGAAATCAACGGCTGACAAGGAAAAGGTCATCGCGCAACTCGACAAGACATGGGTGTTCGCGAAACAAACCATCGCCGGGATGAATAACGCAGATTTTGCGAAGCTGCTGCCTAAGCTTGGCCCACAGGCGAGTGCCGGTGATGTTGTGTACATCCTGGTCGCCGACGCGCATGAGCACCTGGGCCAGGCAATTGCCTATGCCCGGGTGAACGGAGTCGTTCCGCCCTGGACCGTCGAAGCGCGGAAAAAGGCCGCGGAGAAGAAAGCGAAGCAGAATTGAAACGGGGGCTGGGTCGGATGCATCGCCATATCACTCACCGACAACAAGAAAAAGCGAAAAAAAACGGCTAGCCCCGCTACTGCTTGATCTCAAAATTCGCAGGGTCGAGCGGCACATCCTGTCGGATTTGGCTCGCGACCAAGTCCCAATCAAAGAGTCGCGTACCGCCGTTCTGCAATTCTTCCGTCCACTGTAGTTCATAGTGGGTCGGTAGCGTTAATCCATTTGCACTCCGAAAATCGCTGAAGCGCTCTTCCAACCTATACCGTGGCTCTTTTTGTTGTGCGCTCGTTCTAATGTCGCCAGTTTCTCCAGGTCGTTGTTCCATGGAATAGACAGTACGCACATGTTGGTACGTCTGCGGGTCGAAATACATGATTACCTGCATGTCAGTATTGTGCTTTGACAGGTACTGAACCGCCCGTAACTCTTTGCCATCAACCTTCTTCATGCCGAGATCTTGCACTCGTGCCCCGTTCATTGCGAGACTTTGCAGTGCCCAGCCGGTCGACAGTTCGCCACCGAGCAGACCTTCTTTCAAAAGGAACCCTTGGCTCGCAACAAAGTCGCCGAATTCGGAGCGTTGGTGCGATGCTGTCGGCCTTGCAACACCAATCCTCGATCCATCAAAAGTGAACTGTTCCCCCCACCAGTCACCCATTCCAAATTGCATGACGATACCCAGCATTCGCCCAGACGAGACTAGGTCCCAGGTACCCGTGGCTCCTCCGCTGCCACCGACCAGTACACGAAAGCGCAAGCTACCCCGCACGACTCTGGACTTCACCGCTGCTCTCACAGTTTGTGAGCCGATGGCATCGAGATGCCGGACAACAATGTCATCTGATTTAGAGGGACTGCTGCCTTGAACTCGGGCTGTGAACAATAGCGCAAGGACCATCCAAGGTTGGAGAAACATCCTAATCTTCGTCATATGAGCCTCCGGAGAGATGTTCTCAATTACCGGCTAATAGGCATGATTCTGAGCTGGTGAACACACGATTGTAGCAATTGCGGGCGGGCATCGATGCTGAACTGCCGATAAATGGTACAACAAACAGCCGGTATATCTATACTTCTGATCAGCCAAACTACGACCTGATACGTTGCAGGGAAAAGACTGGTCGCCTCTGCCAGATGATTTTGGAACTTTTTTCAACGGTCCGAGATTTTTGAAGTGACGCTTTCAACAGCTTGGGACTGAATTGCGCTGAACGGTTGCATTCTCGTCGACGATTTTTGAACTTTTTCTGTTTCCCGCCACCTGCTGAGTAGTTTCAGTATCCGAGAATCGGAAGGGAGGCCACCGTTCAACAGTCATTGCTTGAGTACGCCTCTGCGAAGCCGGTATTCATGAGGAGTGCTTCCATGCCAGCGTTTGAATGCCCGGTGGAAGGCGGCGGGTTGGAATAGCCCAATAAATACGCGATCTCACTGGTTGAGAGTGCTCGGTCGGAAAGATATTGATCAGCGGCTTCGCGACGAATCGAATCGACAATTTCATAGTAGGTCGTTCCGGCTGCTGCCAGATGTCGTTGTAGTGATCGCACAGAAAAAGCCATGGATCGTGCCGCGGTTCGAATGTCGACGTCTCCCAGTTGAAGGTGCCTTACCAGGATTCTGCGCATCTCAGCAACGACATCGTCCCCTTGCGGCAGCTGCAAGCTTACCTGTTCCGCATTACGTCGCAAGACCGAGTGCAACACCGGATCGCGCCTGCGACCGCACCGTGCACCCGAGAGTCTGCGCGATCTCATCACGATCCGCCAGCTCATGTGTAAAGCTCACGTACCCGGCGCTGAAATCGGATCCTGTCTCTCGACGCAGGAAGCGAGCAGGCAATTTTGAGATCATTAAGATCACTTCGAACGTGCCCGGGATTGAGATTAGTCAAGATCCACCACATCAGCAAAGTTCAAGCTACCGAATCGATGTAGCTGTTGGATCCGCAAAAAGTCAGGCCGGGGAACCTTGAAGGCTTCCTAGAAATCGACACAAGTGACAGAGATTTTCCGCAAATCAAAGTTCTGAACCGGATTTGTTGTGGGAATTCTCTTTCTCGAAGTGAATGGATTCCGCTTTACTGCTAGCCAGGAAGACGCGGCGCGGGCAGTAATACATTTGGCTAGCGGCAACTTCGACGAAGGAAGCTATGCAGCCTTTCTTCACGCCAATTCGTCGCCTTTGAAAAAGTAAGCAGTGCAGTCGTGATTTCGGCGAAATCCCACTAAGTTTTGGCATAGTGGCGTTGACGTCGGCGGTCGCTTTAAGGAGGATCAAATGACCAAGCATTCGCAGAGCACCTATCTGCTTAGGCTGCCGCGCTCGGTTAGAGCAGAAGTCGAGCGTCGCTCGAAGGCTGATGGCGTGAGCATTAATCAATTTGTTGCCACGGCCGTTGCGGAAAAACTGGCGGTCATGAATACGGAGGTTTTCTTCGCAGAGCGAGGGGACCGTGCAGATTTTGTCGCTTTCGATCGACTGATGCGCCGCAAGAGAGGGGAAGCGCCACGGCGCGAGGACACAATCGAGCAGCAGCTTAGGGTTGAATCGCGCTGGACCTAAGGCTCATGCAAATGGACGATGGCACAGTTTTGGGAATCAGATCGGGAGACAACGAAGACCCATCTTACGAATCGTGCAGGTTCCTGCCGAAGTTCAAGGCCGAGTACGCTCACTTACACAAGACGGGCGGTGGATTGAAGCAATAAGGCATGGTTGAAGGACAACCGTTGAAAATCGTCCCTAAACTCAAGACAGTCCTTCAGCCCACGGTCCAGCGCCGGTCAGGGCAGCTCGGTTGTTTACGTCTTTGTTAATAGGGACGCTATTGTTTACAACAAAGTTCCTAAATCAACGGATTATTGTGTGCGCGCCGAAAAAACATCGGCGGAGGGCTAAGAAGAAACAGTGCTCAAGATTTTTTTCTGGGGCGTCCATTTTATCTCGCCTCGAACTACACGAGCGCTACGCAAAGCGGTGTCAGCCAATCGCATCGAATGTCAATAATGGCCGCCAAACGAAATGAGGCGCGTGCCTTTAATGCCGCCCAGAGTCCAGGACGTATGGGTTGATTGAGCGATGCGGTTCAGAACGTCTCTTGCTCGGAGATAGTTGCTGCACAGGTCAACGAATCCGTGCGGAGGCTGCTGGTCCGCTGTCGGCTTACCGGGCACAGCGGGTTCGTCCACAGCGATGTACATCACAGACATGTTTCTCTCACTAAGAGCTTGGATGAACGGGCCACACTGCTGAGCTTTGCATCCTGCGAGCAGCTTTTCAGTCGCGACCGGACGAGGCTTGCAGATGGGAGAAATCGTCCAGTTCAGGACGCTTTCAACACGCGGCTGAATGACGATAACGGGTTTGGTATTGGTTCCGTAGTTCTTCCACTCGTACTCGTCATCAAGCTTTGTGATTTCATCGAGTATTTCGCGGACACTAATACGATTCCGAACGAGCCTGAACGTCCTCTGTCGAGGAACAACAACTTCAGAACTGGAATGGGACTTGGCAAACTCCTCGTAAGTGCGTAAGCGAGACTTGTCCCGGTCCGCCAGAGACTCTTTCGTCTGCATGCTACGACGTCGTAAGAGCTTCCCCTAACGTAACGAAGCTTTGGGATTTTCAAATTCGAGCATTTCTAATGAGACAGGGAACGATGCCTTGTCAGAAAGGAAGTAGGCAGCATCCTTGAACTGATGCCCCTCCAATCGTCCGCATTCCGTCCGTGAGGTTCACGTCTTCAATTATGTCGTCAAGGTGCTTGGCGCGTTTGCCATGGCCGATTGCAGATTGCGCCAATGGAGCCGAAATCGCCAGGAGCACCAGCAATGCGGGGCTGCATTTCACTTCACTACCTGCACTATTCCAGTGCAAATAGGCGTTGATAGCGCGAATTGCGGAATTGCAGCCTGTGGCCTTCAGGCCCTTTTCGCGCATGCGTAGCACGACATCTTCAGTTCGGATTCCGTTGGCGTTTCCGTGCGGAGCCACTTTAGGCTCTGCTCGTACCACTCAATTGTGAGTGGCGAAACGTTGGCGAGGTACTGCCGTTCTCGGGCGAACTGCTCGAAACGCGGTTGCATGTGCTACTCCAAGGCAGGGGGTCGTGTAGTGGAGGAAAACCGCGTAAGTTGTTGAATGGTCGGCGCTAGCAGACCATTTTAGAACTCTGTTTGCTAGAACGGATCTGTCTTTCCTTGGGGAAGGCGCGTGGTAGTCAATGGCTACTCAATTTCGGCCCCGCAAGTACTGTCCCGGTAAGATTATCAAAACCCCTTCAACGGTTTTGCCGAAATAACAGCCAAAATGGCGAACGTCACCTGTCAACAGGTGAGTTGCCCTAGCTTCGATAGCGGCGAGCAGAATCGGAGTGTCTTTCTCTGGCAAGGAAATGCCGCGCGGAAGCTCCCGCTCCGGTGCATCGCACAACTGGAGAGTCAGTAAGAGCTTGTCTAGGCGATGTCTCTGAACATCGTCGCTTAGGTTGAGCCTGGCTTCCTCGGCTGCATAGTGCGAGGTGCATAGCGCAACATCCCTCAGCTTCCAGAGCCGCAGAAGACCTGCCTCAGGTCGATAAGCTGCTGAAAACATAACGTTGGCATCAAGAAACAACCGGTCCATTTATGCAGGCCGCTGATGAGGAATCGAATCGGGATCGATCCCTAGCTTTTGGACTTCTTTCCGCGCTTGACGATAGTCTGCATCCGTAGTCGCGTTTGAGAGGATAAACTCCGCTTTCCGTTCTGGAGTATATCTTTCTATCGGGACGACTACCGCGGGGCGGATCAGAATGCCGTCTTCTCGTTCCTCTGCAATGACCAGACTGCCCTCTTCGATGCCGAATCGCTTTCGCAATTTTGCGGGTACGATGATCGCGCCCCGCTTGCCTACCTTTGCTGATTCCATAGTTCGGTTCCGAGATTAATAGTTTGCCTGTAATTCAGGCAATTGTCAATTGCAGGCAAAGCCCGAAGCCGGAAGTGCCACATCATAGCCATTTTTGACGTTCAGAGCGGACAAAGTTTTTGCCCTCGGCGTTTAGGCCTTGATTTCAACGATTGTCGGGGGCATGACGATATCGGCTTCGTCTGGTATCGATTGGCCACGGAGACAATAGATTGACGGGAATCCTTGCGGTAAGAGAGTACTGGCTTTTGAACTTCGCGCCGGACGGAAACCCGCGCGAACGACTGATTTTAGGATTGGTCGCCCCTAGCAGACGATTTTCGAACTTTTGTGTCAAATGGAGACATTTTTGAACCAGCGCTTTCAGCAGCTTAGGATTGAATCACGCCGAATGGGTAGGCTCTGGCTGACGATTTTCGAACTCGGGCCGAGTCATTTAACTCCTTGCTTGCCGACCAACCTACAAGTATCGGATGATCACGTGAGTTGAGGCGATTGGAATGCGAAGCTTGTTTTCTGCACTTCGATGGCTGGTGAGCCTTGGCCTGGTCTTTTGCATTGTGAGCCTCACATCCTTTGGCTTGCCCGCCGATTCAGCTCAGGAAATCTGTGCCCTGATGACGACCTTGTTTGAACGAGGTCAGTTCAATGGTGCCGTTCTGGTCGCCAATGATGGAAAGATCGTCTTTCGCAATGGGTTTGGAAAGGCGAATTTTAAGACTGGTAAAGATTTCACTCCCGAAACTCCCTCCAACATCGGCTCGGTTACAAAGCAGTTTACGGCGATGGCGATCATGATCCTTGCGGAACAGAGCAAGCTCAAGTATGCCGACCCTGTTTCGAAATACATTCCGGAGTTCTCTCGTTCTCCGCATCTCAGCAGGATAAGTGTGAGCCAGCTACTAACCCACACTTCAGGAATCCCGGACTACGGCGATCTTGGGGTCGAAGACTCAGGTTTGTCGGGACGGGCCCTCATTGCCGCGATTCTGTCAAAAACGGCCCTTCTTTCCGAGCCCGGCCAAAAATACCGATACAGCAATCCGGGATATGCGTTGTTGGCAATCATAGTGGAGAGAGTTTCCGGCAAAACGTTTGGCGATTTCCTTGGACAAGCGATCTTCAAACCTGTCGGCATGGTCAGCACGTTCGTCTATGACGGCCCCAAAAGGAAAACCAGCAGCGCCGCGGTTGGCTACGACCAGTTCGGGCAAGTAGATGACGGCAGCCCAACAGCAATCCCGGGCGACGGCGGCATTTACTCGACCGTGAATGATTTGTTCAGGTGGGATCAGGCGCTGTACACGGACAAACTCGTCCACCAGACTACGCTGGAAGAAGCCTTTACGCCGGGCAAAGTGCAAGAAAGCAGTACAACCTATGGTTTTGGGTGGAACGTGGCGGAGGACGGCAATGGCAAGTACGTTTGGCATACAGGCAACCAGGCGGGCTTCAGAGCGTTTATTGAACGGCGACTCACCGCGAAGATTACCGTCATCATGCTGACTAACAGAGGTAACAGTAAGCGCATGGAAATAAATAGCGCAATTCAGAACATCCTCGCAGCTAGACAGTACGTTTTGCCAAAGCAATCTGGCGCCGAGAAACTGTATCGAGCTATCCACGATTCGGGAATTCAGGCTGCAATAAAAATGTACGATTCTCTCAGGAATGATAAAAGCGCTGACTATGATTTGGGAGAGTCGGAGCTGAATACGCTCGGGTATCAGTTGCTTTACAGAGACAAGAGACCAGACGATGCGATCGCGATCTTTAAGTTGAATACCACGGAGCATCCCGCATCTTCCAATGCGTTTGACAGTTTGGGCGAGGCGTACTGGAGGAATCGCGAAAAGGACCTTGCCATCAAGAGTTACCAAACGGCCGTCAAACTCGACCCCACAAATGGGCATGCGGTATCCAGGTTAAGGGATCTGAAATAACCGCAGTAATGGGTGGCGTTGCAACGACTCAAGCAATGGCTAGTGGATAGAAGAGTATGTGGAAGTATCGGATGTTGGTCGGGACGGGCAGATTTGAACTGCCGACCCCTCGCACCCCAAGCGAGTGCTCTACCAGGCTGAGCCACGTCCCGACGCAGGTTCGAACCGGAAAACGGTTCGAAGGGGTCCACCAAGAGATTTTATCACTCGAAAAGGACGAAGCTGTGGTTCCTGAGTTCTTCCTCGGCACCCATTCCCACGAGAAACTGGGAGAAGCCCGCCAAAGCGGTCAAGCCGATCGAAGAGGGAGAGCAGTCCATCTGATCAACGTCGGAGGCCTCGAGATTTTTGGCGGGGCTGGTCCTCCACCAAGGCAAACTGGATCTTCTTCTCCACCGGGTCTATACGATCGACGAGCACGCGGACCCTGTCGCCCAGACGGAAGGCACGGCTTGAACGCTGGCCGATGATCTCGCGGGTGTTCTCGTGGAAGGTGTAATGGTCGCCAGTGAGGGTAGAGAGTGGCACGAGACCTTCTACGAAAAGATCATTGAGCTCGACGAAGAATCCGAACTTGGTCACGCTGATAATCAGGCCGTCGAAATCTTCGCCGATTCGGTCCTGCATAAATTTTGCCTTTTTCCATTCCATCAACTCGCGTTCGGCTTCGTCGGCGCGGCGCTCGGAAAGGCTGGATTCTTCGGCGATAGCGTGCAGTTCTTCTAGCGGGATGGAGCCTAGCTGCGGATGCACTGGCTCAAGTATGCGGCGTTTCGACCAAGGGGAAGCCGCTTTGTTGCGACCCTGATCGGCATGACCGAAGTTGTGTTCGTCCTGGTCTCCTTTGTTACCCAAGCTAGCGTGTTCGCGGTCAGAGGTCGCTTGCGTCCCCGTTGGAACCGCTCCCTCCCACTGCTCAGCGGACTCGAGGAGAATGTTTTTGAGAATACGGTGGACGATAAGGTCGGGATAGCGCCGGATGGGAGATGTAAAGTGAGTGTAGGTCGTGGCGGCCAGCGCGAAATGGCCCAGGTTTTCTTCCGCGTAGCGGGCTTGCTTGAGTGAGCGCAGCATCAGATAAGAAAGAATTCGTTCCTCCGGCTTGCCCGCGATCTTTGCTGTCAGCTTCTGGTACATGCGCGGAGTGATGTGGACATCTTGGGGAATTTCGATATCCCGCGCCCGCTTACCGGCGCCGTGCGCAACCCGGCGATCGCTTTTGAACTGCATGCGTTTGATGGGCAGAGCACCGACGCCCAGCGAATACCCGAAAGTAGCGGCGATTACTTCGAAGTCATAGACACGCTTAGCATCGGGCTTTTCGTGGACACGATAGAGAGCTCTGACTCCCTTGCCCTCCAGATATCCGGCGACGCACTCGTTCGCCGCGAGCATGAACTCTTCAATGATCCGGTGGGCGATGTTGCGCTCCGAGCGGGCCACACTCTTCATCAATCCGAGCTCGTCGAATTCGATGACCGGTTCCGGCAAATCAAAGTCTATCGAGCCGCGGCGCTCGCGCTTGCGGCTGAGAATCATCGCGAGCTCGCGCATCTGCTCGAAGTTTAGGACTAGGCCCGCATATTGAGTTTGAAGCGAATGCTCTCCCGCGAGGATGGCGTTCACTGCGGTGTAGGTCATCCGTTCCGCCGATCGAATGACGCCGGGGCAGATTCTGAAGCTGATGAGGTCTCCGCGGCCATCGATTTCCATCACACAGGACATCACCAGACGATCGACCTGCGGGCGCAGACTGCAGATATCGGTGGAAAGTTCTAATGGCAGCATTGGTACGGCGCGATCTGGGAAGTAGACACTGGTGCCGCGGAGTCGTGCCTCCTGGTCAAGCGCGGAATCCGCCGTGACGTAGTGCGCGACATCGGCAATATGGACCTGCAATTCGAAGTTACCGTTGTCTAATCGAGTCACCAGCACCGCGTCGTCGAAGTCGCGGGCGGTTTCGCCGTCAATCGTGACAATTGGCAGGTGTCGGAAGTCGCGTCGCTGGCGGAGTTCGGCGGACGAGATGGTTGCCTCCATGGCTGAGGCTTCGCTCAGCACCTCGGCGGGGAAGCGATGCGGGAGGTGGAACTTGCGGATGATGATTTCAACGTCGACGCCAAAGTCCTCCGCGTATCCCAAGATCTCCATCACGCGCCCACGCGGGCTTTGGGTGGCAGACGGCCACTCGGTGATTTCGACATCAACGACGACATTCTCGAGATCAGTCCAGTCGCCGTGGCGGGCAGCGTCGCCGCCGAAAACCCGGTGGGGAGAAGCCTTCGTCGATCGAGGGCGAGAGCCGGGTTCTGGCGCAGCCCTTTGGGCTTTCTCGGTGTCGATTCCGCTGCCGGCTTCTTCTTTCGAGGTTGCGGAACGTGCGTTGACCGATGCTTCGGATTCCTCCGGCACCTCCCTCCCTTTCGGAATTAAAATTTCTTGCGTGACTTTGGAATCGATGGGGACTACATAGTTATGCCTGTGTCCGTAGTGAAAGATTCCAACCACCGTAGGATGTGCGCGGCGTACGGTACGGACAATTCGGCCTTCTGCTCGCCCATCAGGCCGTATGTTCGTGACTTCGACCAGTGCCCGGTCGCCGTGCATGGCGGAGCCGATCGCCGGCGGCGGAATGAATATGTCGCCGGAGAGGCGGGCTTTAAGGCCGGGAGCAGCTGAGGTCACGTCCGGGACCAGGAACCCGAAGCCGTCGCGATGCAGACTCAGCTTGCCGGCCACAAGGTTCTTGCCGGAAGCCGCCTGCGGGATTGCATAAAGGTCAGAGTCGGGCTGAACGAGTTGGCCTGACGCCACCAGTTTTTTCAGACGCTCGGTGAGGGCCTTCCGTTCGTCGCCGTGAAGCCCAAGTTCGCGGACCAATTGCTTGTAGCTGGCCCTCTGCTTGGGCTGGCGCTGGATCTTTTTAAGGATGGTAGAGTCAGAGAGCATTCAGCAAGCAACACTCCGCATTCAGCATTCAGCCCCGCGGTCCCGCCGTGCGAGCCCGCGCACGCCCGGCTTTTCGCTGAGTGCTGGACAGTGAGTGCCTGAGTTCATGTTACCAACTCGGTACGCAAGGTGACGGGACTAGGTGATTTGGCATGTACACTCTCGGACAAGGACCCAGGCCTAAGGCATTGCCCTGAGTTCTGCGGGAACCTGCGAGAAAGTGTGAGAAAATGCACAAACTATTGCAAATTTCCACAGGACTTGGGCAGGGGTGGAGAGTAGAATTTTATTGGCCTCGAACCACGGATTCGGCCTCAGAAC
>Ga0105238_10001104_pt1 | contig 27292 bp, 29 predicted proteins | sample KBSC34metaG_FD_81526 | JGI IMG/M metagenome (GOLD analysis project Ga0105238, IMG submission 81526) | Corn rhizosphere microbial communities from Kellogg Biological Station, Michigan, USA - KBS C3-4 metaG | ecosystem: Host-associated > Plants > Roots > Rhizosphere > Soil | place: Michigan, USA...
AGCCGGTCGACCCTTTTTCGTTGCCCGCGTCTGACATCGCAAATCTGGTCAAGCAATCGCCGGACAAATTTGACTTGGTGTCTCAGTTTGCCGCCCGGCCTGAGCTGCAGAAAGACCCAGCGACAGTGGCAAAAGTCGCGGATGCTTTTCATCAGCTGCGCGAGTCTCCGATTGATTGGAAAGACATCGCAAAGCATGCGACGGAAAATGTGGCTAACGTTATCGCTGGGTTAGGCCGCTTTGGATTAAAAGTCACGTCCGGCACGCTAAAGCAGCTCGGTTCTTTGGGCTTTGCCGCTGACCCAACCGCGAGCGCAGAAGACGCAGAATCCGCCGCTGTCGAAGCGCAAAAAGAATCTCGGCAAGAGTTAGGCGAAGCTGCAGCGTCCGCAGAACAAGGAATGACCGGTCTCGTGTCAGGTGTCGCAAAAACCGGCTCTGCCTTGGCCAGGGGATTGCACTTAGCGAAACAACTAAAAGACTATACCCAAGCTGATAAGGTAAATGCTCTTTTCGATGCCCTGGCTACCGCAAAACAGACGCAATCGAATTTAAGCGGACAAGGCCCACTGTCCCAAACGGTGACCGAAGGGTATGTTCCCGTTCGTCCGGAGGAAGTCGCCAAGCTAACTGACCCTTTCAGCTGGGAGGCGCTCGGTCTTGGCACCCGTGCAGCAGGCGCGATTGGCAAGGGCGCTATCAAGACTCTGGCCAAAAATGCACCGGAAACGACCGCCAAAGCCGCGGAGTTAGTATCAAAGCTTCCTTCTACCACCGAAGCGGTCGGAAGTGCAATCACCGGTGCAGCCAAAGCTGGCGCAGCCGGTGCCCGTGCCGTGGAAAAGCTGGCCGGTCCGGTCGGCGCAGTCGGCGCTCCCCTTTACGCGGCAGTTACGCACGACCCGAAGCTGCTGGCGGAGTCTTTGCTTTTCGGCAGCACCGCCGGAGAAAAAGCCGCGATGGTTGCGGAGAAAGCGGCCAAAGGGCTAGACAGCGCTGCGGAATTCGGCAAGCAGATTTCGTCCGGCGAGGTTAAGTCCGCATACGCAGCCGCGGTTCGCGATGCGTTGGAAGCGGCACCCAAAGCCGCCGGGCAGTTGGCGACTGGAGTCGGCTTTGACTTGTCCCAGGTCGCCGGTGCTGACACACCGCAAGAGCGGGAAGCCGCGGTCGGCCTCGGCACCGCGTTCGGCATGCTCGGAGCGGCGAACACCGTCGGCAGGCATGTTCTGAGCGGCCAGATTGTCGGACCGCGCGCATTTGATACTAACATTCCCATCAACAGCAGCGGTCAGTTTCCTGCGTTGGATGCGATGCACAATCAGGAGTTTTCTAATCTGACGCCAGGACAACGCACCCGCGTGAATGCGGGCCGTCAATATCTGTCGAAGGCGAATCCGAACGCCGACGTATTCGTTGCTAGCGCCGCCGACCCGGACAACACCGCATTAACCCAGGCGCTGATTAAGTCCGGAATGGATGCGAACACCGCGCAGCGATACGCAGACCAGAATGGATTTACTACCCGTTTAAACGGAAGAAAAGTAATCGTCGTGAAAGAACCCGGCGCTGCGCCGCACGAAGCTTTTCACGGAATTGAAGATGTGCTCGGCGAAGGAACGCTGCGTAATATCGACGACGAAATCCAACAGCAGTATGGCAATCAGTGGGAAAACTTTGGCCGTTATTACGCGTCGCGGTTGCTCGGTCGAGACGCCGGTGAGAACTGGCGGGACACCATTCTGGACAAGAGCGGCTGGGGCGCGGCCAACGCAGCAGAGAAGGAATACGCAGCCGCGGCGCAACGATTTTCAGACGAGGCCAGACAGAACGGTCAGCCGCCTCCGACCGAACAGCAGGTGCGGGACGCAGTCCAGGCGGGTGGATTCGACTGGCGCAAGTCGCTGTCTCCGGAAGAGCAAAAGGCGGTAGCAGACCGATATATTTCACGAGAGCTGTTGGCGGAGAATTTTGACACTTGGTTCAAGCATACCGGCGGCACGATGGAACCGGGCAAACAGATTCCGGAACGTGTCGCGAAAATTCTTGGAAAGGCGGTAGAGTTTTTCGGAGGCAATCCGATTGCCGGTCGAACCAGCGAAGGGCTCGGTGTTCCTCTGACTCCGCAGTCCATTGAAACCGCCAGATTTTTAGGGAAGCAAGCGGCACCGGTTATCGAGCCGAAGAAAGTCGGAACCGTCGCAGCGCCAACTGCCGGTGTAGCACCAACGGAAGTCGCAGAGCAAGCGCGCAAGCTGGCTGCAGACCAGCCGAACGTGCCGCTACCTGGGCAGAATCAAAGCCAGCGCGAGATTGCTGGTGCCGCCGCCGAGGCATTTGCAAATGATGCTGCGCTGCATCTGCAGTATTCGAGCGCTCCGGATGAACCTGCCGCCAGCTTGTCGCTCGGCATGAATCGCTCCGACCGGCGGGGATTAATTCAGGCGTTTCGGGAAATGCCGGACAACGTCAGGCAGCTTTTCGGCAAGATGTTTTTCCCAAAGAAATTCGTTCAGACGAAATCATCTGGAATTCAGATTCAAGGATGGTCGCCAGAAGTGTTCGCCGCTAACGCGCACCGGTATGGCCGCTTTCTTGCTGACCTAGCGAAGTCTGACCCGGCTGCAGCGCAACGGCTAACCAAATATGAAGTCGGTCCGAGCGGATTAACTGAAAAAGGCTGGACCGACCTTTACAACGACCTACAAAACTTTGTCGCCAGCCATCGCGCCGGTAAAACCGGTGCCGGTGAATCTTTGGTGGTTCCGCGCCGGGTGACAGAAGCGGGCTATTACGCGCCTCCGACGGTCGGCGCAGAAGGGCAACCGATACCGCAAGACAGAGCTGACGTAATCAACATGCTTTTCGGCTTCCGGCTGCCCGGCACCGAGGGCAAATCAACCCGCGCAGGCGGCGCAGCCGGTGTCAGACTGCCTCAGAACATCGCAGGCCGGTTAGTCAGCGAAGCAACGCAGCCTGGACGTGTCAGCGAGCCGGTATCTCCGCGCGGTGCGTTCGGTGGCGCTGCAGCAGAGCGGCAAGGAATAGCCGGGGAACCGGTGATGGAAGTCAATCCATACCGAGCACAGCTAGAGACTGCGGCGAAAGCTGCAGGGGTGCAACCGCCGAGCTTGATTGAAAGCTGGCAGAACCTGAACCTGAACCGCATCAAAGAAGCGGAAGTAGCGCCGGAGCAGCCGAAATTCGGCGCGAATCCGTTGACACTGCAGGCCGGTTTCATGCCGAAGCGCGAAGTCGAGCTAACTGGTCCGGACGGCAAGAAATACCGAGCGACCTTTGACGGGTTTCAGGACTTTTCTGCGATTGGCCGTGGTCAGGTGCCGCAGTTTACTGCGCTCGAAGATTTGCCTGGGTCGGTTGTTGCGCGCAGCACTACCTATGGACCCTCGCTGGAAAAAGCCGGGTATAAAATGCCAACCGATTTAGCGCAGTTTGCGCCCAAAGCGGATGATGTTGCTCGCGTGTCTGATGAATACCTCAAATCAAAAGGCATCGTGGCTCGGCCATCAGCCGCTGCGAATATTAACGAGCCATTAATGCGTCAATTGGCCGATTTCTATCAGACCGCTGAGCACGCCCCGGACGCGCCAGAAGTGAAGAAATCATACGATGCGCTGGCCAAAGAAACTGTTGACCAATACAACGCAATCCGCAAGGCTGGTTACGCAATAGAACCATACACTGGAACCGGCGAGCCGTATAAATCGAGCGCCGAGATGGTGGCCGACGTGCAGAATAACAAGCATCTGTATTATCTGCCGACAACCGGCAGCTTTGGCGGTCCCACAGACAATTTGATGCTCAGACCCTCCGGCGTGGGTGACGCGCCGGTGAACGACATCTTCAGAGCAGTCCACGACTTTTTCGGACACGCGAAAGAAGGTTACCAGTTTGGCCCGAGGGGAGAATTCAATGCCTGGAGAGAGCATTCGAAAATGTTCTCACCCGAAGCGCAAGGGGCACTAGCAGCCGAGACATTAGCGCAAAATAGCTGGGTGAATTTCGGGCCGCACTTGCGCACTGCCGAAGGCGGCAATATCCCGCAACGAGGCGAATCCGGTTTCGTGGCACCGGCTGAGAGACCTTTTGCTGCGCAGAAAAATCTAGTGGTGCCAGAAGAACTGCAGCAACAAGCACAGTATCAGCCAAAGACTTTCGTTGTTCGGCACGGTAGCACCGAAATGAACAACGCTAACCCGGACAAAGACCTGATTCGCGGTCATATCAATGTGCCGCTGGATGCTAAAGGCCGACAGGAAGCGGATGCCACGGGCAAGAAAATCGCAGCCGAGGGCGGAGTGCAGCATATCATTACCAGCGACCTCGACCGCACTGTCGACACCGCGAAGGCTATCCAAGAACACAACCCAGGCGCTACCATCACTGAAGACGAAGGATTGCGCCCTTGGAATTTCGGACCGACAATCGAAGGGCACCCAACCAGCGAAATGCTGCCGAAAATTCGCGAGCTGACCGAGAATCCAGACCTTCGGCCTCCAGGCGGCGAGACTTTCAACGAATTCAAAGACCGTTTTCTGGAGTCGTATCACCGGGCACAGGATACCACAGCCGATGCAAATTCGGCGATTGTTACTCACTACCGCGGAACGAAGTTGTTAGACGCTTGGCGCGCGGCTGGCACTGATAATGACGCTATCAACAAAGCGGTCTTCGAGAGCTACGACAAAAGCAAAAAGCCGGGCAATGTAGACGTTATCGACAAAACCGGCGCGGCGATTGAAAATAAGCCAGAAAGTGAAGCTACAGTTAATCAACCGGCACAATTTCAAGCAGCGAAGCGGCGTAGCAAACAAGACTGGGAGCTGCCTACCAGCACCGGCATGTTCAGCAAGGTCTGGATTACTCCGGACGGCAAACCGTTGCAGTTAGGCGGAACTTTTCACCACGAATACCTAAACCAGAATCCTGACATTGCGAAAAAATACGGCATCAAAACCCCAATGACCGAAGACGACCGGTCGATTGCTCTGCAAAAGGGGTTCGCCAGGGTGAACTATGAAAAGAACACCGGCACTCTCAAGGTTGAGGCTCGCGCGGCGGATTGGCCGAAACTACAGGAATCGGTCAAACAACTCGCATCCGTTAATTTGTCGCGCATTGATAATATGGATGTTCATCTTCTTGATACTAAAGCCCGCAAGGTCGTGGCGCAAGATGGTGTAGCGTTGCACACGTATTCGACTCCGGAAGAAAAAATGGAACAGCTGCCATTCATCGGCACCGCTGGCGGAGTCACTGAGGTCAGTCCGCAAGCCAGTTCGGCTGGCGCGCAATTTTTACCTACCAAAGCAAACAAAGACCGAATCACAGATTTTGAAAAGTTGCAAAATGAATCCCGGTATGGGTCTTTGTGGATTAGCCCCTCTGGAGAAGTGTTCGATGCTAAAAATGCTCACTTGTTCTGGGCCAGAGACTACATAGCTCCAGGGACCGAGGATGCTACTAATGAAGCCCTGATGAAAGGCTGGTTCAGAATGGCTAACCAGCCAGGATACATATTTGGAGAGACAACCGGAATATCTTCTAAACAGCAAACCTCGTTAGACGAGATTGCGAATGCCACTGGTAAGCTCGTAGTGGATGATAACAACCACACACTCGCACAACCGGAGACTGAAAACACCGGCATGGTTGGCGGTCAATACTTACCCGCTGATGCACCGCGTGCACTACGCAGCGCAGCTATTCGCGACCCAGAGACCGGCCAGATATTCGAAGCGCCTTTTCATGCGATGGCGGTTGCTAACGCGCTTGGTTTACCCAGCTATCGCAACGCCGACGAACGGACAATGGCAAGCTTCGAGCACGGATTTACCACCAACGAAGGGGAATTTTTAGACCGAGAGCAAGCGCACCAGCGTGCGTTAGAATCCAAGCAGATAGACGAGGGTCGCGACGTAACCAAGTCGCCAAGCTTCCAGCGCAAAGGCGGCATCGGTATCGAACACTTGAAGACCTCTGTGCTAAGTGACATGGAAGAGAACCGCAAGAACGCGATTCCGAATTTGGTGACTCAGTTTAAACCAGCAGACGTTGCAGCTTTTAAAGACGAGAAAACCCTGCCGGACGCGTTGCACAATTCTCGCTACGCGATATTAACCGCCAACCGCGAATCGGTCGGACCGGCCAACCACGCCGTGAACCAACAAGCGAACGACAATCTGGAAAAGGCGTTGATTGCGGATGGCTACAACCCGGTTGAAGTAAAAGGCGAATACAAAGGAGTTGACCAGGGCAAGAATTTTCTAGTGCCGGGCATGACGGTGGCTGACGCGTTGCATTACGGCAAACAATACGGCCAGGAGTCCGTTATCACTCCGGAGGGGCTCGCTTACACCGCAGACAACACAATCAACCCGGCGGTGCCATCAGACACTGTAGTCGGCGCGGCTGCTAAAAAACGCGACGCTTGGTCGCAGCTGCCCGGCGGACCGGCGTTCAGCATGGGGATTGATTTCGACAAACGTGAACCAGTTCAGTTCAAGCCAAATGTCGCACAGACTGATTTGTTTGGTAATCCCGTGAATGAAGAAAAACCAAAAGCGGGATTGTCCACGATGGAAAAAAGCCAGCTGACTAAAGCGGGCATTGCGCAACAATACCCTGAAGCAGTGGTTCCCAAGAAACGAGACCAAGCGATTCCTTCGGACATCGTCGGTTCTCCGCTATACAAAGAAGCATTCAAACGCGGCGACGAGTCAGCCGCGGTTAACGCTTTTGCTGACCGGCTGGAGTCGTTCGCCAAAGAATATTCTGACCGACCGGCATTCAAAGACGGCGCTGCATGGTATGACCATATTGCCCCCGCGATTAAAAAAGCTTTCCCCAAGACCGGTCAGGTTTTTGCTGAGCTGTTAGCGGCTACCTCTCCGGGTCAGACTCCGGACTTGAACTTCCGGGACGCACTGCAAGCGCATGACCGATTGGTTTCTGGCGACTACGACAAAAAAATTGAGAAGTATCACCAGGGATTGGAAATGGCCGCGGACGAAAAGAAATGGCAAAGCTGGCTAGCCAAGCATGGCACAGACCTGCCCGCGAATCCGACCCCAGAAACTTTTCTAGGCCAATGGATTGATTTTCATGACCTGAAGCTGACCAAACATAATGGAAAACTGTTTGGTCACAATTCTGTGCCGGTGCTGAATGTTGCCGCGCGGAAGTGGATTGCTGACGCCGGTCCGAAGACCAGCAACTTTGTAAAGAACCTTCTTGGTATTGGTAATGAGGCAACCATCGATTTGTGGGCCGACAGAACGATGCGCTGGGCTGGTTACGAAGGCAAAAAGGAACGATGGAGGATTTTGCCAGAGAACAAATCCGGCGTAGATGACAAGGATTTCTATTTCGCTCAAAAGGTGTTTGCGGAAACAGCCAAACGGCTAGGGATGCGTCCAGACCAGCTACAAGGCGCGCTCTGGTTCGCCGAGAAGCAGCGCTGGGCTGACAACGGCTGGTCACCGCTAAACCTGGGCACTTATGAGCCTGAATTTGCAAAGATTCCGGAGACCAGGGCGAAGGTAGCACAGGAACAGCAGCTGAAGGCGCTGGGGGCCAAAATAAAGCCCTCGACAGGAACGCAGGCCGAGCTTATGGTAACGCCAAGAAATTTAACGGCTCAACATATGCCCCAACTGAACAAAACATTCTCAGACTCTGTTGAAACACATTCAGAACCTGCGCGCTACATCGGCACTTACAAAGGTAACCCCGCTTTTGAATCCACATCTTCCTATTTTCAACACGTTTTCAGGGTGGAGGCACCGGGCAAAAAGCCTCAGTTTATATATGACCCCGGTAAAGTCACTCGATACAACCAAGTGGAAGGATACCCCCATGACCAAGGACAGCCTTAACTTCAGCGAAAAAGACAAAGAGGTTGCCAGCAGGGCATCGCGAATTGCGGCAGCCAATCATACAGACGACTTTTGGGGCAACGTCACAAAAGAAGTCGACCGGCTGGAAAAAAAGCCAAAAATAACGCCGCGAAAGCTGCGCGCGTAAGCGACTATTATAATATGCCAGACCCGACGCAACCGCCCACGGACACCCCGGAAGAGCAGCAATCCGGACTGCCGCCAGAAATTCTCAAGATGCATCCCATCCAGGCGCTGATTTCTGGCACTCCCCCGGCGGTCAGCATGCCTGTGGAAGCGTTCAAAAAGACGCCAGAGGCTGAAGATATAGTCCGGCATGCCGACCAGCTCAAGGCTGCCGGATTCGGCTTTTATCGGTCGCTGAGTGGCGACACAGGCGTTATTTTCAACGCACTGCACATTCACCCTGCCGACATCCAGGCTGCCGACAAGGCGGGCAAGCTGACCCAGCTAGCGCCGCCCTGGAGCCACGTAGCGCACATTGTGAGCAGTTCCGGAGTCAATCACCCCGCGTTGTCAGGAAAAGGCGTTCCAGCTGCTCCTGCATCGCCCTCGCCAATGGCACCGCCGCAATCAGCAACCGGCATGGTGAAGCCAGAGCCCGCTGCCGCGCAGACTAAGACACAATCGGCAAGACTTCTGGCGTTGCAGCCTGGAGCACCGACTTCTGGACCGCAGCCGGGTGGCGGGAGATTAATCAATTCGATATTGAAGCAAGTGGTTTAGTCTTCGGGCAGTAAAAATTCTGCTCGATTGGCTCCTGCTTTAACCCACTCGTCCCATCGGACATTGATTGGGTGATTGTAATAGGCTGCCTGAATCTGTTCTGCGTCTTCGGGAAAAAGCTTCTGAGCCAGTCCTATCATCGCGCTGCGAGCACCGCCGTCTGACTCTTGGTTGGCCATGTTGGTGATGATGTTAATCTGGCGGTGAGTAATCATATATTTTAGTCCATCGGTGGCCAAGACCGCAGGGGCTCAAAGTCAGACTCGATAGCCCTGCGACGTTCATAGAGCTTTTTTGACGGTTTCACTTTGGTCACCGGCCTGAGGTTGCCCCAGGTCCGGCGAATCTTAGGCAGCTGCCGCTTCGGCGATTTCATAGACCAGCCTGCTGATTTTGGTTTGCTTGTGACCGTTATATTCTTCGTGCGCTTTCACCGTAAAGGTGGCCAGCACTTCAGCACCGGGGGCCATGTCGATTTCAGTGCCAGTCATCCACACCAGCCGGGCACCGGGGACCGCAGGCACTGAAAAGCTGTAGATGAAGGTATGGCCGAACTGGGTGTCAAAGCCGGTCGATTTGATGAACACAATCGGCTGATTGCGCACGCGCGCCTTTGGCTCGCCGAAGTAAACTTCATCAGCGGCAATCTTGGCCTTTTCCATCTCGCGGCTGTAATATTCGACGATGAAGGCGAGGATACCGGCGGACTTGTAGTCAACCACTTCGCATTTGGCGGCGGTCAACAGGTTGTGCTCGAAGTCGGTCAGCTTTTCCGGCTGCTTGGCGCTCAAGGTATCCAGCACATATTCGTGCGCGACAGCAGCACGGGCAACGTCGGAATCTTCAGGCCGGAAGTAGTGTTTGTTCAGCATCATTTTCGGAGTTGGATTCATCCAGCACAACGCGGTCGACTTGGTAGACCGCACTGCGCCCATTGACTCGTATTCCCGTTTGCCGGAAATATAACCGAGCTTGCGGCAGGCGCACGCGGCATAGTTCAGAAAAGTCTGAACATACAGCATTTCCTTGGCCCGGCTGCCGCCTTCGCCGAAGAAGTCGCTATCTTCGGCACCGCCGCACAGCTCGCCAGCGGAGAAAAGAATCTCCGACATCCTGGCGAAAGCGTGCGGGTCAGTGTGTCCGAGGAAGTCTTTGATGCAGTCGCGACCGACCTGCTTCTGGGTGCCGTCGTCATGGACAACCACAAAGGTCTCATTCCGACGGCGCGCTAGCTGGCAGTGCTCGCACACCGGAAGACCCTGGCGATACTTCGGCAGCTCGACGGTGCAGCCGGGGACCTTGCGCAGAATATTGCCCTCTTCAGCGTGCTCGATAACCGCCGCCAGAGACCAGCCCGCGAATTTCGGGGTCTCGCCGGACAGCTCGTGCTCCAGAAAACGCTCAACGCTGACCACTTCGTTGGTGATTTCATTCCGGCGTTCCTGCGACTTCACTCCGGCCAGCTGCACCAGGGTAATCGAGGCAGCGCCGATTTTCGCAGCCCGGCGGTTCAGGCGAGCCAGCTCGTTTTTGAGGGTGAAGAGGTTCGATTCGGCTATCCAGTAAATCTGTTTCATGCAACCAATATGGCATAGTGGCGTTTAAACGCAAGAACTATTTTCAACTATTTTCGGCGTTTAATTTGGCGGCGTAAGCCTCTGCTTCCTCCAGGGTTACTGCACATAGCTCGACCCAAGGCTCATTGAGCCGATTTACACGGGCATTATCAACCACATTCCAAGAGTCGTTCCAGACAAGGCTGGGATGAACCGAAAATCGAGGCCAGCCGGGAGGCGGCTCAACATGACGTAAATCCGAAGGTTTCATATTGGGGATAGCTTACACCATCCCCACGAAACCGCAAGCCTTATTGTCAAACTACCTTCGGCTTGGCTGCCCAGTCGCGGCGGCGTGCCTCGCAGGCAACCGCCCGCATGGTTTCCGGGTCGTATCGGTCCGGAATGTTCCTGGCCCAGGTGACCTGCTCTCGTAGCAGGTTGAATAGTTCCTCGTCGCTCAGCGCTCTGATTTCTTCAGCGTTCATTAGTTTAAAATCAAGTGGCCTTTGAGTATTTTGACGTCGCTGGTCAGATACGGCTTGTAATAGCCGCGCGTGAAGTAGCGGACAAATTCAATCTGAAACCGCGTGACGCTGCCGTCCGCCGGGTTTCGCTTGAACGACATTATAGCGCCTCCGATTTCCATCCGCAACCGCTTTTTCCGAGCGAAGATGGTCTGGTCTTGCCAGCCCGGCAACGACACAACGTGAATGTTGCGGTCGTTCATGTAGTTGCTGACGTGGTAGTGACCCTGAATCAAAATGCTTGGCTTTTCACCGCCCTCGAACGATTCGACCTGTTTCTGGCCGGTGTAGCTACGGGCATACGAGCTGCCGCCGCCTGGGTGCTGCACTTTGATGATTGTCGGTGCGCCGTCTCCATTTCGAATCTCGACGTCCGCTTCTACGTGTCCGATATATCGCAAGTCCTTTCGGTCTTGGTCGTGCGCCAGATACTGCAGGTATCCGCCGAAATTAAAACCCTCTTTTTGCCACCAGCCCTCGTGGTCGTCGCCGGTGATAAAGTGGGTAATCATGTTTTTACGCTTCGGGTAATTATCGATGACGTATTGACACTGGCCATCGATAGACGAAGCGAAAACAGAGTCGCCGTTGATTTTTGGAACGTATCCATCGACGATGTTGCCCGCGTGGAAAACGGTGCGTATCCCTTCGGCTTCCATCAGGTCGTAGAACTGGTGCAGCTCTGCCAGCCGCTCTTGCTTGCAACAGAGATGCGTGTCTCCGACTAGACCGAACCGCATCCAGTCACCGGCATCAGTGACGTGCAGCGGCAATCGCCCATGCTGCGGCTTCGGCAGCTCTAATTCCTGCACCCGCACCGGCACCGCAGTTTCAGAGACCGGCTCTGCTGCCCTCGTCGCAGCTGCGGCAACCGAGTGCACAAAGCACGCGCGCTCGATTGCTTTAGGGCTTCGTTGGAGGATTTTCGCTATCTCCCGGTTCGACAGCCCTTGGGCTTTCAGGGTTTTCAATTCCGAGATTTCCTGCTCCGTCCACTTCTTGTTTTTGGTTTTCATTTATGAATTTAGTGACTGACTCCGGGACTACCCCGTTAAACATTGCATCGAACGCATACAGCGCTTCGGCTGGAGACTCACCAATGCCGAGCACTCCCTGGTCCATCTGCTCCAGACTGCCGAGAAAGGCCAGCCATCGACCGTCTGTTAGCCGCAGCAGCTTCGGTTGCCAGCGGAAGTGCGGTGATGCATTTTCCTCTGCGGCATCGCGCTGAGCCATTAAAAATTCCCGGTTCAGCTCAGTCGCCTCACGAAAATGCTTTTCGATGTCCATCTGGAATGAAAAATCCCAGCGCTGCTTGTCATCGAGTATGCCTTGCATCGCTTCGCACGCTTTGACGAAAGTGGTTTCCGCTGCCAACCGCGCTTCGCCCTGCACCGTCCCCGGCTTCGGCAGTGTATCATCCGGGTTCTGTGGCGCGTTCAGCATGCTGTAAAACATGCCACAGACGCCTAGCAAAGTGTTAATCTGGGTGCTGGTGGTCAGCTGCCGCTCAGGCACGTTAATTGGTATGACTTTTTCTTTGCTCATCGAAGTATGCAGTTTTTGTGAATATTTCCAGTGCCAGAGCATGCCGGACAATGTTTGACGTGCGCTTCATGCGCAGCAATTTCTCGCCGTGCTTTTAACCTCAATTCGTGCTCTTCTTTTCTGCTCAAAATTCCGCCATTAATGCGCACTTTTTTCATATCTTCATCCTGCCGAGATTCTGGACCGCCCAGCTATACAACCAAATCGCGTCGATTGCATTGTCATCCAAGCCAGCCGTCTTCAGTTCTGGTTGTTGTTTAAACAATGCTGCCGCCATCGCGGGTTTATCGGCGCTGCCGGAGCCGGTCGCAAATTTTTTCAAGGTAGATACCGGCACGCATTCCATGTGGCAGCGAGTCCCGAGCGACAGCCAGACCGTTGCCCGGTAGCTGGCCCACAGCTGAGTCTGTCCTGTTGACGTGCTGAATTCGACATCTTCAAAAACGACTATATCGGGTTTCGGCAACTCCACAAGTAGATTCGACAACCGCTGCATCCGCGGGTCGCACCGGCGGCGCAGTCGATTCTTGCCCCAGGCTTTGATTTCAGCGGCGGTCGCCAATTGCCAAGTGCCAGCCTGCAGCACGCCGTTAAGGCCGTGTGCGTATCCGGTATTAGTTCCCAGGTCAAGAGCGAGAATGTTCACTTTTTAAATAGTCGCCCGAGTTGATAACACCCGCTTAAGCTTTTTGATGGCATTTTTCGCGGTCACTGATGCGAACTGGCGGCTGATGTCGAGCAGGTCGCCGATTTCCTGAAAGGACAGCTGCAGCCGGTATGCAAAATAAAGTATGGTGCGCTCTTGGTCGGTGCACACTTTTTTCGCTGCGTCCGCTACTAAAGTCCAGCTGTCTTCCAAGAACATCTTTTCAAACTCTGGTTCCGTTTTGCCGCCTATCAGTTCAGCCGCGGTCGGAGTCGGCTCGTCGTTATCGTGGTCCTGGCACCCGTGCGTCTTTTCCTCGGTAACAAAAACCTTGGTTCGAACTTCCACAGGCCGATGACCGCGCTGCCGGAAGCCGGTGAATCCCGCCGGTGTATCCAGGGATACGGTCTCTGCGTTGCGCACCGTTTCCAGGCTGCACCAATACCGTTTTACTTCGCCGCGCAGTCGCGCTTTTGTGTAGGCGAAAAATCGCAGCTTTCCGGGTCTGAAAATCTTTGCTGACTTCAGCATAGTTTCGTAGCACAAGCTCAGCAGCGCGTCGTCCGGTATCTTGCCGTAGCTGCATTTTCGGGTATACAACAGCGCTTCATGAATGCTCGACATAACCAGATTTTCCGGAGTCGATTTGCGTTCTTGCGCCGGAGTCAGCGTCACGCTTGGCGGTAATTGTTCTAACAGGTTCATGGTTGTTTTTCAAAGGGGTTCGGTCCGACCGGCAGCACCGCAGGCGGGATTTCCTGCTGCACGGTAGTGACCGATTTGTTTACGAAAGCCTCTCTGGGGAATCTCCAGATGCGGGTTTTTAGCTTGCCGGTATCGAATTCGCACGCAATCAAACCTTCCTTCTGGATTTGCTCAAGCAACCGGTTCGACTGGTCCAGCTTTATGCCGCGCAGGATTTGCTCATTCCTGCTGTCGGCCAGCAGCACTCGAAGTATCTGGGTAATCGTGCCTTTCCAGAATTCAGCGGTCGGATTCGCATGGAACCAATCGGCCAGCACTTCAATCAGCACCTCTTTGAATGGCGCAATCGTCTGCGACTGGTGCGCTTGGTCGAGCAGAATTTCATCGTGATACGGAAGGATTCCATAGCGGCTGTCTCGTTGAATGAAATCCGGAATCTGCATGTCGAGAAGCGCGCGCAATAAAAAAGGCAGCTCTTTCTTCACGATTTTCGCCTGTTCCAGTCGGCTGGACGGAAAAGGAAAAATAGCCGGGTTGCACCGGTAGATGTTGGTCTTGTTCCGGGTGCCGTCGTCCATAGGTCCGATGATACGAGTGCTGTAAGAATCGAGATTCAGTGTCGCGAACACCCGGCCATTCCACGCAACCATTGTCTGTTGCTGAAATTTCGCGTTGCTAAGAAAGTCTTGATTCGCAGCGACCTTTTTCAGCAGCGCGCTGGTGTTCGCAAGCATGCCAGCAGAGCCCGCAGGTGTGTCGTCATCCAATACCCAGTGCGGCGCGTATAGCATGTATGCATTAAACGACGACTTGCCGAGAAAATAATCACTGGTATCTACGAAGCCGCCGACGGACGGACCGACTAAACTTCGGTTGATGAAGGTTTTGCCGACACCGGCCAGCCCGGCAACGAAAATGTTCTGGCCGGGCAATGTCTGCCACTCGATTGCAGCTCGATAATAATACTGCCACCAAGCCATGAAGTGGTAATACGGCATTTCATCCGGAATCGCAAAGTTATGCCAGAGCAGCGCGGAACAGAACGGCGCGTTGCCATTCGGTCCGAGAACTTGCTTGCCTGCGGCTGGTTCAATCGGCTTGTAATAATAGGTATTCAGCCGTCGCAATCCCTGGTAAATCAGCAGCCCAGGCTTCTGGAAGGTAAAAGGACCGGCACCGTGCACCTTGTTCTCTTGGTAGATGTGATTCATCGCAAGGTCGAGCTGCGATACGCCGGTCTGCTTGTCTTCCTTGCTGGACAGCCTGCAGTTCACTTTCAGATAGTTCGCTAACACGGTCCGGTCTTCCGGCGCATAGATTCCGTCCCGGCCTTTCCACCAAGCGAGCTTTCCGTCCCAAAAAATATCGTCCGTCGCTTTGGTGATAGCGTCATCTGACCACTTTTTCGCAAACTCCGAACCGAGGATGTCGGACCAGGGATAAAAATTTTTGATTGCGTGCGCTGAAAAGGTCACCATGCCGCCGCGCTTGACTATCGCGGACATCGGCGAAGTGGATTCCGGAATCCAAAAACTCGGCCCCTGGCTGTTTTCCTCGAACGCGCTCGGCCAGCTGAAGCTTGGGTATTTTTCTCGGAGTGCCTTTTCAACCAAGTCGAGCGGCACGTTTCCGTCGTCGCTACTATGCTTGAAGTCTTTGTGTTCCTTGGCGCAATCAACGAAAAACGACTGCAGGTCGGTGTTTGCTATCGGCTCGCCGACTTTCTCCCATTGGCAGCCGTTGCACAACAGCCGAGTCGGTGATATGAACGCGGCTTCGTCGAAGCAGGGCAGCACGTTCAGATTCAACCACTTTACCGCGTTCTGCAGAATCAGCTTGCAGAATTCATAGCTGCTGACATATAGCGGCCTTGGAAAAATCCAAACCAGCCGCCAGTTGCCGCCCAGGCTGCGCTCGATATACGTCGGCTTGATTTTCAGCGATGCGATTGCTTCAAGGATTCGTTCCTTCGGCAACGCCAGTGTGTCGTAGTCGCCAGCAAAGCCATGCATGACATACGGCGGGTTATTCTCGCGATTGCAGCGCAGGTTGCTATTGACTCCTTCGATGAACGAGTAAAACGAGTGCGCCGTCGCTGGATTGTTGTAAAAAAGTTGGCGCTCGGTTTTGTCGTGGCGAACCTGAGCCGTTATGCTCTCAGTCATCACGAAATCCCACGGCAACCCCTCTGTCACTGTTTGTGTGACTAGATTTTCTGCGTAAAATGCTTTAGTCATTGTTACACAACTTTCCAAGGTTGATGTCGCGCTTCCATTTTGGCCACGATTTTACAATCTTACTGGCCCGATTTAACCAACGAATGAAATCCCGCTGCGCCTTCGTCTTTTTCATTTTAAATAGTGTGGTGCCTCTTTTGCTTCTGCTGAAATCGGGCATCCGGCTAGCCACTCTGGTGTGACTGACATAAAACTTTCGATGTCGCGCGGCATCACCGACTGGTCGACTTCCAAGATTGCTTCATCGTGGCTGGAGAAAAGAATATCCAACCCGGCTTTGTCCATAGAAACCAAATGCTCTCCGAACACGTCGCGAGCGGTCGCCTGCACCAGATTCTCAGTCAATTTTCCGCCATAGAACGCGCGGCGTTTATCGCCGGTGCCAGCGGTGAATTCACATTTTTTCTGGGGCTTACCGTCTTTGCCTTTGACGATTCGCGCTTCGCATTTAACGTGCTCGTATGTCATCTTTCTGCCGCTAGGCAAAGTCATCACGAAGCCTTCGCCAATCGACGCTTTGAACTGCTCGTCAAGCCGTTGCCAGAGCCCGGTGATTGCCGTGTTCTTTTCGCGAAACTCCTTTACCACTTTCTTGGCGAACGCGCCGTAGCCAGAGACTTTGGTCACCTCGTCAGTGAACGGGTCGACTTCGTCAATCCACTCCGGGTCATTGGCGGTTAAATCTACGTCGTGCTCTTTCAGCGCGGTCACGATAAACTTTTCCCAGCCCGCTTGGTAACCCAGCTGCAACACCTGAATTTTAATCAGCTTGTATTCCATGCTGGCTTTGTCCATCTTCGGTCCGGAATATCCCATGTTCTCGCGCGAAAAGGCTTCATAAACCGACATGCCAGAGCGAATCTGGTCAAGCAGCCGGTTGTTACCGCAGAGAAACGCGAGCACCCGCGGCTCAATCTGCGCCAAGTCAGAGAGAATCATTTTCTTACCAGGGCGCGGAATAATCAGCGCACGAAAGTCGATGGCATATCGAACCCAGGACGGATATTTGCCGGTCTTTTCCTTCTCTTTCACCGCGGCGAAAACGGGTCCGTCTTCCAGCTCGACAAATCCGTCCTGCTTAATCATCACCGGATATTTCCGCATGTTCTGGAAGTTGATTTGTGCAGCGCCGGACCAGCGGCCAGTGTGCGCGCCGAAATATAGCAGCCCGAAGGGCATCGTCCCGTCAGCGCGCAGCCGGTTCTTCATCCGAACGAACGTCTGATACAGCTTGTTGATAGACCGCCACGCTTCTAAGGCAAGTATCCAGGGATGCTGTTTTGCGTGCTGCGCGACCCAGGCCGCATACGCTTCCTCGCTGTCTTTCTTGATTGGCGCGCACGGTATTCCGACCCGGCGGCACTGCTCGGCGATGCACTTGGTGCTGGTCGGCTTGGTGTTGAAATCGTCCCACTCTTCGTCGTCGCTGTCGCGAATCCAGGGAATAACGCGTTCACACGCTGCTCTCGCCTCGTGCGATTGCATCAGATACTCCGTCAGCAGCTCGGTATTAATCTGCACCCCGCGCATTGTCTGCCGGATGGTCAGGTCTGACAAATGCCACTCGACCGCTGGCCAGCGGTGGCTGTGCTCTGCCCAGAGTCGATGCCCCCAGAGCGCGTCCGCCTTTGCGTATTCAATCATCGCGGCGCGTTCTTCCGGCTTGAACTGGTCCGGCCAGCGCTTGTTGTTCGCATCGGCACGCACTTGCTTTTCCAGCTTGGTCTTGAAAAGGTGCTGCACCGCCTTGTCGAGTGCTCTGCGGTTGCACAGATACGCAGTCATGTTCGCGCTGCAGTGCCAAGCGGGAATGTTCAGCTTTGGCGCAAGGCCGCGTTTCACCATCTCGTTATACACGGAGTGGTCGAATCCAGCGTTATGGCTGACAAGCTCCTGGCCATCGAGCGCTGACCAATTGAAGTTTTTCGGTTCCCCGGACCACGCGTGCGCGCCGTCGCACACCGACATTATGTAAGGATGAAACCGTTCATCCGCACAATACTCTTCCGGATGCATCGTTCGAACGCTGTATTTATGCTTGCCATTGGCATAAAAAGTTTCAAAGTCTACCAATGTTGCCATCAGATTCTTTCGCGTAAACTGTCGATAGTGCCTCGCAGCTGCGCATTTTCTTCCTGCGCAACTGCGAGTTGCCTTTCAAGCGGCTCGATTTGCTCTAACAAGCTGCGCACATACGGCGCAGAGAATCGGATTTCAACGGGTGCGACTGAGCGTTTTGCCGACTGACGGCTGTCGCTGGACTTTTGCTTGGATAATTCGTCCGATTGCATGATTAATCTCGTGCATCACTCTATCAGAAAGTGCACCAGTGATACAAGTAGTTTCTAGCGGCAGCACCGGGTGCACCTGATTCTGGTATTTGCTGCGAATTTCTCGAATTAATGCCTCAACGTCCGCGGATACCTCGTCCAGAAAATCCTGGCCGACACGGGTGAATTTACCGGCGCGGTATGCTGCCGAGCACTTCAGCGCGTGTGAGCGAATAGCAGACTCGTTCAGATAGCGTCCGGATGCTAAGTCGAGCGGTTCGTCAGTGTTCATCGGTGTCCGTATTCTCGTAAAAGGATTAACGTGCCAATCAGTCCCATCAAAATCAGCCCAGTGACTAGCCAAAAACCAATCATACTACTGCCTCCATTTCAGTCCCGCACGGACAAACCGGCAGCCCCACGTCAATCCATTTCTGCGTGATGCGGACCGTATACTCGCATTCCGGACACTGGCACTTCAGCAACCGGGTGCCTGCTTTCGCGGCAGTGACTGGCTCCAGCCGGTTCAGCTTGAACAGCTGGTGGTCGAATTTGATGCTGTCCAGAAACGCCTTTGCACCGTCGCCCAGGTCCGTGAAACCGTAGCCATAGCGCTTGTCACGCGGCTTGACCAGCAGTCCGAGCTGCTCGGCCATCGCTTTGAATTTCTTGTTATGCACGTTGTTCACGCAGTCTTTGATGCCGAGGGTGAAGTTTTCCGCATGCGCAAGCTCGTGAATAATCACCTCGCCAGGGTTACAGTCGCGCAAGGTCTCGGCAGACAGGTTGATTTCCTGCACCGACTCTTTTGCCTGCGTCTTCCAGCGCGATGCCCAGAACCAGCCGAGCGCATTCTTGCGGCCCTTGGTCTGGATGGTAAAGACGATGCTTTCCGGCTTGGTTTTCAGGCCGAAGTGTTTGATTGCTGCGTGCAGACAGCGCTCTGCTTCGGCAATCAGCGGAGCAAGAGACGTATTTACATTTTTATTCATGCAGACAGCTTAGCATAGCGGCGTTTAAACACAAGCCCGACTTTAAAGATTTCAGCCGCTCTTATCACTAAGATAAGAGCGGCTGATTCGTGTTCCTTGCTGCTTATTCAGCCGACTTCGGGCTGATGATGTTCTTCGCGAATTCCAAGAACGCGGCGCTGTTACGCTCGCGGACGGTAAACACAGGCACCATGCTTTCCAGGCCGCCGCCGTGGTCTTCCAGCTTGGTCGTTACGTTGTAACTGAACGACGGATAGCCGCCGTCTTTGGTGCAGCCCTTCAGGCGGTCCGGAAAAAGAACGCGCTTGCAGGCAGCGGTGTAGCTAGGCCCCTTGAACAACCAAAGGCCGATGGTATATTTCACGCCGCCGACATCAAATGTGAATACAGTGCCGTCGTCTTCGATGTGGTCCGGCTTGCGAATGGCGAACATAAAATCGACGGTCGGCTGAAAGCGCTTGCATCCGTCCTTTTTCTTCAGCTCCCATTCGTTGTAGTCGAGTGTGCCGCCAGCGGCTAAGACTTCCGCCTCAGTGTTCACCACAAGCCCAGGCTGGCCCCAAGGCACTTTTTCGACATAACGCTTCTTGGTGATGCCCAGCGGGGTCACGGTTGCAGGGGACGTAGCAGCACGCCGGAGTGTGCCGCTGGCCTTGTCAATATCAGCCGGAGAATACAGAATTGTTTTTCTGCCGAAGACCAGGGTGCCTACGGAAAATGCCTCCTTGAGCTGGCCCAGGGCCTGGGCAATGTTGATTCTTTCCAAGATTACGTCGCTCATGGTAGGAACAAAATCGCCGAGCAACGGCTGGTGCTGTCCTACCGCTGTGCTAGTCGCTGGCGCAACCGCGTTAGTTGGAGCTGCCGGTGTGGGCTCCACTGTCGTTTGACCGGCTCCGAAGGATACCTCTGCCATACTATTTCTTACCTTTCTTTGTTTTATGTGTTTTTATTTACTAACGGAAAATTCAATCGAGCGAATTCCCCAAAAAGTTTTATCGCTGCCGCATCGTAGGCGTGCGCCGCATCTTCTGCCGCAAGAAAATCTCCCAAATACTTTGATTTACCATCTTTCCGAATTGAAGCTCGCCATTTGCGAGATTCTGCGTTCCAATAGACGCCTTTAAAGCCAGACCGGCTGTTGCAATTCAACTTTCTATTGCCGCCATTTTCGGATTTTGAAGCCCGCCGCAAATTGTGTCTCTGATTATTCAACCCGTCTCCGTCTTTGTGGTCCGGTCGCGAAAACCCCATGACCGCTGACAACAGCTGGTGAATGCCGACCGTCTTTCGAACTCCCTTAAAACGAAGGTGTCGAACCGCATAAAAATTCTTGCATTTCTCAACAGCCCGCCATTTGAATTGATTCAACCAATCGAAATCGGCATCATCAACTTTAGCAAATTTACCGCGCGTCAGTGGAATCAGCTTCACGGTTGCCTTTCAGTTTATCTCGGTCATTTGAAGCTTTCAAAAAGCTATACGGTTGTCCGCGGCTGACAGCCTGCTCATTCTCCAGCAGCTCGCCGAAAGTTTTCAGCGCATTTTTCTTCGACCCTTTAGGAGTCTTTTCGGTGATGATTTCCTCGATTGCTCCGAACCCCGGAGGCGGGCATATCGCAGCATACTCTTCCGGCGTCAGAAAACGCAGCGCGACCTGTTTGAACGCATCTGCGTTGACCACTTCTCGGTTGCCTTGTCTGCGCTCGATATGGTAGCCTTCCGGCACGTCAGCTTCCCCGGTCAGCACGCGCTCGGTCTGACGGCTGCGATATGAGTCTGCCCACGCTTTGGCGACCTGCGCCAGACGCATTGCCAGCCCGGTGTTGTGTTTGTCCTGCACCTTCATCGGGGTAATATCGTCTGGCCATTCCAGCGGATAAAATTTCTTAGCGACGTTCACCATCAGTTGTTCCACCTTCGGGCAAACCCCCAGGTTGGCGCAGAAACAGCAGAGCGGGCACCTCGGCTGCGCTTTGCTGAAAGTGTTGTCTTTTCTGGCAACACGCGCTCTTTCCACGACAACTTGGATGCGCAGGTAGATTGCCGGAATCTGGTCACGCGTGATTTCGGTGCTGCTGACTTGGTCAATGCTAGGCAGCTTGAAAAAGAATTTGATTCGCTGCACCGTAGGGTAGGCTTTGAACACGCCGAGAACATACGCCAGCGCCTGCAGATTGTTGCCCGCGTCTTCGACCGCCCAGAACCCGAACTTGTAGTCAATCAGCTCACCGTAAGTCTTGTCGTGATTCAGCAACAGCAGGTCAACATATCCAGCAGTCGTTGATTCGCAGTCGTCAAAGACCAAATCGTCGATTGGCAGATACAGTTCTTTTAGCTCAGCGACAGCGGTGTCGATTTTCTTGCCGAACTTCTCCAATGCTTCCTTGGCGGCTAGCTGAGCTTCCATTTCCAGCTGCGCCTTTCGACCGGCGGCAAAATCCGCCGCCTCGGCTACTGCTTGTAGGTCTTCGTCCGACAAGCTGGCATCGTCGACCCCGGTTTCGACCGACTTGTGCGCGCGTTCCCCGGCAATGGTTCGCTCGTGCTTGACTTTTTGCTGCCGGTTGCGAAAGTGCGGGCAAGCCTCTATCGACTGCAGCGAAGACGGGCTGTAGGCGTGATGGGGCCGGTCGGTGTCACGGCCAGTAATTTGAGTCGTCATAGTCATCAATTGCTATTACTATAGCGAGAACCAGAAATGTCACAAGTATAATTGTTGTCATTCCGGCATCATTTCGTTTGCAGCGAGAATTAGTGCCTCGCGGATTTTCGACAGTGCGGAACGCTCGGCCAAAGACACCGCCTGCTGCGAAATGCCGAGCTGCTCGGCGACCTGCTGCTGTGTCATCAGCTGCGGCAATGCCTTGGCAAGCTCGGCACCGCGGCGCATCCGCTCGGCATATCCCTCGCTACGTTCAGTTCGACAACAACGCTTCATAGACTTTAATTTTGGCTTCTAATTTGTCAACGTATTTTACAACGTCGACAACCCGGCTCAGTTGCGCTTCGCGAAACTTTTCCGGGGTGCTGATGTCGATGTTCGGACCGCCCAGGAAAACCTGCGCGGCTGCTGTCTGCCAATCAAGCGGCAGCATAACAGTCAGCGACCGCGAAAAAGGCTCGGCTGCATTTGCACTGCTTGCGCGTGACCTGAACCCGGCGGCAGCTATCGCTAGCGCGCTCCGGAATTATGGTCGTGTGCGTTGCGAAGTGCGTTGCTCCGGTGCGAAAAGCAGCGACCGGGTCGACGTCGGTATACGCCAGCTCCTTCTGCCGTTTTTCCAGGGTGATTCTTTTTGACTGGTGGTGCTTCTGGTCATTCTGCAGCCGGGCGACCAGGGACGCCTTTTCCTCGGCATCCAGCTCTTCGTTGAACTGAACTGCAGCAATGCGTTCTTCGTAGGAACGAATGGTGTGGAACAGGGTTTTGAGTTTCGCGCAGATTCTCCGCGCCCGATTATTTTCTTTATGCTTGTTCATTTTATTTTTTTTGACTAAACCGTCAATCGTCCATGTCCATAAAACAACCCCAATGGGCCATAACTGTGCGGGGCGGACATGACTTGCCCCCAGGCGTCTTACGACGCACCACAATTGAGGTGTCAGCGTGCGACAGCCCGCACAACCAGCATCGCTTTAATACTTGGCCATCACCCGGCTGTGGATGTCCTGCGCCGGTTTGCCGGTCGGTTTCCATCCATGTTCCACCGCGTTGAGTAGCCGCTTTTGACGCGCTGCCTTTGCAGGAGTGGTTGCCTTTACCTTTACGCCTCCGGGTGTTCGGACCTGCACTTTGCCGTGGCCTACTGATTTGACTTTTACTGGCATAGCTCATAAAACGTCGCCTGATTACATCAAAAGCGCAACTAATAAAATCACGATACAGCAGTGGCGCAACAGCGCGCGCATCCGCACTTCTCTGCCTATCTGCCAATCGAAATTCAAAACGAGAATCATTCAGCCCAGACCGCCGCAAAAAACAGCAGCAAGAAAAAGAACACAACGATTACCATACGAGTTGCTTTGCAATTTCCGGATAATCCGGAATATTCACCGGCCAGAGCAGCGGATTGATTCGCCAGCCGGTCTTGTCGTCGGTATACGGCAGCCACCAGAAAACCGGTGATGCATCGACGTTCATTTCGCTGCAGAACTGCACTATCGTTTCCCACTTCAGGCCGGGCTTGTTTTCCAGCACCGCGCAGCCTAGTTCGTCGGTCGCTGCGTATACGACAAAGTCGCATAAATCGCCGACTTCTTCCAAGCAGGCTGGCACGCCGTTGTTTTTGCAGTGCGTCACAATCAGCGCGCCGAGTGCCCAGCGAATCTTGCGATTGATAAAGCGGCGAGACTCCAGCACCCGTAACTTCGACACACAACAAGACGGCGGTATCTGCACTGGCTTCGCGGCTGCGCGTAACGCTGACTTCAGTTCAGCGCTGCGAAGAAACTGAATCACACCAGCATAACGACGCTTTACCCAGGGGCACAGCTCAGCGGCCAACGACACCGAAAATTCAGCGCCGCCGCGCGGATGTTCTTCCCAGGCCGTTCGCAGCGCAACGTAATACGCGCGCTCGACTCGCATCAGCGTTTGCACGCTGGCCAGTTTATGCAGCTGGCCGAAAGTCAGATGGTTTAGTTTCATTGTTCGAACGCTTCGTTGACTAGCTGTTGGAAAAGGGCGCGGTATTTCTCTTTCGCCGCCGCCTCCGCCGCCTCCGCCGCCTCCGCCGCCTCCGCCTCCGCCGCCGCCCACGCCGCCGCCGCCGCCGCCGCCGCCGCCGCCCACGCCGCCGCCGCCGCCTCCGCCTCCGCCGCCTCACGTTTACTTTCATCGCCCGTTTCGAGGTATTCCCGAACACCAGCTAGCGCTTCAGGCCAATACTGTAGAGCATCCAAAGCACAAAGCCGGGCGAATTTTTTCACCAGCTCGGCGGCATCGATGCTTTTGATAATTTTGCGCTTTTGCGCCACAACTTTGTCAACTGGGCTGCCGTGAGTTTTTACCTTACCGCCCAACTCAACCAAGTGCAGCCGAAGCCCAGGCGCATAAGTCAGCGCGTCGAAAGGATGCTCGCTGGCGTGCAATCCAGATTTACATGGAATTACTTCGCCTTTGTGAACTAGCCATTTGCCAATTGGCGGCACCGAACGACCGTCGCGCAATTTATCAGAAGTGAAATGATAATAGTATTTTTTCATGGTTTTTTGTAAAGATTTCGACTCAGTGTGCGATGGTTATCGTTACTACGGTTGAACCAGACCGTTCTGACAATCGCCTGGGGCAACCCATTGTGCCCGGTATGACACGGACGATTCAGGACCAGAACCATATCCACGCCGCCAACAGTCTGGCAAGGAATTCGCAATACCGCCTTGATGGGCTCATGGTTCTGATATTCCACCTCTACCACCTCGTGGTGAGCAAATTCGACGATGTCGAGCATCGGAATAAAACCGTAACGGTCCGAGCTGGCTTCCCGCTTCGCGTGTTCGCTATAGACCAATTCAAACTCACACAAACACCAAGGGTCGGTCGCACCGGCAGGCAACCCGATTTCTCTGTGATACAATTCGTTATTCATAGTGGCAAAATCGCATACTGCCGGACGGTTGTCAAATACTATCTGACCAATCGTTGAAGAAAAGTTTCATCGCTGCCACAGCAATAATCGTGCCAGCCACCACGATGCCGACCAGCACATAAAGATTGTCAGACCACTGGATGCCATTAATCATACGAAATACCTTTCCACGAGCGCGTCGCGCTGTTCCTGGCTGTTCACAGACCACCAGCGGCTCAAAAAGCGCTCTGCCTTGCGCCCAGCGGGCACAAACACGGTATTACGCAGCTTGGCCGAATGCAGCACTACCCCGGACTTGGCGTCCCCCTGGAAGCTGCAATGGCGGTCAAAGTTGGTCTCTGCCTTGACGGCAGCCTTGTTGTTCATCTTGATGATTTGTTCGAGAGAGTGCATACTATTTGATTTTGAGAAAAAGGCTCTGGTTTTGGCCACTGTTCGCCCGGCCTGGGGAATGATTTGACCCTGCGCCATTGCGCGAGGATTTTCTTCCATTTTTTCATGTTAAGCACGGGGGGCAGCCATCATTCCGCCCACAGTGGAGTAGTCGAACGGAGCCAGTGGCTCAGCCATGTAGGCAGCCAAGTGCGGCCAGGACGCTTCAGCAAGGTCCATAGCCTCCTGGGCACTGCGGGCCATGCGAGCGAGGCAACCGGCCTCTTCGCCACCTTCCGCCACCATCCAGACTTTGAATTGTTTCATGCCACCAATATACACGCCGCCCACGTCTATGCAAGCCCTGTTTTACGATTTTAGTTTATCTAATTTAAAACGTAAGTCAACTGGACGAAAGTCATCGTCCGCTAACGCGCCATCCATCAGCGCGCCCATTGCATCGAGCTTCGACATCAGCGATTTGTGCACCGGCATTTCCACTGTTTTGTTCGCGAAAATGACTCGGTAGTAACAAGTCGACTTGCCGCCGTCTCGCTGAAATCTGCCGAACACTTGCTGCATACTGGTCGCCGAAAAGTTTGGGAATACGTAGCCCATGCGTGCATAGTCGCCAATCAAATCGTGCAGAGACAGGCATACGCCACCGGCCTCGTTATTAACTATCAGCCGCCGGTTGCTGTTGTCTTGAAATTTTTCCACCACACCGTCGCGTGTGTCCGGATTGGTGCCGTCGATAACACCGGCGTCCGGGTAAATTTTTAGCAGCTCGTCGATTGTCTGCCTGAAGTTGACGAAGAACACGACAGAAAAACCTTTGGCTAAATCATCTTCGGATAATTCAGCGACAATCGGAACCTTCAGCAGCTCGACTTCCTGCCGCGCGCGCAGGATTACAGTCAGTGGATGCTCCGGATTCTTGTCGGACAGCTTTGTGTTGCGCAATTTCTCCAGCGCACCGGCCATACGCGAATAACAGCCATCAACTTTGTCTGGCGCATCCAAGTCGTATAACTCCGGCAGAATTACTCGCTTTGGGAAACCGAGAATATCTTCAGAACGAACGCGCACACCGCGCGCAGGGATAATGCTGTCCCGAATCTGGCGCATGATTACCGATTGCTCGGCAGCCGATGCAAACCACTTGTAGCCTTTGAATCGCAGGTCCCACCGGCATTTGTATCCGGACATCCATTGACTGAATGACGGCTGCTGTATCAACCGACCGCCGCGGATGCATTCAACTGGCTTTTTATCAGCGTGTAAGTCCAGCAGATAACCCAGCGCGCGCATGTTGACCGGTGACTGCGCCATAGTCGCCGACAGTGCAAGCGTTTTTATGTTCTGTCGTTTAGCAGCAATCAACAGTTCGGCATTCAGGCTGTCGATTCCGTTGCACCGATGCACTTCGTCGAATATTAAAAATCGAACCGCCGGATGAAAATGAAAGTTGCCATAGACCGCCGGGCGTTTGCGCGTTTCCAGGCAATGGATTCCCTGCGGATGCGCAACGCACGGCGTGAATTTCTGCAGGTCGACTTCGCATTGGCAGCACTGACACCGGTAATACGTGACCGATTTTTTCTGCTTGTCCCACTTTCCGAAGTCAGTGCCGCCGGTGCGAAGTAATTCGTAATTGCAGTAGCTGAATTTGTCGGAAAAATGCGCTGCTGCTCGTGCCCAGGTAGACCGGGCTACCTTGGGACCAACTACCAGAGTTGGCTGACCCAGCGCCACAGCAACAGCAGCGCCAACGTAAGTTTTGCCAGTGCCGGTGCCGGAACCGTCAACAGCACTCTGGCAACTCGCCAGAATGCTGCGTAACGACTCGAATGGCTGCTGCTGGTGTTGCCGTAGCCGTTCATTCATTAGGCTGGATAGACTGAACCGTCCAATCGTCCTGGCCAATTTCTCGTTCGTCCACTGCAAAGTCGAACGGGTCGGCTAGCGCCTGTTCCTGAGTGCAGCCGTTGCAGTATATTTCTTTAGTAACAATGCACTCCACTTTTACAATCCAGTTTCTTTTTTTCACAGCTCGGGTCCAGCGTAGCCGTGGACATTTTCGATGTTAATAAAACAGCCGCCGTAAGTCGCCGCAGGGACAATAAAACTCTGGATGACTTCTTTCTCGGTCGCCCGGCCAGAGCCAAGCATAACCGCGGTGCCGTCTGACATCGTCTCGCAG
>Ga0105238_10001107_pt1 | contig 27230 bp, 16 predicted proteins | sample KBSC34metaG_FD_81526 | JGI IMG/M metagenome (GOLD analysis project Ga0105238, IMG submission 81526) | Corn rhizosphere microbial communities from Kellogg Biological Station, Michigan, USA - KBS C3-4 metaG | ecosystem: Host-associated > Plants > Roots > Rhizosphere > Soil | place: Michigan, USA...
CTTTGCGGTTCAACCGCATCCGGCTCATGATGAAACCGTGCTCGCGGTCGCCGTGCGCCGCCTGGTTCATGTTCATGAAATCCATGTCGATCGAAGCCCACGGCAGGTCGCGGTTATATTGCGTGTGCAGGTGGCAGATGGGCTTGCGGAGCTGCTTGAGACCGTTGATCCACATCTTCGACGGTGAGAACGTATGGCACCACGTCACCAGACCGATGCATTTCGCGGCATTGTTCGCCTGCTGGCAAAGCTCCGTGATGGCATCGGGCGAAACCATCACCGGCTTGAAGACGACCTTCACCGGAATCGCGGCGGCGGCATTCAGCGCCCCGGCGATTTCCTGCGAGTGCTTTGCCACCGCTTTGAGGGTTTCGGGTCCGTAAAGATGCTGGCTGCCGGTGACAAACCAGACTTCGTATTGCTTAAGATTGATGCTCATGATTTTTCTGCGCGCCATCGGCAGGGTTGTTTGCGTTTGTAAATGCGATAATTCCGTTCGTATTCCGTCAAAAATCTTTAAATGAACTCGTTGATGAGGTTCTCCAGATATTCCTGCCGGCCACTGGTGTTCGGCGTCACTTCGCCCTTCTTGGCGATATACGTCTCCAGTTCCTTCATGGTGGCTTTGCCGGATTCAATCCTCGCTCCGATACCGGTATCCCAGGTCGCATAGCGCTGCTTCACGAAGTCCGCGAGCCGCCTGTCTTTCCGGATCGCCGCCGCAATCTTGAGTCCTCGCGCAAACGCATCCATGCCCCCGATATGCGCATAGAACAAATCGACCGGCTCAAAGCTTTCCCGCCGCACTTTCGCGTCAAAATTCACCCCGCCGGTCTTGAAACCGCCGTACTTCAACACGCTCAGCATCGTGTACGTCGTCAAATAGATGTTCGTCGGAAACTGGTCCGTATCCCAACCGAGGAGTTCGTCTCCCGTGTTCGCATCGATCGAGCCCAATGCATCCGCCGCTCCCGCCACCTCCAGTTCGTGCTGCATCGTGTGTCCCGCCAGCGTCGCGTGGTTTGTCTCGATATTCAGTTTGAAATGCGGCAACAGGTCATATTCCCGCAGGAAGTTCAAACATGCCGCCGCGTCCGAGTCGTATTGATGCTTCGTCGGCTCTTTCGGTTTCGGCTCGATGTAAAACTGGCCCTTGAAGCCGATGGCTTTTTTGTGCGCCACCGCCAGGTGCAGGAATTTTGCCAGATGCTCCTGCTCGCGCTTCATGTCCGTGTTCAGCAGGGTCATGTACCCTTCGCGGCCGCCCCAGAAGGTATAGCCTTCCCCGCCCAACTCGTGCGTAACTTCCAGCGCCTTCTTCACCTGCGCCGCCGCAAACGCAAACACATCCGCATTGCAGCTCGTGCTCGCGCCGTGGACGTAGCGCGGGTTGGAAAACAGATTCGCCGTGCCCCACAACAGTTTGATCCCCGTGCGCTGCTGTTCCGCCTTCAACACTTTGGCAACGGCGTCGAAGTTCTTGTTCGATTCCGTGAAATTTTTCCCTTCGGGCGCCACGTCCCGGTCATGCCAGGCGTAGTACGGTGCGCCCAGCTTCTCAATGAACTCGAAGGCGACCCGGACCCGGTTCTGGGCGTTCTTCACCGAGTTGCTTCCGTCGTCCCACGGGCGCTGCATCGTTCCCGCGCCGAAGGGGTCGCTGCCCGTTCCCCGGAAGGTGTGCCAGTACACCACCGCAAACCGCAGATGCTCCCGCATCGTCTTGCCGGCGACAATCTCATCGGGGTTATAATGTTTGAACGCGAGGGGGTTTTGGGAACGCGGTCCTTCGTAAGCGATGACAGGGATGTTGGGAAATGCGGATTTCATTGATTGTTTGATTCTGCTGCAAATTTAGTTTTGAAGACTCGGCGCGGCACTTTTGCCACGCAGAAATTTTGGATCCACTCCGGCCTTTGTCTCCGGCACAACGAGACGGTCAATACCGATGGCAATCAGGCCGGCAGCGCGGCAGCGCGGAGCGCCCACACATTCCACCTTGCCGAAGCGCGCCCACATCGAACCGTTGCGGACGGAGCCCGCAAGATATTCCAGCACGACCGGCGACAGTTCCATGAGGCTGCCGGTGATGACGACATGGCGCAGTCCGAGGACGTTCAGGGCGGCGGAAATGGCCACCGCCGCAGCGTCCAATGATTGCGTCAGCCAGGGCTGCAGCCCATTTTCCGCGATGTAACTTTTCAACGCAGCCCAGTCATTCTTTAATTTTGGCTGGGCGGCGGAAAAACTTTCCAGCAGCCCGCGCGTCGAAACCAGCGTTTCCACACAACCCGTCGCGCCGCAGCCGCAGCGGCGGAGGTTGCCCAGCGCGGGCGTATGGCCGAGCTCGCCGCTGATGGGCAGCGGGCTGGCAAACGGCTTGCCCCCGACGATGGCGGCGCCACCGACACCCTCGCCAAAATCCACCAGTAAAAAGTTTTCTTCGCCCGGATTGTTGAAATGATGCCCCAAAGCCACCACACGCTCCTCCTGCACGAGCAGCACCGGCGAATTCCAGACCCGACGGACGACCGATGGCATGTCCATGCCTTCGGTCCAATGGATGTTTGGAGAAAACAAAACCTTGTTCGTCGTCTCATCAACGATACCGGGCGCGCTCAGCAACACGCCAAGGAACTTCTTTGACTGCAATTTTTTGGCAACGGCGCGCAATTCATTTTCCCATTGTGTGGCAGCCTCGGACTTGGAAGACGGATTGGGGAACGAATATCGCCAGCGCCCCTCATCGGCATCCCCCAGCGGCAATTCGGCCAGCAAGGTCTCGTGTATGCCCAGGTGAATGCCCAAAAATCCCGATTGCGAACGGTTCAGTTGCAGCTGGCGACCGGGACGCCCCAGCCGCGTCGAGCCTTGTCCGTTTCCGCCATTCGCTTCATCGATCTCGATCTCCTCCAAAATCTTGTCAGCGATCAATTCATCCACGATCTTCCCCGCCGTCGGCTGGCTCATGCCCAGCGAGCGCGCCAGGGCGGCGCGCGAAGCGATGCCGGATTTCTGCAACTGCCTGACAAGGGCGCGCTTGTTCAACAAGCCCATTCTGGCGGGGTGGAAAATCATTTAATTAAGAAAACTACGAAACTCCCTCCACGTCAAGCGTTCTTCTAAAGAAATTCTATTTGAACAGATTTGACCCCAACCCGTCCAAAAGAAAGTTGCGCCATCGTACAAAAGATGAAATTGTAGGGTTCACGATATTTCCATGAAAAAAATCACCTTGATCGCCACTTTCGCCACCATTCTGGCCACCGGATTTGGTGCCGCCGCCCAGACCACCAACAACATCCACTCCGAACTGAAAACATTGGTCGAACAGGTGCGGACGAAGATCACGGCCGGCAAGAACACCGAGGCGTCACTTGCCGAGGAATTGAAGCAGTTCGATACCATTCTTGCGCAGGAAAAGGGCGCAAAAACGGATGAAGCCGCACAGATCGTATTCATGAAAGCGCAACTTTACCTGGAAGTCATTAACGACTCCGACAAGGGCAAGCAACTGATCACACAGATCAAGACGGACTATCCGGATACCAAATATGGCAAGCAGGCCGCCAAAATGCTGGAATCGATCGACCGGCAGTCGGCGGCAAAGAAAATTCAAGATGCGCTCAGCGTCGGCTCCACGTTTCCCGATTTCAATGAGAAGGATTTAAGCGGCAAGGCGCTTTCCGTGGGCGGCCTGAAAGGCAAGGTCGTGCTGGTGGATTTTTGGGCGACCTGGTGCGGCCCGTGCCGGGCGGAACTGCCCAATGTCATCGCCACCTATAAGAAGCACCATGGCGAAGGCTTTGAAATCATTGGTGTCAGCCTTGATTCCGAGCGTGAAAAACTGGACGATTTTTTGCAAAAGCAGGATGGCATGACCTGGCCGCAGTATTTTGACGGCCAGGCATGGGGCAACAAGCTGGCGGTCAAATATGGCGTGGAATCGATCCCGTTTGCCGTCCTCGTCGGCAAGGACGGAAAAATCATCGGCAAAGAATTGCGCGGCGAAGCCCTGGAATCCGCCGTCGCCACGGCGCTGGCACATTGATAAGATCAACCGGCTGCTAATATCAAACGCCGTCCGTTTAAGCGGACGGCGCTTTTGTTTTGATGACGGATATTATTTCTTGCCTGCGAGCAGAAGCTCAGTTCCGGCCAGCAACACCACGCCGCGCCCATGCAGGTCATCATCCGGCTGCGTGCGCTTGATGTAATAATCCAGACCCTGGCCGATGTTCGTGCCGAGGCACGTGCCATTGACCGAGCCGTCCGCGGTCACATATTTGGCGATGCCGGCAAACGCCTTGCGCGCCACTTCCATGTCCGCAGCATCAAGCCAGCCGCGATTCACCGCGCGGGCGATGCCGTAGGCGAACATGGCCGTGCAACTCGTTTCCTCCCACAATTCCGGTTTGTCCAGAACCTGGCGCCACATGCCATCGGGTGCCTGGACCTTTTTCAATCCTTCAACCTGGGCCTTCAAAATTTCGATAAGCTTCGGCCGCAACGGACTTTTTTCATCCAAGGCTGAAAGTGTTTCGACCAGGGTGACCGTCACCCAGCCATTGCCGCGCCCCCACTTGAACGGCGCGTGTTTTTTATCAGCCTCAAAATACCCATGGAACCAGATGCCATCCGTGTCCGCTTCCAATGCAGCCTGATGAATGATGTTATTGGCCGCGTCCTCGATGAATTTCTGGTCATGGTTGTAGACGCCCCAGCGGACGAGGAACACACCGCCCATGTAAAGGTCATCCGGCCACAGCGTGCCGTTCATGGATTTTGGACGCCAGAACGTGCCGTCAGGCAGGCGTTCCTGTTTTTTCACAACCCAGTCGGCGATGCGCTCAACAACCGCTTTTTCCTCCGGCGTAACCGAATCCGGATGGCGGATCATGCTTTCCAGAATCTCATTTCCCATCGAGCCGCAACTGTCGAGATTGCCGAGCGAAATCAGTCCCCTGATTTTTGAACCGCGCGTGAAAGTGTTCAGGTCGGCGGCATTCGTGACACTGGTTTTCAATCCGGCCAGCCAGTTGTAATAGCGGGCGCAGGCCAGATTATGATCCACAACAAATTTATCCACCGCCTTGTCGCCGGTCACATCCGTCGAGCGCAACATCCCGAATAGCGTCACACCCCAGGGATAACTCCAAGAAATTCCATCGGGAGCCTTGGCGGCCCTTGCCTCCTCCAGTGATTTGACAGCCGCATAGTCGCCATCCGCCAGTGCATGTATCTGGTGCTTTGCGACGCGCGTGATGACATCGCGAATTTCACTGTCGCTGATGCCAGCCGCCGACTCCGCCGCCCGCGCGGCCAGACCGGTGCCGAAGAGCAACACGCCCGCCAGCAGGACGCAGAATTGTTTTGGGAGAGTACCGACCGTGATTTGGTTGCTTATTTTCATTTATGATTCGATGTATGACGACAATTTGGACTGCAACATTTGTATCCGGGATTTCTGACCGGAGAATAACCATCGTGGCGGCTTTTTAAAACCAGAAAGTGTAGTAGCCGCGGCCATCATTACAATGAAACCACGCATGCAGGTCATGGAAACGACGCCATTCCGCGTGTGAATCTGCGAACAGGATATTGCCGCCGCCGGGAATATTTTTTTGCAGGTGACCAGAGTGGGAATGGTCATTCGCCCCCATGCCAGTGCCGACCATGCCCGAGTTAGGCATGCCGTTGAAGTCATACGGACCGGCCGGCGCGCCAGTGCCTACAGCTGGAGTTGAGTCTGCGAACAATTCCGTGCTGGAGGGATTCATGCCGGCGGCAACCATGGTGGTCTTCTTCACAAATTTTCTTTGGATATCCCCGGGCGCATTGGCAGAGGCCGGATCCACGAGCATAGCCTGTCCCCCGCCCGCAGAATGGATCAGATCCGGATCCCAATTGGAACGCCAGCCCAGATAGGCGTAGCCGATGATGGGGTTGGCGCGACTGGGTGGCCAGAGCGCGTCGTTGTCCGCCGTCACATCCGCCTGCACACCCGGATCGTAGATGATTTTTCGCCGGTTGACCGCCGGCGTGGTGGTATCAATATTGCCTGAAACCAAAACGTTCGCAGTCTGGATGGACACATCCCATGCCCAGCCGCCGCCGCTGAACCCGGGCATGGTGTCCTGATTGTCACTGGCGTACATATGAAGGTTGAGGCCCACCTGCCGCACATTGTTCATGCAACTGATGCGATAAGCACGCTCCTTGGCGCTGACGAGCGCCGGCAACAGCATCGCCGCGAGGATGGCGATGATGGCGATCACCACCAGCAATTCAATCAACGTGAAGGCGCCGCTCCGGGTTTTATTCGGACAATTCATGGGTTTTATAATTGTGATGTTGTTGGGTCATCTCGTGAAATTTTATCACCGCCCGGGAGCGGGATTTCACCTCCAGCTTCCGGTAAACGGAATGCAGGTGCGCCCGGACCGTGGAATGGCTGATGCCCAGCGCCGCCCCGATCTCCTTGTAGTAAAATCCCTTGGCCAGCAACTGCAGGATCTCATGCTGGCGCGGTGTCAACCGCCCCAGTGTTGCCCCCACCTGCCCGCCCCGGGTTTCTTCCTCAAAAAAAATTGCTGCCGGCATAAATTTAGAATGGATTTGTTTTTGATGCTGCCTCCGCCGGGCCGGAGTCCGGCCCGGCGGAATTTTTATCACGGATAAACCATGCGAAAGAATACGGAGCCATTCGCATTGCCTACCGGAATGATGATTTGATTGGTGGCTGTGCTACCCGCCACGTCCGTCCAATTCCCACCCAGTCCGTTGGACAAGCTGTTCGTCTGGACCTGCAACCGCCAGCCGGTGTGATCCACCGGCCAGTTCAAGGTCAGGTTTGAACCATCGAATGCACTGACGATGTTTGTCGGCGTGGTATTGGCGCCCGGGCCGATGACCGTCAAGACGCCGGTGGTGGCCAGCGCATTCGTATCCCACGACAGATTGAATCCTGGTGTTGCCGGAACGATGCTGCTGAAGCTGCCGTTGAAGCCGCCCCCGGTATTAAAGATCGTGAAGGAGTCGCCCGAATGCATTGCTCCCGCCAGGGTCACCAATTTCAACACCCCGCCGAATTGGACCGCTCCAGCCACGGACAGGACATCACTGGTCAGGTTGGTTTCCACCAGCTTGATTACGTTGGTGCCGTTTAGCGTTGCATTCCCATTCACCGTGAACGTGCCAATGGCAGTTGCCGTCGCCCCCGGCGCGACCGTGCTGCCCGCGGAATTTGTGAGGTTGCCAGACAACGTCCCCACGCCGGACAGCTTCTGTCCGCTGGGCAATGTCAGCGTCTGGTCAAGGCGGCCGCTCACATCCAGCGTTGCACCTGAGCCAATCGTAATCGAACGGCTGGTCGCCAATGACGCCGGTTCGGTTAAAAACAAGGTGCCAGCACTGACGACCGTGTCGCCGGTATAAGTCACTGGCGCATTCAGGGTCATGGAGCCATTCCCGGTAATTTTTGTCAAAGAACCGCCGGTGCCGCTGATGATGTTGGTAAAGGTCGTTGCCGTCCCATTTCCAATATTGAACAAACCATTGCCCTGCAGGGTGACGGTGCCATCATAAATGTTATTCCCGCCGGTGTTGTTGAAAACGGCACCATCCTGAAGGATGAGTGACTTGTTGATATCGGCGCTGATCGTGTTGAATTGCACCGTTGCCCCGCCAAATATGTTCAGATTATTGGCCGGATTGCCGAACGATGGCATGATGCCTTGAAAGGCCAATACTCCTCCCTGAACTTCAATATCGCCCAGGGCTCCATCGATCTGCACCCCGGACATTTGAAGCGTGCTGACACTCACCTTGGTCAGCTTGTAAGCATGACCGCTGGTGCTCAGTGTGGCATCACTATCACTGGCTGCCGTGGTCGCGCGGAAATCCAGCCGGCCTGGACCGCCAATGGTCGTGTCCCCGGCCATGGTCAGATTCTGAAAACTGGTCGTTACCGCAACCGACCCGTTTCCAACCCCGTAACCGCTGCTATTGACAATGGCTCCGCTGGTCCCCACTCCCGAACCGGAGACAGTGATCAACTCATGGCCCAGGCCAACATTATTATTTCCAATGTCCAAGCTGGCTCCGTTAGCCACCGTGATGCCCGATGCCGTTGACAGCGACAGCGTGTTCTGCACGGACAAGGTACCGCCATTCACGGTCACCGGTCCGGTAAAGGTCGAACCATCCCCGCTCAATGTCAGCGTGCCATTGCCGTCTTTAGTCAGTGCGCCGCCACCGGTCAGCAGGTTACCGATGGTGGAAGTATTGCTGATGATCAGGGTCCCTGCATTAATTGCGATATCACCGCTGAAATCATTGTTGCCACTGTTGCCGATCGTCAACGTGCCGTTGCCGTTCTTGGTCAACCCGGTCGAGCCGGAGATTTTCCCGGAACCGTTGAACAGATAGTTCCTGGCCGAGTTGCTGACGGTGAGGGACTGCGGCGTCAGCGTGGTGGTCAGATTCACATTGGTCGTGCCGGTTGCAGAATCATCAAAGAGTACCACATCATTGCCACTGCCACCCTCGATGTAGTAAGTGGTGGCGCCCGAAGGAAACGTTTGCCAGATGGTGTTTGCGGCATTGTTGGTGTCCCAGTTGCCCGCCACGCCACCATTCCACTTCACGCCCGAATCCGCGCTGGTGATCGTGATGGTGACATGCCCCGCCAAATCGTCATTGAGGGTGCCGACCACCCGCGGTGAATTGGCCAGGACAAATGAGCCCGCGCCGGTCCGGGTACCCGGATTATAGTTCAATACGGGGATAGGTCCTCCGGCCGTAAGGCCCACGCCGGACAGGCTGACATTCACATTGCCATTCATGGCCAGGGTTCCACCAACGGTCACAATCGGGGTGGTGCTGGGATCGCCAAAGCTTCCCGCATTGAGTTGTAGCGCCGATCCCGTTGTACCGAATGTCAGATTGGCGACATTGAGGGTGCCTCCAGAACTGGCCAGCGTAACGCCCAAGGCGGCGTTGTTTGAAACTGAATAATTTCCGTTGCCGGACGAGGCGGTGGTGGTCACCAGCCGGCCCGCCTTGATGGTGGTATTGCCAGTGTATGTATTGGCGCCGCTCAAGGTCAAAATACCATTGCCAATCTTGGTGAAAGCAACGTCGTTCTGAACCACCCCGGCAAAGGTGGACGTCGCATCGCTGTCGCCTGCAATCAAAACACCGCCGCTGGCGTTATCCGTCACAATATTGTTGACCGGGCTGGCGGCCGTGGAACTCAATCCGTTGATGGTTTGCGTTGAACCGTTGAGATCAAAGATCGCCTGCCGGTTGGCTGCGGTGGCGTTCAAAATCAGGTTCCCGGTCTTGCCACCAAGATAGCTGCCCGTAACGCCATGCGGCATGATATTGTTGTCCGCCGGATTGGCGATGCGCAGCGTCGAATTGAGTTCGGTGCCGCCGGTGGTGCATCCGTTGATGGTGGTGTCGCCCGCGTAGTCGTTCGGATTTGCCGTGGCGCCATTGGTGGAACCGATATTGATCGTGCCGGCGCCACTGGCCGTGGCCGTGGGCGAACTGATCATCAAACCGCCGGGGCCGGTGATCTTGCCCGAAATCCCGATGAAGACGGCTGTGCCGCTGAAGGCCGTATTGTTGGCGCCAAATGCCGCATTGCCCGTCAGGTGCACCGTCCCGGTTAGGTTACCAACGTAACCGTAGGTTCCACCAGCAGCGTACATCCGGACCGCACCCATGCCGTTCTTTTCCACGGTGCCACTGCCTTCAACATAAAAATCATTGGTGATCTGACAGCCGACGTTCGCCTGGCCACCTGAAACGATATAGACCGGACCGTAACCGAAAGTGAACGGGTTTGGCTGCGAAACACGACCATAGAGGATGTACGTGCCACCGGAATAGGTGTTCGTCGACATATTGGCTCCCCCGGTACTTGTGGCACCATTTAGCGAACTATAGGCACCCGCCAGCGTCACGCTCACTGGAGCGTGATTACCCAGGAGATTATTATCCTGAATCGAGGCGTTAATGGTGATGAACCCGTTCGCGTCTGGAAGCTGATCCGAGCCGAGGGTGATCTGCGCCGGATTGATGCCATCACCGGCCGTCAAAACCCCGCATGAAGTGGCCGGAGACGCGCCTACAGTCAATGTATTGTACGCACCACCCAAGGCCGTGGCACTGGAGTTATAGATCCCACCGTTTTGGCCCAGCACCAACGTGGTACCAGTAGGAAGGCTGAGCGTTTGATTGGCTGTGCCGGCCTTTATATAGAGTGAGTTGATATGGGTCACAGTGGAGCCCAGGGTGACCACCGTTGCAGATGGAGTGATTCTCACATTTGAAGCCGCATTATCCGCAATGGGGCCGGCACCAATAACATCGGTGTAACCGGTGTATGCAACCACGTTACTGCTGCCATCGAGCGTCGCCCAATTGTTGTTATATACCGCCCAACCGCCCAAAATTCCGTTCGCTGCACCGTTGACACTTAACCCCCCGGTGACGTTGATGTTGCCTGACATCGCCGCCACCGCGCCGTTGCTATGCGTGACCGTCCCGTTCAATTTCAAGGTGCCGCTGCTGCTGCCGACGGCATGGTAACCGCTCGCCAGCACGATGGGCAGGCTGATGGTCTCGCTGCTTGCTGAAGCGCTGTTGATGTTGCCGTTTTTGATGTTACCGCTTCCGGCGTCGCCCGGCGAAGAAAGCAACAATGTATTACCTTTCAGGTTGAAGGCGCTGGCTCCACCGTTGAAGGAGATGTTATTGAACGGTGTGCCGGCCGGATAATTGTTCGTCGTTGTCGTTTGCGTGCCACCGGTGAATATGAGCAGATCGTTCGTTGCCGGGGCCACGCCATTCCAGTTGCCCGGCGTCAGCCAATTGCCGTCCGGCGCGGCGCCACCATTCCAGGTATCCGTCGCCGCCACTGCGGGGCGCGCGGCCAAAAAACAGGCCGATGCTAAAAGCGCCGCGAACCTCATCGCCTGACGCCGGTTGATTTGAATTTTTGGTTTCATGTTTGGTCGGATTTCGGGTTTTATTTTTGACTAACCATTTTTTGCCAGACAGATGACAAGGCTAAATTTGACGACGCGGACACGGATCTGTTCCTGGCTGTTCATCGGGTTATTAGGATGACTTTCTCACACGCTGAGACCGTCTGCTATTGGACATAGATTCATGTCATAAAACTGCTGCGTCCGACGCTCACAGTATTACTTGATGGCGATGGAACTGGCCCGCATCGGGCTGGACAGCCTCAAATCCACCAGATCGGCGAAATGTCCGGCCAATGATACGCCGGGATTTCCTTTCGGTGCCATGGCGCGGATTTGAACGATCACGAAATCGGTCTCCGGCGGAAGCTTGGCCGGCACTTCCAGCGGCTCCCAGGTTTCCGGCTTGTCGTCTGCAACCAGTTCCTTGTCCGCAAACGCCAGGGCATCGGTCCGCCGGGCCGCCCAGAGCAATTTCGCCTCGGCCGGCGAACCATGAAAAGCGGCGAGGGCAAGGCCGAATTTATCACCTGAATTCGCCTCGCCATTGACGCGGTTGAAGAGGGCTGAAAGCTTTGCCTCAACCTGCCCGTCCGCCAGCAATTTTTTATAGGGACGCAGATCGATCAACTGCCATACCTCCGAATCACCGCCATGCGTGGCCGAGGTGTTCACAAATTCCAGCATGCCGGGGCCATTGGCGGGCCTGATCTCGGCAGTGGCCGTCGTCAACGAATAAGCCAGGCCGCTCCAGTAGCCAAAATCCACCGGCACTTCGCCGACAGCCGCGCGCCCTGACACATCAAAGCCGCAGTTTTGCGGGCGCACCTCGATTGTGATGTTCGGTTGGGGAAAAGCGGTTTCCGGCAGCACATTCGCCGGGGTGGCACCACGTTCATCCACGAACATCGCCATGCCCTGTGTCAACCGCCAGCCTTCCGCGGGATTCGCTTTTTCATCCGCCGCGGTCAATTTCACACGGCCTTGAAAGACGTCCACCTCGCTGGATTTGTCATTGCCCACAATCGCGCCGAAGCGTGTGCCAAGGTCTATCACCGTCGCGGTCGGGGTCGTCACGGTGAAACCCTTTGCCCGCCTGGGAACTTCCGTCGCGATTTTCCCCAACTCCAGTTCCATGGAACCATTGCTCGTCAGCTTGAATTGCGCCGGCCCCTCGATGGCGGCCTTGGCCCCCGTGGCAAAAGTGATTTCTATGACGCCAGATTCCAGCCGCAATTTGCCGGGAGGGATCTCTTCACCCAATTTTAGAGCCGCGGTACCGTTTGCCCACTTCATTCCCGAGGCATCCGTCAGTTTGCAACCGCCCATCAATCCTGACTGGCTTCCAGAGTTGGAAAAATGTGCTTTTAAAAAATATAAAGACAAGCCGGTCACCAAGACCAACGCGGTGGCGAGGGCAAATGCCGGACGCGGCTGCAATGTAGCCAGCCAGTTGTGAATTCGCGTACGCCAGCCGGCCGGCCGCACCGGCTGACGCGCCCGGCTTGAGATAGATTCCTCGGCAGCCAGCCGGATGATGGCATTGGATACCGCGCTGGACGGACGGCGGCCAAACTCGGTCCGCAAAATTCCGGTGCAGACCAGCTCCCATGCTTCCGGCTTGCGCGGCGGCGACGTTGAATCTGGAGTTTCGTCAGTCACAGTTCAGCGGGGTCGCCGGCCATTTTTGTTTGCACACAATCACGGATGGCCACACGGGCGCGCTCCAATCTCTTAAGGACGGCGCCCAGGTTCAGGGTGAGGGTTTCGGCTATCTGCCACGCCTTGCGATCTTCGAAGTAATGCAAACGGCAGACGGTCTGCAGTGTTTCCGGCAGGCGGTCGTAGCAGTCCTCGACCAGATGAAATCGTTCCTCCCAGGTGCCCGCCGGATTCTGTTCTTCAAACTGGCGATAAACCTCGTCCATCTGTTGCAACACTTCCGGCTCCACTGGAAACTCACGCCCCTGACGCCGCATGGCGGCAAAAGCCTCCAATCGCGCAATCCCGCGCAGCCAGGCCGGGAATGCCGATGGATCCTTCAATGTATTGATCTTCCGGTAGGCAATGAGCAGGGTCTGCTGCGCGACATCCTCCGCGAGCTTGTGATCCGCAACCAGCGATTGCAGATAGGCCATCAGCATCGGCTCATGCTGTTTGGCCAGCACCTCAAAGATATGCAGCGATTGCGATTTGTCGTTCATGCCAATACGGGTTCACTAGATAGCGTTGCCAAACACCGGTTTATGACAGGATATTTTTTGATGCGACATCTAATTACAGATTTTCGACCAGTTCTGTCCCCCTGCCTATTGAACGTTTGATTTAAATCATGAATCCCCCCTTTGGGAGTCAACTCATTCACAGGCTCGTCAAAATTGGGTTCAAATTGGCTTTGAAATGGCTTTATTTGGGTTTAAATGGGTTTGTTTTTATCGCCAAAATCACCATTATCACTCGGTAAAATCAGGCGATTTCGGCGTTTTCAAAATGGGTTCGTTTCGTAATTTTCATTTTTCACCGCTCCGGTCCCCTGTAGGGCGGCTTTCCAGCCCGCCGGTTCCGGCGACTTTCCAGTCGCCATAGAACTTTTTTTAAATTGTAAGGTTTGACCAGGCTTGACCCAGCTTGACGCGCCCGCCTCTTGGCACCGGCATTCCGCATTCCGCGCTCCGCATTTTTTGAATCTGTGTTCATCCGTGGCTAAGGCTTAATCTGGTTTAATTTGGTTTAATTTTTTCGTTTTCATTGGCCTTTTGACGGATCAGCATTCCGCACTCCGCGTTCCGAATTCCGCATTTAGCTTGCCCGCCTCCATCCGGCCTCGGACCTTCTGGCTTCTGAATTCTGGCTCCTGACTCCTGTTTTCATATTTTTTAAAATTCAAAGGTCCAACGAAGCCCAACAAAGCCCAACGGCCGTTCATTCTCAAGACCTTGCACTGGCACATTTTCGCCATTTTCAGGAGCGCCGGCCTCCCCTGTCGCGCCGAAGTTCCAATGTAGGCGGACCTGTCGCGTCGTAGCCCGGCCCCCCGGACTGCGGCTGTGTCCCGCGCAGCGGACCAGCCGCGGCACATCGCCAGCACAAGTCGCCCCGACCCGTTTCTTCATTCTTAATTTTGTGGTGCCCATCATCGGCTTTTTCATTCTGCCTTCACCTTTTTACCACAACCCGTTAAAAACCGAATTGCTACGGTGACAATTCACGCCACTTTTTTTAAGCCGCCAAAACCCCGACAAACCCCCTGTGAACAAAGGCGAAAGACACGATTCAAGCCCCCGCTCCTAAAATCTCACCTTGGCCACCTCGAGTTTAGATCCCCGATTCTTCATTTTTAATTTTACATTTTTCATTTGCCCATTGTCCCACCCCCGCTTGGACAATGGCTGTCCAACCCGTCACCTTTTTTAGCGTGTGAAAATATCAGATCCAGTTCGCGGCAGCGTCATTTGCTTCTGCTTTGAAAATCAGGCCCTAAATTTTGAGTGCCAGATGGTTTAGGTTGTGAATCGATTTAAATGCCTTCTCTGGTCCAAACCCAGTCCTAAATCGCTTAAGAGTTTGAGTTCGCCATTGGCCTGATTTAACTTTCGCGCCGTGAGACTCCCATTCCACCCGGAAAGCAAATGAGTCACCGGCCAAAGAAAACCAGACCACCAAAGGCCGCCCCTCCTGCACGCCCGTTTGACTTGAACGATCGTTGGACGGTCGCCGGTGTCTGCATTTTTCTATCAGCGGCCATATGGGTGGCTTTTGGCCAGACGGTGCATTACGGCTTTATCAACTTTGACGATGGTCCGTATGTCTATGAGAACGCGAAGGTGACTCCGGGGTTGACGCGCGACGGCTTGGCCTGGGCGTTCACCCACGTTTATGCCTTCAACTGGCATCCGTTAACCTGGCTATCCCATATGCTGGACTGCCAGTTGTATGGATTAAATCCCGGCGGCCATCATCTGACCAACCTCCTGCTTCACACGGTGGCGACAATCCTATTTTTTGGGGTGTTGCGGCAGATGACCGGGTTCCTCTGGCGCAGCGCCCTTGTGGCGGCGGTGTTTGCAATCCATCCATTGCGGGTGGAATCGGTGGCCTGGGTGGCGGAACGCAAGGATGTACTAAGTGGCGTGTTTTTCATGCTGACCGTCGGCGCTTATGTACGGTACGCACGACAGGCATGGTCGCCCGCCCGTTACGGACTGGTGGTTTTATTCTTTGTACTGGGACTGATGTGCAAGCCGATGCTTGTGACGCTCCCGTTTGTATTATTGCTCCTGGATCATTGGCCATTGAACCGGCTGGCGGGTGGGCCCATACCAAAGCGGATAATTTTTGAGAAATTGCCATTGGTTGGACTGGCCGTAGCGTCATGCGTAATCACGCTTTTTGCCCAGACCGGAGCCGTCCGGTCGTTTGAACAAATTCCTCTGCCCTCGCGCGCCAGCAATGCGCTGGTTTCCTATGCAACCTATCTGGGCCAGATGTTCTGGCCATCAGATTTGGCGGTTCTTTACCCATTTCCGGCAATGGGCTGGCCGCTTTGGCAGGTGATTCTGGCTGCGGTCCTTGTCATTTCCATTTCTGCGGTGACCTTCATCTTGCGGGAAAACCGTCCTTATCTGCTCGTCGGCTGGCTCTGGTATCTCATCATGCTGTTGCCGGTGATAGGAATTCTGCAGGTGGGATCACAGGCATACGCGGACCGCTATACTTACCTGCCGCAGATTGGTTTGTATCTGATGCTGGCTTGGACGGCGGCTGACATTTGTGCCGGTTGGCGGTCGAGCCGCGGGATGCTGGGCAGTTTGTCTGTCGTCATTCTGGCAGCCTTGATTTACTGCGCTCGCCTTCAGACTTCCTGCTGGCTGAACAGTGAAACCCTCTGGACCCATGCCCTCGCCTGCACTTCAGATAATTATATCGCCCAGAACAATCTGGGCACGGCCCTGTTTCAGGCGGGGAATACGGAGGCGGCCATCGCCCATTACCGGCAGGCATTGAAAATCAGGCCCGGATATGCGGATGCCCACGGCAATCTCGGCACCGCCCTGCTCCAGGCTGGCAGCCTCGACGAAGCGATGGCCGAATGTCGCGAGGCGCTGAAAACCAATCCTGAAAACGCGGAAGCCCACAACAACCTCGGCAACGCATTGCTTCAAAAAGGAAATATCAATGACGCCATGGCACATTTCCAAACGGCGTTGCAGATCAAGCCCGGGAGCGTGGAGGCCCATAACAATCTTGCCTATGCCTTTCTCCAAATAGGAAAAACTGACGAAGCCATCGTCCATTATCAAAAGGCTTTGGAACTCGCAAGGGCGGCGGGTCGGCTGGACGTGGCCGGGCAGCTGGATGATAAGATAAAATCACTGCGCAACGGGAACATCACTCCCTGAAAATTTACGAACTCGCGCTCGTGTAGCGCCGCAATGACAGGTGCCAGAACCATTCCGATACACAGGCCCAGACCGCGCCCACACCAAGCAACAGCATCCACGCCCACGGCGAGTTGATCTTGTCCGCCAGCACACGCACCGGCACGTTGCTCACCAGCAACACCGGCAGGGCAAAAGTGAACACCGCCTTGAACGCGCCCTTGAACGCCTCGTCCGGCATCCGCGCGATATTGAACAGATTGTAATAGCCCCACACGATTCCCTGCGCCCTCACCGTCCAGAAACTGATCGTCGCCAGGATGAACATCAACGAGTAATGGATCAGGATGCCGACAACGCATAGCACACCGAACCCGCATAATTGCACCAGCGTCGGGTGGACCTGTGCCTTGTGCGCCGCGAAGACCAGCACACACAACCCGAACAGCGCATTGATGAACCCGCCCAGATCAACGACGCGCAGCGAGATGATGAACCGCGTGTTGACGGGCAGCGCCAGCAGAAAATCCATCTTGCCCGTCCGCACCAGTTCGGACAGCCCTGTGCAATTCGTCAGGAAGATCGCCTGGAAGATCTGCTGGATGAAATTGCTCGCGCCGACCAGCATCACCATTTCCCATTTCGACCACGAGCCGACGGAATTGGTCTGCGAGTAAACCACCGAAACAAATGTCAACTGCAAGCCGAACCATAGAAGTTCCACAATGATCCACAAAATAAAATTCCCCTTGAACGACATCTCCCGCGCCACGGAATTTCTCCACAGCGTGGCATAAATCGTCAGATAACGCTTCAAGTTCATCGCCCGCCAAAGTAACCGCCAATCAGGGATTCGCAAGCGGACAAAACAAACGGGCATTCAGCTTACAGGGCTGGCAGACTACCTCGAATGGTTATACATCATTTTGATGATTTTGACGATGATGAGCGCAAGGACCAGGCTGAATCCGACCACGGACACAAAAATCTTTGCACTTCGTGTCTGCTGCCAGTCCTGCTGCCGGGGGAAAAGCACCCTGCCAAGGAAATAAAAGAAACGTTCCATCAATGGCATAAATATAAAAATCGCCCAATTTTTCCTTCTGAATATACCCTGAAAACCGCCTGGTGGCGAACTAATTAGAGCATTTGAAGAAATACAGCAGTCATTCGGCTCAGTCACAGGGTTATTCAAACCTGCTCCTTCGCCAAAGGCCGATGATCGGCACCACTCGCCAAACCCCAAAAATCCTCGCTCCGAATGGCTGCTGTATTTCTTCAAACGCTCTAACCACCAAACGCGGAATACTTCTTCACCCCGCGCGCCCACATGAAACGGGCGAATACGTACGCCAGGAGCACCCAGAGGAATTGCACCAGCAACCCGCGCCACACGTCCGCCCCGCCGATTTTGCCCATGTAGATGCTGATGGGAAAATACAACTGGTACGGAAATGGCGTGAGAAAGAGGATCTGCTTCAACAGCGGCGGCAGCACATCGAGCGGGAATAGATGTCCGCTGGCGAGGTATTCAAACGCGAACAGGATGAAGATGAACGTGGATATTTCCAGCAGCCAGAACGCAAGCATGGCCATCGCATAGGAGATGAAGAATTGCAGCAGGGCCGTCAGCACGAGCGAAACTGGAAACAACAACATCGCGGTCTCATTCGCGGGGGCAACGCAATATCCCCGGAAACAAAAGATGAAAACACCCAGCGGGATGCAGGCCATCGAGATGAACGCGATGCGACCGGATACGAACAGACACAGCCGGTACCAGAGGTAATCCACCGGCTTGAGGAGGAACTGGCTGATGTTGCCTTCACGGATGTCCGCGGCGATCTGCCAGTCATCCTCGTTGACGGCGGTGAAGACATCCACCACCGCAACAAGCATGTAGTAAAAAATGATCTGCGCCTCGGTAAAACCGTTATGCTCCCCTGCTCCGCTGTTGCCGGCGTAGATGGTCCGCCACAACGAAACCATCGCAAAGAGCGGGATGAAGCTGAACAGCGTCCGCGTCAGGTAATTGGCGCGATACTGCAGGTTGTTTTGCAGGCCGATGCCGATGACATGAAAATATTTTTTCATCGGCCGGCCGGCTCATTGGTTCTCCGCGGCGAGATAACGCTCCGCGTCAATCGCCGCCGCGCATCCGGCGCCCGCCGCCGTGATGGCCTGCCGGTAAACATGGTCCGCGCAATCGCCCGCCACGAACACGCCGGGGATGTTGGTCATCGTTCCTTCCTGGGGAACAATAAAGCCATTTTCATCGGTGGTGACCTTGCCTTTGAACAGTTCCGTGTTCGGAACGTGCCCGATGGCGATGAAAACGCCGGCACAGGGCAGCACCGATTCTTCGCCGGTCTTGAGATTCTTCAATTTCACGGCCGTCACCTTGTCCTGTTTCACATCGAGGATTTCCGTCACCGCTGAATCCCAGATGGGCTTGATGGTTTTATGCGCATGAACCCGGTCGGCCATGATCTTGGATGCGCGCAGGGAATCGCGGCGGTGCACCAGATAGACAACCGAACCAAACCGGGTGAGGTACAAGGCCTCTTCGCACGCGGAATCGCCGCCACCCACCACGACGAGCGGCTGGTTGCGGAAGACCGGCAGCGCGCCGTCGCACGTCGCGCAATACGTCGTGCCTTTGGTCTCCAGTTCATGTTCGCCCGGCACCCCGAGATGCTTGTGGCTCGCGCCGGTGGAAACGATGACGGTCTCCGCCTCGACCTTTTCGCCATCCACGGTGAGCACAAAAGGTTTTTTTGAAAAATCCACATCCTCGACCACGCCAAAGCTGGTCTTGGCCCCGAAACGCTCCGCCTGTTTCTGCATCCGCGTCATCAGTTCATACCCGTCCACTCCTTCGGGGAAACCCGGAAAATTTTCAACAATGCTGGTGGTGGTAAGCAACCCGCCGGGCTGCTTGCCGGTGAGCACAAGCGGGGCAAGCTGCGCACGCGCCGTGTATAGCGCCGCCGTCCAACCTGCCGGTCCCGATCCGATGATGACAACTTTTTCCATAGGCCGCGCAAGTTAGACTTTGAACACGGAAGTTGCAAGTTCATGGCGCGGCAAAACTTTGAACATGGGTGCACTTCTCGGTTGCACGGGGCGCAGTTTTATGGCATTCCTATGCCTGTCCGAAGCGTGGTTGGGGTCTTAGCTCAGTTGGTAGAGCGTCTCGTTCGCAATGAGAAGGTCAGGAGTTCGAGCCTCCTAGGCTCCACCAGCCTTCGCTTAAACGCAGTGAAAGCGAAGGCTGCCGCGCCGAAGTGAAACGCAGGCGGGCCACACCAAACTCCGACGCTGCTCCAGTTCAGTCACACCAAGGTGAGTCAAAACTTCTTCGATGCCACAGGAATCATTTTAGCATGAAATTCTCTCTGAAAAACAAATGGGTGCTCATCACCGGCGCATCGAGCGGCTTTGGCGCGGCGGCAGCCGAAGCCTTTGCCGCCGAAGGCGCCAAACTTCTGCTCGGCGCGCGGCGCGTGGACCGGCTGGAGAAAGTCGCGGCCAAATCCAAAAAAGCCGGGGCCGCGGCGGTCCATTTCCACGCCCTGGACGTTGCCAGCACCGCCAGCGTCGAAATATTTTTTGGGTGGGCCAGGAGCCAGATGAAATCGCAACCGTTGCACGTCCTCATCAACAATGCCGGCGGCGCGCACGGCGTCGATACCGTTGCCGAGGGCAAGGATGCAGATTGGGAGGCGATGGTGCAGACCAACCTGCTCGGAGTTCTGCGCATGACCCGCGCCGCGCTGCCGTTGATCCCGCGCGATGCGGGCGCGAGCATCCTCAACATCGGCTCGCTGGCGGCGAGGGCGGCATATCCCGGCGGCGCGGCCTATTGCGGGGCGAAGGCGGGCGAACTGCTGATCACCCGCACGTTGCGCCACGAACTTTTCGGCACGGGCATCCGCGTCAGCTCGGTGGATCCGGGCCTCGCGGAAACGGAATTCGCCCTGGTGCGCTACAAGGGCGATGTGAAAAAGGCGAAAGAACTCTATGCCGGCGCCAACCCGCTGGTCGCCGCCGACATCGCGGAAATCCTTGTCTGGGTCGCCACCCGTCCGCCGCACGTCAACATCGACGAGATGCTCATCAAACCCGTGGACCAGGCGGACATGGGTAAAGTTTTTAGACGGAAGTGAAACACGGGGTTCATGCCAAAACCGGCATCATCCCATCAGATTCCCCGGTTGGCCCGCCATAGCAACACCGCGCCGATGCCTTGAAACAGGAAAACCGGGATCCACACGATGAGGTGCGGATAAAGGTCCGGATGCGAGGAAAGCGATGCCCCCAGCATCTGGAACGCGTAAAAAACCACGACCAGAATCAGGGCGATGCCGATGCCGACGTTGGTTTCGCGCCGATGGACGCGGATGCCCAACGGAATGCCCACCAGCGTGAACCCGAAACACGCGAAGGCAAATGCCACCTGCCGGTTCATGATGACGCGGATCTCCTCCGCCTGCTGCGACTGGGCCGTACGCGCGTCACGCAGCAATTGAGCCGTCTCCGCCGGCGTGGCGTTGGTGCTGGTGGACAATCCGACCCGTTGCAAACCAGCCTGGTTCACCACGGGATTGGTATCGTTGCCGGCCGAAAAATCCAATTGCTGGACCGTGCGCAATTCCTCGCGCAATTGAAGGAAAGTCATGTCACTGACCCGGGGTCTTTGCACGACCGCATTCGTGTCCCCCGGCCTTTTCAAATTATAAGAAAGCGTCTTGAAGCCCGTGATCAGGTTGTTGCCATGCTGGCCCAGGTTGATCCATTGAACATCGTCCAGGTTGAGGACCAGTGTCTTGGGATCCAAACGCCCGCGCCCCGCCATGATTTTCGCGACATAATTCGTCTCATTTTTCAGGCAGTATATGGTCAAATCCTGCATCTCGCCGTCGACGTTTTTTTCCGTGTACAGGATATAACCCGGGATATCGCGGATAAATGTGCCCTCAGGGATGTTACCGCTGAACAACTGGGCCAGCGCCTCGTTTCGCAACTGGGTGAACATCACCCGGGAACGCGGCCCCAGATCCATGTTGAACCAGGCGCTTAGTGCGCAGCACATCAGGCTCAGCAGCAGGACCGGTGAAACAAGGGAAAGCAAACTGATGCCACCGGCGCGCGCGGCCGTCAGTTCCTGATCGGCGCTGATGCGCCCGAACACCAGCAGCGTGGCCGTGATAAAACCCATCGGCAGCGCATAGACGCATCCGAACGGCAGCAACAACCCGATCGCCTTGAGCACGAGCCAGAAGTGGACATGGCCGCTGAAAAGCAGCGGCAGCAGGTCATGCAGCACATTCATCAGCAGCATGACGAAGGCGAAGACCGCCACGGTGAGCAGCATCGTGGCAAGGACCTGGCCGGCCAGATATTTATGGAGCGTTTTCAAATCGAGTCCGTGCGCAAGTTGACGGATTTACGGCGGCAAGCAAAGCGAATTAAGCGCATTTCCATTTATGCCCTGGCGCAAGAAAAACGCGCAGTGAAACCTCTTTCACTGCGCGTTTCCACCTTAACCCAAATCTGACTCAAGGCAGCGGCGGTCCGGTGACAACACGGTAGAATTGCACCGGCTGCGCGGCGGCGTTCGTATCCGTCAGGGTGAACGGCACGGAGGCTGGCGAGTTGGTCACGGCCACCGTAACCCACGCACCGCTAATCAGGTTTGTGGTCGCCTGCAAGGCATAGTCCGGGCCGACCTGGCCGCTCACGCTCACATTGAACTGGCCGGCGGCATAATTCACCGCCCCAGCGGTGGGCGCACTCAATGGATTCACCGTGACGCTAAAACTGTTCGTAGCACTCAAATTGGGAATGCCATTGTCCGTCACCACCACGCTGACATTGTTGACGGAATTCGACTGCGGCACAGTCGGGCGCCAGGTAAAATTACCTGTGCTGGAATCCACGGCGGAGCCGGACGGCCCGGCCAGCAGTGAATAAGTCAGCGTTTGCGCTGGCGTGTCCGAATCCGTCGCGGGGCATGCCACGCTGAGATTCACCCCCACATTGATCGTGAAGTTTGTACCGGTGATGGGTGCGGTGAAGACCGGAGCGGAGTTCGGCGGCGGATTCACCGTCAACGTTGCGCTGCTGCTCGTGGCGCTGCCCGCCAAGGTGGTCACAACACACGAATAGACGCCGCCGTCGGTCAGCACCGCGCTGGGAATATTCAGGACCGCGCTGTTGGCGCTGGGAATATTCGTCCCATCCTTGATCCATTGATACGTCGGGTCGGGAATACCCGTGGCGGCCACGGAGAAGGTCGCGGATGCCCCATAGTTCACCACCTGGCTCACCGGATTGGTCAGGATGTTCGGCGCCAGTTTTGGCACCCAGCCATAGAGCCAGTTGGTGGCGCTCTGCGCAGCCAGCAGGCGCGGGTCATTGGGCGGCAGCACCGTAAGCCCCGAGGTGACCGGCAGCGTGCCATCAACGTTGCTGTTGCCATTTTCCCACAAGACGTAGGCGCTCAAAATGGCGGGTGCCGGGGTCACGTAATGGTTGGTGTCAATCAAGCAACCAATGAATGATGCCAGGCCGTTGGGCGTTCCGTTGGCACCGGCCAGAGTCACCGTGGTCACGAACGGATCCGCCTGGAGCGAGCAATGCACGAAGGACATGCCGTTCGCCGTGAAACTGGCGGACGGATTCAACCAGTGCGTCGTGGAATTGCTGGTACCGCTGAAATCAGTGCGGGCGGCCGTAAGGTTATAGTTATTGGTCACGTAGATATTGGGAACGGTGTAGATCAGGCAGTTGGTGAGGAACAGATTTCCCCCGCCCCAGATGTAGTCAAAATTACCGCGCACCGTGCTGTTATACATATAGGCCTGGGACGAATTGACGTTTGCCAGAATGGTGTCCTGGAGGCTGTTCACATCGGCATTGTTCAGGATGAAGCGGGCCGCCGCCGTGTTGATCATCAGCGTCTCGGCCTGGGAACCGCCCTGCGGCGTGCGGTTGACGAGCGTCAGGTTTTCCACCGCGATGTCGTTGGCATTCACCTTGAACGCCATCCGGTTGCCGGTGCTGGGATTCAGGAAGTTGTTGTTGCCGTAACCGACGATGGTTCCCATGCGGCTCTGGCCGCGCAAGGTGATGTTGGTTTTGCCGGAGATGTTCACGATCTCGACATAATTTCCGTTACGGATGTTGATCAACGTGTGCGGGTAGCCGCCTACGGGGATGGAATCGACAGCCCCCTGCACGGTGGCAAAATCACCGCTGCCATCCGCGGCAACCACGAGATTGGTCAGAATGGCCGGGCCGGCCACCTTGGTGGTGAACCGCCACGCGTTCGTGTCGCTGATCCCGGCAAAATAGGCCCCGCCCGGCTCACCGACAACGCCAGCATCCAGCGTGACGTAATAAGTCTGGTTGGAAGTCAGCACGCCGGCATGCGGATAGATGGCCGCCACGTTATTGCTGATGATGACCGGGAAATAATTGAAGACCGTGGCATCACCGGAAAACAGGCTGTGCGCCTGTATATTGTTCGTCAGGAAAATTCCCTGGCCGGTGTTCAGCGTGCTGATGACAACGTTATTCGACGCCATGTCAATCGTATCAACCGGCGTCACAGAGTTGGCCGAGTTGAAGATGCGGATCTTGCCGCTGTTGATGATCGAGATCGGATTGTTAAAGGTGATATAGAGCGGAGTGTCGTAACAGATGCCGGTGGCGCCGTTGGCCGGTGCAAAGGCGGTCTGTGCCAGGGTCGTGGAAACCACCGTGAGTTTGACGCTGGTGCTGGTCGCAGTGCCGGCGGCGTTGGTGGCGACAAGCTTATAGCTGCCGATATCGGAGCCCTGCACGTTGGCCAGCGTGAGCGTGGCATTGGTCTGGCCCGCAATACCGATGTTGTTCTTGTACCATTGCAAACCGGGCGTGGGCACTCCGGTGGCGCCCGATGTGAACACCACGGTGCTTCCCGCATTCGTTGTCACCGCGACCGGCTGCGGCGTGATGACTGGAGTCACGATGACCGTAAGCGTCGCGCTGTTGGTGACAATCGCCGCCGCATTGCTGGCAATCACGGAAACGATGGTTCCATCCAGCCCGAAAGGAACATTGTTAAGCGTCAGCGAGGATGTGGTCGCGCCCGTGACGTTGACCCCGTTGGTCTGCCATTGGAAAGTCGGCTGCGGATTGGCGATGATGACCGAGGTGCTGAAGGTGGCATTGTTCCCGGCGATCACCGTCTGGTTGATCGGACCGGAGAGAAGCGGGGCAACATTTCCGACCACCAGCAACGCAAAGCGGCTGGTCACGGCGTTGAAATTATTACTGACCACCACCGCGTAATAGCCCGAGTCGGAACCCTGGGCACTGCCGATGGAGAGTGTGGCGCTCGTGGCACCATTGATACCCACGGGCACGCTGCTGGTGTCATTTCCATAAAAATACCATTGGTAATTGAGAGGTGAGCTGCCAGTGGCACCAACAGTGAACGACGCCGGGTCGTTGGTGGAAACGACGCTATCCACCGGCTGGCTGGTGATGGCCACTTGCGGAACCGCCACCAGCTTGATCTGGCCCGGCGTGCTCTCGTCAATGGATATTGAAGAATCAATGGATCCGCCGGCGAGCACGACCACCGGATTAAACGATCCGCTCTTGGCTCCCGAGTAAGTGATCAGGACGTTGGTGGTCGGCGACAATGCCGTCCCCAAAACACTGATGGATATCCGGGAATTGGGCTGGATGGTCAGATTGCCCTGGACAACCAGTGCATCGCCGACCGCACCATTCGTGACTTCAAACAAATTGGTGGAACCGCTTTCCAAGGTCAGGTTCGTCGCCAAAGTCAAAGTCCCAATACTGTTACCGGGCGCAATGGTGCCGCCATTTTTCACCGTCACCGGACCGGAAACAACACCCGACCCGCCAAGGGTGGCATAGACGGCCACTTTGCCCGCATCCCACGTGGTCCGGTCGTAAACATTCGTGCCGTTGACGGCAAGCACGCCATTGCTGACAACCGTCGGGCCGTTGAAATAATTGCTCGCGGTCAGAAGCAGCGTCCCCGCGCCGATCTTGGTCAACCCGCCAAGGTCACCGATGGCCGCGCCAGAACCCTTGATCGCGCCGGCGAGGGTCAGCTTCGTTCCAGAGACGACGTCAAAAGTGCCGCCCAATCCGTTGAAGGTAACCGTCCGGCTTTCCGAGGCATCACTGCCGGTGTAACGCAGCGTCCCGTTATTCATCACCAGCGGGCCGGCGGCAAGTTTCGACAGGGCGCCGACCTCCACCACACCGCCATTGAGATAATTGGTACCGGTCAAATTATCCGTGCCGGTCAAGATCAGTTTGCCCGCACCGGACTTCGTCAGGGACGTTGCGCTGTTATCGGTCAAATCCGAGGCGATGGTTAAATCCCCCGGACTGTTCTGCTGCACAATCAAATCACCTCCCGCCGCGCCGCCGGCAAGGTTGCCGCCCGTGATGGTGGCCGCCCCGCTGCCCGTCACCAACAAACCACCGGAAGCAAGCGTCAAGGTCTTGGAAGCGTTCATCGTGACCGTCGCCGCCGCCGTCAGCCGCAACGAATTGATTGTGGTATCATCTGCATTGGCCGACGGGCTGCCCGCCAGACTGACGTTATTGGCCGCCACCCAACCCGAGGGGGCGGTGGTCACGGTATATGCGGTATAAGCGGCCAGCGTCGAGCCGGTCAACCAATCGGTTTTATTCCAGGTCGCCCATCCGCCCAAAATACCGTTATTGTTGAGGGTGGTGGTGGTCTGGCTGCCGGGGCCGGCCCGATAGAAATCCAGCGTGCTGCCCGCCTGACGCGTGAAATTTGAAAAAGTGCAGTTGCCACCACCGGCGCCAAAGTTGGTGAAGATGACCGCGCTGGCCCCGGAATTCAGGATTGTGCCGGGAGCGCCCGGGTTTTCCGTACTTGGACTGATTCCGGCAGTCCCGTTGCTGAAAACCAACAAGCCGCCTCCCAGGCTCAGAGGCGCATCCAACTTCAATCGGGCAGCGTTATGACTGCTCTTGTCAAAAATCAGGGTGCCGGCGTTCATGGTCACGATATAGCCATCTGACCCGGCCGTGTTCGGACGGTTGGTGATGTCAACCGTCCCGCTTGTTGACTTGAAAGTGTTGATGACAATGGAGCGATACAAGTTTGCAAAAATGTTTCCGCTGCGGGCATCGACATTCGTCGGGCTGAAATAAAAATTTCCAGCGGCGGATGGATGCATCTTCACAGTGCCGTTATTGTCCAAAATCAATTTGCTCAAGAACTGGTATTTCCCGCTCACATTGCCCAGAAAAGTGCCGCCATTTAAAAGCACGGTGGCATTGGAAGCGACCACGCCGAGACCTGCCCCACCGCTGGTGGTGATAAATGAACCGTTGGAATTGACAATCAGATCACCGGGGATGTAAAGCCGGGTGTCATTACCGCCCGCCTGCACCGCGCCGTTATTGATGATCGTCTGGCCGACATAAGTATTGTTGGCACTGGCATTGAGGGTTAATTGTCCAACGCCTTCCTTTGTAAACCCGGTACCGGTCAAAACCGGCCCCATCGTCACCGCCGTCGTCGAGTTGACCGCGATGGTTGGATTATTGCTCAAGGTCAGCGGATTGCTGGTGAAGCTGTAATTGGTATTGATGGTCAGGTTGGCCACCACCACCCCGGCTCCCACGGCGACTGCGCCACCCGCGCCGCCAGATCCAAAAATGGCACTGTTACCGTTGGTCCATACCCCGTCGATTGAACCATTCGACCAGTTGGCATTTGCCGTGGTCCAGTTGCCGGCGCCATCAGTGGGGGCGCCGGGATTGGTGCCGCTGGCATCCC
>Ga0105238_10001108_pt1 | contig 27204 bp, 22 predicted proteins | sample KBSC34metaG_FD_81526 | JGI IMG/M metagenome (GOLD analysis project Ga0105238, IMG submission 81526) | Corn rhizosphere microbial communities from Kellogg Biological Station, Michigan, USA - KBS C3-4 metaG | ecosystem: Host-associated > Plants > Roots > Rhizosphere > Soil | place: Michigan, USA...
ATCGCGGCTTCTTCGTATGCGCGGTCGTCTACTTCTTGTTGACGCTCCTCTATTCATTTCGCCTCAAGCACGTCGTCATCCTCGATGTCCTCGTGCTCGCGGCCGGATTCGTCCTGCGCGCCATGGCAGGGGCCGTTGTCATTAATGTAGCCATCTCGCACTGGCTAATCCTGTGCACACTCATGCTCGCGTTGTTTCTCGGCCTCTCCAAACGCCGAGCCGAATTGCTCGCCACCCAGCAGGCGGGCGTTGTCGGAACACGCCGCATCCTCGGTGAATACTCGGCCGCAATGCTCGATCAGATGATCGTCATCGTCACATCCGCCTGTTTGATGTCCTATTGCCTCTACACAGTGCAATCAGAGACCGCAAGCCGCCACCATCTCCTGATGCTGACAATCCCGTCCGTAATCTATGGCATCTTCCGTTACCTCTATTTAATGCACCGCCATATGCTCGGGGAGTCGCCCGATGCCATCCTGCTGGAAGATAAGCCCACAATGATCAACATCGCAATATGGGGCATAACGACCGGATTGATCATCACACACGCCGTCGATCGGGCCGTTACGTTGTTCTCCAACTGACCTGTTACGGTCCAGCTAAGTTTCACACTCCTTCCTGGCGGGTAAACCCCAGCCATGCACAGACCTTGCATATGGATATGCAATGAGTTGTAAAGGAGTACATAAATGTCACTTGATCCCGAGAAGGATGTCCTGAGAGCGCAGCGCGACGCTGCCGTCGATGTCGCCGTAGATAATGCCGTGGTGCGCGATGCCGCACTCGATGTCGCCACTGGAACGGCAGTAGAGCGCGATGTAGCGCGAGCCCAGCGCAACCGTGTTGCGGCAGAGCGCAACGCCGCGATACAGCAGGCCGATGCCGCACAGATTAACGCAGCTGTTGCCCAGGATGAGGCGCGCAGCAGCACAACCGGCTTCTACGCCATTCTGGCTGTCGTCGTGGTCTCCCTGCTGATTGCAGCGGGCATCTATATGAACAGGCCCACCGGCCCGACAACCTCGATTAACGTTGCCCGCACGACGCCGTTACCGGACACTACGCCTACGACCACGATCGTACAGCCTTCGCCGATAACGCTTCCAAGCGCGCCGGCCAGCGCAGCAACTCCGGCGCCAGCGCCTCCGGTAAGCGCGCCGGCTCCGGCCGCAGCCCCGTCGACAACAGTGCTCGTCGTGCCGCAGCCCAGTTCATCTGATCGTGAGAGCAGCAGATCCACAACGAACAACTCTGCGGATACGTCATCAACACCTGCTCCGTCAGCCGATACTGGCTCCGGTGACAACGGAAGCTCATCGAGCGCCGACTCGGGTGGCGCGGCAAGCGGATCCGCTCCGGGTTCGGGTCAGTAGATCATATCGGGCGACAGCTTATTACTGTCTTCTGTCCAGCCGTGAAGATTATTGTAAGAATAGTCTAATTGTCCGCAGGCAAAGCGGCACATGTATTCGCCTCACAATCGGAGCGTCTTGACGCTATAATGAGGTAAGTGTGCCGCGCAGCCGTGGGTGAGATCCTGACGATGACCGGCGGCCTTTCAGGCTGCCGGTCATTTTAGATTTGTTTCCCCCGTGCCCCCTCAGGATAGCCGTTATTTGTTTCCTTGAGAGTCGACACACCTCCGAGGTAAAACATAGTATGCGTATCCTGTTAGTGGAAGACGAGACTAAGGTGGCGGCGCTTGTAAAACAGGCGCTCGAAGAAGAAGATCATACGGTCGAGGTCGCCGGCGACGGAAATACCGGCCTTGCCATCGCCCTTGAACAGGAGTTCGACCTCGTCGTGCTGGACTGGCTCCTGCCCGGCCTCGACGGTGTCGGTGTGTGCAGCGGAATGCGCTCCGCCGGCCTTGCCACTCCCATTCTCATGCTGACTGCCCGTGATGCTGTTGAACATCGCATCGAAGGCCTCGATTCAGGCGCCGATGACTACCTGACCAAGCCCTTCGCTCTTGGCGAGCTGCTTGCCCGTGTCCGCGCACTCCTCCGCCGAAGTGTCCAGCCCGCATCGCTGGTTCTCACGATCGGAGACCTCACACTCGACCCATCGGCCCGCCGTGTTAAGCGTGGAGACCGCGATGTCGAGTTGTCGGCTCGTGAGTACGCGCTTTTGAACTATCTTATGCATAACCCGCGAAAGACGCTCACGCGCTCCATGATCGCAGAGCGCGTCTGGGGTTACGACTTCGACTCCGGAACGAACGTCGTGGATGTATACATAAACTATCTCCGCAACAAAATCGACCGCGGCCACACTCGTAAAATGATCCATACGATTCGCGGAGTCGGATATCAGTTCAGCGCAGGCGAGGAATGAGCCAGAGTCCCGACGAATCTTCATCTTCCCAGCGAACTGCAACGGGGAAGCCATGGGTTCGATCGCTCCGATTTCGGCTGACAGCCTCATTCGTCGTCAGTGTCGGCATTATCCTGGCGATCACTCTGATACTCGGCTTTGCGGCAGCGCGTCATGATCTCGTCTCAGACACAGACACGTTTCTACGTCTTGAGTCGGATCGCTATGTCGAAGCCGATCTCAATTCGATCTTCGCCGGCCGGCGCCCGACCGCAATGCAGCAGCAGGAGATCGGCATCAGCTATCTGCGTGCCATCGATTCGGCGACCCACCTGCCCATCGACAGCACTCCGAACCTACTGAAGCATCGCGACCTTGTGGAGCATCTCGATGCGCTGGCCGATCGCCTGCCCACAGATCCGCCGGCAGTCAATACTCTTCCATTCGAAATGTTTGTCTTCGTCGGCCCTGACAAGGCGCATCTGCTTCGCGTCCTAACCCGTTACACAAACGTCTCGGGACATTCGCTCTATGTTCAGGCAGCTACGCCCTGGAGCCGCTCTGAGGAACTTCTGGAGCGATCCTCCGCCCTTTCCGCAGCTGGCATCATTGCCGTACTCGTAGCAGTCGGCCTTGGAGGGTGGACGCTCGTTGGGCGAACGCTCGCCCCATTCGGACGGATTGTCACGGAGGTAAACAGGCTTGACCCAACAGACCTCCCGGAATCTCTCCTGCCGCAGCCTCCCGAGACAGACAGCGAGATAGGCAGCCTCGTCCACACGCTCAACCGAATGGTAACCCGCCTTCGGCACGCCTTTCAATCGCAGGCCCGGTATGCTGAGGCGCAGCAGAGATTTGCAGCCGATGCCTCTCATGAACTTCGGACGCCGCTTACCATCCTGCGCGGCGAGATTGACCTGGCCCTCTCGCGGAACCGGACGGCAGAATCGTACAGAAGAACACTGGAGAGCGCCCAGGAAGAGATCGATCATATGGTCAGAATTGTCGAAGGCCTGGGAACGCTCGCCAGGCACGACGCCGGATCGATCGCGCCTGCCGATACCGTAGTCGCCGTAGACATCAAGGGAATAGCCGCAGATCTCGTATACGCCTTCAACACCATAGCCGCAGACAAGGGAATTACGCTATCGCTGGTTTGCAGCAAGACGGCGGAAAGTGTAGCAGGGAATCCGGCGCAGCTGGAGCGGCTGCTCAGGAACCTGATTGAGAACGCCATCAAGTACACGCCGGCTGGCGGCAGTGTAACGGTGTCCGTCGATCATGAGGAAAACGCCGTGCGCGTTACCATAAAGGATACGGGCATCGGAATATCCGAGGAAGACCTGCCTCACGTCTTCGAACGCTTCTGGCGGGCAGATAGAGCGCGCACCACAGCAGGCACCGGCCTTGGCCTGAGCATCTGCGACGCCATCGTCAAGGCTCACAACGGTGTATTTCACATTGCAAGCAAGCTCGGAGCCGGCAGCGTGTTCACTGTGGACCTGCCCAATAAAATTTGATGCGAACGACTCCCTTGCCTCGCCCCGTATAAGAAGTAGACGAAGCCTCGTCAAGTCGAACCGCCCGTCGCTTGCCCGGCTCCAGTCTTGTGAAAGACCACAAGTAAGGAGTAGAGTATGTTCACCCGGCTGCTCGTCGCATACGACGAATCACCCGAAGCGGAGAAGGCCCTGGAGGCCGCAATCGATCTGGCAAAGGTTTCGGGGGCATCGCTGCACTCCGTAACCGTCGCCGAGGATCTTCCTCCCTACATCATGTACGGCACCCTCGAAACAACCATCGATAGCGATATGGCCACAGCCCTGACCTTTCAGCGCGAAGCTTACTACGGCGCTATCGTTCAAAAGGCAAGAGATCGGGCAGCGGCGGCGGGAGTGGCGATCGATGCCATCCTCGTTCCCGGAATAGAGACCGATGCAATCGTAACCCGCACCAAAGAGATCTGCGCAGATCTGCTGATTATCGGCCTGCACAAGCACTCCGCCCTGGTAGACCACCTCTGGGGCAGCACACACCAGCGCCTGACCTGCACCACACCCTGCAGCATACTGGCAGTAAGGTAGGGATTCTACCCTGCCATCAGGGTCATGGCCTCGTGGGCAAGCAGATGATGCTTGTGGGCAAGACCTCCGGCGTAGCCGGTGAGCTTGCCGTTTGCGCCGATGACTCGATGGCAGGGCACGATGATCGCGATGGGATTGGCGCCGTTGGCCTGGCCGACGGCGCGAACCGCGCCGGGATTTCCAAGGCGCGCGGCAAGCTCGCCGTAGCTGATTGACTGCCCGTATGGGATCTCTGTCAGCGCATTCCACACACTGCGCTGGAACTCAGTGCCGCGGGCCGCCAATTTCAGGTCAAACACACGCCTCTGACCTGCAAAGTATTCCTTCAGTTGATTCACAACATGGACACAGCGCTCAGCATCATCGATCTGTTCACCCGGAGCATCGCGGCTGTCTATTTCACTGCCGAAGTAGAGGGCAAGAAGCGCGCCATCCTCGTTTACAGCGGCCGTCAGCGGCCCGATTAATGTCTCAAACGTCGTTACATAAGTTGGCATTGGACATTCTCCTCTATACTATCCAGCCCACAAATGAGCGGAAGACCGGCGGTTAAAACCGCGTCTGATAAGTTCACAAGCGCCCAGAGGGCACCCGCCTGCAGACACTGCAGAATAGCCTTTCAGGCCGAGGGTTCATCTTTAAGCCAGTACAGTATATCAAGGCTGTTTATAAATCTCATCCGGCCCACAAATGCGCCGTCGCCAGGCTGCGGTGCGGAGCGAAAGGTTCCATAAGCGCCGGCGTGTTTTTGGCATCAGGACGGTCTGTCAGTTCGTAGAGGCGCTGCAGGCCGGATGTAAGGCCGGTGTCTCCAAGCGGGACGCAATCTGCGAAGCCGCAGGCGCGCAGCATCAGATAGTTAACGGCCCAAGGTCCCAGCCCTCGCACGGCGAGCAGCGCCTTGTTTACAGTCGTGGCCGGCATGTCCGGCATCGCCTCCAGCGGCAGTTCCCCCGACGCTACCAATTGAGATATGCCGATCAAATACTCTGCTTTGCGTCCCGAGAATTGCCTTGCGGTAAGGTCTGATATATTGAGACCGGCAACATCCTCCGGGCGAGGCGTGGCAAGGAAGCCATTGCCGGCATCGTGGCCGCAAAGCTCATTTAGAGCGCGCCGCAGGGTGGCGGCAAACGTCAGGTTCACCTGCTGCCCAACGATCGCCCAGACGAGACCTTCGAAAACATTGTGGGTCAGAGGAATTCGCAGTCCTTCATGCCCTTCGATCAGTCTGGCAATGATCGGCTCTCGGATGGCCCGGCGCTCGAACGGCGCAGGATCGCCTGTCAACCCAAGCATGCGAAGCGCAACAGCATGCGCCGCGAAGGCAGCGTCTGCCGGGAGCAATGACTGGCTATCCAGAACGCACATTACTCCTTCCGCTTCGAAGTGGAAGGTCAGCCGCACAGGGGTTTCATCAATCCAGACGACCTTTGTGAATCCGTCTTCGCACAGAGACTCAGTTCTGCTCTGGACATCGCGGCCTCCGAATCGCAACACCTCAGCCGTCCGGTAGTCGTTTGGCAAATCGATCCTGAAGGACGATGCTCCCTGAAGCCGCTGGTATTCACCGGGCGTCATACCGCAGTATCGACGGAAGTTCTCATGGAAGGCTGAGACGCTCTCAAAACCGGCGTCGAGTCCGGCTTCAGCGCCGCCCTGGCTGCCTTCGCGCAGAAGTGAGCGCGCCCGGCCGATGCGCTCACGCGTCAGGAATGCGGCCGGTGTCGTGTGGTAATGGTCGCGGAAGAGCGCCGTCAACTTCGTAGGACCGACACCGGCCGCGGACGCCAGAGCGGAGGTATCGGCAAAACCTGCGGGGTCCTTTCGTATGGCCCCGGCAAGGCTGGTAACGCGGTCCAGGTCCTGGTCGTCCCCACGATAGTAGGCATCCGGCCGGCATCGTCTGCAGGGTCGAAGACCTGCGGCCACGGCGGCATCTTCGGTATCGAAGAATCGGATATTCTCCACTCGTGGCTTGCGCGCGGTGCACGACGGCAGGCAATAAATGCCCGTCGTAACGACGCCTGTAATAAAGCGGCCGTCATATTCGCGATCGCTTGCGTAAAAGCGGTCCTGCATTGTCTCAATAGTCAGCTTCATGGGCAACATTCATCTTAGCAGATCGGGAGACAGAGAGTCTTCCGGATTTGTTCGCTCGAATTTTCGATGGAACCATAAAATCTACAACACCCGTTTATAGACAAATGTTCATCAATTGGGAGGCATATCATGCGAATTATTGTGATCGGCGGAAGCGGCACGATCGGCAAAGCGGTTGTGGGCGCTCTGGCCGGCAAACACGAGGTCGTTCTTGCCGGACGTACAGCGGGCGACTATAAGGTGGATATCTCTTCACCGGATTCACTCAAGGCGTTCTTCGACGAAGTCGGCGAGGTAGATGCTATCGTGAGCGTGGCCGGTTCGGCGCGCTTTAACGCCCTTGATAAGCTTACGGACGAAGACTTCGACTTCACTCTCCGGAACAAGCTCATGGGGCAGGTAAACGTGGCCCGCCTTGGCGCCAAAGTGGTCAACGACGGCGGATCGATCACACTGACCAGCGGCGTACTCGCCTCCGAGCCGTCGCCGGGCAGCTCGGCGGTCAGCCTGGTGAACGCAGGCCTTGAGGGCTTTGTGCGCGCAGCAGCGCTCGACCTACCGCGCGGCATTCGGATCAATATTGTTAGCCCGCCGTGGATATCGGAGACGATGGCGGCAGCGGGCGTCGATCCCGCAGGCGGCCTCCCCGCCACGAAGGCTGCGGAAGCCTACGTGGCCAGCGTTGAGGGAACGGAGACCGGAAAGGTCATTGACGCGCGCACTTTCGGATAAGCGGCAAGCGGATCTCCGGCAAGAAAACAGAAATAGAAACCGGCAGCGCAGATGCGCTGCCGGTTTCTATTTGCCTGGCTCCTGATTGCGTGATATACTGGCAGCATATATTGTGTGGCGCCTGTATGTTGATGTGAGCCGCCGATGACACCGAAGCACGGCTATAAAGACCTGAGCCGACAACCATTCAGCCCGTTCGATCCGCGAAGGAGCAGCAATGAGCCTGACCGATACCCGGCGTTTGCCGAATATGACATCGTTACTCGTACGGTTCGCATTGACGGCCGCCGGCGGCCTTAGTCTGGGGCTTACCGGGAGCTCCGCTCAGGCCCAGAACTATCTGCACACGAGCGGCAGTACGATCTTAGATTCGACAGGCAAGACAGCTCGGATCACGGGCTTGAACTGGTTTGGCTTTGAAACGGGAAACTACTGCCCGCATGGACTCTGGACCCGATCGATGTCGTCGATGCTGGACCAGATCAAGACGCTCGGCTACAACACGCTTCGAGTGCCTTATTGTAACCAGATGTTCGATGCCGGCATCTCGGCGAACAGCATCGACTACGGCAAGAACCCTGATCTTGTGGGCCTGACACCCATTCAGATCATGGACAAGCTGGTGGCGGGATGCCAGACGCGAGGGCTGAAGATCATTCTGGACCGGCACCGGCCGGATTCGGGCGGGCAGTCGGCCCTATGGTACACAGGCCAGTATTCGGAGGCGCGGTGGATCAGCGATTGGCAGATGCTGGCGACACGCTACAAGGGTAACGACACGGTTATCGGCTGCGACCTGCACAATGAGCCGCACAGCCCGTCAACGTGGGGCAGCGGCGGCACGACGAACGATTGGCGGCTGGCGGCCCAGCGCTGCGGAAATGCCATTCTGAGCATCAACCCGCATCTGCTGATCATCGTCGAGGGGACGGATCAGTTCAACAACGATTATTACTGGTGGGGCGGCAACCTGCTTGGAGCGGCATCGTTCCCGGTGCAGCTCAGTGTCGCCAATCAGCTAGTCTATTCCACACACGACTATCCTTCGACGGTATCCGGGCAGCCATGGTTCAGCGATCCGAGTTATCCCATCAATCTTCCGGCAGTATGGGATAAGCACTGGGGCTATCTCATCAAACAGAATATCGCTCCCGTACTGGTGGGCGAGTTCGGCACGCTCAATCAGTCGACATCGGACCAGCAGTGGTTCAAGGCCCTTGCGAGCTACATCTCCGCGAACAATCTTAACTTTACGTTCTGGTGCCTCAACCCGGATTCGGGCGATACGGGTGGGCTGCTGAAAGATGACTGGAACACTGTGGACGCCGCCAAGCAGGCCGTACTCGCCCCCCTGCAAGCCCCGTTGATCGGCACGGGCGGGACCGGAACCACGATCCCGGCAGCTCCAACGGGGCTGGTGGCGGTGGCCGGCGACACCAAGGCAACGATCAAGTGGACGCCGCCTGCGGGAACCATAACCGGCTACAACATCTATCGGTCGACAACACCGGGAGGAGAGGGGACAACACCGTTCAGCTCAGGAATCAAAACCAACTCCTTCCAAAATACGGGATTGACCAACGGCGTCACTTACTACTTCAAGGTAGCAGCCGTAAACAGCGCGGGGACGTCGCCTCTATCCGCAGAGATTTCCGTGACACCCAAGGCTGCCGGCGCGCCAACACCGCCGGCCGCGCCGACAGGACTTACCGGAACGGCTGGAGACGCATCGATTACGGTCAAGTGGACAGCGGTGACCGGCGCAGCCACCTACAACATCTACCGATCCACCACGGCCGGGGGCGAGGGGACAACAGCTTATAAAACGGGGGTTACAGGCGTGTCTTTTGTGGATACGGGCCTCACGAACGGCGTCACATACTACTATAAACTGGCAGCTATAAACAGCGGGGGGACGTCCTCGCAGTCCTCAGAGGCATCGGCAACGCCCAAGAGCGCAGGCGCTACGGGAACAGTTACCGTCACCACAAAGCTTGCATCCGGCAATGGACCGTATTATGGCGAACAGGATGTGGTCCTGAGCAACACGGCAACGATCACAGCGCTGACGATCTCCGTAAATATACAGAAGACGACGGGTGTTTCTTACAACGGCGAGTACGTCAACACGGGCTCCCAGATAGCAATGTCGCATGGTGACACGGGAACAGCCGTAACGTACACATATACACTCATTTCGGGACAGACTTTGACCGCCGGAACGAACTGGTTATTCGCCGCCCAATACAATGGAACGGGAACGGCCCACGCTTCGACGGGCGACACATACAGCGTGACCTACACGAGCGCAGGGGTAACAAAGACGCTGACGGGGCATTTTTGAGCCCCCGTCTCGCTGAGGCTCGACTCCCCCAAGATTAGGGGCAGAGGCCATTCTGCGTCCTCATAACGGAAGATGTAGGTTTCTTTGGTTGCCAGTTGGACGAAAACCGGCTTTTACCTGTAGCTTCATCTATCCGGCGCGTGCTACAATGACGCCGGAGACTTTTTCTCATGCCCTGGCATCTTACTAACAACCCATCTAATGATGACACTCGCTCGGTTACGATTGAGGTCGAAGGCGAACTTTCAATCGACGAGATCTTCTACCTTGAAGGCGACCTTATAATCGAGCTCAATACGGAGCCGTATGGGTCGGTAACCCTCGACCTGCGGCGCTACGAGTCGACGGACTTCGGTCTATTCGCGGCGCTCTATCAGATCAGGAAGCGGATTAAGAATCCGCAGCCGATGCGTATCCTGGTGAAATCTGGCAGCGATGCCGCAAGCACGCTGCGCCAGGGCCGCTTCAGCACGGTTTACGAGATCGTGGAGGAGTAGGGGCAATCGCTCCGATTTCTCCTCCCCTTATCTCCCTCACACCCCATAAAATGGCGTTATTACGCCCAATATTCGCCGAATTCCCCATTCTACGGCCGCTTGTAGTATCATAAAGTCATACCCGAGGGAAATAATTCTATGACTACAGACGAACTTCTGGCAAAGGCCCTTGAGATCGCCAAGAATGCCCACGAGGGACAGGCGAGTAAAGACGGGCGGCCCTATATCCTGCATCCGCTGCGTTTGGCCGACCGGGCCGCGACTGACGACGAGCGAATGGTGGCGCTTTTGCACGACACCGTGGAAGATTCGGATATGACACTGGAGACGCTGCGGGATGAGGGTTTTCCGGATCATATCGTAACGGCAATCGACCATCTTACCAAACGCCACGGCGAAGCGTATGAGGACTTCATCGGCCGGGTGTTGCAGGATGCGCTGGCATCGCGCGTCAAGCTGTTGGACCTGGACGACAACATGAATCTAAAGCGCATTCCCAGCCCGACACAGATCGATTTAGACCGCATTGCGAAGTACGAGGTGGCGCGCGCACGGCTGGTGGATGCGCTTGTGGCACAGGTTGGGACACGTTAAAACCCTCTCCCAAAGATTGATTGGCGGAATTAATTGAGAGTTGGATCGCCGGCGGCTAAGGACCTTTTGAAGCAAAGCCTGGCTCTTGAGGTGGATGGGGCGCTGACGGCGCTTGGCTTCACGCGGGCAAAAACAGCGCTGGTCTACAAGCGAAACATAGGCGACACCAAACAGACAATCGAGATCTGGATGAAGATGCCGGCGGCTGGCGCAAATGCCCCGCTGACCTATCTTGCCGGCAACCTGATCAGCGCAATCCCGCCAGTCAACAAAGTGGCGTTGGCAATGCTGCAAGGCGATGCATGGCTGCTGCCGACGGGCGAGGGCACCGTGGTAAGCGCCATCGGCATGGCAGGACCGAATGGCGAATATCGGGATTGGATCGTCAAGGACGAAGACGGCTTCGGCGCGGCGGCTCGCGGTATAAAGGAATTCCTGACGGGCTACGGGGTCCCGTTTCTGGATGGGTTCGTTACCCCGGCCGATATTATCGCAGGGACCGCCAAACTGCAGCAGACATCCGTCAATCCCGGCGGCCACCAGATACGCCTTGCGGCAGCCTATGTCTGTGAGGGCCAGCCGCAGACTGCCTACGATGTGCTTTCCACTGCCTTTGAGACTGACCGGCAGAACATGAAGGCCTATAAAGCTTCCCTCGAATACCTCAAGGCGCTGCTGTAAACAGGGCGTCTCACAAAATCACTTCAGCACAAGGCGGGCCGACGGAGCGAGTACCGTTGGGATTTCCGGTCCGCCTGCCGACTTAAAGGTATGTCCCCAACGGGCGTCGGCATCTCGAATTGGGAACTCCACCTGGAAAGTTGAATCCCGGCCGGGAGGCAGCGGGTCGACATCCAGTACTCCGGGGATCTCTCCTATCTGATAGCCATCGTGGTTGATCTCCAAGATCGTAACCTCTCCATCCGGAATCGGGACCGTTCCAACATTGCGAACGACGCCGTAGAAAGTTGCGTATTCGTTCTTGCGTGTAATCTGCTGCCTGATAAGCATCAGCTTCATTCCCGCAATTGAGATCGCATTATCGTCCGGATCGCCATCCGAAGCCGCAGCCGTCTTTGATGCAATGCGGCTGTCACGCTTATCGTCCATGACAGCTTTCCCCACACACGCGAGAATGAACAAAAAACACAACCCTATCGCCAAGAAACGAACATTCACAGATCTTGCACTCCCATCGTTGGATGCTAAAGCCCGGCAAGGCGCTGTGCCGCCAGGCTGACCGTCCTCTAAGCGAAGCCGTTCGAGGTATCGTTCCTAACTTTGAGGCGAGAGGGTTGTTATCAGAGAAGTCTAACAGAGATAGGGGAGTATGACGCCGGCCGGGCACAGCTTATGCGCTGCACCCGGCCATTTTTAGTTTGATAATGTTAATTTGAGGAGAAGTCAGCGGCGGTTAGCTGTGTAAAACGGCGAAAGCGAACGGCGCCGTCGTATTGCAATCCCATAAAGCCTTCGCTGTGACGGATCGGGTAGTGGATGTGCGTGGTGTCCTTGGCAGGCGGGAATGGCTTCCACTCTCCATCGAAGTCGGTGGGAATATCGGCGGCAATGGTGTCGGCGCATCCGGGAGTTCTGGCGTGGTCCCACACGACCATAACGCCGGGTGTGTTCACATAGCCGTCAGCCTTGCCCATGGGGCTGGTAGAGATATAACTCATCGCATATCCTACCTGAAGCGGCGGCGAGGCGCTCGGGCACTTGAAGATGGCGAGGCTTTTCACATAAGGCTGGATCAGGCCTGCATTGTCGCCCACATAGTCGCTGTCCGGATAGATGTGGGTAGGTGATGCGTTGCCACCCAGTGTGTTGTCATACGGCGCCCACCATTTTTCCCCGGGGCCTGAGTAGTTCGTGTTTGAGTTTCCGCAAGCGCCGCCATGGCCTGCACCGGGACAGATGCGGTAGATGGCGTTAACGCTGTCAAAGTCGTTACGGTACATGGCGAGAGCAATTCCTATCTGCCGCAGGTTGCTGGTGCACGTAGTCTGACGCGCCTTTTCCCGCACTTTGGCAAAGACCGGAAAGAGAATCGCGGCAAGGATAGATATGATCGCTATTACTACGAGAAGCTCGATCAGTGTAAATGCTTGTCTTTTCATTGTGGTCTCATTTTCTGGGTGATGGCCATATAACAATTCATGCGACGTATAGGTTTCATATACAAGCCACGTAAATTATACCTTAGAGATTGTTTCCAAATTCGAACAGGCAAGGTCGCGCGTTCCAGTAAGGCATGCGCTCAATGCCCACTTTGGGTCGAAGTTTATGGTGGGGCCGAACACACATACTCTAAGTTGTTTATTTGACGCCACACGCCTTATTATTAGATGACTCTAATTAATCCAATATGCTAATATATGGTATCTGCAGGCAAGCAAATACGAGTATCATTGTTTGCAAGAATTTTGTTGTCCGGCGACATTTAGGACGCATTACTCATGAGGAATCTGATTATGTCAGTGCAGTCACCTTGCTTTCGCCAATCTGTATCGCAATCGTTGCGATGTGCGGCAGCCATAGCGCTTGTCTTGGGTGCGGCATTGAGCGCCGTTCCGTCTCATGCGCAGACTATCACCATACTCCATAATTTCAACAGCGTAGCCGACGGAGTGAACCCGCGTACGGGCATGGTCGAGGCCGCCGACGGAACCCTGTACGGGACCACGACGGGCGGCGGTCTCTCCGATGCGGGTTCCGTGTTCAAGATCACGCCGGATGCGCATTTCCAGACGATCTACAGCTTCGACATAAAACATGGCGCTGAGCCGTCCGGACCTCTGGTCATCGGCTCGGACGGCGCTATCTACGGCACGACAATACAGGGTGGGCAGTTCGCCAACGGCGCGGTGTTCCGGGTCACGCCTGCCGGCGTCGAAAGTGTGCTCTACAGCTTCACTGCCGCCACCGGCTATTATCCCAATTCCGGTCTGGCCTATGACAGCGCGGACGGCAACTTCTATGGAACGGCATCGCGCGGAGGAACCTCCAACACCGGGGTCGTCTTTCAGGTCTCACCGGCTGGAGCTTACAGCGTTATCAAGAATCTTGACTCAACTACCGGCTCGGTCCCGATGGGCGGTCTCTTCTACAATTCCGCCGATGGCCTTCTTTATGGAACGACGACAGAAGGCGGCGCGGACGGTCACGGCACGATCTTTTCGATCTCAAGCGCCGGAGCGCTGACGGTAATCAAGAACCTGGACAGCACGACCGGCCGCAATACCACGTTTTCCGGCCAGCTCATGCAGGCCGGAGACGGCAATCTCTACGGAACGCTCAACACCGGCGGCGCGAATGGGCAGGGTACGATCTTCAAGATCTCCGGCGGCGTGTTCAGTACAATCTACAGCTTCCAGGGAACGGACGGCGGCACGCCGGAGTCGCGATTGACGCAGGCGTCCGACGGCAACCTCTATGGAACTACCACCTCCGGTGATACGAACTCCCATGGCAACATCTTCCGCCTGACGCTGGGAGCGATTCCCACGGTCACGTCGCTGCACAGCTTTACTGCAGCGGAAGATGGCGACCAGCCAGGCGATCTCACCCTTACCACAACCGGACTGCTCTACGGCGCGGCGTTTGCCGGCGGCGAGAGCGACTTGGGCTCGATCTTCAACACCACAACCACCGGGGATTTCTACACGGTCCAGGATCTCAATCTGGCCTTCCATGATGGAGTACTGCCCGTGGGACGTCTGCTTCCGGCGCAGGACGGCAACTTCTACGGAACGACCGTCGCGTTCAGCATCTCGAGTGGCAGTAACACCGGGTCGATCTATCAGATGACTCCGCAAGGGGATGTCCACATCCTCGGCCATTTCGCCTACGCCCCGGGCATCGGCTCTAGTCCCGTGGGAAATCTTGTGCAAAGCGCCGACGGAACGATCTACGGCGTGACAGCAACTGCGGCCTCGGATGCCAAACTGGGGGCCGTCTATAAGTTCAGCGTCACCGGAAATCCGGCCGTGGCGACGATCGCCCCGCTCTACAAGTTCGACGCCGCCAGTGGTGGTGGCCCATTGGGCGGCCTCGTTCTAGGCAGTGACGGAAACCTCTACGGGACAACCTCAATCGGAGGAGCGAATGGTTTAGGAACGCTCTTCCAGTTGACACCTTCGGGAACTTACACAGTGTTGTGGAACTTCGACACTGCAACGGGCTACAACTGTACAACCGCTCTGGTCCAGGGATCGGACGGCGCTCTGTACGGCGTGCTCTCTTCGGGAGGAGCGAATAACCAAGGCGCCATCTTCAAGATCACCACTGCAGGCAGCGTCGTCTGGGATTCACCCCTGACGGCGGATATGGGCGGACCGTTATCCGGACTTGCTTTCGGAGCGGACGGAAATCTCTACGGCGTCACGACCACCGGCGGAGTCAATAGTGACGGCTCTATCTATAGCGTCACGACGGACGGCGCCATCACAACGAAGTACAGCTTTGACACCGCGCACAGCTACCATCCGCTGGGCACTCTCGAGCTTGCCACGGACGGCAGCCTTTACGGTGTCACGGAGAGCGGCGGCCTCTCGAACCTGGGATCGCTGTTCCAGTATACTGCGTCGGGGGTGACGTTCCGGACCGACTTCAATGCAGCAACGGCAAAGTATACAACCGATCTCGGCGGTGATTACCTGACGGCGACTCCCGACGGCAATATCTACGGGATCGGAACTTCCGGCGGCTCCAGAGACTGCGGCACAGCTTACCGTTATGGCTTCGTACAGCCGTCGATTACCTCGTTTACGCCGGCGTCCGGCACAGTCGGACTGCAGGTCAAAATCACGGGAACGGACTTCTCGGCAGTCACCTCGGTCACGTTCAACGGCGCTCCTGCGGTCTTCACCGTAACCAACACAACCACCATAAGAGCAACGATCCCGGCGGACGCCACAAGCGGCCTCATCAGCGTCACTACTCCCGGTGGAACCGCAACCAGCGCCACCAGCTTTACCTTGACACCCGTCGTCTCGTCGTTCACACCCACATCCGGACCGCCCGGAACCGTCGTAACGATCACAGGCTCAGGATTGACCGGCGCGAGCGCCGTGGCATTCAACGGCAAGGCCGCCACATTCACCACGAACTCACCCACAACAGTCACTGCAACGGTTCCGGCCGGGGCGATAACCGGAAAAATCTCGGTGACCACCACCGGTGGAACCGTGAGCAGCGTGGCAAGCTTTACCGTCAAACCGCCTGTGCCCACGATTACCTCCTTTACGCCGGCTTCCGGTAAAATCGGAACCGCCTTGAGGATCAACGGAACAGGCTTTACGGGAGCGACATCAGTTAAGTTCAACGGCGTCGCCGCACCGGGATTCACCGTGGTCTCTGCTGCCCTCATTACGGTTAACGTCCCCAACGGAGCGACGACGGGAAAAATCGTGGTCACCACACCGGGCGGCACAGGCACAAGCGCAACCAATTTCACCGTGCTGCCCCCGGCTCCCGCGATCACTTCATTCACGCCCGCAAACGGTCCCATCGGAACACTGGTCACCGTTAACGGAACAAGCTTCACCGGAGCAACTGCAGTCAAATTCAACGGCGTGGCTGCAACCAGCTTTACCGTCGTCTCTGCAGCGAAGGTCACCGTAACGGTTCCCACTGGAGCAACAACTGGCAAGATCTCGGTAATCACGGCAGGAGGAACAGCGGCCAGCGCCAATAGCTTCACGGTCGCTCCCCCCGCAACCATCACATCGTTCTCTCCCACATCCGGCCCCGTCGGCACGACAATCACGATCACCGGCACAAACCTCACCGGCGCAACGTCTGTTACAGTAAACGGCGTCCCGGCGACTTCCGTCAATGTCGTATCGTCCACGTCGGTCACGGCTGTCGTCGGAGCGGGAACGACCACGGGCAAGATCTCGGTGGTGACGCCTCAGGGAACGGCGACGAGTTCAGGTAGCTTCACGGTAACGACGACGGTGCCAACGATCACTTCATTCACGCCGGGTTCTGGCCCGGTGGGAACGACGGTGGTGATCACAGGGACGAACTTGAGTACGGCGAGCGCGGTGAAGTTCAACGGAGTGGCAACGACTGCATTCACGATCGACTCGGCGACACAGATCACGGTCACGGTTCCGGCCCATGCTACGACGGGGCTGATATCGGTAAAAACAGGCGGCGGCACGGCGACATCGTCCGCCACATTCACAGTGACTTCAGGCTGAAGCCATTTGCCCGGTGGAGGAACTTGCTCATGCCAGCAGAACCAGTTCGATTGAGTAAATTGTGTCAAGTTATGCCGCTCACGCTGCGGTGCGCGGCGGCTATAATGCCCGTCCTGTGCGGAGTGGTGAATACCGCTCCGTTACATGCGCAAATCATCTCAACGGTTTACAACTTCAATTCCGCAGCAGACGGCATACAGCCCAGGAGCGGCATGGTTCAGGCCGCAGACGGGACTCTCTACGGAACGACAATGCAGGGCGGCGTTTACAACAGGGGCAGTATTTTCAAGATCACTCCGGATGCCCGATTTCAGACGATCTACAGCTTCGACGGTCAAAACGGCGACACTCCCTCCGGCCCACTCGCCATCGGTCCGGATGGGGCGGTCTACGGAACGACGAACGGCGGCGGCGGATACAACAAACTTCAATATAATGAGGGGGTTGTTTTCAAGATCACGCCGGATGGCGTTGAAAGTGTAATCTATACCTTTCACTACCCAAATCTGAATGACAGTCAAGGTCCCCCTATGGGGCTTGTTTACGATAGCGCAGACGGCAATTTCTATGGGACGATAGCGAAGGGCGGAGCGTCCAACAACGGACTGATCTTTCAGGTCACTCCGGCGGGCGCGTATACCGTTATCACAAGCCTTGACTCCGGCACCGGTCAAAATCCGAGGGGCAGTCTCTTTTACAATCCGGCTGACGGTCTCCTCTATGGAACGACGACAGAGGGCGGCACGGCCGGCCAGGGCACAATCTTCAAGGTTTCAACCACCGGCGCGCTGACGGTGATCAAGAACCTGGACAGCGCGACGGGCTTCAATAACACGACGTCCGGGCAGATCATGCAGGCTGCCGACGGCAATCTCTACGGGACATTGAATGCCGGCGGAACGGCGAACCAGGGCACGATTTTCAAGATCTCCGGCGGCGTATTCAGCACGATCTATAATTTTCAGGGGCCGGACGGCGGCACTCCGGAATCGAGACTGGTTCAAGCTGCGGACGGAGCGCTTTACGGCACTGCCACCAACGGAGGCGCAAGTTCTCACGGCATTGTCTTCCGGTTGACTCCGGGAGCGACGCCTGCAGTCAAAACAATCCACAGTTTTACCGGCACGGGTGACGGATCGCAGCCGGGCGATCTCACCCTGGCAGCAAACGGACTGCTCTACGGCTCGGCATCTACAGGCGGCGAGAAAGGATTCGGGTCGGTGTTCAATACCACTACCACCGGCTCCTTCTTCATCGTCAAGGATCTCAATAAGGGTATTCACGACGGGATAGGTCCAAATAACCGACTGCTGTTAGCAAAGGACGGCAATTATTACGGGACGACCGTCAATATTACCCCTCCGACGCTTGCTCTCAATGGGACGATCTATCAGATGACTCCCCAGGGAATCGTCCATGCACTGTACACTTTCACTTCCGGATCCCCTATCGGCCTGCGTCCTATGGGAAACCTCGTTCAGAGCGCCGATGGAACCTTCTATGGCGTGACGAATTCCAACAACGCGGTCGTATACAAGTTCACGGTGCCAGGGCATTCCGCAGTTACAACTCCTACCCTGCTACACCAGTTTGACGGCTCGCAGAACGAACTCCCTGCCGGCGGTTTGCTTCTCGCCAGCGACGGCAATCTCTACGGCACAACCATCAGGGGAGGAGCAAATAACCTGGGAACGCTTTTCAGGTTGACGCCGGAGGGCGTATACACTGTGCTATTGAACTTTACCGGCGCAACAGGCTACAACGGTTCCCCGACTCTCTTCGGTTTAGGCGCCCTGGTCCAGGGTGAAGACGGCGATCTCTATGGTGTGATGTCTCAAGGCGGCAAAAACAATGCAGGTTCCATATTCCGAATAACCACGGCCGGCAGTCTCATTTGGGATACTTCCCTGACATCAGATACGGCAGGGACAAAATCCGGCCTTACCTTCGGCGCGGATGGAAATCTCTACGGCGTGTCGAATAGCGGCGGAGCAAACGGCAAGGGATCTATTTTCAGTGTCACCACGGCCGGCGCCCTTTCACTAAAGTATAGCTTCGACACCACACATGGCTATTCCCCGTTGGGCGCTCTTGCTCTGGCTGCCGATGGCAGCCTGTACGGTCTCACAACGAGTGGTGGACAATCAAAGCACGGAGGGTTGTTCCAATACACTGCTGATGGAGTTATCTTTCCGGCCGATTTCGCCACATCGAGTGGATGGTATATTTCGAGTTACGGCGGTGATTATCTCACACCCACGCCGGATGGAGATATCTATGGAACATCGTTTGAAGGCGGTTCCTCCAATAGCGGCTCGATCTACCGGTACGGCTTTGTGCCGCCGACGATCACTTCGTTTGCCCCGGCATCCGGCAAGGCCGGATCGATCGTAAAGATTAAGGGCACGAACTTTACAAAGGAGAGCGCCGTTAAATTCAACGGCGTACTCGCAACGGCGCTCACCATGGTCTCTCCAACGCAAATCAACGCAACCGTTCCATTGAACGCGACAAGCGGACTCATCCGTGCGGTGACTCCTGGCGGATCCGCAGCCGGCTCAACAGTTTTCACCGTGCTTCCATCCGTTACATCGATCGTCCCAACTTCCGGCCCAGTGGGAACGATCGTGACGATTACCGGCGCAGGATTCACAGGCGTGACTGCCGTAACATTCCATGGTATTGGCGCAGCTTTTACAGTGAAGTCTACAACGACGATAACAGCAACCGTTCCGGCCGGCGCGACCACAGGGGGGATTCTGGTCACGACACCGGGAGGAGTCGCGAACAGCAGCGCCTATTTCAACGTAGTGCCTCCCATGCCCGCAATCACCACCTTCAGTCCGGCGTCCGGAAAGATCGGAACTCTGGTCACTATCGCAGGCACAAACTTCAACGGCACAACCGCTGTCAAGTTCAATGGGGTAGCGGCGAGCTTCACAGTCGTCTCTCCCACAAAGATCACCGTAACCGTTCCGGAACACGCATCCACGGGACCGATTTCCGTTAAAACAGACAATGGAACCACAGCATCGGCTTCAGCCTTTACAGTGACGGCAGGCTGAGCCCAAGACCGCCCATTACTCAACAAGAATCGAATGGAGAGGAAAACTATATTGTTAATACAACCGATCCGACTGAGTAAGTTGCGTCAAGGTATATCTCGTGCGCTTCAATGCGCGGTGATGACGGCAACCACATGCGCAACGTTTAACGGCATTCCGGCCGGCGCGCAGACAGCCACACTGCTTCACACCTTCAATACCACAGCTGACGGCGCCGCTCCTCACATGCGCATGGTCCAGGCTCCCGATGGCACTCTTTATGGCACCACGAACCTTGGCGGCGTTTACAACGAGGGCACCGTATTTAAGATTACTCCGGACAATCACTTCCAGACGATCTACAGCTTTAATCCTAAGGCGCGGAACGGCGGGGAGCCTTACGGCACTCTTGCCCTTGGTCCGGATGGAGCTATTTACGGCGCCACGTACAGAGGCGGGACGGGCAATGCAGGCGTCGTGTTCCGTATTACGGCCGACGGTTCCGAAAGCGTACTCCACAGCTTTAGCAGCGCCACGGGCTACTTCCCGATAGGGGGGTTGGCCTACGACAGCGCGGACGGTAATTTCTACGGAATGGCATCACAGGGAGGAGCATCTAATAACGGCGTTGTCTTCCGGATCTCGCCGGCCGGCTCATACAGCGTGGTCAAGGATCTCGATGCCGGCACCGGCGATTATCCGACGGGAGGCTTCTTCTACAATACTGCCGATAATCTCCTGTATGGAAAGACAACAGGCGGGGGGACAGGCGGCCGAGGCACAATATTTTCAATATCAAGCGCCGGCGCACTGACGGTGATCAAGAACCTTGACGATACGACAGGCTTCGACTTCAACGATACCGTTGCCGCCGATATTATGCGCGCTGCGGACGGCAATCTTTATGGAACGTTGAACGTCGGCGGCACGGGTGCGGGTAGAGGCACGATATTTAAGATCGCCGGCGGGGTATTCAGCGTAATCTACAATTTCACTAACACGGGCGGCTCCCATCCGGAATCAGGATTGGTGCAAGCCGCCGATGGGGCGTTCTATGGAACCACGACATTCGGCGAGATGTTCGGTGGCAATGTATTCAGATTGACACTGGGAGCGACACCCACAGTTACATCGATCCACAACTTCTCGTCGGCAGATGAGTACGACCCCGGTCCTCTAACTCTGGCGGCAAACGGCTTGCTCTACGGTGCGGCGTCCGGCTCCGTAGTCGGACTGGGATCGGTGTTCAACATCACCACGACCGGCTCTTTTTTCACGATCCAGGCCCTCAGCCGGGGCTTCCACGACGGTATTCAGCCAACGAGCGGCCTGCTCGCGGCAACAGATGGAAACTTCTACGGAACAACGCTCAGCAAAAACACCGAGAACATTGAGACGATTTACCAGATGACCCCACAGGGCGTCGTCCATATCCTCTTCGATTTCGATCTGAATGGGCCTATCGGATGGGCGAGCAGGGGAAATCTCATAGAGGGCGCCGCCGGAACATTCTATGGCGTAACAGCCTTCGCAAGTACCAGCAACGGAACCGTATTCAAGTTTACCGTGTCCGGCAATCCCGCCGTCGCAACGGTAACGCCGCTGTACACGTTCGGCCCTGCAGATGGAAGACCCGCGGGAGGCGGTTTGCTCCTCGGCAAAGACGGCAACCTCTATGGAACAACCACCCTGGCTGGAACGAGTAACCACGGAACTCTGTACCGGGTGACTCCGGCCGGAGCGCATACAGACCTGTTGAGCTTCACAGCCGCTTCCGGCTACGACATTTCGACCGCTCTGGTCCAGGGGTCGGACGGCGACCTTTACGGTATAGCGCCTCATGGAGGAGCGAACAATAGCGGCTCAATCTTCCGGGTAACGACTGCAGGCCATGTTGTTTGGAATACCCCTCTGACGGCGGATATGACCAGCCTTTCGTCAGGTCTCGCCTTCGGCGCGGATGGCAGCCTCTACGGCGTAACGAGTACCGGAGGGGTGAACGGAGCCGGCTCGATCTTCAGAATTACAACGAGCGGCGTTCTCTCGACAGTATACAGCTTCGACACCACGCACGGTTACGATCCCATCGGCACCCTTGCGCTTGCTGCCGACGGCGGTCTCTATGGGATTGCAAAAGACGGCGGCGTATCCAGAGATGCAGGAACGCTGTTCCGATACACGCCGGATGGGGTTACCTTCGTATTCAATTTCACAACTGCTATCGCGCAATACGAAAATCACACCGTTCCCAGCGGCGCCATTGTCAATTACCTGACCGTCATGCCTGATGGCAGCCTCTATGGAACGTCGCCTTACGGCGGCATCTCCGGCAGCGGCACCGCATATCGCTATGGGCTCGTCGCGCCGGCGATCACATCCATAGCGCCGGCATCCGGCATGGTGGGAACGATTGTAAAAATCACGGGTACAAACTTCACAGGCGCAACCGCGGTAGCGTTTAACGGCGTCCCGGCGACGACATTCACGGTATCTTCTGCGACATCGATCAAGGCAACGGTTCCGGCAGATGCCACAAGCGGCCCAATCAGCGTGACGGCTCCCGGCGGAGTGGGAATAAGCGGCGCAAGTTTCACGTTAACTCCCACCATTGCTTCGTTCACACCGGCATCGGGCCCGATTGGAACGAAGGTAACGATCACGGGCACAGGATTCACCGGCGCCAAGTCCGTGACATTCAACGGCGCTGCCTCCGCGTTCACATTTACATCGTCCACGGCGATTATAGCCACCGTTCCGCCCGGCGCGACGACGGGCAAAATCTCCGTAACGACACCCGGCGGCAGCGCGAACAGCGTCGCAACCTTCACCTTGACAATCCCAGCGCCCACAATCACCTCATTCACTCCGGCGTCGGGTCAGGCCGGAACCGTAGTGAGGATCACCGGCACGAACTTCACAGGAGCCACAACGGTCAAGTTCAACGGGGTCGTCGCCACGCCATTCACCGTGGTCAATTCGACGTTGATTACAGCGGCGGTTCCTAACGGGGCCTCCACCGGTAAAATCTCGGTGATTACCCCCGGCGGAACGGTTGTGAGCGCGGACAGCTTTACCGTCCTGCCTTCCAAGCCGGCAATAACCAAGTTCACACCGGTAAGCGGACCAGTTGGCACATCGGTCACGATCACTGGCACGAACTTCACGGGAGCAACAGCGGTCAAGTTCAATGGAACTGCGGCGACGGTTCGAACAGTAAACTCGGCGACGTCTATCACGGCCACGGTGCCTGCCGGGGCAACAACCGGCAAAATCTCGGTGATCACTCCCGGTGGAACAGGCGTAAGCACAGACAGCTTCACGGTGACGCCTTCCAAGCCGACGATCATTTCGTTCACGCCCGCATCCGGCAAGGTGGGCACTCTCGTTACGATCACCGGCACGAACTTCACAGGAGCCACAGCGGTCAAGTTCAACGGAGTGGCGACAACCGCGTTCACGGTCGTCTCTCCCACGAAGATCACTGTGACCGTTCCGACGCACGCCACGACCGGCCCCATATCGATCCTAACGCCCAATGGAACGGCAGTGTCGACCGCGACATTCACGGTAACGTCTGGCTAAAGTCTAAGGGAATACGATCAGCGTAAACAAGCGGCGCTATACGGCGGCAATGCCCTCAAGTGTTGCCACCGTAAAGCACTGTGAATCGGTTCATTCTCTGGTAGCATGGTCCTAATCGTACGCCAGGAGGGCGCGCTCCCAAAATGACTATTGATCAGCAGCTTGCGAAAGCGCTTAAGATCGCCTTTCAGGCTCACCAGGACCAGCCCAACATGGACAAGAAACCGTATCTCTACCATCCGATGCGCCTTGCCGACCGGGCCGCGACCGAAGATGAGCGGATTGTGGCCCTGCTGCATGATGCGGTGGAAGATTCGGGCGCCACCCTGGATTCGCTGCGCGCGGGCGGCTTTCCCGAGCACATCGTAACCGCCATCGATCACCTTACCAAGCACGAAGGCGAAGCCTACGACGCCTTCATCGAACGCGTGCTGCTCGATCCGCTTGCGACCAAGGTGAAGCTGCTCGACATCGAAGATAACCTGAACATGGCGCAGCTGCCGGAAGCCGGCACGCTCGATCCGGAGCAAACGGCGAAATATCAAAGGGCGCGTAAGAGGATCCTGGCGAAGATCGCCGAGCAGGAGAAGCCGCGGGGATGACGCCCACTCTGTGAACGCCGGCTCCCCTCCCCAACCCCTCCCCGGAGGAGAGGGGCTTTCGGATTTTGAGAAACGCATTCGAAAATGTCTCCCAACTCTGGCTCCTCCCCTTCGGGGAGGCTGGGAGGGGAGCCTGCGAATAACACAATGACTTATGTCCTCTTATTTAGATGCGCTCCAGCTCGGCGACCGACTTGTCGCTGACGGCGTTTCCCGTATTCAGCGTAGTGCTCGGCTCAAAGAGAAGCACATGCACTTCCTCTTCGGCAACCGGCATGTGTTCCGTTCCTTTGGGAACGATGAGAAACTCGCCCGCACTAAGAGGGATATCACCGTCCCGCAGCTTCATCACGAAGCTGCCCGCCACCACCAGGAACATCTCATCCTCATCGGCATGCGAATGCCATACAAACTCGCCCTGGAACTTGACGAGCTTGACCTGGCAGTTCTCCACCTCCCCAACGATCTTCGGGCTCCAGTGCTCCTGGAACAATCCAAGTTTCTCGACGATATTTACCTTCTGCAGCATGTGTTTGGTCTCCTGGGAATGAACGCAGGCTGACGCTATCTCGGCTGAGATCTATCTATGACTATGCATCAACTTGATTGTGGAGTTCGTGATCGAGAATCTTGTAGTTTTCGGCAATGATCTCCGCAAGTTCAGCGCCGTCTCCGTTAGTGTCATGCTTTATAGTATCGAACGCTGCAACGATCGCCTTCTTCGCAGTCACTTCGGCTTCGCTTTGCTGCGACGAGCGATCCGGATCGTACATCTGCTGGTATCTCTTAAAATTCTCACGCGCCTGGGTCAGAGAATATGCTCCGTTCGGACCGCCCCAAACCTCATCTGCTCTCGGATCATCCTGGCCGTCGTCTTCCCAATCACACAGAGTGCAGATCTCCCAAGTGCCTCGCTCCGAGAGAGTAGGATAACCACAGCATGGGCATACATAGAGCACGCCTTCAGAAGCAGGTTTCCATACACTGGCGTTCACGTATTCCATGTAAACATCAAACCATTCGCGGGGTGAATTCTGTTCGTTTGTCATTGATAGCTCTCTCCGAACGCCGGGGACGATTTGAGCTATGATACACGGCAAGCACAATTGTCATATCGGCGCGAAAGCTACCCCTGCTTAGTAGAAGTGCGGCAGGGCGCTGATGGTCGAATTCTTGCACATAAGAAGCGTATCGAAGTGTTTTCTATCGTTTTTTTAGACATAAGAGGCTGTTTTTGTAGATTTCTTAGACATAAGCTTCTGATTAATCACTCAAACCTAATCATGGCTGTTAATACACCTACCTACCACTAAAGGGTAACATACCCTCATGAAGTTCATGGTAACAACCCAGAAGCATGTGATCGAAGAGTTCGTGATCGAAGCCGATAACGCGGACGAAGCGGAAGCGCTCGCCGAGACGGCGGCGGATATGGATGAAGTCCCAGGAGTGGTGCGGACGTCTGTGGCAGTGGACCGGGAGACGATTGTCGTTTTGGATGTTGAGGAGTGTGACGGGGAGGGAGCGGCGAAATGAATGTCTGGCTGTCCATATTGCAGTTTCTCAATACTTCAGAAGATGCACTTCATCATCCATAAACTTCGTCTACAATTTCTATGATGATTTCACGGATCCTACTATCTTCAACTGCAAATCTACACTTCGGCCCATCTGGAACAAAAACTAAGTCCAGGCAATGACCATAGTCGGATTTCAACTTTGCTTTTCGCTCATGTCCAGCTTTTAACGACGCTGGATCGATTTCCGGATCAACATAAACAAAGTTCTCGCGCAAAAACTTCCGCACGGCATGTCGAGTGAACGGATCATAGCTGGTTAGGTCTATCCCTACAACGATTGGAAGACCGGATAGATTCAATTCAAAACGCTTTGACAGTTGATTCCCATCGTCAATGAATACCATCACTCCCCAACTACGGTTTGTATCATGTTGAAATTCCACAAAGTTCACACTCGGCCGCAAACTCCAATAGTCAGACAAAAAATAACGCTCTAAGACAGCTACAACGTTCGCCAGGCGATATAGGATATCCGGTTGGTCAACCAGCTTTGTTGCCTTATATGGAATGCCAAGTTGCTCTTGCTCGTCTGTAAGCAGACAATAGGACATCATGATGATTTTCTATGAGATTTAAAATGAGTTATCACTGAGAATTGAAATATAACTTAGAGCGCCCATGCTTCTCATATTTGATTTTGCCTTCACTTACCAGCAACCCTATTATAGACCAGGCTAAGTAATTCTTCTGGCTTCCTTCGAAGTCAGATTCGAGACCAAGGTAAGTTGTAACATCTGCATTGGTTACACCTTCAGGATGAAGGGCAATATAGGAGTGAATGGCCTGCTTTAGAAGCCTCAGACCATCTTGTGCTTGTTCTTTAGGTCCCATAATCTCATCTTACCATATAACATTAAAAATGTTATATGGTACAACCCAATTGCTTTTATTCCCAACGTTCGGTATAATGTCCGAATCGGATAAACTGATGTCAGATTTAAAAAACAATTTCATCGACGTTCGTGAAGCGGCTTCTACAATGGGCAAAGCACGAACCGCAAAAAAAATCGCTGCCGCACGCGAAAACGGAAAGCTCGGCGGCCGTCCAAGAGGCTCCGGCCGACCGTATAGCGAAGACGCCAAAGCCCGGATGAGGATAGCTCAAGCAGCCAGGCGGGAACGTGAACGCCTAGCAGATCATCTTCATGAGACAGAGATACCTACGACGGCAACGCAGCAGTGATAGAAACGAACAAAGCAATGAATAGCAATCCCAACGCCTTAAACACTGCGACGGCGTCAACCCTTTTAGTGTTTGATGATAACTTATCAATGTTGCGTAAAGAGAATTCCATTGGAAATTCTAATAACAGCAATTATGATATCCGTGTACGAGTGCATCGCATCTTAGCAGGGAAGTATACAGAATTAGACAGCACACCATTAAGTGCCGATCGAAATTCTCCACCGCGCGGTCGCGATAGGGGATCATCTGCAGTACGCATGCTCGGTAACCTTACAGAATATACGAGTAATGCCACGATTATAGCCAATGCCGACTACGGGACTAACTA
>Ga0105238_10001112_pt1 | contig 27147 bp, 22 predicted proteins | sample KBSC34metaG_FD_81526 | JGI IMG/M metagenome (GOLD analysis project Ga0105238, IMG submission 81526) | Corn rhizosphere microbial communities from Kellogg Biological Station, Michigan, USA - KBS C3-4 metaG | ecosystem: Host-associated > Plants > Roots > Rhizosphere > Soil | place: Michigan, USA...
AATGGCGCGTCTTCAGGCTTAACGCGGAACACGACGCGTACTTCCAACTGCATCGTGAAACCGTCCTTGGAAATCACTTCGAACGGATTGAACGTGTTCGTCACTTCGCCCGCCGTCCACTCGACCGTCTGGTTCGTCGTCGGAATGATGATTGGCGAAACAGCAAGCGTATTGACGTAGTAACGGCCTGGGCCGACCACGCTTTCCTGAATGCCTCGATAACCTTCAGGTACTACGTATGCTTCGTGAGCTCCCTCATCCAAACGACGATCTGCGGGATCTCCACTCATTAACTCGGCCTTGATCTCAGCAATTGTTTTGTCGTCATCGATCTTATCCAGACGGACGGCGGATTCCTGGGCCTGTTCCTGTTCCTCACGCTCCATCCTTTTACGGACCTTCGCAGCCATCTCTCGACGAACTTCGTCCGACGGATCCTTGCCAACATTGGAAACCACTACTGCAACCTCACCCGGCTTTACTTCCTTTGCTGTCTCCGGAATGACTTTGAACAGTAGCGGGTTGATGTAATAGGTGCCGGGCAGCAGGATGTCTTTTTGTGGTCCACGCTGGCCACCCTTGCCGATGAATTCGTGGCCATCCTGAAAATTGTCGTGACCGGCGAATGACTCCGCAACGTAGTCGCGTGGGTTGAGAGGCGCGCCATCCAAAGCCTCGACGAGACCAATCTGGTTCTCGTTGATTACAGTCGCATCGAACAAACGTATGTTGAAGAGACCTGGCTTGGCTTCATTGGAGCCTTCAATCGTTCCTGATTGCGTCAGGATGCGATAGACACCTGGCGTAAGAATGTCGACCTGTGGACCTTTTTGTCCGCCCGAGGCGACGAATTGCTCGGCATCCTGGAATTGGCGATGGTCTAAAATCGCTTTGCCAAGGAGGCGGCCCGGATCGAGTGGATCGCCGTCCGCGGCTGTGATTACACCGACTTTACCCTGAGGCACGAGAGTCGCTTTCGCAATTGAAACGCGAAACAGGTAAGGGTGGATGGGCCACAGACCCGGAGGAAGCGTTCTGAGCTGAATGCCCTTCACTCCGCCTTGTTTGATAAACGCGATGGGATCCTGGAAGTTGTTATGAGCGTTCTGCGCCCGGTCGGGTGCGAAGATGCGACCAGGGGGCATGGGCTCGCCGTCGACGGCTTCGATAATCCCCATTTCATCTGCGCCGATTTCGATCAAAGGCACTTTCCGAACGACTTTTTCAAAAGGAAACTTAATCAGATGCAAGCCGGGCTTTAACACGTCGGCTTGAATACCAACTTCTCCTTCAGTAGCTACCACTCTTCCCGGTGGCATTTTTGCACCCAGGTATCTTCGTTCTTTGATTGCGATTTCGCGTGCGCCGACGTTAACGAAGATTCGGTTCACGACGATGAGGAAGACAACCAGAAGAATGAACAAACCGATGACTATCGGTATCACCGTTGCGAGATCAAAATTTTCCATTGCTTTTAGTCTCTTTCAATCAACTGGAGGCAGTTGATGGTTACTTACATTGTTGGTTCGAGCTCACGCCTTGCAGTTGCGAGAGTACGCTTCAAAACAAAGCCCGCACCGGAACTGCGCGTGTTCGACGAAAGCACCCAGAATTCACCATTGATTAACGCCTGAAGCTCCACTGCTGACATATCCGGCAGCTTGCCGTTGCGCCATGAATCGAGCGCAAGTTCGACTGCCAGCCTGTAAGTCTCTGCGTCATCTGAAAGCGCTGCGAGGTGGAGCATCTTTGCTGTTGAATTTTTGCCGGGAGAGTCTTTCCAGTAGTCAATGGATTTTTGGGCCAATGCTTTGGTTACTGGAAGTTCATTTGTTGTTACATGAGAAACCAGTGATAGTAGTTTTGGCTCTGAATCGATCTGCGCGACAAGGATGTTCAGAACTTCTTCATAAAGAGTTTGGTTTTGTAGCGCGTGCGCCTGTTCGAGTACGTTTTTGTCACCTTTGGCGGCGCTCTCGATTAGCGTCTTCTTTGGATCTTCAGCCGGGCTCGGCAACTCAGCGGGTTTGAAGTCGGAAAACAGGCCCGCGGGTTGTGGCGGTAAAGGTAACTCGCCAGGTTGCGATGTGTTCGCAGCTTTTTGCCAAAAGTAGATGGCGATTACGATTAAAGCAAAAACAAAAACCGAAGTAATTAGAAGGGTGACCATCGCGGTCCGGCAAGGCTACTGAATGCTGTTTGAGCGTTTGCCGAGTAATTCAGTTATACGCCTCTCCGTATGAAAAGTTCAACCACAGATTACACAGATTGGTTAATGAATCTGCGTAATTTGTGGATTATTTAGCACCTAAAGCGTTGAAGAATAATGGATAAGTCGCAAGAGATTGGGCGCGGTACTGCGGGCGGAATCCGAACAGAATCACGCGGCCCTTTCCCATCGTCACTTCTACCAGCGCCGCCTTGCCTTTGATCAACTCTCCTCCGAGCAGCCAGCCAGAAAGCAGTGGGTCTTTGTCAGTCGAATACGAAGCGACTACGTGCACGTTTGCTGCGGGTACGCTCGCATTCGGATCGTTTGTCACTTCAAAGACGGGTGAATCTTCGGCCCACGCGATCGTTTCCGCGGGCATTCCCTTCGCCAGCGGATGCGAGGTGTCGAGTTTGATTCGCAGGATTGATCCGGGAACGTAGAAGTCTGTGCGCGGTAAGCCGCCGACGACATTGCGCAAGGGAAGTTTGAACTGTTCAATCGCGAAGTTTGAAGCACGATTCAGAAAGATCACTGTGCCGCCTGTTTCAACGAAGTAGCGCAGGTTCTTAACGCCTTGTGGTCCGAGGCCGCCCGTCAATTCGGGTGGCATCGCGCCGGTGCGATAGCCTTCGAGCAAAGTTCGCGCCGGTTGATCCGGAACAACGATCGTGTAGTACTTGATAGTTACACCTGCTGACGGCTTGTAGACAGTGATGCCTGCGCGCAGTTCCTTATCGCCGAGCAGCCCGTAAGAAATCTTCTTTGAGTCCAGGATCCAACTGGTCCAGCCTTCATCCTGACTGGGGACAAATGAGTGATACAGCGCCAGCGAACTCTGACCTGAAGACAAGTTCACTATATTCTCAGTTAATCCAATAATTTCGGGAACTCGTGAGTATCGGAATGGTGCTTTAACCGGATGGACTGTGACGTCCATCAACAGAGGTAACGTGTGTGCTGTTACATCGTATGGCGCTATCGGATGTCCGGTTTCATCTCTTAGATTCGGATAATGCTGCGCTTCGAGCAGCGCCTTCGCAAAACCGCCGTATGGTTGGTCCAACCTAACCAGTCGCGTTCCGTAGGGAAGCTCGCTGGTGCCGATCTTGAAAGCTGCGCTGGATGTGGTGACTTCAACACCGCCTCTCTCGAGGACACTTACTAGCGCCTGTGAGTTTTTCGACGGTTCGATCAAGAAACCAAAAAGCTCGCCCGGCCGTCGCGGGCGCACAGCTTCCTTCCCGACGGAGTAAAAACGTTGTAACCATTGCTGGCGATTTGTCGCAGCATGGTCCAACAAGAGAAACGCCGCGGTGGTCATGTACTTCGTGATGTCACTCAGATGCCACTCGCCACCGCGCCACAGTGGCCCAAACTGTGGCGACTCCTTTTGTGGATCGTAACCTTCACGCGAACGCAGCTCTTCGAACTTCAACGTCATCGGTGAAGCAATTCGCGCGGACGCAGTCTCAGAAAGCATCCGCACGCCGCCGTGATAGTGCGAATAGGCGCGCGCGGGAGACCACGCGTCGTAGGTCGAGTCAGTAGTAATGCCTTCGAAGCCCTTGGTGCGCATCTCCGCGGCCATCCAGTTGCCGAGCTCTGTGTAACCCTGCACGAGCGCGCGCGGAACATTTGGTTCGACCGGTTGCATGTAGGGCGGCAGGAAAAGACGTGAACCTAAAGAGCCCTGTTGATGTATGTCGTGGACGATCTGTGGATGCCAAACGTTGTGAATCTTGTCGACCGTAATCTGCGTTTCGACCTGCGTGAAAGCATACCAGTCGCGGTTATTATCGTGACCGGTGTACTTGTGATAGAGCTCCGGAGGATCTGTTCCTTCGAAAGGCGTGCCGAGAGTTTTGTCGTACCAGTTCTTGACGATGTCGACGCCGTCAGGATTCAGAGACGGCACGAGCAGAATAATAGTGTTGTCGAGAATCTTTTGAATCTCGGGTTCGGTTGACGATGCGAGCCGGTGCGCGATCAGCATGCTCGAGAGATACGACCCGACTTCCGTCGAGTGGATTCCGCATGTGATCAGGACGATGGTCTTGCCGCGACGGACCAACTCCGCTGCCTTGCGATCGCGAGTTGCCAGCGGGCCGAGCTTTCGCGGATCGGCAAGCTGGTCCTGAATCTTCTTGAACTCTTCCAATCGCGCCAGGTTTGCCGGTGCGCTGATGGTCGCCATGACGAACGGCTTGCCCATCGTCGTCGTGCCCAGGGTTTCAAAATTCACTCGATCGCTGGCGCGATCAAGCCGCTGGAAGTAATCGACCACCTGATCCCAGGATGCAAGTTTCCGATCGTCGCCCGGCGTGAACGCGAGTACCTCTGCCGGTGTAGGAATCTTAGTTTGGGCCGTGGCAAATCCAGCCGCTGTAAAAAGAAGCAGCAGTGTTAGGGTTAAAGTACGCATGAGTGTGGAGCAGTTTATCAAAAACTGTAGGGGCGGCCCTCCGTGGCCGCCGTGGTTTGGATAGGTGTTCGCCAAACCGAGACCGTTGCTTGGTGAACCCTTACCCAAACCACGGGCGGCCACGGAGGGCCGCCCCTACAGTACGTACCGCAGTGTCTGATAGGCGAGGCAACCAAGATGGATGTCACGGGTTCAAAACGACTGTATTTGCCTGTAAACACGCTTGCCGAGCGCGAGCGGCCCGTGTAAAGTAGCGGCGTTTTCAAACCCCTGCGCACTCCCCGTTTTTACAAAACTTGTTGGAGGTCAAACCGGATGTCCAGTGAAAGCATCCCTGCAAACGAGTATCCAGACCGGGTCGGTTTTAAGCCAGATAATCCTTATTTGGCGACTTTTCGACCCTATATTCCAGCCGGCGTCAGGCTGCGTGAACTGACTATTCTGCCGCTCATAGTCGGCACCGTCCTGGGAATTATTTTTGGCGCCTCGTCGCTTTACCTCGTCCTCAAAGTTGGTCTAACGGTCAGTGCTTCGATACCCGTTGCGGTGATCTCCATCACTCTCTTCCGTGTGTTGTCAAAGATGGGTTTGCGCGACGCCACGATTCTCGAAAACAACATTGTTCAGACCGCCGGTTCAGCCGGCGAGTCGATCGCGTTCGGTCTCGGCGTGACGATGCCGGCCATCTTGATCCTCGGGTTCGATCTTGAATTATCACGCGTGATGCTGGTTGCCGTGCTCGGTGGTTTGCTGGGAATCCTGATGATGATTCCTTTGCGACGCGCACTCATCGTCGCTCAGCACGGCTACCTCAAATATCCTGAAGGCACAGCTTGCGCAGAGGTGTTAAAAGCGGGCGCGTCCGACGAATCTCGTGCGGCTGCGATGGAAGGAGCGGCCGACACCTCGGTCGTGGATGAGGCGGCTACCGGAGGCAAGACCATCATCACCGGCTTCGGTCTCGGTTTCCTTTACTACGGCATCGAGCAGATCTTCAAGACCTGGAAAGAGTACCCGGGCAAGATCTTTGGTAAGCCGTTTGAAGGTGGGTCAATCGCGATTGAGAACAATCCCGCGCTCTTAGGTGTGGGCTATATCATTGGACCACGCATCGCCTCGATCATGGTCGCCGGAGGTGTGCTCGCCTATCTCGTGCTGATACCTGCGATCAAGTATTTCGGCGGTGGCTGGATGACTCCCCTCGCGCCGGAAACAACGCACCTCATCAAGGACATGTCCGTCACTCAGATTCAGAAGGGCTACATCCTCTATATCGGTGCGGGTGCTGTGGCGGCTGGTGGCATCATCAGTCTCTTCCGATCCCTGCCGGTCATCTGGAGTGGGTTGAAGGGTGGTCTCGCTGACTTGCGTCGCTCGGGCACCGGCTCGAATGAAAATGCGCCGCGCACCGATCAGGATCTGTCGATGAAGTTTGTGTTGGCCGGCATCATTGCCTTGATCCTCGTGATCATGATCGTTCCCCAACTCAATCTTCGCTTCAACATTCTCGGCGCGCTTTTGATCGTCGCGTTTGGATTTCTCTTCGTGACTGTTTCGTCTCGGCTGACTGGTGAAGTCGGCTCGTCGTCAAACCCGATCTCCGGAATGACTGTCGCGACACTGCTGTTGACCTGTCTTGCGTTTCTCATCATCGGTTGGGTTGCTCCGCCTTATTTCGTAACGGCACTTTCGATTGGCGGTATTGTCTGTATCGCCGCTTCAAATGGGGGAACCACCTCGCAGGACTTAAAGACCGGATTTCTTGTAGGCGGCACTCCGAAATACCAGCAGATCGCGATTCTGATTGGCGCCCTGGCTTCGGCTCTCGCGCTTGGGCCAATCCTGCTCGCGATGAATCAGTCGGGCAGTGTTTACGTTCCCGTGACTCAGAACAAGGACTTCAGTTTCCCCGCTGGTTTCGTGTTTCCGCAGGATCAGTTTGTGAAGAGCGGAGATCAGCCGAAGCAAGAGCGGTTGACGGGTGGGCAGGCAAGTTCCGACACCAATTCATACTACGTCGTGCACAAGACCACGACCGACTTTGGCCCAGCCGGACGTTACCTGGTGAACGCTCAGGGCGTGCCGGTATATCTCGCTGATCCGGGTATCAATGGCATCTACGACAAAGTGCCGGGCACTAACAACACGGTCGCCAAGTTTACGGCTCCAAAAGCGACGTTGATGTCTTACATCATCAAGGGAATTTTGAGTCGAGAACTACCGTGGGGACTTGTGCTTCTGGGGGTGATGATCACGATCGTGCTCGAGTTGAGCGGCGTGCCTTCGCTTGCTTTTGCGGTCGGCGTTTACCTTCCGATCTCGACATCAGCGCCGATCTTTGTCGGCGGTGCGGTGCGCTGGCTGGTGGATAAGTACCTGCGCAAGAAACCTGAGAACCTTAATCTGACGGAAGAGCAGATGGCTGCTGAGACCGATAAGAGTCCCGGAGTGTTGCTTGCCTCGGGTTATATCGCGGGAGCAACGCTGGCAGGCGTCATCTATGCGTTCCTGAATTTAAGGGAAGGGATTGTCACGCAACTGAAGCACTTCGAAGAGTGGGCGACTGCTCACAATCCGTTGTTCGAAGGTCCCAATTCAGATGTTTTGGGTATCCTGCCGTTCCTAGCTCTTACCATTCTGCTTTACCTCGTCGGTAGAGAGCTGGTGCTGAAGCCGCGGACAGTCGTACGCCGCGAGGAATGACAGAACGTACTGTAGGGGCGGCCCTCCGTGGCCGCCCGTGGTTTGGGTAAGGATTCAAGAAACCACAGCCTCGGATTTGGCGAACATTTATCAAAGCCACGGGCGGCCACGGAGGGCCGCCCCTACAGTATTTCGGTAAGACCATCACAACCTATGCGTACTCGAACCTTCATATTTTTGTTAACCCTGATCCTTTTTGCTTCCACCGCCTTCGCACAAACACCACAGCGCTCGCCGAGCGAAACCATGCGCCAGTTCTACCGAATGATGCGGGAGAAGAAGTATCAGGAAGCGTTTGGCATTTCGATCTACCGGCAGGCGATTGAAGGATTATCAACTGAGGAATACAACGATCTAAAACCCGACTTCGACCGGATGGCGGTTGCCGTCAGCGAAAAAATCCCGGAAAAGGTCGACATTACCGGCGAACAGGTCAGCGGCGACGTCGCCACCGTCTTCGTAAAAGTGATTGGTCCCGACGGGAAGGAAACTGTCGAGCCCGCCTCTCTCATCAAGATCGACAATGCATGGGTGGTCGGTGATAAGGAAAATCTCGAGCTTGTTAAAAAAGCCGGTAAGAAGTTTTTCTTCGAGGCTCGCATTAACGCTCACCACGACGACGTGCAGGAGATGTTGACGCGCATCTCACTCGCGCAGGTGGTCTATAGCCAGGGCCACAATGGGCAGTTCGGCAACGCCGCCGAGCTCATCGCCGGTGGTCTGATTCCCAAGGATCTGGAAGGTGTCGAATCGACAGGCTATCGCTTTCAGGTGGTCCGTCCCGCGGATGGCAAGTCGTGGTACGCGACGGCTGAGCCGGCGCAGTATGGCCGTACGGGCCGACTTTCGTTCTATTTGGACGCGTCCGGCGTGCGTAGTGGCGACGCGGGTGGAAAACCGCTGGTCGTAAAGAATTAAACTGTTGCGCCAATCCAAGCAGGTTTTCTAGAATGTCGTTTGCGGCAGGCCCCCAATCGCTTCCCGATCTGTGCCCTTCCTCAACTGTTAGCGGCTTCAAGCAATGTCGGAATTGCCCCGCAGAATTGTGTCACGTCTCCGCCGTTTCGTCGGCAACCGGCGGCACTCTAAGCGTGTGCAAGCCCGGCTCGGTTTTACTTTAAGCCTGTCAGATCCGCGGATTAGTTCGAATGGACATCGCCGTTTGCCGTCGCTTGATGGGCACACGCTTGACGTTAGCGCTACGGGACTGGCGTTGCTCGTGCCGGCGATTCGTATCGGTGGGGACTACTTGGCGGGCGAAGATCGGAAGCTGCATATCAGGCTGGAGCTGCCGAGTGGACCAGTGGAGATGATGGTGGCAACCGTGCGGTACGAGAGCTCCGAGGATGATGCGGGGTACCTCATTGGGGCTCGAATTCTGGAGATGAGCCCGACCGACCGAGCCAGCTTTGATAACTACATCGCCAAAGCGATGACCAGCCAGCACGCTTAATTAAATAGGGCACGAGGGACGAACTGTAGGGGCGGCCCTCCGTGGCCGCCCGTGGTTTGTATAAGGGTTCACGAAGCAACGGTCTCCGGTTGGCGAACACCTATCAAAACCACGGGCGGCCACGGAGGGCCGCCCCTACAGTTCGGTCCGAAGATTCTGATTCATTCGAAGCGCAAGGTTCCGAAGACTTCGGGGACGTGGAAGTTGGGTTCGTCGGTTCCGGTTGGTAGCCAGGCAAGGTAACGTTCGGGAGCTTCCGGGCCAACGCAGCGAAAGAGATTCACGCGCCATGAGTCGCCGTGCTGCGGTTTTGGAATCGCTTCACTCCACGGAATTCTCATCCCGACCAGCAACCGTTCCTGCTCGAGCTTCGCCGCCGTCTTTAACCCTGAAACGAAGTCCCAATCAGTTTCTCTTCCCGCCGGCGTCACTTTTATTCCGAGATCGATCCACTCACCAGTTGGAGCAGCCTCAAACTCAAAATAGTTCGAAGGATGCGCTGGATCAGGCGCGAGGAAGATCTCGCACACATCGCGGTCCCATAGCCCAAGCGTTTTTTTATCCGTTTGCGGGTTATCTGAGACGATCAACAGCTCGCGCTGCACGCCAACGAAGCGAACGTGAAGCGCCTCATCAGACCAGCAAATCCTCGCCTCAGCGTGACGATCCGGTATCGCGGGTTCTCCAGACCAATAGTGCTCGATCGTGATTGGTTCGCACCGCTGCCAGATCTCGTTATGGAAGTCTGATTCGCCGATTGGATGGCCCGTATATTTACTTGAGAGCGTTGATACAGTCACTTATTAGTTGTTCCGGATCCTCATTGTGAAAGACTTGCGCCGTGGTTCGTTTCCCAAAGCGTTGCAGCAGGTATTCCGATTCGTCCGCGACGCCGCCAGTTCCTGTGAGACAGCCAATAACCTTCCCTTCATCGTGCGCAATCGTGAATTCGTTGAGCGAGCCCATCGCGCCGGCGACGAACAGCACGATATCGCACGACCTCACCAGCACGACATTTCGTCCTTTCAACCCAAATCCCGTGTAGATCAACGCGTCACACGCGTCCGTGGGCAACTTGTATAGCTCGCTGTGTTCGGGTTCGTTGCTGCCCGGCGAGACCCCAATGTGAAACGCACCAGCATCGTGAGCTGTCTTACCAACGACATAAACAATGCCCGTAGTCGCACCCGTAAGAAGCACGACGTCCTTGCTTGCGATCGCCTGTGCGAGGCGCTCGGCCCTGGCTACGAGCGTGTTACCAGTTTCGAGCCGCGCACTCTCCGACGCCGCCGATCCCATAACTCCGACCTTGATTCGCATATCAGCCATTACTCTACTGAAGTATGAACCACTTGTTGCTCACGCGCATCGTCGAGCCGTAGAGTGCGTGCTGTCTCACGCGTCGATCTATTCCACCAGCGCCGCGTCAAAAACCATGTGACACCGGGCAGCAGAAAAATGATGCCGATGCCGACAGTTACCGTGCGCGGCGACAGGTTAAAGCGAGTTAGCAATTCGCCGGTAACGTAGTTGGACGCTGCCATGGTCAGCGTCACCAGCGCAAGCTCGGCTGCGAAAACACGCCCACGAAAGTTATCGACGACTTCTTTCTGCAGTATCACCGTGGAGAAAACCCACAGGATGCTGCCACCACAATGTGCGATTCCAAGCACGACGAGTGCGAAAACGAAGTTCGTTGCGCGACCAAACGCGATGTAAAAAGTGCCGCCGATGAGAAATGCAATGCCGATGGAGGCTTGCATGCTTCGCTCGCCTTCGCCGGAAAGTCGCCGCGCGACAATAGGACCAATGGCCGTTCCGATTCCACGCGCCGCGAATAGTACACCGATTCCGCCGCCCGCGTTTTTACCCATCGGGAATATCCGTTCACCAAACACCGCTAATAACGTGAGGATTCCTCCACCCAGACCCCACGCAGGTTTGACGAGCAATGCCGCAAGCACTTTTGGTCGATCTTTGACGTACCTGATGCCATCGATCGTCTCGGTTATTCCCAGCATGCGGCCGATCGAGAGCTTTTGTCGTTCCCGCTTTTGACGCTTCGGGACACGAATGCTGGCGATCAACGCTGCCGATAAAATGTAACTAAACGCGTCGAGAATGAACGCGGCATCAGTTCCAAGCGTGGCGGTGATCAGACCGCCGATGGCCGCGCCGAGTGTGAGCATTGCTGACCACGTTACGGAAGATATCGCGTTTGCGGTTACCAGCTCACGGGGTTCGACGATCGAAGGAATGGCGGCTGTTTTTGCAGGCTCGAAAAAAGTCGAGAGGCCCAACTGCAAAACAGTGAGCACATAAATTATCCACAATTGATCGGCACGACGGACAAAAAGAAAACCCAGCACCACGAACGCGCGCAGGATGTCAGAAATGATCATGATTTGCCGCCGGCTGAACCGGTCAGCAATCACACCCGAGATCGGTCCGAAGAAAAAACTCGGTACAAAACGCGCGACGAGAAGCAGACCCACATCACGACCCGAACCAGTTAGTTGAAGGATGAGCGTGTAAAGCGCGAGCGTGTCGAACCAGTCGCCCATCTGACTGACAACCTGACCGAGCCACAGTTGTCTGAAGCTGCGATTTCGGCGCAGCAGATCGACATATCCGACTTGTTTAGGACGAGCTTCCATTATTGGCGCGCGCTAGTTTATCAGCTTGACTGAACTTCTCAATCTGACCTGTCAGAATGGAATAGAGCCCGTAACTTAATCGAGAAAACGCGGACTTTTGTGCGGCACAGCAGTTGAAAAGTAGGACAGCGCGGCGAAGAGGCCTTTTGGCTTCGCGGGCTCTCCGCACGGGGTCCGTAGCCGCAAAGTTCTATGACACCACCCACGAGAAGTGAAACATCTCACCCAGCACGGCAGCCCGCCCGACAGGGGCTGCCACTTGCCCAATTGACCGGAGACAAAGCTGAGTTGCTCCCAGCTCTGTCTCCGGCAGCATCCGTGCGCGAGTTGTTGACCCACTGGTGGCACGCGAACCAGCTATGGATCGCGTGGACGTTGCTCCTGATTCCGCTTTTGCTCGAACTGATCTACGGCACGTTTCTTTTGCCCTATCTCATTCTCACTCCGATTTCGATTCTTGCTACTTATCTTATCTATCGCAGTGCTCGATCGCGTTTGCAGTCAAAGACAAACGAGATCGAAGCACTGAGCAAGCTTCACCTCGCGACGGCCGAGGCTCTTGCGACCGCGATCGATGCGAAAGATCAAACAACACATTGCCACGTTCGACGCGTGCAGATTTACGCCGCCGGAATGGGCGAGGTGTTTGGGCTCGCTGCCGATGAAATAGCCGCGTTGAAAGCAGGTGCGTTGCTTCACGACGTCGGCAAATTGGCGGTGCCGCCGCATATTCTCAACAAGCCTGGACCACTAACACATGCAGAGTTTGAGAAGATGAAGATCCACACGGTCGTTGGGGCACAGATCCTCGGTCGTGTGGATTTTCCTTATCCGGTGATTCCGATAGTCAGGCACCATCACGAACAGTGGGACGGCCGCGGTTACCCCGACCGGCTACGCGGAGAACAAATTCCGATCACAGCGCGCATAATTTCGGTGGTCGATTGCTTCGATTCGATTCGTGAAGATCGACCGTTTCGACGCGGCATGACGTTCGACGAAGCGACAGCGTTATTGCGACGCGGTGCTGGTATCCACTTCGACCCCGCCGTGGTGGAACAATTCATCAAAAACCTGCCACGTTTTGAAGCCGAGATCGCGAAACGTGGTCTTAAACATCAGCCTACTACTCACTCGACCGAGCCGCCGATTCAACTCAGTGAAGTGGATATGACGCAAACTCGTGAGCGTGGTTCATACATCGCTTACGACCAGATTAAGAAAGCGCATCGTGAAGTGTATGCGTTGTACGAGATCGCGCGTACGTTCGGGACTTCGCTCGACGTGGAGCACACGCTCGAGATCTTGGTTGACAAGGTGGGCCACGTAGTTCCCTTCGACACCTGCGTTGTTTACTTTTTCGACGAGAACAAAGGCTATGCGACTGCTCGACACGTCGCGGGCAAGAACGCCCAGAAGTTAGCCGGACGTTGTATTGCGCTGGGCGAAGGAGTCACTGGCTTTGCGCTCGCAAATCGCAGTGCCGTTAATCAGCTGCATCCGAGTCTTGATTTCACAGATATCAATCCCGAAGCAGGGATCAGATACCGTTCGATGGCGTCGCTGCCGCTGTTCAAGGATGATCTCCTGTTAGGCGCGCTGTCCGTTTACTCGACTGAGCTTGAGCAATACACCGATGATCACATGCGACTGTTGGAGACTGTGACGCGGCTCGCTTCAGACGCACTCGGAAATGCGATGCAGCATGCCGAAGCGGAGTCGAACGCGTTGACCGATCCGCTCACGAGCTTGCCAAACGCGCGTTATCTGGCACTGCGTTTCGAGGAAGAAGCGGCTCGCGCGCGGCGTACTGATCGATCTTTCCAGGTGATGATGCTCGACCTCGATGAGTTTAAGAATGTAAACGACACGTACGGTCACAAAATTGGCGATCGCGTGTTGCGCGAAGTCGCTCATCTCATACAGGGACAGTTGCGCGAGTATGATTTCCTGGCGCGTAGCGGCGGCGATGAGTTTGTTGCGCTCGTGCAGGAAGTGGGAGGCGCGCAGGTTGAGGATCTCTGCATGCGCATCGAAAGCGCCGTTTCGAAATTCTCACTGGCAGTCGGAAAGAACCGTTTTGCGAGTGTCGGAATCAGCATTGGCACTGCGACATTCGGCGTTCACGGCGAGACTCTGGATCAATTGATCGCCGCCGCTGATAACGAGATGTACCGGATGAAGTCCGATCACAGATCGACGCGGATGGGCGATGAGCCGATTAGCGCGGATCTGCAAAATTCTCCGCCCTTCTAAGTAATTCTTGACATATCCTCACTCATCGCTTTCAATCGCACTGAGGCGTGTCTTCACGACGTGCCCCTGCTGAAAGCATGGTAGCTCCCGCCGAAAATCACAGCGCAACACTCCTAATAGTTGACGACGACGCGGCCGCTCGCGACCGGCTCCGCGAAATCTTCGAGACTGCCCAGTACCGTGTTGTGACTGCAACCGAAGCTTCGTCAGCCTTGCGTGTGCTCAAAGGCGTGCGCTGCGACCTCGTCGCACTCGATCTCGAGATGCCCGGCGTCGATGGGCTCGCCCTTTGCAAACTGCTTCGGGCTCAGCCAACCACGAGCAAGTTGCCCATCATCGCGCTTTCGGAAAGTGACGATGAAGCACGCAAAGTACAGGCATTCACAGCCGGCGCGGATGACTACATCACCAAGCCTTCAACTCCGGGCGAACTGTTATCGCGCGTCAGCCTGCACGTTCGCACCTCGCAACGCGAATGGGCCCTGATCGGCAGTAACCGCGAACTCAGATTCCTTTCGGATATCGGTCGCGGACTGCTGCGCGCTCTCGAACCGGAACAGCTCGTCCGGCGTGTTGCCGGCGCAACCTTCGAAGCTATTGACGCTTCGATGTGTGCGGCGTACGTGACTGTCGGGCGCGACAAGCATGCGATGTGCGTGTTTGACCGCGAAGGCAGCGCTGACGATTCGACTCTGCTCGACGGCGACGCAATGCAACTATGGTTACGCTCGGCAGAATCGGCAAATTCGTTATTGATCACCGAGAAGAGTTCGTTTCTGCTGCGCGACGATGTTCACGCTGTTGAGTTTGTCTCGCCGTTTCGTTTTGCGGGACGATCGAAGGGCGCGCTGATCGTCGCGTTCGATCATCATGGGGAATGTGGCGACACCGAGCGCCGTTTGATCGAAGCAGCCGCGCAACAGACCTCGCTGGCGGCACACATCTGCTCGCTCTACCAGGCCGCGCGCGACACGTCTGTAAGTCTGGCGAGGGAAGTTGAACGACGAACAGCGGAGAGTGAAGCCCAAAAGCGATTCATCGAAGCGATCGTCGACAGCTTGCCGTTGTCGCTGTACGCCATCGATCGCGAGTATCGGGTGGTTGCGTGGAATCGAAATCGCGAACTCGGCGAGTTGGGTATTCCGCGTGGTTCAGTGCTGGGCAAGAATGTTTTTGAAGTACTCACGCGACAGCCCCGCGATGTGCTGGAAGAAGAGTTCGCACGCGTGTTTGAAAGCGGCGAGATCGAACGCATCGACCAGGAGACACCATCACCCAAAGGCGACATTCGTCACTGGGTCATCAGTAAGATCCCGATGTGGGCCGACAACACTGGCAAGGTCAGCCACGTCATCACGGTTGGCGAAGAAGTCACGGATCGGGTGGAGGCGAATCGGGCAATCGCACGAGCTGAGAAACTCGCTGCGGTTGGGCGACTGGCGGCGGGCGTGGTCCATGAAATCAACAATCCCCTCGCCACGATCTCAGCGTGTGCCGAATCACTCGAAGCTCGTGTCAATGACGGCGAGTTCGACGGCTCGCCTGCACTTCAAGATCTGCGCGAGTACCTCGGGCTGATTCGCAGTGAAGCGTTTCGTTGTAAGAGCATCACGATGGGGCTGCTCGACTTCAGTCGCACGCGTACGTCAGACCACGTGACGATCAATCTCTCTGACGTGATTCAGTCGGCGGTCCGGTTGTTATCACACCAGAAACGCGACGCTCAAATCGAATTCAAAGTCGACGTCGCGGCTGACTTGCTTCCGGTTTCGGGCGACCCCGGCCAGTTGCAGCAAGCCCTCATTGCCCTCGCGACGAATGCGCTCGACGCGATGGGTGGGAGAGGTGTGTTAACGATCGCCGGGCGCAATGAGGACCAGAAGGTAGTGGTCGAAGTGAGCGATAACGGCGTCGGCATACCGCCGGAAAACCTCCCAAAGATCTTCGAGCCATTCTTTACGACCAAAGAAATAGGCCGAGGAACTGGTCTCGGACTGGCGGTATGTTATGGTATCTTAACCGAGCATGGCGGCACTCTTGACGTGCAATCAACCGTGGGAACAGGCACCACTTTCACGATTACCCTTTCCGCAGTCAAGCTAAGCGAGGAACAGACAGGTTGAGCGAGCAGCAACAGCAGGCACGAATTCTGATCGCAGAAGACGAGGCCAACCTCCGACTTGTTTTGCAGAAGGAATTGGAGCGGCTGGGTTATCGTGTTCAAGCCGCGCCGGACGGCGAGGCCGCGTTGCGCAAGCTCGAGGAGAGCAACGTCGACGTCTTGCTGTGTGACATCAACATGCCGCGCATCGACGGTATGGAGTTGCTTCGACGCGTACATCAGCGACCTAATCCGCCTGAAGTGATCATGCTGACGGGCCAGGCGACGGTCGAGACCGCTGTCGAGGCGATGAAGCTCGGGGCCTACGATTACCTCACCAAACCCTACACAATTAGTGAGCTCGACGTTCGCGTAAAGCAGGCTGCCGATAAACGCAAACTGCGCGTCGACAATAACCGTTTACGTGAACAACTCGCGCGGCAGTCGGCGCTGCCGGAGATCGTTTCGGTATCAGAAGTGATGAAGGAAGCGATCCGTTTGATCGAGCGTGTGGCTCCTTCGGAAGCGTCGGTGCTGATCACGGGGGAATCCGGAACCGGAAAAGAGCTTGTGGCCCATGCGATTCACCGGCTCTCGAATCGTGCTGACGCTTCGTTTGTAGATTTGAACTGTGCTGCGTTTCAAGAGTCGTTGCTCGAGTCGGAATTGTTTGGTTACGAAGCGGGGGCGTTCTCAGGAGCGAAGGGCAGAAAGCTTGGTCTCATCGAGCTCGCGGACGGCGGAACGCTGTTTCTCGATGAGGTCACGGAGCTGCCGGCGCAGTTGCAGGCGAAACTCCTGCGCGCGATCGAGACGCGCACGTTCTTCCGGGTTGGTGGTGTTCGTAAGGTCGAGGTCAATGTGCGAATTGTCGCGGCGACTAACCGGAATCTCGACACTGTGGTTAACGATGGCGTGTTCAGATCGGATTTGCTTTATCGAATTAACGGATTTCAGATAAGTCTCGCGCCGTTGCGTGAGCGGCCGGAAGATATCGACCCCCTGGCGCGTCACCTGCTCAAAATCGTTGCCGGCACTCATCCGCCGGAACTGACTGAGGACGCATTCACGGCGCTGCGTTTGTATCACTGGCCTGGCAACGTGAGACAGTTGAAGAACTGTCTCGAACGCGCGGTGATTCTTTCGAACAATGGTCGCATAACGCTATCGGAGTTGCCGCCGGAAGTGACGCGGCCGGCGGTGCCGGCGCCGGCGATGACCCCGGCCGCGCCTGCTGTTAACGGTGAAGTGGCTGCGGGCCCTCCGCCTGCCGCATCAACGCCGGGCTCACTCAGAGAAGTTGAACGCCAGCAGATCCTCGCAGCGTTAGAGCAGACGGGTTGGCACAGAGGCAAGACCGCCGAGATCCTCGGCATTTCTCCTTCGACACTCTATCGTCGCTTGCGCGACTACGACTTAGAGCGCAGAAGATAATCTGTGTAATCTGTGGTTAGGTTTTTAGTTTCTTGCGGTCGATTTTGCCGCGATCGTTTTTGGGAAGGGAACTGACGAACTCGACCCAGCGTGGGTATTTGTAGATCGCGATGTTGGTCTTCACGAACTGCTTGATGTCTTCCGCTGTCTGATCTCCGGCTTCAAAACCTTCACGCAAAACAACAAACGCCTTTGGTTTTACGAGGCCGTCCGCTTCGTGACCCACAACTGCACATTCCAATACCGCCTCGTGTTGGAGCAGACAATTTTCAATTTCAGCCGGGGCGACGAACACGCCTGAAACTTTGAGCATGTCGTCCGTGCGGCCGTGATACCAGTAGTAGCCGTCCTCATCGACGTGAAACTGATCTCCGCTGGTACACCAGTCACCGGCGAAAGTTTCCTTTGACTTCTCATGCGCGTTCCAGTAGCACAGCGCCGCCGAGTCGCCTTTGATCTTCAGCGTCCCCATGTCGCCGGTCGCGACTTCTTTGCCGTCTGCATCGACGATCTTTGCTTCGTAACCATCCACTATGCGGCCAAGACTCCCCGGCTTGATGTCGCCGGGACGGTTGGTGATGTAGATGTGAAACATCTCCGCGGATCCGATGCCGTCGCAGATGTCGACGCCAAACGCATTCATCCAACGTTCGTAAAGTTCCTTCGGCAGTGCTTCACCGGCGGAGTAACAGAAGCGAAGACTCGACAAATCGTCTGCTGAAGCTTGGGCCATGTTCAGCATCGAGTTGATCATTGTGGGAACGGTAGTCAGGATTGTCGGCTTGTAGCGTTTGATGACTTCGAACATCTTTTCGGCTGTCGACCGTTCTGCAAACAATGCAGTTGCGCCACCGACGGCAAACGGGAAAAGCAGATTCGTGCCGGTGGCGTATCCGAAAAAGAGTTTCGGCACTGAGACGGTAAGATCATCAGCGCTCACACCCATCGTGGTTTTGGCAAACACTTCGGTGTTGTAAGGCAGATCGTGCTGAAGATGGACCGCGCCTTTCGGATGGCCCGTCGAACCGGAAGTGAATAACCAGATGGCGATGTCGTCACGGCGCGTATCGGCGGGCGTACATTCTTCTTCCGCGTTGTTGACGATGTGCTCGAATGAGGTCCATCTAACGGTCGAGCTTTCGGGCAGCTCCGTGTCGCCTACAACCAAAACGCCTCGCAGGTAGCGCGCACCTGCAGCAGCTTCAGCGAAATTTTTCAGCAGCGAGTGATGAACAATCGCGACCCTTGCTCGGGTGTAGTCGAGGTAGTACTCGTAATCGGCCGCGGGCAGCAACGGATTGACCATCGTTATGACTGATCCGATGCGTGCTGCTCCAAACCACGTCCAAACAAACTCAGGACAGTCAGGCAGGACCATCAAAACGCGGTCTTCAATGTTTGCACCGAGTTCACGGAGTGCGTTGCCGGTGCGGTTTGAGAGCCGTGCGACTTCTCCGTAAGTCCACTTTTGATCTTCGAAGTAAAGACAGACTTTGTTCTCCCGACCTTCCTCCAGGTTGTGGTAGAGGAAGTAGTCGGCCATGTTGAAACGTTCAGGGAAGTGATTGCTCACGATATTTTTTGACAGGATCACAGGATTAACAGGATTTACATGTTAATCCTGTTCATCCTGTAATCCTGTCTAACTTGTCTTCTGGTTTTGCGATCGGAAGATGGCTTCCAAAAACTTCGTCAATGCAGCTTCGTCTTCCGGGCTGCTCGAATTGAACTTCAACGCGAAGCCTATCTCAGCTGCCTGGTTGACGACTTCAGCCCAGAAGTGGACCTTTTGATCATCCGTGAGCTGAATCTCCAGCGAGACGAGTTCTTTCATCTCGACGTTGCCCCCGGTAAGCACGAAGCAGCCGTTGCGGCTGAGATCGGTAACAGTCGCATTTTCGCGCGAGAGCACACCTTCCCAGCGAGCCGGCAATTTGACTCTCACACGCGGCGCCGATCGTCTGTCTTTCTCCATTTACGTTCCTCAGTGTGCAAACGGACAACCGCCTTCACCGTGACCGACGTCGAGATAGGTGCGTGCTTCCCAAACTTCAGGAAAGAATTTTTTGTCGAGAGTGGTTTTAAGATAACCGATGCCTTCGGATCCACCCGTGCCGCGCTTTGCGCCGACCATGCGCTCGACCATTTTGATGTGATGCGAGCGCCAGAGCGCGAAGTATTCGTCGTGTTCGAGCAGGGCTTCGGCGAGTTGAAACTCTTCGTACCGATCTTCGAAGTGAGTCAAGACTTCGAGCACGGCTCGCGTGCGTTCCTCGTAACTCTCAACACGCAGGCCGCGACGTTCCAGCACACTGTAAAAACATTCTGCCAGTGACGGCTGCGCCGTGCGTGCCTGCAAACGCTCGTGCGCAAACGAATCATTCTCGAATTCGCGCAGAATACTCTTGTCTTTCAAGCCCGAAGAGAATTCAATCTCTCGAAACTGCATCGACTGAAAACCGCTCGCGGGGTTGAGTTGATCGCGAAACGCGAGAAAGCTGATCGGCGTCATGCTTTCGAGAATGTGAATCTGGTTCACAAGCAACTTTTCAATTTCGACGACGCGTTTCACTGCACGCGTGGCTGCCGGTACGCGATCATCTTCGAGTAACTGTACGGCCGCGTCGAGCTCGTGCAGAATCTGTTTGAACCAAAGTTCGTACGCCTGGTGGACCGTTATGAACAGGAGTTCGTCGTGATGAGCGGGCGACGAAAGACAATCCTGAAGATTGATTAGATCCTGAACACGGAGATACTTGTTGTAAGAAAGAGGCGGATTGTCGCCGTAGTTGTTGGGCATTTAGAACGCTGCCCCCGCTGCTTCGTGTTCGCGATAACTCTCGGTCTCGCCGATCTTCTTCATCTCTTTGACAACTAGCTGGAGCTCTTCGTCGGTCGTGTAGAAGTGTGGTGAGATGCGAATGCCGGCGCCCGGCCGGTAGTCGACAATAAACTCGCGGTGAATGAGTTCCTTTGTCATCGCTCCGGCGTGCTCGTGAGCAATCGTGATTGTCCCTCCGCGCTGGCTAACATCCTTTGGACTTGTAACTTTGAATCCCGCCTCTTCTGCCAGATTAATCAGATACTGCGTTTGACGCATGCTCTTCTCGCGAATCCTCTCGACCCCGATCTCGTTGATGATTCGGTACCCCGATTGAGCCGCGTAAAGCGCAGGAATAGCTGGCGAACCGTGCAGGAACCGCGTGATGTTCGACGCGTAATTGAGCGACGTGTCAAAAGCAAATGGCGCTTCATGGGCCATCCAGCCGGTGGTCTTGGGCTCGAGTTTGGTTTGCAGATCCGGCCTGACATACAGATAACCCGCGCCTGGTCCACCGCAAAGCCATTTCACTGATCCACCCGTCGCGAAATCAGCATTTAGTTCTTTAACGCTGAAAGGGACTGTCCCGGCCGATTGGTACGTGTCGAGCACGACCATCGCGCCGACTTCGTGTGCTCTGTCGATGATGGCCTTGGCGTTCTGGAGGAACGCGCTTTTGAAAAGCACGTGAGAAAAGGGAACGAGCAGAGTCGTCTCGTCGATCGCGGCGAGCAGCCGTTCGAGTGGAACAGTCATGCCGTCGTCGGATTTAACGACGTCAATTTTGAGACTACCGTCGCGCGCGTGAGCCTCGTAGACGTACATCACCGATGGAAAGTTGAGCTCTGAATAGACGATCTTGTTACGTTGTGGCGTCGGTTTCAGACAAGAAAGAACAAGCGACTGGCAGATGGAGACGTTCTGATGCATTACGACCGTGCCCGGATCGGCGCCGATGATGCGCGCCACTTCGTCGCCCACGGTGACGGGCATGTCCCACCAACCTTCTGCCCACGCACGCACGCCGCGACTCGCCCAGATGTCCGCGTACTCCTGTAGCCGCTCATATGTAGCTCGGGGCATCGCTCCCAAACTGTGCGAGATCAAGTAAACGGTCTTTTCGAGAATGGGAAACTCACTACGCCACTTTAATAAATCGTCAGACAAGCATCGACCTCCTGCTGCAGTTAATGTACCAGATTCGGCTAATCCGTGTAATCCGTGTAATCTGTGGATAAACAGATGTGGAAATTTAAGAACCCAATCAAACACCCGATACTCGAGACGCGCTGGCCCACGGCGGAAGAAGCCGCTAGCTCTCGACTGTTTACCCCTGTCGCCATCGGCAATCTTGAAGCTCGCAGCCGCACGTGGGTTCCGGCAATGGTGCCCTGGCGCGCGACTGAAGACGGCTTTGTTACGCAGGAAAACCTCGACTGGTACCAGCGTTTTGCGGAAGGACGGCCCGGAGTGCTTGTGGTCGAAGCCACAGGCGTGCGCGACATACCGAGCGGGCCTTTACTTCGGATTGGCGACGATCGATTTATTCCCGGTTTGCGCAAGCTCGTCGATGTCGTGCGTGAAGCGAGTGGCGGGCAGACGTTGCTGTTTATTCAGATCATCGATTTCCTCGCGGTCAAGCGACGACCGGAGAAGTCAAAATATTTTCAACGTTTTCTGGTAGTAGACGATCATCATCGTCGCGCATTGGCGGAAACTACCGAGCATACGGATTGGCTTACCGAATCGGAGATAGAGATACGCGAGTATCTGCAGAATGCTGAGGACGAGATCGTTGAATTCGTGCTTCGGCCACGTGAACTGGAAGCGCTTCGTTTTGGATATCGTGAGCGAGTTACCGATACGCACTTGCAACACATTCGTGAACTGCCGAACGAGTTGCCGGGCATCTTTGCTGCGGCCGCCGTGCGAGCACGCGAGGCTGGCTTTGATGGAGTTGAGCTTCACTACGCGCACGCTTACACGATGGCGGGGTTTTTGAGCGCGCAGAACGATCGCGCCGATGGGTATGGTGGATCGCGCGCGAATCGCGTGCGTCTGCCGCTCGAAGTTTATCGTGAGGTGCGAAAGCGTGTTGGAGACGATTACGTCGTTGGTGTGCGTTTTCTTGCTGATGAAGCTATTTCGGGCGGCAGTCGAGTCGAGGATGCGATGTGCTACGCGAAGGAGTTTGCGGCGGCTGGGTTTGATTTCCTGTCGTTATCGAAGGGCGGGAAGTTTGAAGACGCGCAGGAACCGAAGGTGGGCCAGGCTGTCTATCCATACACGGGCCAGAGTGGATACGAGTGCATGCCGACGGTGCTTTCCGATGCTACCGGGCCATTTGGACGAAGTGTCCCGCTCGTCGCGGCAATCAAGAAGGCAGTTAATGACGCTGGATTTACGCAGCCGATTGTTGCCACTGGAGGAATCTCGACGTTCGATCACGCCGAAGAGATTCTGCGATTGGGTCAGGCGGATATTGTTGGCATGGCTCGTCAGGCGCTTGCCGATCCGGATTGGTTTCTCAAGGTGAGACTTGGTCGTGGCGATGAGGTGCGACGTTGTACGTACACGAACTACTGTGAAGCGCTGGACCAGGCGCACCGGCCGGTAACGTGCAAGTTATGGGATCGGATCGATCTTGATGCGCCTGGGATTGCAAAGGTTGATGAGGGACGACGGCGTCTGGAGCCACCGCCATGGTCATCCGTGTAGATCTGTGGCTGACTGGTATTGATTGATGAACTCGGGGGAACGACGTTTTAGATCGTGGTAAGTCACACGTCCACTGCGCGTCATCAGGAGGTACGCTAGTTCCATCGGACTCAGGTGCATGTACGAAGCAGCGTTCTCGAACCAGCGCATGCTTTCAAATGCTGCTGACTGGTAATCTTCGATCACTGGTCGGCGTGTTTCTGCGAAGTGGGCCAATGCTTCTGAAACGTTGCTTGTTTGCTGGAATGAGTCGGCGAGCGCGATCGCGTCTTCCATGGCCAGCTTCGTCCCTGAACCGATCGAGAAGTGCGCGGTGTGAAGCGCGTCACCGATGAGGACCACGTTTTCGTAAAACCAGTTCCGGTTCTTAACCAGAAGAAAGTTGATCCACTTCGAATTGTTCGAGAGCAGTTTGTGACCGTTCAGGTCCTGTGTAAAAACCTCGCCAAGGTAGTCCAGTGTTTGATCCGCGTTCATCGTTTCAAAACCCGCGTTTTCCCATGTCAGCGGATCGCATTCGACGATAAACGTGCTGGTCGTGCGATTGAATTTGTAAGAGTGTGCCGCAAAAACGCCGGCGTTATTCTCGCGAAACGTGAGGGTTAATCCGTGGAAGAGTTGGCCCGTGCCGTACCAGATGTAGCGATTAGCACGAACATCGAGTTCCGGCTGAAGTCGCTCCGCATAACGCAATCTGACCGTGCTATTCACGCCATCGGCGGCGAGCAAAAGATCGCAGTCCTGCCGCAGTGCTTCAACATCGTGAATCTCGCTGTGAAACTCGACGTCGACACCGAGTTCTTCGGCCCGCCGCTGAAGAATCTTGAGCAACTGAAGCCGCGCAATTCCCGAAAAGCTATTGCCGTGAATCGAAACCTTGCCATCGCGATGAACAACATCGACATTGTCCCACGCTTCAAACTCTCTCGTTATCTCCGCATGTGAAACCTCATCCGCCGCTCGCAAATTAGCAAGCGTCTTCCCGGAGAAAACAACCCCCCACCCAAACGTATCATCCGGCCCATTACGTTCGTAGATCGTGATCTGATGCGCGCCGTTGGCCTTCTTCATCAGTATCGCGAAATACAACCCCGCCGGCCCACCACCGATGATGTTGATCTTCATCGTAGACTAGTCTTCTTTCACTTCCGTGAAAGCTCTTTGCAGCAGATCAGTCACGCTCAACCGCCCGGCCCAATGGTTCAAATACTCCACATCCAAACTGTTGCGGGAGGTCGCTAAAACGCCCAATATATCGTTCCATTGCGTGACCGAAGTTTCGTGTCCCGCCCGGTACCACTGAAGTTTCGCCAGAATCGTATCTTCAGCAGTTGCGACATAGACTGTTTCCTCTATGTCAGGAGACAGTCTTCTTAAAACCCTGCGATTGAGTTGTTCAATAGCAAATTCGTCGGAGCCGGCAACGAAGATGTCCACCTTAAAGACTGAATCGAAATGGATGGCATTGAACGAACGTGATTGAGCAACGGCGTCGCGCATTGTGTGCTCATCCACGTAAAAACTATCTCGTAAAGCCTCAAAAAGCCGACTAACTTCTTCAGTCTTAATATCTGTGAGGATATCAATGTCGGCGGTGGACCGATACATGCCGTGTAACGAACTGGCAAAGGAGCCCACCAGGGCATATGTAATCCTTTGTTGTTCGAGAGTGGTTGTCATTTGCGACAACACGGAAAGCGGCAGATCCATTAGAGCTCAATAACCCTCCGCTTTGGGATCGAAGCCGTAGGCGCGAATCACGTCTTGGCGAGGCAGGACACGGGCGATGAATCTGCGTCTGAGTTCTTCAGCGTCTGCGTCAGGATACCGGTGCTTTAGATCTGCCAGAACGAGCTGGCGAGTAGCGTCAGTGAGTGCAAACGCCATCGAGAGTTTTTGCTCAGGGGATAACCGCTGCATCAATTCGTAATGTTTGCGCTGAGCATCCACAGTTGTGTCTGGCGAAAGCGGTTTCATCGTTATTCTTTCAGCAGTTGACCGGCGATGACGAGCTTTTGGATTTCGGAGGTGCCTTCGTAGATGCGGAGGGCGCGGACGTCGCGGTAGAGGCGCTCGACAACTGTGCCGCTGACGAGGCCGGCGCCGCCGTGAATTTGGACCGCGCTGTCGATGATTCTTCCCGCGGCTTCCGTGGCAAATAGCTTCGCTTCACTGGCTTCGCGAGTCACTCGGCCGGTGGAGGTGTCGCGCGCAAAGGCGGCGCGATAGACGAGGAGTCGTGCAGCGTCGAGCTCAGTGATCATGTCGGCGAGTTTAGCCTGGACCAGTTGGTGCTCCGCGAGTAGACGTCCGAATTGTTTGCGCGCCTGTGCATAGCGAACGGCGTGATCGAGTGCGCGACGAGCCATGCCGCAGGCTGCTGCTCCGACGCTGGCGCGAAACGTGTCGAGGGTTTCCATTGCGAGTTTGAAACCGTCACCTTCATTCCCCACCATGTCTTCCGCAGGCACGCGGCACGCATCGAAAGCAATTTCTCCGATCGGATGCGGCGCTATCATTGACGTGCGTTCGACGACACGAAATCCCTGCATCTTTGAACTGACCACAAAAGCGGAAAGCACGGGACGTCCATCTTCGCGTGTTCCTGTTTTCGCGAACACGGTGTAGAAATCCGCGATGCCGGCGTTGGAAATGAAACGCTTACGGCCATCTATTACATACGTTTCGTCGTCACGGCGCGCGGTGGTTTGAATCGCCGACACATCTGAACCGGCGTTTGGCTCGGTGAGTGCGAAAGCGGCGATTGCCTTCCCATTTGCAGCACGAGTGAGCCAGAAGTCGCGGACGTGATCGGGTGCGGCGCGCGCAATCGCGTAGGTGCCAAGGCCCTGCATGACGAAAGCGAGATCGGCGAGTGACGAAGAATACGCGAGCGCTTCGCGAATCAAACAAACGGAGCGAACGTCGAGCTTCGACTCGGCAATCGCGTAGTTCAGGATGCCGGCCTGCGCTAAAAGTTGGACGAACTCTCGAGCCAGGCCTTCAACATCTTCTTCGTCTGACGCACGCGGCTCGATCTCCCGGGTCACAAACTGAGTCACAGTCTGCACGAGATCGTGGTGTTCGGGAGTGAAGAAGGGAAGTTCTGTAATCAGTCGATCCATCATTTAAACTTTGCTTCGCGCTTCGCTACGAATGCTTCATAAGCTTCACGATAATCAGGGTGCTGCATGCAGATGGCTTGTGCCTGTGCTTCGCTCTCGAGTGCAGTTTGCAAATCCATATCGAGTTCGCGATTGAGCATCTCTTTTGTCTTACCGAGGGCGAACGCCGGTCCGCGAGCCAATTTTTCCGCAAACGCTCGGGTGGCTGCCGCCAGTTCACCAGCCGGCACGACGCGATTGTACAAACCAATGCGTTCGGCTTCAGTGGCGCTGACGAAATCTCCGGTGAAGAGCATCTCCGTGGCTTTTGAAAGTCCAACTACTCGCGGCAACAGATACGACGCTGCCATATCGGTCCCCGCAAGGCCCACCTTAACAAACAGGAAAGCTATCTTTGCACTTTCACTCGCGAAACGAATATCGGAAGCAAGAGCAATGCAGGCGCCGGCGCCCGCGGTAGTGCCATTCAAACTCGCAATCACGGGTTTCGGCAGCGCGCGAATATTTTGAATGAGCTCACACGTCAGGCGCGTAAACTCAAGGAGCCCTTCCATGTTCCTGCTAAACAATTCGCCGATGATGTCGTGAACGTCGCCACCGGAACAGAACGCTCGGCCGGCCCCCGTGATTATCACAACCCTTACCTGGGGCACATCGCGCAACGCAGCGAACAGATCCGTAAGCTCGCGATAGACCTCAAAAGTCAACGCATTGAGCCGCTCAGGGCGGTTCAATGTGATCGTCGCGATACCTTGTTCATCCTGTTCGTAAAGAAAAGTTGTTGGTTGATTCATGCCGGAAGTACCGCCATGCCTTCGATTTCAACCTTTGCAGCATCGTCCAGTAAACCTGCGACCTGGACCAGCACCATCGCGGGGAAGTGCTTACCGAGATGCTTCCGGTAACGCTCGCCAACTTCGCTCGTTCGTTCGCGATATTCGACTTTGTCAGTGACGTAGATAACGAGTCGCGCGATGTGCTCCGGTTTTCCACCGGCAGCACTCAAAACTGTGACGACGTTTGCGAGCGCCCGATCGAATTGTTCGACAAAGTCGGTGCTAACTATATTCTGCTTTTCGTCCCACGCGATTTGTCCGGCGATGAAGAGCAGTTTGCCGTGGACATCAGCAACGACGCCATGCGAGTAACCACTCGGCGTGCCGAGAGAATCGGGATTGATAAGAGTGAAAGCCATTGTGAGGAGAGGTTATCAGATCTGCATTCATCCGCGTAAATCTGTGGCTC
>Ga0105238_10001113_pt1 | contig 27122 bp, 21 predicted proteins | sample KBSC34metaG_FD_81526 | JGI IMG/M metagenome (GOLD analysis project Ga0105238, IMG submission 81526) | Corn rhizosphere microbial communities from Kellogg Biological Station, Michigan, USA - KBS C3-4 metaG | ecosystem: Host-associated > Plants > Roots > Rhizosphere > Soil | place: Michigan, USA...
GCTCGGCGGCGGCTCGGCGACCGGAGGTGCGGGGGGCAGTCCCATCACCGAATACCCCGTTCCCTCGGTCGGTCTGCTGGACGCGATCGCGGCGGGTCCCGACGGGAACGTGTGGTTCACCGAGTTCCGTTCCAACATGCGGACCGCCCTCGGCCGCATCAGCCCCAGCGGCGTCGTCACCGAATTCACGTCGTCGAGCGACGGGCACTTCGATGGAATCGTCGCGGGCCCCGACGGAGCTCTCTGGTTCACCGAAAGCTACGCCAATAAGATTGGTCGCGTCACCACCGCCGGCGTCTTCAAGGAATACCCGCTGCCAACCGCCAACGTCTGGCCCCATCGAATCGCCGTCGGTCCGGACGGCAATCTGTGGTTCACCGAAAGCGACGGCAACAGCATCGGACGCATCACGACCTCCGGTGTGGTGACCGAATTCCCTATACCGACGATCCGAAGCGCCCCGTGGGGCATCGCCGCGGGGTCCGACGGCAACATGTGGTTCACCGAGAAGGTCGGGAACAACATCGGCCGCATCTCAGTGGCTGGCACGATCTCGGAGTACCCGCTCCCCGCAGCCGAAAGCTATCCCCTCGGCATCACGGCGGGGCCGGACGGCAGCCTGTGGTTCGCTGAGTACAAGGTTCTCCAGATTGGCCGAATCACTACGTCCGGCGCCATCACCGAGCTCCCGCTGCCGCCGGACCACTTCGGTCCCATCGAATTGGCCGCGAGGCCCGACGGCGCGCTCTGGTTCATCAGCAACTCGGAAGTCGTCGGTCTGGCCACGTCCAGCGCATTCACGCCGTTCCCCACGCCTACACCGGCGAGCGGCCTCCAGCAGATCACGGTGGGCGGCGATGGGAATCTCTGGTTTACGGAGCAGCAGGGACAGAAGATCGGCCGGCTCGTATCGCCATGAGTTTCAGCGTAGAGCTAACCGGTCGCCGACGCCGACATCTGAGGCGGCGCCCCCTGAATCGCGCGTTCACGACTGATAGCAGCCTGGTCACTCACCCGGGATCGAGGTCGCCTACTTCACACGACGGAACCGGGACTTGGTTGTCATGGTTCGCGGTCGGGAGACCCGCCAGCGCGAGAGACGAAGGCGGTCCTTGCGCGATTCCCGGCGGTCTCTGCGGTGGGACGCCAGGAGTGGGACGGCGCGCGAATTGCTCCCATCCAACGCCGGCATGGTGAGGCCGGGCCGTCATCCCGTTCGGATCCGCAGCCTCGGGCCAGAGCTGTGGGCACTGGCGCTCGGGGCGCTGCTCGGCTGCGCGGGCCACCAGAACGGGGAGGCCCCGTCGCGTGACGGCGCCGCGGCCCCCGACGGCCTGGGAGGGACCGGTCCCGGCGTCGCCGGCAGTGGCGGCCATGGGGCGGCTGGTGGCGCCAACGGCGGCAGCGTCGGCCAGACGGGCACCGGAGGTGGGGCCGGCGGTACGACTGACGCGGGGTCGACAGGTGGTGGCGACGGCGGCCAGGACGCCACCGCGGACACGGCGACGCCGATGACCTGTCCGGTGGCTCCAACGTCGATTGGCGCCCCTGTGCCATCGACGGTTTGCTCGGCCACGTCGCTCATGTTCGACCCGGCGGCCACGTGCGGTTCGGCAGCCACCTGCCCCGTCACCGCCGCATACACGCTTCGTTGCGCCGGCGGCACCTCTACCCCCACGGTGGCGCCCCACGGTGCAAGCGGGGGGACGGTGATGGTGTCGGTCAGCGCCGCCGCCTCGGGGATGCATCTGTTCACGATGGATTCGGGCGCAGCGCCCCGCGTGGAGGATCTGCCCGGCCCGAGCTCGGCTTGGTCTTCGATGACGGCCGATCGCGCCGGCGTGCGCACGATCTACCGGAGTGACTCGCCTGGTGTCTGGCGGCTGCGTGACACCGGCAGCGGTTGGATGCGCGAGGACGCGGTGGCGGTGCCGGCCACGGAACGAACGATGGTTGGCGAAGGGCGGTCCATCGACGAGACGCACGCGTTCGTCGCGTACCTGCACGTCAGGGACCTCCTGCCACGGCTGGCCGCGCGCGACGGCTCGTGCTGGCGGGTCACGCAGCTCGCGAGCACCATGATCACGTCGATCGGGATGGACGTCGATTCACTAGGACGTCCCTGGGTCGCCTGGATTACACCCTACGTGGCCCCCGGGCTCACGATGGGCCTGGTCGGCCCCGACGGCACCGCGTACACGCCCTGGACGGGCCCGGTAAACGACGGGACATCTTATGACGATCGGCCGGTTGTGTTGGCAGACGGGCTCACTGGAAAGAGCTCACTGCCGGCGGTCGCCTCCCAGCGCGCGGACGGCCTTCACGTCGCGGCCGCGGACGGCACACAGCCAGTGTGGGTGGATCGCGTGGTGCCCGGATCGGCGCGCGCCGTCCTGGCCTCGAACTGCCCGACCGGAGGCATCGCAACCAACCCGTGCCACGGCACCTGCACGCACACGATGCAGGGCGCTCTGCGCGGGTACGGTGTGACGCGGACGGCCTCTGGCCGCAGCTACGCCGGGTGGCTCGAGGCCGACACGACGACGACCCTCAACGTCGAGGCCTCGAGTCCCGGGTGCGCGACGGCGGAGTCTCCGACTTGCACGTGTTACACCACGCCGATCGCGACGACGGGGGCGATGAACATCGTGATCGCGCGGGTCACCGCCGCGACGACGCCGCCCGACGCGATTCGCCGGCTTCGCCTGGACCCCATCGTCGAGCCCAGCTCGACTCGCATCCTGGGCTCGTTCGCCATGGTCGCACGAGGCGACACGCTTCTGGTGGTCGTCTCGGTCGGAACCGATATCGACACGAATCTCCGCTATTTCGAGCTCGACAGCGCCTCGTTGCCCTGACTCTGATCGCCCCCGGACGACGCCTTCGACATTTGACCTTCTCAGAAGGCCCTCATAATTGATGTGCCCGCTGACTGCCGACGGGCCAGTCCGTGTGGTCCGCCCGCCTACAGCGCGACCCGGAGCGGCGCGCCCAGGCCGATCGCGTCCCCCCGCGGCCCGCGCGCCCGCCGGGTCCGCGGAACATCGGATTCAGGGTTCGCGCCGCAAAAGGTCAGATACGGCGCGAAAAAGATGATCGATCGAGCCTTCCGGCATTGTGAACCGAGACGAAACTGCCGATGCCTTTGTCATCCCGTGCCCCGACCGACGTCTGCATTCCTGCTCCGACGAGGGTCCGAAGTGGGTCCTTTTGCTGGCGCGCCCCGACTTGAAACCGTGGAACGAGGACGGCCATGACCGTCTCGGATGCGCCGAAGCTCGAGATGCAAATGCGTCTCGGCCAGCAGCTGGAGGCGATCGTGACTCGTCGTCTCGCCTCCAACCAGCTGGTGCTGCCTCCGTTTCCGGCTGTCGCCTCGAAATGCCTCAACTTGCTGCGGATCCCGAACTTCGAGCTCCCCGAGGCGGCGGCCATCATCGAGAGCGACCCGATCCTGGCGGCCCGGCTGTTGCGGCTCGCGAACAGCGCCGCCATGGGAGGCCGCGACACGATCACGACGATCATCGGCGCCGTGACCCGCCTTGGCTCGGTGAAGCTGCGCGGATTTCTGGTCGAGGCGTCCGCGGCCCGCCTGTTCGAGTCCAGCGACCGCCGCATCGTCGAGGCTTCACGCGGCTTGTGGGCCCACTCCGTAGCGGTCGCCCGCGTCTCGCGGGACCTGATGTCCATCTGCGGCGGCGGGGATCCCGAAATGGCGTACCTCGGCGGGCTGCTTCACGACGTGGGCAAACCGATCATCGCCTCGATGCTGCTCGATGCCGAGCGCTCCCTGGCTCAGACGTCCAAGCACAGCCGCTGGATCACGGGCGACGATTGGATCGCGGTCGTGCAGCGCACCCATCGCAAGGTGGGGGTCGAGCTCGTCGAACGCTGGGACCTGCCGACGGAGGTGAGGGCAGGCGTGCGCGACTGCGGCGAGTACGACGGCAACGATCGCCTGTCGGTCGCCAATATCGTCAGGTTCGCGAACGCGGTGGTCAAGCGCCGCGGAATCTACGTCGGGCCGGTCGACAAGGACGACACCGACGCGATGGTGATGATCGGCCAATCGCTCCTCGGTCTCGCCGACAAGGCGATCGAGCGCGCCACGGCGGGCCTGGACAAGCTCGTCACCTGACCGGGAGCCGGCCCAGGGAACGCCATCGGAACGAGGGCTCCTACTGCGCGATACGGAGCGGAGCACCAGCTCGCTGGGCACGCCGACCCTGGGCGTTCGACGGCGGCGCGGCCCGTCGTTGACGCAGGGACTGGTCCGCGCCACCGTCGAGCTGGAAGGTCGACATGATCTCCTGCAGGGCCTCGGCCTGGCGCGCCAGCTCCTCGGACGTCGAGGCGAGCTCCTCGGCCGCCGAGGCATTCCGCTGCGTGACCTGCTCGACCTGAGTCATGGCTTTGTTGATCTGGCCGACGCCGATCGACTGCTCGCGGGAAGCGGCCGCCACCTCCTGAACCAGGCCGGCGGTCTTGCGGATGGCCGGAACCAGCTCGGCAAGGAGCGTTCCCGATTTCTCCGCCAGGCTCACGCTTCGCGAAGCGAGCGTGCCGATCTCGGTGGCCGCGCCTTGGCTGCGCTCTGACAACTTGCGCACCTCCGTCGCCACCACCGCGAATCCCCTGCCATGCTCCCCGGCCCGAGCGGCCTCGATGGCGGCGTTGAGCGCCAGGAGGTTCGTCTGATACGCGATCTCCTCGATGATCTCGATGCGCTCCGCGATCTCCTTCATGGCGGCCACGGTGTCGCGAACGGCCCGGCCCCCGTCGTCCGCATCCTGAGCGCCCCGGATGGCCATGCCTTCCGTCTGACGCGCGTTCTCGGCATTTTGGGCAATGGACGCGGCTATCTCCTCGAGGCTCGAGCTGGTCTGTTCCACCGACGCGGCCTGTTCGCTCGTGTCCTGTGACATGCTCTGCGATGTGGTCGACACCTGCGCCGAGGCCGACGAAAGGGCAGCGGCGCCGGCGCGGACCTCCCCGATCATGGAAGAGAGCCGCTCCGTCATTTCGCGCATCGCGAGCTGAAGCTGTCCCAGCTCGTCCCGGCGCGAGACCTCGATGCGCTGGCGCAGGTCCCCCTCGGCCACCCGACGTGTCAGGCCCACGATGAGGGCCAAGGGTGTGGTGATACTCCGGCTCACGAACAGTCCGAGCAAGCCGGCGAGAATAGCCGTGGCAACGATCAGACAAAGCACCACGGTTCGTGCCGACAGATACGCCCGGTGGCTCTGATGGCCGGCTTCGCCCATGAGGTCATCTTGGTGCGCGACGAACGCAGCCCAGGCCGCCTGAAACTCAGCTAGCTTCGGGATCATCTCGTTGGTGGCGACCATCACTGCCTGTTCTCGCTTGTCGGCGAGAAGGAGCTGACGCGCGCGGGTAAAGGCGTCCACGTACGGCGCGCGCTTGGTCTTCACCTCGCCGATGAGAGTCTTGGAGCGATCGTCGTTGGACCTGCCTTCGATCTCCTTGACCAGCTCCCCGATGAGCTTCTTGTTCTCGTCCTGACGCGCAAGAAGCTGAACGATCTCGCTTCGATTGCTGCGGACGAAGATCTCGAGCGTGATGCGGCTGTTCTCGTTCACCTTACGGAGGGCTTCAGCGGAAAGCTTCACCGCCGGCCATCGCGTCCCGATCGCCAGGTTCATGCTGGCGTTCATCTGGGACATGCGCGACAGGTTGAGCCATCCCGCTCCCATGAGAACGGCGACGATGACTCCAAATCCCAGCGCCAGCCGTGTTCCGATCTTGAGGTTCTTCACGTCGTACCGTTCCTCAGCCTCTCGTGCGCCATGAGAACTTCTTTACGTCGGGTTCGGACAATCTATTGAGAGGCGCGCCGACTCGGTCTGCTGGCGGCAAATCGTCGCAACGCGATATCCCGAATAGACCGACTCTCACCGACCACGCGCCGGGAAGGATCGACAGCGACGATCGCCGGCGCCTCCATCGGAACAGCCCTCGGACGAGAACGCGGATCGGGCGCGCCGCCGGCGACCCGAGGGATGGCTTCGCTCACGGAGTGAAGATCGCGAAGTACGAACGTGCCTCGGCACCCACCTGCTTGAAGGTTCCTCCGACGTAGAGCGCTCCGCCCTGCTCGAGCAACGCGCGCACCGAGCTGCGATCGCCCCCGAGGCGGGGATTCCACGCGGTCGGCAACCCGCTCGCATCGAAGGCGACGACCTCACCATGGTCGGCGCCGCCGACGCGCGAGAATTCTCCCCCCGCGTACACGGACGTCTTCGAGGCCCACAGCGCGTACACCGGACCGTTGGGGCTCGGATCCCATGACGTCGCCGCGCCGTTCGCGTCGAGCGCCGCCAGGTGGCTGCGCGGCTGGCCCCCGACCATCGTGAACGCGCCCGCCGCGTAGACGGTCGAGCCGACGGCGGCCAGGGCGTCGACCTCCCCGTCCGGGGCGGGATTCCAGTCGGTGGCGGCGCCTCTGGCGTCGAACGCGGCCAGGTGGTTGCGGTTCTTTCCGCCCGCCCTGGTGAAGGCTCCGCCCGCGTACACCAGACCGCCGTCGACCGCCAGCGCGTAGACCGCCTCGTCGGGGTAAGGGTTCCATGACGTGAGGGCTCCGCTCGCATCGAACTGGGCCAGATTGGCATGCCCCTGTTGTTTCACGATGTCGCTGAACAAGCCCCCCACGTAGAGCATCGTTTCGGAGACCGCCATGGCGCGGACGATGTCCGTCGCGCCGGGATTCCAGTCGGTGACGGCGCCGCTGGCATCGAACGCCGCGAGGCGCATGCGGTTCACGGTGCCGCCTGCGACGGACAGGAAGTTGCCACCCACGTAGACCGTGGACCCGTTCACCGCCACGGCGTAGGCCGGGCCACTGACGCGGGGATTCCAGTCGGTGAGCGCGCCTTTCGAATCGAACGCGGCCAGGGTCCCCCGGTCCTGGAGGCCGATGGTGGTGAACTTGCCGCCTGCGTACACCGCTCCTCCGCTCGACAGCAGCATCTGCACCTCGGCGTCGGTCCGTCCGACCTGGGTCACGGCGCCGGCCGCGTCTATCTTCGAGACGGCGAACGCGTTGCTGTCGAGTTTCCCTCCGACGTAGACCGTGCTCCCCACGACCGCGACGGCCGTCAGGAAGGCGTACGAAACGATCTGCGGTGCCCAGGCCGTGACCGCTCCCGCTGCGTCGACCGCCGCCACCCCCAGGCGGCTGGTCCCGCCGGCGGTCTTGAAGGAGCCCGCGAGATAGATCGCGCCAACGCCGACCGCGATCGCGTTCGGCCCGACGTCCAGCTTCGGGTCCCACGCCGTCGCGACCCCGTTCGCGTCGATGGCCCCGACGAACATGTGACTCTTTCCGCCGATGCTCGTGAAGTTGCCGATGGCGTAGACCATGTCTCCCGAGATCGCGAGGCCGTCCACGGAGTAGCCGTCGACGCCGGGGTTCCACGCCGTGGGGACCCCGCTGGCGTCGAGCGCCGCCAGCCGGTTCCGGGTCTGGCCCCCGATGATCGAGAACTGGCCGCCGGCGTAGATGACCCCGGCCGACGCCAGCAGAACCCGCACCGAGGCGTTGGCCTCGGGCGCGAACGCGGTGGCCTTGCCGGCCGCATCCAGGGCGCCGATGTGATTGCGAGGCTGTCCGCCGAGGGTCGCGAAGTCCCCGCCCACGTAAAGTGAGCCTCCGTCCATCGCGAGCGCGTAGACCGTGTCGTTCGCCCCAGGATCGAAGGTCGCGTCGAGCGCGCCGCCCGCGCCGAGGTGGGCGAGGTGATTTCGCGTCACGCCGTCGACGGCGGTGAAGCTGCCGCCGATGTAGAAGCCGCCCTTGCCGTCGGAGACGGCGGCCAGGACCGGTCCGTCGACGTGCGCGCCGAGCTTCGAGGTGCCGCTCGCGGCGTCGATGGACGTGAAGCCCCCGGTGGCGGGCCCGACCTGCGAGAAGCTGCCGCAGACGTAGGTGACGCCGTTCCCCGACGCCATCCCGTACACGCTGCCGTTCAAGGCCCAGGTGGTCCTGAGCGGCGTGCTCGAGAGGGACTGACCGGCGCCGCCTGTGCCCGCGGCCCCAGCGGCACCGGAGCTGCCGCCTCGATTGGTCGAGCCGGCGGCTCCCCCCGACGCGCTCACGCCGCCGGCCCCGCTGCCGCCCGCTCGCCCGCCGTCACCCGCGGCGCCACCGGTCGCTGCCCCTCCCCTTCCCGCGACGCCCGACGTTCCACCGCCGCTCTCACGGCCTGCCACGCCTCCGCTCGGCGAGCCGCCAGAGCCGGACTTCCCTGCCATCCCGCCAGCCATCCCGCCAGCGCCGCCGCTCCCCGCCTTCGAACCACTGCCGCCACAACCCGCCAGGATCAAGATGGCGGCCGACGAAAGGAACCGTGAACGCGACCTCGTCTGGCTTGCCAGCAAGAAACACCTCCGTTGCACGTTGAAAGACGACTTGCCCACGACGCAATTCGGAGGGGAGGGATCGACGGGCCGCGCCGGCGTCGACGACCCGCGGCTCCCATCGACGATCTCTCCCGGGCCTAGGGGTGTCAAGGAGTCGCGCGGGGAAGTTCGTCTCCGGACGCGTCTGCTGGGCACCGGCGGTGACGTCGCTCACGGTGCGCCTGCTCCCGGCGCGACGGACGTCCACTCGCGTCCTCTGACTCGTGCGAAGGCGCCCTTGCGCGAGTCAAACGCTCGGACGGTCGCCGACAGCCTTGGGCTCGTCCGCCGGCGGCGGGCGACGAGGAGCTCGCGAATGAACCGCGCGCCCCGGTAACACGTCCACAGGGATCGGCGGATCCAGCTCGAACCGATAGCCGCGGCTCGCTGCTCTCAATCTGAAGCGCTCGCCTCTCCACTCTATGGTCCGTTCGTAGCGCTGATTCACGGCGCCGCGCCGTATGTTCTCGTGATGGGCCAACAAGAATGATCCCAGCCGGAGGGCGAGGTGGTTGAACAGGCGGTGACAGCCATGGCTCGACCCGCTCAAGATCGAACGGTAGTTGCCCGAGCCATGGGTGCGTATCTCGACATCGCCAAACGCCATAGCGCCGCCGCTGGTCGTGACGGCGCGATGGTGAAGGAGCGCGATCAGCCCATAAGCCGACCGATATCCCGGGCCAACACCGAGCTGATCGGCCGTCCACCCACCTCCTGGCCGCCGGCGCACGAGCTCTCGATCGGGGGTCGTCGGTGGTGGAAACCAGGCCGGCGCAGCGACCAGATCGCGCCAGTAGATTCGGCCGACCGGTGAGGCCTTGTAGCGGAGCGTTTCGGGCTCCTCGCCCATCTTCTCTGGCTTCCAGGATTCGATGGTCGTCGGCCAGCGGACCAGGGGAACGTCCCCTCCGTCGGTTTGCGCCACGAGCGTCAGCGTCGGCCGATTCTTGGCCGGCGACCGCCGGGGGCTGCCCTCGGCGTCGAGAGGATACGAGGTCCACACGTCACCTCGATCGATTTCGACCCTCAGCTGCATCGCGGGTCCGTGATAGACGGGGCCAGGCGGCAACCGTACCGCCACCCGGCCCAGGATCCCGTTCGCGATTCGCTCGCGCGCCGCCTCGGGGGAAGTCCAGCCGAGGGCCTGCGCGGCCGCCGCGGTGGCCCGCGCTATCAGGTCCGGTGCACCACCCTCCAGCGGCGTCGGGCGCAGTGGGCGCCGGTACTCGGCGGAGTCGATGAACCGGCCCAGCACTGGCTCCCAGGCGTTCTGAGCGGAGCCATCCTCGATCAGCCCGGTGGCGTCGACGACGCGCTCGCGAAGCACGCGAAGGAGCGTGCGGAAATCCAGCTCGCGACTCGGGGTCAAGAAGGTCTCCCGCGTTTCCGGATCGAGCGCCACCGACAGTGGCAGCATGTGGCGGCGCTGGTACAAGGCGACCGCGTCCCGGGTAGCGTCGTCCCACAGTCCGTCTGAGGACGGACGATCAGCGAGCATTCCGTCGCACCGGAGATGTGCCTGCGCGACGAAAAGCGCCGGGCTGCGGCTCGCTCCGGCCAGCGCCGGATACACTTTGAGACGGCCGGCCGTCGTGACGGCGCGGAGCGCCTGGTCATCGATGGCGGCGTGGCAGGCGTGACGAGGCTCATCGAGCAGGCGCCGCCGCACGACCGACAGGCTGGGGAAGATCCCGAACAGCTCGTAGTAGCGATCGCTCCCCGCCAACTCGCCACCCTGGCCCGCCTTCGCCCGCTCGTTCGCCAGCGCAACGAACGTTGCCCGGTAGGGTTGAGGCAAGGCCGGGCGCTCCTCGGAGAAGACCGCCGGCACCCAGTCGTCCTCCAGATCGAGGACGGCCATCTCGGGAACGACGAACGGCTCACAGAGATTGCGCCGGGGTTCACCCGCTTCGAATTCGGGGACCGCCTTGCACGTCGACCTCGTGTCGGTCGCGACAGCAGACTCCGGCGCGGCCGCAATCGAAGGCCGGGCGCCAAAGGCGATCAGGGCCGCCAACGGGAAGACGCTCTTGCTGGTTGCCACGATCGACGTTCGAAAGCAGCTGGGATGCCACGCAGCTCGCCCATCACAATGATGGGGCTCACGCCTGTCGGGCGAGCAATCGACGCTAGCCGTGCGGTCGCGGGTCCCGTTCGACGAAATATTTGCGCCATTTCGCGTCCCTCCCTCTTGCCGGCCCGGGACACGATCACAGGCGCCAGGGCTGGCATGCCGTTCGCTGATTCGCCGATCACCATGAGAGATAGCGATCTCGCCGGAGGGCCTGTCCGTTCTCTTGGACCTGCCATGAATTTCGTGCTCGCGCTCGCTTACCGGCGCCAGCGCGAGCAGGCTGGCCGGTCGAATGCGGCGGATCGAGATGCCACTTCGGGCTTGAACGGAACCACCGTGCTCTGGGAGCTGGCCGAGCGGTATCACCCGGAGGAAGCCTGGTTGTCTGAGTCATACGTTCGCGGGGAACGGACCCTCGACGAGCTCGCAAGCACCGCCCCACGAGGCGGCCTGGCTCCTTCGTTTCAATCTGCCTCTCAGACGATGGTGCCGGTCACGATGCGCGCCCAGCTACTCTGTCACGGTGGCCGTGAGCCGATCGACCGCTCGACGAGCTGCGCGAGGGCCCTCTCGGCGACGCGCAGCTCGAACGGGGCGTCGCACCAGGGTTGAGGGTCGTCGTCCCCCGAGGCCAGGAGCCGGCGACGGCCTTGGGGCCTCGCGCAGAATGCGCGCCTGGACCCATTCGTGATGCAGGGGTTGCCGGTACCGCACCGCGAACGCGCGAAGGCGCCTGACCCCCTCCGAGGCTGTGACGGGCTCGCCGCCCCGCGATGCGCCCACCTGTCCGAAAGGCCGCTGCTCGAGCGCCGACCGACATCGACGCGGCCTCTCGATTGCAAAGACGGCCACCGTACCCGCCGAGACGAACGTTTCGACCACACGATAGCCTCCAGCTCGACGACGCTCAGCTGGCGCTGACGAACGCCGGGGCGCAGGCCGTGGCCGCGCAGCTCTCACTCTCGACCGCGCGGGCCCAGCTGGCCAAAGCCCTCGGTCTGTCCGATTCGAACCAAAGGAGAGAACCATGAACGTCGCCGACATCATGACCACGAACGTCACCACCTGCCGCGCCGGCGATAGCCTGAACAGCGCCGCGCAGCTCATGTGGGATCACCGGTGCGGAGCGTTGCCCGTGCTCGGCGAGGGCGGGGCCGTCCTCGGGCTGGTGACCGATCGGGACGTCTGCATGGCCGCCTACACGAAGGGACGCCGCCTGGACGACATCGCCGTCGAGACCGCCATGTCGCGGCCGGCGCGCACGTGCCCCGCCACGGCGACCGTCGAGGAGGCCGAGGACCTGATGATGGCGCACGCCGTACGCCGCCTGGCCGTGGTCGGCGCCGCCGGCCGCTTGGAAGGCCTGCTGTCCATCGACGACATCGCCCGCTGCGGCGCCATCGGTGGCGGCAACCGCGCGGCCGACATCGATCTCGCGCGCGCCGCGCTCGCGCTCGGCGAAATCTCGCGACGGACCACCACGCCGGGCGAGGAGATGCCAGCGGATCTGGACGCGAACCTCGGCGAGCTGGTGCAGAACAGCGTGGCCGCCCTGAGGACCCTGCGCGACGAGGTCCGCGTCGACCTGAATCTGGCGGGCAAGGAGATGCGCGAGCGCTGGCGCCGCCTGGAGACACGCCTGTGCGCCGCCGAGGCCGGCGCCCGCGAGGCGCGCCGCGACGGTGCGGCCCGATTGGCCGCGATGGTCGCGACCGCCAAGGAGTTCCGCGACCGGCTGCGCGAGAAGCCGGCCAAGCGCGAACAGCGAGCCCATTGACCAAGGCCGACCGGCTGCCTCCCGGTCCGCCTGGTCCGACTTCCTGTTCGTCAGTCCAGCTCCAGGGTCGGCTCGGTGCCCTTCGCCTCCTCGACGGTGATGACCCTTCGCTGCGTCGATGCCGCGCTTGACGTCGATGGCGCCCGCGCCCGCCACGACGTTACGCAGCCCTTCGGCGTAGATCGCCTGCGCCAGCAACGTCGACGTGCTCGTCCATCCCCAACGGCGTATATCCGGATACCTTCGTCGAAGGCGGGCGCCCGAGCGGAAAGGCGAGTATCGTCTCACAAGGACGCCGCGCGGAGGCGGCTTCTCCCGGCTGGCCGCCTCACTGACACGATGTCCCCCGCCATCACGAAAGCGGGAGACATGTGTTTTTCAGCGACTGGTAGCTTCGCGATCGCGGGCGTCCTGACCACCGTCGGCGCCGCAGCGATGGCCCAAAATTCATCGAAGCCTCACCGGATGTTCGCGGCCGTTCCGCTCCTCTTCGCCGCTCAGCAAGCCGCCGAGGGAACGGTCTGGTTGACGATGGACGGCGGGCATCCCACATTGAACCGGCTGGCGGTGGACATCTTCCTCGCCATCGCCTTGGTCGTCTGGCCCACCTGGTTGTCCTTCTCCTTGAAGCTGGTCGAGAGGAACCCGGCGCGGCGGCGGATGCTCGGTGCCTTGTTCTGGGTGGGCAGCGCGGTCGCCATATACGCCGGGGTATTTCTGGCGCGCTCTGGCCCCGTCGCCGAGATCGCAGGGCACAGCATCCGTTACGACTACACCGCCAGCGACGACGGCCCCAGTTCCCTCTTCTACCTTCTCGTCTATGCCATTCCGACCGTCATACCTTTCTTCGTGTCGACGGCCCGGGGAGCGCGAACGATCGGGATCATGCTGGTCGTTTCGTTGATCGCCAGCGTCGTCGTCCAGCGGGATGCCCTCACCTCGGTCTGGTGCTTCTTCGCGGCGATCCTCAGCGGCCTGATCCTGGCCACCATCACGCGCGAGCAACACGCGGCCCAACGGAGCCGTCCCGTCTCCGCGCCCTGAGGACCAGCCGCCCCCACGCTCCGGGCGGGCGGATCAACGGGTGCGGCCGGAGCGGCGTTCGACGTCGGGCATCACGCGCAGCCGTTCGCTTCATCGGCGCAAGATTCGCCGGGTGGTCATTCGACGCGGAAGCGCGCGGCTTCCTCGACGGCATCTCCGCCGGTTGGGATCGCACGATCGAGCGCCTGCGTCGGCTGGTCGAGGACGACAGGGAGCCCTGACGAACGCGCGCCGGGCCGCGCCGAGACGGCGGGCCGTCGACACGAGACGGCCGCGCCCGCCCTATCCCCTCGCCGGCGCGCTCACAGCCGCCGCGACTCTCCGATCGCCGCGACCCACACCCGATCGGCCGGCGATCGGGCTCGCGCTGTCGTACCGCCGCCGGTCCGCGATCAGAGACGAGGCGTGACGTCGGGCGGAGCGACGGGCGCTATCGAGGGGTCGGCGCTGGCCGCGTTCTGGCTGCGATCGCGAGAGGCCAGCACGGAGGCTGCGGCCGCCACCCCCGCCTCCACGGCCAGAGGAACCGCCACCAGTCGGAACGCGAGGCGCGCGCCCGTGCCGAGAATCCGCCCCGTGAGCCGCGAGAACAGCCCTCCGCCGAGCAGATAGCCGGCACCGACCGCCATCGCGACCGTGCGCGCCGGGTGCTCCGTCATGTGATGTCGAAGGCTGGCCCAGCCCGCGTCGATGGCGGCGCCGAGATCACCCCACGACGTCGTGGACCGAGCCCCCCTCGCGCCGCCAGGCGCGACCTCGGACAGCGCTTCCGACCGCCGCGTCTGATCATGCACGGCGTGCCACCTTGGCCAGGGCGTACCCGAGCGCGAAGGCCCCGAGCACCGCCAGCCCGGGGTTCTCGCGCACCACCTCTCGCGCGCGTCCGCCCGCGACCGACAGCTTCTTCTTCGCGCGGGCGACCTCGTTTGGCAATGCCTCGGCGCGATCCTCGATCCGGCCGACTACGCTCGCCACCCTGTCGCTGACCTGGTCTTTGAAGCTCATGGGACACTCCTTTGTTTGCGGCTCCGGACGATCCGTTCCAGCTACAAAGCACGTGCCATTCACGACCGGAGGTGCGCCGGCCCCGGACCGGTGGTGCTGACGGTCGGCGCGCGTGCGGCCAGACGGGCGCAGCCGTCCCCACTTGCTCGCCTGTGCCATGTGGTGGCCTGCACCATTGCGGCGTGACGCTTGGCCAACTCGGTGTGCAGGCGAATCCTCTGCACGCGGCGGCTCCGTCGGCGCAAGAATCGCACGCGGGTCATCGGCCCTTTGCCAGGAGCTCCCTGGTCAAGGTGCGGCATGGACCCTGCACCAGCCGCGTCTCATGCGATTGATGAAGATTGTGGTGGTGGCCACGCTCGGTCTCTCGTGCGCCGTGACCACGACCGAGACGCAGACCTGGACCGTGCCTGCTGGCGTCGGCTGGTCGCGTCCCGGTCACGTGGAGTCCGTGCAGGAGATCGTCGAGCGCATCCAGGGGAACCCCGCCGGCGGTGCGCTCGCGGGAGCGCTGATCGGTGGTTTCCTGTTTCACGGCCGCGGTCCCGCGACCTTGTTCGGCGCCGCCACCGGGGCCGCCGTAGGCGCGGCCGCGAGCCAGGGCTCAGCTGAGACGCGCACATATCAGGTTCTCGTCCGATTCGACGACAACGGGGGCTTCGGCATGTTCGTCTATCGCGACTACTCCCCGTTCCGCCCGGGAGATGCCGTCGTCCTCACAGCGCGAGGTCTGGCCCGCCTCTGAGGGCACGAGGAACACTTCATGCGACGAGCACTTCGTCCAGCGCCGGCGAGCGTGAAGATCGTTGGCGTGGTCTTTCGGCAAGCGCGGGAAGGGGCGCCGAGCGGGCTGGAACGCACCTTGCTGCAGATCCGCCCAGGAAGGCGCAGCTCCGCTGTTGGAGCGTAGGGATTGGGCCTGTACGGGTACACGCAAAGCTGCGGCGTACCGGAACCAGGACGACGACGAGCGGCCTGCACGAACCTTCCGAGGACCAAGATGACCAGAAGCAACACCACCCATCCGCCAAAGTTGGAAGCAAGGGCCCCGATCCTGCGCTGGCAGGCCGGTCCTCCCACGTCCGAGATCCGGTTCGTGCTCCGCCATCCCGCCCTCCAGGAGATTGCAGGGCGCGCCGACCGATGGACCGCCTGCCTCCTCATCGACCCGACAGATTTCGCCCAATCTTCCGTCGAGGTCGTGGTGGACACGGCGAGCTTGGAGACGGGCGTGACCGAGCGCGACAACCATGCTCGATCCGTCGAGTTTCTGGATGTCATGGCGTACCCGAAGATCGTGTTCCGAAGCCGCGAGATCCACACGAGCGACGGTCACCGCCGGTTCACCGTGTCGGGCGATCTGACGATCCGCGAGGTCACGCGCGAGATAACCCTCGACGTCGAACAGCGGGTGACGCGCCACGGACGCGTCGAGCGGCACGAACCCCTCCTTCTGTTCACGGCCCGGACCAGCATTCACAGATCGGACTTTGGCCTGCGATGGCATCAGGAGGCCGAGACGGGTGAGTCGGTGGCGGGCGACAGGATCGAGCTGGAGATTGAGATCGAAGCTCGTCCGGACCTGGGGCCGGCGCGTCGCAAGCCCGCGCCAGGGAAGTTGCCCTGAGCGCCGGAACGGCCGAGGCGCACAAACTGCGGCAGTCCTCCGGCGAGGCGTGAACTATTCGCTTTGCCCTGCCCATTTCGTCTGTGCGACCGCAGGTAGGCGGTCCTGTTTGGTGGAACGACACTTGCTGAGGCCCCCCTGCGCAAACGCCGGCCCGGCGCGAGAGCGCGGGTCCGGAAACAACCACGAACGAGGGAGACAGAACATGGCCGACATCGCTGTTCAGAAGAAGGACCACCCCGAAACCTCGACGATCACGCGGCGGCAGTGGGATCCATTCCGCTCGATGCGGGATCTCCTCCGGTGGGATCCGTTCCAGGAGATGGCCCCGTTGCTGGCCACCCCGGGGCAGACCTTTGCCCCGGCCTTCGACGTGAAAGAGACGAAGGACTCCTTCGTCTTCAAGGCCGACGTTCCCGGAATCAAGGAGCAGGACCTCGAGATCGACGTCGCCGGAAACCGACTCACCATCTCCGGCAAGCGTGAAGAGGAGAAGGAAGACAAGAACGAAACCTTCTACACCTACGAGCGCTCGTACGGCAGCTTCTGCCGCGCCTTCACGCTCCCCAGTCAAGCCGACACCGCCCACGTGAAGGCCGAGATCAAGAACGGCGAGCTCACCGTCGTGGTGCCCAAGACGGCGGCCGCAGTCGCCAAGCGGATCCCGGTGGCTTCGGGCGACAAGCCCAAGGCCTGACCCAAGGACGAGAAATGGCTCCCACCATGAAGATCGCGCAAATCATGAAGGGCGACGTCGAGGTCTGCGCCCCTGACGACAACCTGGCGGCGGCCGCGTCCAGGATGTGGGACTGCGACATCGGCTGCTTGCCGGTCCTCGACACCGAAGGTCACGTGATCGGCATGATCACGGACCGGGACGTCTGCATGGCAGCCTTGACCCGGGGCCAGCGATTGGACGAGATACCCGTGTCCGTCGCGATGTCGAAGGAGGTCCTGTCGTGCGGACCCCAGGCGGCCCTGGTCGAAGCCGAGGAGATCATGCGGTCGGGCCAGGTGCGCCGCCTTCCGGTCATCGACTCCGCCGCCTGTCTCGTAGGCCTGGTCTCCCTCAACGATCTGGCCCGACTCGCCGAACGAGAGATCGGGCGACGAAACCATGATCTCAGCGCGCAGGAGGTCACCGCGACTCTGGCTGCCATCGGCCAACCGCGGCGGGTTGAAGCGCAGCAAGCGAGCGCCTGAAAGGGAAGGCGGTGGTATCGGTGGATACCGGCCGCTCGCCCCCCGCGGGAATCGCCGTACGAACCGCAAGCAGACGAAGGAGTCAGACACGCGCCTAGGTGACATCATGAGCGAGGCGATCGATACGATCGCGACCACCGCTGGGCTGGACGGCCCTGGGTCCCGCTGCGACCCTGGCGCAATCTAGGCACCGACGGGGTCTGGTGATCCGCCCCGCGTCAGCGATCGCGCCGTAAAGAACGTGGAAGCAAGAGGCGGATAGAAGGTATCCTCGTTCGTGAGATGAGTCGTGGCGCTTCGGCGCGTGATCTGCCTTTGATCTGGAATGCGTAGAGCGACCGCCCTGGCCCGCCGACGCCTGGTCCCGGTCGTCGTGGGGGCGATGCTGGTGATCGCCGGCGGGCCCGCGGCCGCTGTGCCCGACCCCGGCGGCGCGCCCCTCGCGCCTGCCGCCGCCTGTCCCGCGCACGAGGCAGTCCTGGCGGCGCTGCGAAAGCTGGGGGCCCGTGACGATCCGGATCGCTTGGCGACTCTGGCGCTCGACGCCGAACTGGTGATCGCCGATCTGGGCTCGAGGTTCCGCGTGAGCGTCGCGGGCCGGACGCGCGACTACGAGGACGCCGCGCGGGACTGCGATCGACGCGCGCGGCTCGGCGCCGTGTTTGCGGCGCTCGTGCTCGCCCCCGGCGGCCCGACAGCGGAGGCGTCTGCCGAGGCCGCGGTCTCGGTGCCGCCGGCAACGCCAGCGCCGGCGGCCCTCCCGCCGTCGGTGCCCTTGGCCCGTCCCGCGCCGGAGGTCGTCGTGTCGGCCACGCCGGCGCCGGACTCCGGAGCGTGGTTCGAGGTCGCGGCCGCCGCCGCGATGACGCTGGCCCCGCATCGAGGAGCGGGACTGACGTCCGCGGGGGTGTCCCTGGGCGTCGCGCGCCGAGGTCCGACGTGGAGCCTCGGGATGACGCTGGTGGTTCCGGTGACGGCCGCCGCCCTTTCGATCGGAGGTACGTCGGTCGAGCTCGCGCGCTATCCACTTCGGCTGGTCGTCGCCCGGACCCTCGTGGCGATCGGCCGGCTGCGTGCCACCGCCCAGGCCGGTGGTGTCCTGTCGATGCTGCGCGTCGAACGCACGGGCCCTCCTCCGACGGCGAACACCACGCGCTTCGAACCGGGAGCGCACGCGGGGGCCGAGCTGGAGCTCGCCGCCGACCGCGGCCTCAGCGGCTTCCTCGGGTTCTCTTCCGATTGGATCCCCAAGACTCATCCGCTCACGCTCGACCCGGAGGGGGAGGTCGACCGGACGCCAGCGCTGTGGTTTTCGGGCCTGGCTGGACTTCGCCTCACTTTCCATTGAAGCTTTTCGAGTGGTGAGATCCTCAGCCGGGGTGCATGTGGTGGGCGCTCCAACCGGCCGGACCACGCCGTCCGAAGCCGGCGCGCGCGCTTCCGCGTCCGGCCGCGGCATGGACTTCGCCGCCCTTTACGACGAGTGGTTCGACGACGTCTACCGCTGGCTGCGGGCCCTCGGAGCGCCAGCGGCGGACCGCGAGGATCTGGCGCAGGAGGTCTTCCTGGTCGTCCGCCGGCGCCTGCACGACTTCGACGGCCGGAACGTCGCCGGGTGGCTGTATCAAATCGCGCGCCGTCAGGTGCTGCGCCACAAGCGGCTGCGCTGGGTGCAGCGGGTGCTCGGCGGGTCGGCGATCGAATCCGTGGGAGACGGCGCCGGGCAGGAGATGCCGCTGCAGGCGGCCCCCACACCCTCGCCGCTGGCGGCGCTCGAAGCCAAGGAACGACGCGCGTTGTTCGAGACCCTCGTCGCGGGGCTCTCGGAGAAGCGGCGGGCCGTGCTGATCCTCTTCGAGCTCGAGGGCTACACCGGCGAGGAGATCGCGGAGATCCTCGACGTGCCTCTCAACACCGTGTGGACGCGGCTGCACCACGCCCGCCGGGACTTCCTGACGGCCCTGGCGCGTGCCCGGGCCGACGAGGAAGGGGGCCGGCGCCCATGAGACGGTTCGTGGAGCAGGCCTTCTCGGAGCGCTCGCTGGAGGCCGACGCGGCGGAGCTGATGCGCGCCGCCGGGCCGACGCCGGACGCTCCGGCGGTGAAGCAGCGCGTGCGCGAGCGGTTGGTGCAGGCGCCCGCGCGGAGGCGCCCGCACTTCGTCCTGGCGCTGGCCTCGGCCCTGGCCGCGCTGGCCTTGGGCACCGCGGCCGCGGCGACGGTGGGCGCGCGCTGGTGGCGGGCGGCTCACGACACGACCGGGCCGGCCGCGCGGCCGGCGCCCCCGCCCCTGCCCGCGCCTCGCCTCGCCCCCGTGGACCATCGCGTGGACTTTCCGGTGCCGGTCCCGGCGGAGGAGGCGCGCCTGCCTGCCGAGGTCCCTGCCGCCGCCCGCCCCGCGCCGGCGCCGCCGCCCGCGATCGCGCGCGCGGCGAGCCACGCTCGGCCGGCGCGGCCGGTGGGCCCTTACGCGGACGCGGAGACGGGCCTGCTGTTCGAGTCCACCCGCGCGTTGCGACGCGATCGGGATCCGGTCCGCGCCGGCGCGCTGCTGGACGAGTACTTCCGACGTTATCCGCACGGGACGGTGTCGGAAGAGGCGCTGGCGGTGGCGATCGAAGCGGCGGTGGCGCGCAACGATCCGCGCGCCCCCACCTTCGCGCGCCGCTACCTGGCCCGCTATCCGAACGGGCAGTTTCGGAACGCCGCCGAGCGCGCGCTCGGTGGGCTCTCGAAGTGAACGTCGCCTTCGCCATCGCCAAAGGCACGCGTCGCGCGGCCCTGGTGCTCGCGGTGGGTACCGCCATCGCCGTCGCCGGCTGCGACGCGGAGCCCATCGCGCTCGGGCCCGATCCCGATCTCCTGTGGTGGACCGACTTCGAATCGTGCAGCCTGGGGGACTGGAACATCGCCTGGGAAGCGGGCGGCGGCCAGCTGTCGACCGTGGCGAGCCCCGTGCGCAGCGGGCGCTGCGCGGTCCGCTCGCAGGTGGTGCCGCAACCGGCCGGCACCATCTCGGGCGCCATGCTGATCGACCCGACCGCTTCCATCCCGAGCGGCGCCTATCAGAGCGCGTGGTTCTTCGTTCCTGAGCCCATCGGAGACGTCGATTACTGGGTGTTCTTCAAGCTGGGCTCGCGCAAGGTGGCCGACGATGCGGCGACCGCGGTCGACGTCTGGGATTTCAACCTGCAGCCGACGGGCGCGGGCGGCCTCGAGATCGCGGTGATCCCGCGCACATCCGGCGTGACCGCGCCGCCAGCGCTGGCCAGCCCGGCGGTGCCGCTCGGCCGCTGGTTCCTGGTCGAGACGCACCTGCGCGCCTCACCCGACCCGGACGGGGTGCTGCAGCTGTGGCTGGACGACAGGTTGCTTTACGACCGCCGCGGTCCGACCGCGCCGAGCACGGCGGTCAGCTGGGGCATCGGCGGTGGCTGCGAGCAGCTCACGTCGCCGGCGGCTGTCGTCGGCATCGACGACGCGGCGGTGTCGACCCGCCGCCTCGGGCCGGATTTTCCGGTCTTCACACGCGCGCGCTGAAGGCCCCAACCTCGCGTCTTGGCCACGCGCGCGGGCGCTCGGTCGCCGCGCGTCACGAAGTTGGGCGATGATGGAAGCTTCCCCGCCGCTTCAGTCCTTGCCGCATACACCCATGTTGCGGGCGCGGCACCTCCGTCTCGGTCTTCTGGCGTCTTTGTCCCTGGGCGGCTGCACCGCACGGATCGGCGATCTGTCGGCCGACGGCGGCGGTGGCGCGATCGCGGGCACAGCCGGGACCGGCGCCACCGGCGGACCGGGAGGGATGAGGGCCATCGAAGGCGTGGGGGGCACGGCGGCAGTCGCCGGCGGCGGCGGCGCGGGCGCGATGGATGGAGCGGCCGGCAGCGGCGGGGCCGTTGCGTCGGCGTGCAAGTCGACCCTGTCCCTGGGGTCGACGCCGCTGCGGCGACTGTCGCGCAGCGAGTACACCAACACGGTCCGCGATCTGTTCGGCCCGACCACCGCGGCGCCCGACCTGATCGCCGACCCGCGGGCGCTGGGGTTCGACAACAACGCCGCCGTGCTGGTGGTGACGCCGGCGGCCGCCGAGCGCTACCTGACGGTGGCCGAGGGGCTGGCCGCCGCCGCCACCGCTCCCGACAAGCTGGGCGCGCTCGCGTCCTGCCTGCCGGCGGTCGCGGCCGCCAACGAAACCGCGTGCGTGCGAACGTTCATCCATGACTTCGGGGCGCGCGCGTTTCGGCGCCCGCTGGCCGATGCCGAGATCGGCGCCCTTGCCAAGCTGTTCTCCGACGCGCGCGGCGACGGCGACACGCTGGCGCAAGCGGTGGCGGTGACGCTGACGGGGATGCTGCAATCGCCGCACTTCCTGTACCGGCCGGAGGTGTCGCCCCCCGCCGCCGGGCAGGCGGTGGCCACCCTGTCCCCGTTCGAGCTGGCGTCGCGCCTGTCTTACCTGCTGCTGGGATCGATGCCCGACGATTCGCTGATGGCCGCGGCGGCGGGCGGCGGCCTCACGGACAAGAGCGCCATCGCGGCCCAGGCGCGCCGGATGCTCGACGATCCGCGGGCGCGGCGGCAGGTGGCGGCCTTCGACGAGCAGTGGCTCGACACCGCGAAGATCGGCAGTCTTCAGAAGGACGCCGCCACGTTCCCCGACTTTTCCCCCGGCATCGCGGCGGCGATGAAGACCGAGACCGACATGCTGGTCGACGACGTCGTGTGGGCGAGCGGCGGCGACCTGATGGCGCTCTTCACGGCCAGCCACTCCTTCCAGAGCCCGTCGCTGTCCGCCTTCTACGGCCTCACCGGCGCCACCGGGACCAGCTTCGTCCGCGTCGCCCTGCCGCCGGCGCGCGCCGCCGGGCTGCTGACCCAAGGCGGGGTCATGGCGGCCATCGCGCACGCGGCGGCCACCGACTCGACGCGGCGGGGCAAGTTCGTCCGCACGCAGCTCCTCTGCGAGACGATTCCCCCGCCGCCCCCCGACGTCATGGCCGTCGCCACCAGCCCGGAGCCCAACCAGACCACCCGCCAGCACGCCGAGGCCCAGCGGGGCAGCGGCTCGTGCGGCGGCTGTCATCAGCTGATGGATCGCATCGGCTTCGCGTTCGAGAGCTTCGATCCGGTGGGGCGCTGGCGCGACACCGACAACGGCCGTCCCGTCGACACCTCGGGCGAGATCGTCGGCACCGACATCCCGGGGAAGCTCGACGGCGCGGTCGAGCTCGGGCGCAAGCTGGCGGCCAGCGCGCAGGTCCGGCGCTGCGTGGTGACGCAATGGTGGCGCTTCGCGAGCGGCCGGGTCGAAGAGGCGGCGGACGCCTGCGCGCTCGAGCAGTTGGAACGGGCGTTCGGCGCCTCGGGGAACCGGGTGCGTGATCTGCTGCTGGCCACGACCCAGAGCGACGGGTTCACCTACCGGAGCGTGACACCATGAGGCCGATCTCGAGGAGGACCGTGCTGCGGGGCCTGGGCGGCACGGCCATCGGCTTGCCATGGCTCGAGGCCATGGTGAGCCGGAGGGCCCATGGCGCCGCGGCCGCGCCGCCGCGGCGCCTGATCATGATGTTCTCGGCCAACGGGACGCTGTTCGATCGCTTCGTGCCGGCGACCGACGCCGCCGGCAACATCACGGCGTTCAAGCCCATGCTGGCGCCGCTCGAACCGTTCAAGTCGAAGCTCCTGGTCCTGGGAGGTGTCGACATGATGTCGTGCGAGAAGAACTCGGACGGCTACGGCGGCAAGATCGACGTCGGTCATGGGCTGTCCCGCCGCCACATGCTGACCGGCGTGGCCGCCATCGAGGACGGCAGCGGGGAAGGTCTACCGGGCGGGCCGTCGATCGATCAGGCCATCGGCCAGCGGCTGGACGGCGCGACCAAGTTCCGCTCGCTCGAGCTCGGCGTGCAGGTGGTGGAGTCGCCCATGGTCTCGCTGGCGGCCAAGACCATCGTGCAGCCGATCAACGATCCGAAGAAGGCCTTCTCGATGGTGTTCTCGGGCGTCGGGGCCACGCCGAGCGTGGATCCGGCGATCGCGCGGCTGCAGAAGCGGCGGCGCAGCATCCTCGACTACGTGCAGCCAGACTACACCGCGCTGCGGGCCAAGCTGGGCGCCACGGACGCTGCCCGCCTCGACACCCACCTGGCGTCGATCCGCGAGGTCGAGCGGAGCTTGTCGGTGGCGGCGCCGGCCGTGTCGGGGACGTGCGCGCCGCCCGACCCGAACGCCTGGCCGGCCGACAAGTCGAAGGGGAACGTGGCCGGTCCCAACGAGGACTTCCTGCCCATCGGCTATGCGCAAATGGATCTGCTGGCATCCGCCATCGCCTGCGACCTGACCCGCGTGGCCACCTTGCAGTGGGGCGGGACGGGCGTGTACGCGCCGTACCTGGGATCGACGTTCAAGACCGACCACCACACGTTGTCGCACGACGACCAGTCGGCGGCCGGCTCGCCCATCGAGGTGATCCAGACCTGGTACGCCAAGCACTTCGCCTATCTGCTGGCCAAGCTCGACGCCATCCCCGAGGGGAACGGCACCGTGCTCGACAACACCGCCGTGGTCTGGTTCAGCGAGATCGCGCAAGGCTCGCACGAGCACTACGACATGCCCTTCGTGATCGCGGGCAAGGCCGGCGGCTTCTTCAAGACCGGCCGCTATGTCAACCTCAACCCCGGCTCGAAGCATGTCGTGCTGAACCCGAGCTGGGCGCGCCGGCCCCCTTACGGCCGCACGCACAACGATCTGTACCTGACGTTCATGGAGATGATGGGCGTGCCCGCGGCCAGCTTCGGGGATCCCCAGTTCTGCACGGGACCGATCTCTCTCGGTTGAGACGATGACGAGACTGGCGAACCTTTCGTTCTGGGTCGCGGCGGCGCTGCTGGCGCCGGCGTGCACCAGCGCTGCGGGCGATCTTCCGGCGGCGGAGGGCGGCGCGGGGGGGCACGGCGCCGGCTTCGGTCAGGCGGGGGGCGTGGGTGGTGGGCGGCCCGGCACGGGGACGGGCGGCGCCTTCGGGGCGGCCGGCACCGGCGGGACGGGGCGAGAAGGCACGGCCGGTGCCGCCGGCACCCGTGGAGGCACGGGGGGCGTGGGGGGGAACACACCGGCGCCGGGACTCGGCGGCGCGGGGGCGGCGGCCGGGGGCGCCGCTGGTCCGACCGGCTCCGGAGGCGCTGCGGCCAGCGGCGGCGCGCCCGCCGGGCTCCTCGATCCCGCTCGCACCACCCGCTGGAACCCGGGCATCCTGACTGACGGGCAGCTCCACCTGCCGCTCGGGCCCGACGGGCTGCCCGTCCGGACCACCGTTTGCGCCAGCCCGGCGCCCGGCGCGGATTTGAACGCTGCCATCAAGAGCTGCCCGGAAGGGCAGGTGATCAAGCTCGGCCCCGGAACGTACACGGTGTCGTCGACGGTGACATTGACCAAGGGCGTGGTGTTGCGCGGCGCCGGATCGTCGGGTGCAGCCATGGGCGGCACCACCATCGTGAAGACCGGCGGCAACTCCGCGCTGGCGATCGGCACCGGTCAGGACACCGGCTGCTACGCCAGCGCGTTCGCGACGGCGATCGCGCTGGCATCGGACGCCGTCAAGGAGACCACCACCGTCACCGTCGGAGCCAGCGCCGGCAAGTTCGCGCCGGGCGACCTGGCGCTCCTCGACGAGGTGGACGACGCCGAGGTCCAAGAGGGGGACTGCCAGTACTTCAAGCGCGTCGACCACCGCTCGGTGAGCGAGCGGGTCGAGATCGCCTCCGTCGACGCGAGCGCCGGCACGCTGACCCTCAGCTCGCCCTTGCACTGGACGTTCCGCTCCGCGTCGCCGCACCTGGGTCAGATCGCCAAGCTGAACCAGACCGTCGTCCGCTGGGCGGGCATCGAGAGCCTGGCCATCCAGGGCGGGACGAACCCCGGATACAACGGACAGATGGCCGGCGGCATCGACGTCTCCAACGCCGCCTACAGCTGGATCAAGGACGTGCAGACCGACGGGACCATCGGCGGCATGCACGTGGCGCTGACCGGCGCCTACCGCACCGTCGTCCGCGACAGCCACTTCCACCACTCGGCGACCTACGGCTTCGGCACCGACTGCTACGGCATCGTTCTGCGCTGTGGCGCCGCCGACAATCTCGTCGAGAACAACATCGCCCGCTACATGAACAAGCCCATCGTGTTCAACGTCTCCGGCGGGGGCAACGTCGTCGGCTACAACTACGCGGACAACTCGTGGGCCACCCCCGCCGCCTGGCAGGAGGTCAACATCGACGTTCATTGCTCCTTCCCGCACATGGAGCTCGTCGAGGGCAACTATGCCCCGCACATGGGCGCGACCACCACGCACGGCAACGCCGGGTACCTGACGTTCTTCCGCAACTACGCCTCCAGCCAGTTCGCGCCGCCCGCCGTGTTCGGCTCCACCGCCGCACAGACCGGCAACGTCACGGCGCTGGAGCTGCCCAAGGGCGACGTCGCGATGACGGTCATCGGGAACGTGCTGGGCAGCAGCGCCGCGAGCGATCTGGGCACCGCCGCCGTCAGCGCCACCTATGTCGCCACCGATTCGGACCGGTCGTCGATCCTCGAGGTCGGGAGCAAGACCGACGTCTCGTACACCAGCCTCGTCTGGCACGGCAACTACGACACCGTGAACGAGCAAGTCGTGTGGAGCGCGGCCATCGCCGCCCGCACGCTCCCCGCCTCGCTCTATTTGGCCGGCCGACCGCCGTGGTGGCCGGCGTCGAGCGCCTGGCCGTGGACGGGGCCCGATCAGAGCCCGCTGGTGGGCACCCTGCCGGCCAAGGCCCGCTCGGACACGCTCGGTCGCTGACGGCGCCGGCCGTCCGCTGCAAAAACTCTATACCTCCGAAAAGGACTTGTCGTGCCGAACGCCCTGACCTTCGTCCAGCATGGTAAGCGAGCGGAGGGCTCTGAGTGGACGTTACGGGCAAAACGGCTGACGGAGAGCGCTGGCTGGTGCATCAGCGGCTGCGTCAGCGGCACTTGTCCACGTAGGCCGCGACGTCACGGAAAGTCGCCGTCCAGACTTTCGCCTTGTTCGCGCCCAGGTACTGCACCAGAGCATCGTGGCCCGTCTTGGGGTAGGTGAGGTAATCGCCTCCCACGCCGTGGAAGCCGAAGATCACCCACCCCCTCTGCGAGCGCGCCTGGGTGACGTACCCGATGGCCGTCGAGCCTGTGGTATCGGTCTCAGGGGGAAACATGCCCGGGGTGTTGCCCAGGTCGACGGTTTTGGGATCGGCGATGATTCCCGAGACCCCTCGCGCGGCACTGAAACGCGCGGTCACCTCGGGGATGTAGCTCTGGCTCGAGCCGACCGTGGAGGTGCCGCACGGATAGGCGTACGTGAATGGCGCCGGCGCCCCCATTGAGCGCAAGGTCGCGATGCTCGGGTCCAGCTCAGTGTCGTCCATCGTGGCCAAGGTGTAGCTGGCGGTCTCGCAAGGATGGGTGACGGAGTGCGAGGCGAGCTCGTGCCCAGCACCGAGCGCGGCCGTGTACCGCGCCCTCAGCGCGGCCGATTCCAGACCGTTGGTGACGAGGAAGAAGGTCATCTTGAGCCCCTGCTGGTCCACAGCGGGCAGGGCGTTGTCGAGTTGGCTCGTCAGGGTGTCGTCATAGGTGAGGGAGACCGCGGCCTCGGCCCCGTTGGGCCAGGCAAAACCCGACGGCGGACACGCGGATCCCCCCCCCAAGCCGCCGCCACGTCCGCCCCCCGCGCTGGCCCCACCGCTGCCATTGTTGCTACTGCCACCGCTGCCGCTGGGCACGCCGCCGCCCGCGCCGGCGCGACCGCCGGTGCCGCCGGTGGAGGTGCTCGTTCCGCCGCCCCTGCCCCCGCCACCGCTTGCCCCGCCGGTGGTGCCGCCGCTTCCCACGGTGCCGCCTGCTGGACTTCCGCTGCCCCCGCTGCCCCCGCTGCCCCCGCTGGTTTTGCCGCC
>Ga0105238_10001114_pt1 | contig 27121 bp, 22 predicted proteins | sample KBSC34metaG_FD_81526 | JGI IMG/M metagenome (GOLD analysis project Ga0105238, IMG submission 81526) | Corn rhizosphere microbial communities from Kellogg Biological Station, Michigan, USA - KBS C3-4 metaG | ecosystem: Host-associated > Plants > Roots > Rhizosphere > Soil | place: Michigan, USA...
GCCTGGCCGGCCAGGCGGCCACTGCCGCCCGCGCCGCCGCGCGCGAGCTGCGCGGTGAGGCGGGCCTGGCCCTCCCCGCTCGCCAGCTTCAGCTCGTCGATCACCAGGGCCTCGTCGCTGCCGCGCACCTTCAGGTGAACCTGCTGATAGTCGCCGAGCCCCGTCAGCCCGACCGCGCCGTCGGACCACTCCAGTTGCCCGTTCACGCGCGGCGCGCCGATGGTCCCCCGGGCCGTGACGGTCGCCGACAGCTGGCCCGCCACGCGCCGGACGGGATCCGTGATCCCCGACAGCCACGCCAGATCGAAGCGGTCGGCCGTCAGCCGAGCATCGAGGCCGAGGCGCCCCGGGTCCAACCCGCCGCCGCGCACCAGGGCCGGATAGCCGAGATCGATGGTGGTCCGGTTGGTCAGGTGGAGCTGCCCGGTCGTCCCCGGACCGCGGATGACCAGGTCGGCGTCGGCGCGGCGCTCCGCGTACGTGGCGAGCAGCCGCGCCTCGCCAAGCGGCCGTGTCCCGAGGCGCGCGCCGCCGAGGGTCGCGGTCAGGGTGACCTGCGGCCGCTCGAGCGTGCCCTCGACCGAGAGGCGCGCGCGCACCTCGGCCGACAGAAGGGCCGATCCCGCCGCGTCGAACGCGCCGGCGATCGCGTTGCGGTGCAGGTGCAGCGGGCCGAGCGCGGCCGTCACGGTCACCGGCGCCGCCGGCAGGGCCCCGACGTCGCGGAGCCGGTGCGCGCCGACGCCGAGGATCCCGCTCGCCGAGAGCACCTCGCGGTGGTTGCGCACGACCCGCAACGCCACCCGCGTGTCGCGCTCGCCGAAGCTCGCGTCGACGCGCGCGTCGGTCGGCGGAAACCGCGGCCCCGCGGCGCCGGCCAGCTCGATGTTGAGGGCGCCTCGGGGATCGCGGGCGCTGCCTGACGCCGAGATCCGCAGAGCGGCCGTTCCCGCCGAGACCTCGCGCGATCCAGCGAGGCGCGCCAGCGCCTGCAACGGCACCCCGCGCAGATCCCCCGTCACGTCGAAGCGCGCGCGCGTCAGCTCGGCGGCGGTGGGCGGCCGGTGCGCCAGCACGCTCAGCGAAAGGTCGGTCCGCGCCTCGAGGTGGCCGGTCCGAATCAACGGAGCGCCATCGGCACGCCCACGCCCATCGGGTGCCCGGGCCTGCACATCCAGCTTGGCCTGCAGCGGCGCGCCCGCCCCGCCCGCCACGTGGAGCGTGAGGTCCCCCACCGGCTGTCCGTCGATCACCAGGGCCCGCGCCGTGGTGTCGAGCCGCAGCATCGGCGCGCGGCCCGTGCCCTCCAGGCGCAGCGCGAGCGCCGCTCGTCCCGCCAGGCGGCGGGGCAAATGCACCCCCGCGGCGTCGAGCGCGGCCGCGAGATCGGTGTCCGGCAGGTTGAAATCGAGCGACACGGGCGCGCCGGTGTCGGGCAGAGGCCAGGTCACCGGAAGATCGAAGCGCCCGGCCAGCGAGGTGCCGAGGCCGCGCGCCTCGACGTGGCCCGTCGCACGCCGGGCGACATAGCGCCCGTCCAGCTCGAGGGCGAGATCGCGGGCACGGCCGATCCGCCCGTTGCGCAGGCTCACCCTCAGGCGCGCCCGCGGGTCGGTGAGCCCGTCGCGCATCGTCCCGCTCAGCTCACCGTCGACATCGAGCTGCCCGCCGAGCGCGAGCCCCGGCGGCAGGGCCACCTCCGGCAGTAGCGCGAGGTCCACCTGCTCGAGCCCCAGGTTGGCGTGGAGGCGCGCGCCTCGCTGGCCGAAGCTGGCGCGGATGCGCTGATTACCGGACCGGAGGTCCAGGCCCGCGAGCGCCAGATCCCCGGGCCTCCACGACAGGCGGGCCCTGCCCGCGGAGGTCCACGTCGCCTCGGGGTATCGAAGGCTAAGGCGATCCAGCTCGAACCATTGCCGATCCGATCCCCAGCGTCCGGCGAGGTCGAGCGCGAGCGGGGACGATCCTCTCAGGCTGACGTCGGCCGCCAGCAGCGGCGGCGCCGAACGGACGTGGACGGAGGCGTCGCGCACCAGCCGCCCCGCCACCCGGGCCTCGGCCACGTGCAGCTCGACGGTGGCGACCGGCGGCGTGCGGGCATCCGGGATCCGCGCCTCCAGCGTCAGACGGCGCACGCGGTGCTCGGCGACGCGAAGCACGGGGAAGGCGGCGCGGACGGTGGCCGCCGGCGCGCGGCTCGTGCCCGCCAGCGCCACATCGATCCGCCCCCGCCCGCTGAAGGCCGGCGCCCCGAGGCCCTGAAAAGAGGACACGATCCGGCTCGTGGTCGCGAGGTCGGGCGCGTCGGCCGAGACCTGAAGATCCATTCGCGCCGGACCGGCCGGGCCATGACCCGTGATCGTCAAGCCAGGAAGGGCGGCGCGCAGCTCCCGCAGATCGAGCTGGCCGCGGGTCGCCGCCACGCTCAGGGCGATGGGGCCGACCGGCGCACCCGCCAGCCGCCCCTCGGGTAGCCGGAGGTCGACGACGCCGGAGAGCTGTTCGAGGTCGCGTCCCTCGACTTCGCCCTTCACCGTCAGCGAGAGGTCGGAGCGCGGCCAGCCGGCGAGGATCTGGCCGAGGTCGACGTCGCTCGCGCGGATCGCGAACGGCCGGAGGCGGGCGGCCTCGACGTCCGCGGTCGCGCGCGCCTCCAGATGCCCGCCGGCGCTCCTCACGTCCGAGGCGATCTCGACCGTGGGACCGGTCCGCGTGACGTCCGCGGCGACGTCGACGGGAGCGAGGAGACCGACCCCGGGAGCCAACGCCGCCACCAGCCGCGGCTCGACGTGGAGGCGGACCCCGTGCAACGCCATCCGGCCTGTCGTCTCGGTGTGGAGCTCGGCGGCCACGGTCGAATCGCCGAGCCCCGCGCGAAGGTCGACGCGCCGCCGCTCGCCGCGCCCATGGCCGCCGAGCCGAAGATCGAAGCGCGAGCGCAGCGGCTCCTCCACATCCGCCGCCGCTCGAATCGAGGCCTCGAAGACCCCGGGCCGCGCTTCGTAGCGGACCCGCCCGTCGATCGCGATCCCCGAGGCCGCCAGCAGCTCGGGCTTCCGGGTCCCGGCCGGGGTCGCAGCGTCGCGCAGCTCGACCGAGCCGCCCGCGATCCGGAAGCTGGCGACGTCGACCGTGAGGCCACCGGACGAGGGCGCCCGTGCCTCCGCGGGCTCGGGACGACCCGCCGCCCGCGGCGCGAGGGCCCGCGCGAGGTTGAGGCCCTCCGGATCGCGTCGCAGCTCCAGAGCGGGCTCGACCACCGAGAGGCGCGGCACGCGCACCTGCCCTCGCAACAGCCCGAGCGGCGAGAAGGCCACCTCGATGGACCGCACCCGCGCGACCAGCCGCCCCTCGGGATCCCGCAGCGCCAGGCCGTCCAGCGACAGGTGATCGCCGCCGAAGCGGAAGCGCTGGAGCTGCACGCTGCCCGCCAGGGCGTGGTTGATGCGCGGCAAGGCCACGCGCCGCGCGAGCTCCGCGCCCCAGTCGGTCCGCAGGACCGTGACCGTCGATCCCACGAGCAGCGCGCCGAGCGCGAGCACCGCCAGCACGACCGCCCCCACGGTCCGCGCCACCCGCCTCAAAACGCCTCCCCGATCGAGATGTGCAGCGCGCACAGGTTGTCGCTGACCTCGCTGCCGCCCGTTCCGCCGAGACCAAAGCAGCTGTCGTCGACCTTGTACCGCTGCTCTTCGATGCGTCCCTCGACCACGGCGAACAGCGGCGGCGGGCGACCCACCTGCAGGCGCCGCCCGAAGTCGACGCGCACCGGCCCCACCGGCGTCAGGTAGCGCAGCCCCATCCCCACGGCCACGAGGAGATGAGGAAGGTCGTCGGCGTGGAGCGGTCCCACGGTGACTTGACCAAAGTCGAGGAAGGCCGCCACCACCAGGTTGGAGGTCACCCGATAACGAACCTCGAGGCTGCCGTCGACGAGCCCATTGCCGCCGATGGGCAAGGTGACCTTCGTCGCCGGGTTGGGATTGCCCGGGTAGGAAGGCAGCTCCGTCACCAGCAAGGGCGAAAGCCGCCGATCGTTGAAGCCGCGCATGGACTGCGCCCCTCCCGCGTAGAACCGAGTGACCACCGCGCTGTCCTGCGCGTTGCCCGACGCCGGCAGCAGCTCGCCCATCCGCACCCGGGCCGCGACGGTCAGCTCGTCTCCTTCGCCGAAGCTCACGTAGCCGCGGAGGTCGGGGAGGATCCGGTAGTAGCTGAAGTCCCCCTGCAACGGGCCGCCTCCTTGCTGCAACGAAAGGCTGGCGTACCATCCCCGGCGCGGCTCGAGCGCGTCGTCCCGGCGATCCCAGGTGACGATCTCCTCCAGATAAGAGAGCCACACGAAGCAGCTGTCGCTGGTGGTCTGACACCCGAGGGTGAGCGGAGCCGTCAAGGCGGCGGCCCCCGGCGGACCGTTGAGCTGGTCACCCTGGAGATGGTGGGACGGATAGATGCTCAAGGACGCGCGCGGCCGCCAGACCACGCCGTTCGCCAAGCGGCCCCCCAGGTCGTCATAGGCCTGCTCCAGAGTGCGCGCCAGCTCGGCTGAGCTCCGCTCGCTGAGCGAGGGGCGGCCGAGGAACCGGGGCTGCTCGAACTCGACCCGGTGCCGCGTGACCAGGCCGTTGCGCACCTGGGTGCTCTGATCGTTCGTGACCACCGCGTAGGTGTTCGGAATGAAGGCCCACCCGACCTCGGCGTGCAGACTCAGGCGCCGCATCCCGCCCAGGAAGTTGCGGTTCGTCCACTCGCCGATCAGGCGCGCCTCGTTGCGGATCTGGTCGATGCGCACGCCGCCGCCCAGCTTCAGCGTGTGCAACGGTGCCTCGCGCGTCTCGACGTGGACGGCGATGCGGTGGGTGGCGGGATCGGGCGCGGCGGTGGTGACCTTCACCGCGGCGAAGACGCCCATGTCCACCACCCGTCGCTGCGCCTCGACCAGCGCCTCCGGCGAGTACAGCTCGCCCTCGGGGATGGCCAGCCGCACCTGATCCCAGATCCACGCCGGGGCGATGGAGCCAAGGCCGCCCGTATCCACCTCGATGGCGCCGAAGCGGAAGAGCTCTCCCAGGCGAACCGCCAGCGTCAACCGAGCCTTTCGCGTGGCGACGTCGATCAGCGCGGCGCCCTCCACCTCGGCGTCGGCGTAGCCCCGATCGCGGAGGCGGTCGCGCAAGCGGGCCTTGGCGGCGGCCCAGCGCCCCTCCTGGAACGGATCCTCGGCCCGCAGGTCGGCCGCGTCGACCAGCGCCGCCCGATCGGCGGCGGGGAGGTCGTCGAGACCCGTCACCTCGACGGTCGAGATGCGGGTGACCTCGCCCTCGCGGATCTCGACCTCCAGCGCGACGCCGTCGGGCGGGCGCGGGGTGACGTGATCCCGGACCACCTCCGCCTGGTAGTAGCCGACGCTGCCGTAAAGGCGCTTGATCCGCTCGAGGTCGGTGGCCCACACGACGGGATCGAAGAAGGACTTCTTCGCGAACGGCCACCAGCCGGTCGGCGTGGTCAGGATCTTTTTTTCGATCTGCGAATCGGAGAGGACGTGGTTCCCCTTCACGTCGAGCTCCTCCACCACGGGCTGGCGCTCGCCTCCCCGCCCCGTCGCGCATCCCACGACGCCCGTCGATGCCAGCAGCCATACAACCGTCAGCCAACCTCCGGCCGCCCCGTCTCGGGCCGACACACCCCTACTCCGCGTCAAGAGACGCGATCACCCGGGCCCGCCTGCCGATGGCCTTCACCGACGGCAATCTAGGGTCGAGGCGTCCGGATGAAAGGGAGGGGCGCAAGACCTGCACGGATATTTCGCGGCTCGAGCAGATCTCGATCGAAGCGGAGGCGAGCTCCTCGTCGCGATCCGCCTGCGAGTCGAGCTCCGGCGCTGCGGGCCCGATGCGCGGCTGGACGATTCCGGCGAGGCTATTTCCGGCCTGGCGGGCATTGTATCGTCGCACTCATGACCTGCGGAAACGGCGTCCGCGCCCATCGAATCAGGCCCGGCCGAACCGGTCACGGGCTCGGTCTCGTCTCGACGGCGCTCCTCATCGGAATCCTCTCGCCGGTCGCCTGCGACAACAACCCCGCGCCTCCCTCGTCCGGTGATGCGGGCGGTGCCGGCGGAGCCCGCGGCGGAGGCGGCGGCGCCGCAGGAGCGCCGGGGGGCCATGGGGGCATGGGAAATTCGGCCACCGGCGGACTGGGCGGCAAGGGCGGGAACGGAGGCGGTCCGGCGGGGATGGGCGGAACCGTCACGGGTGGCGGAGGAGGCGCGGCGGGGAGCGCCGGCGGTACGAATTCGGGCGGCGCGGCCTCGGGCGGCGCCGGCGGGATGAACGCGGGCGGCGCGGCCTCGGGCGGCGCCGGCGGCCGCAATACGGGCGGCATGAACACGGGCGGCGCGGGTGGCCGCAATACGGGCGGCATGAACACGGGCGGCGCCGGCGGCCGGAACACCGGTGGCTCGGGGCCGGGCGGCGGCGGCATGGCGATGGGCGGCGCGGGCTCGGGCGGGGCGCCATGTGGAGGCAACCCGCTCGCGTGCGGGCCGAGCTGCACCATCTGCGCGGCTCCGTCGGGGGTCACGCCGGTTTGCCGTTCGGAGACCTGCAAGCTGACGTGCAGCTCCTCGTCCACGGCTGCGCTCTGCGATCCGGCGCCCGCCAACGCGACGAACACCTGCAACGGGACCGACTGCGACTTCAGGTGCAACCAGACCTTCTGTCGTCAGGGCAACTCCTGCGTGGCAGGGAACACCGCGGCGGCCTGTGGATCCGCGACCATGTGCGCGGCCTGCACGGCTCCCGCCCACGGTACGCCCAAGTGCACGGGCGGCACGACCTGCGACTTCGACTGCGATCAGACCTACTGCCGCCAGGGGATGGCCTGCGTGGCAGGGAACACCGCGGCGGCCTGTGGATCTGCGACCATGTGCGCGGCCTGCACGGCTCCCGCCCACGGTACGCCCAAGTGTACGGGCGGCACGACCTGCGACTTCGACTGCGACCTGGGCTACCACAAGTGCGGGACGAGCTGCCTCAGCAACACGGATCCGAACAGCTGCGGCAGCCGGTGCTCGGCCTGCCCCACGGTATCCAACGGCACCGCCACGTGCGACGGAACGACTTGCGGTGTCCAGTGCAACGCCACCTATCACTATTGCTCGGAGGGCACCACCTGCCGCTCGAACAGCGTCCTGTCCGGCTGCGTGATCTGCACGGCTGACCCGCCCGATCCGGTCTGCCGGGGCTGCACCCACAGCGGCGAGACCGGGTGTCAGCCCGTCTGCGGCTATGCGCCGTTGACTTGGCCTCAGCAGATCAACGCGACCACGGCGGCCTGCGAGCCGTGACTGTCACCCGACGCTGACCTCAGGGCGCCGCCACGTTGCGGGCGCAGCGCCAGCCCATGTCGTCGAACCGCGTCGCCGTATAGGTCGGGCTGCCCACCTCGGGCACCAGCTGCCGGTACGCCGTGCGTGCCTGAGCCGGCGGGTACCGGAACGAACCACCGCGCACGATCCGGTTGTAGTCGGGTCCGCTGACGACCGTCAGCGGATCGGTGACGTTGTTGGCCTCGTAGCTGTCGGCGGTCATGCAGGTGTCGTGAACGAACTCCCAAGCGTTCCCCGCGAGATCGAGGTGGCCCCACAGGCCCGCCCCCATGGGGTGGCTGCCCACCGGATCGGGATTGAAGGTCCCTCCCTGCCCCGTCTTTCCGAAGGTGGGAGGCACCGTCAAGGGCTGGGGGGTCCCCCAGGGGTAGGCACGCTGCTCGGCGCCCGCGGCGGCGGCGAAGTTCCATTCCGCCTCGGTCGGCAGGCGCGCATCGTCGCCGATGCAGAAGAGATAGGCCTCGTACCAGCTGACACAGGTCATGGGCCTCGTATCTTCGGCTGTGCCCTCCAGCGCGTCCGCCACGACGGCGCTGCAGTCCCGCACCGCCTTCTTCAGCGCGGCGCCGCTCTGGGCATAGAGCCCGGCCTTCCCGCTCCACTCCTTGCGCCACCCACCGTTGGGCGAGGTGGCGTGCTTGCCATCGGGGATCTGCGCGTTGGGGTGAGTCAGCAGGAACGTGTCGTAGCTCGCGGCGAACTTGCGGAACCGTCCGATGGTGACCTCGAAGCGGTCGAGATAGAAGCTCGACACCACGGCCTGCGCGGCGGCCTGTTGCTGCCACCCCTTGATCGGGGTCGGTGTCGCGCTGGTCCCGTCCACCTGCTGGGACATGTTGCTGCTGTCCCAGCTCCGGCTGAAGGTTTGCCCTCCCATGACCCGCGGCGCGAACTCACAGCAACTCTCCTTCTCCGCCCCGCACCGGTCGGCGAGGCCGATGCAGCTGGCCGGGGCGGGAAAGCAGTGGCCATCGACCAGGATCTGCCCCGGCGCCGAGCAATCGTAGCCACAGACCCCGAGCCGGCAGACGGCCACCTGCCCGGCCGCGGTCGGGGCCGGACAAGGCGTACAGCCGGCACCGCAATGAAGCGGATCGCTCTGCGTGTCCGGCACGCAGAGCGATCCGCACTGGGTGGCGGGCGCGGCGCATGACGCCTCCATCGCGGCGCCATCGGGCGGGCCGACCTCCTCTTTCAGGCCGGCATCCGCGTTCTTGCCGAAGCTCACCTGGGCGAAGTCGTGGCAGGAAGAGAGCACCGCACCACAGAGCAGCGCGCCCGCGGTCAGCCAGAGGCTCGTCAGCTTGTCCATTTCAGAAGCGTCCTCCCACCAGCAGCGCGCGATTCAAAGGATCGACCACCAGCCGCGCCTGTCGGGTCGTCTCGGGCTCGCGAGGCAGGGCCCACTGCAGGACGGCGGCCGCTCCCACGGCGACGGCGCCGCCGATGGCGAGCCCGGCGGCCCACTCGTCGAGGCCAATGATGTTGTTGACCTTCTCTTCGCGATATGCCGGCGTGCATCCGTCCGCGTCGTTGCAGGCCGTCTTGAGGTCATTGAAGCGCCCGTTCGAAACGAGCCAGATGATTCCCGACGCCGCCAGAGCGGCGGCACCCACGCCGGCAACGGCGATCGCCGACGGCCTCAGGCTCCCCCGGCCGCGCGGCACCGACTCGGCTTCACCGACCGCCGGGCTCGACACTTCGGATCGTCCGGCGACGCAATTGCTCCCGCTCGCCTCGGTCCCCGGCGGACAGCGGGGCGCGCCCGCACAGCTGCGAGCGCCTTCGTCCCAGGTCTGTCCGGGCCAGCAGCAGGCCGCGCCGTCGGCCGCCGGGAGCATTCCGGGACGGCAGCTGTCATTCACGCAGCGACCGGCGCCGTCCGGGCGCTGGTTCGGCGGGCACGTCGCCGGCGTCGCCTCGGGCGCCAAGCTCACGGTCACGTTGACGGTCTTGGCCTCCGGCACGTCGATCTCCAGGCGGTAGGGGACATGGCCCGGTGCGGTGGCGTCCACCGACACCTTGCCCGGGGTGATCACGTAGGGGACGCCGATGGCCGCCTGATTGAGCTGCTGGCCCGATAAGCGAATCGAGAGACCCGTCGGCGGATTCGGGGCGTTCACGACCACGTACGAGATCTTCCCCTTCAACCGCTCGGCCACGCTCCGGCAACGCTCGATCGCCTTGTCGCGCAGCTTCGCCTCGGGATCCAGCTCGGCCTCGCGGGCGCACTGCTGCGCGTACGCGTAGGCCTCGGCGTACTGGGCCAGCTCCTCCTGCTCCTCCGCGATGAACAGCAGCAGCGTCGGCGTCTTTCGGATCTGCGCGGCCCGCTGCGCCAGCCCCAGGGCGTCCGCATGAGCTCCGCTCGCGTGGGCGGCCTGCGCCCGCTCGACCAGCTGCTGGCGGGCCATCTCTTCACCGGCCGACCGCTGCGCGCGCGCCGGCGAAGCCCCGAGAGCCAGCGACGCCCCCGCCACCGCGAGGGCGACCAGCGCGACGTGATACCGAGACGCCGGCGCGCGGAGCGGCCGAGCGCGATCGAGGATCCGGGGACCAGCGTGACTCGTCATTCTATGGGTAGCCTCTCGTTGGTGGTCGAGGATGGGCCGCGACGGCCTCCCGTGCCTTGATTGCGCAGTCCGCCGCCGCTCCTCGTGACGCGGTCCCTCGGGCGCGGAGGATGGCGGGTCCCGACGCCTTCCGCCGTGCGAGGGCGCGCGGGCGCCGCCACGCCGTCGGTCGCCTCTCGCGTCGGCATCGCGCCGGGCGCGCCGCCCCGAGGCGCGGACGCCTGGTCCCGATCGGGATCATCGGCCGCCCCCGCCGCGGGCATCGTCCCCAACGTCCCCGGTGTCGCCACGGACGGGTTGCGGTGTTCCTCGACGGGGCCGCCTTTCCCGCGGTCGGCGCGCCCCAGCTCGCCGACCGGCTCGTCCGGGGGCGCGGCCGTGGCCGCAGGATCCTGTTGGCGGGCGGGCCCCCACCGCGCGAAGTAGATCGCTCCGGAGACCATCGCCAGGCCGCCCACGCCGATCGCGATCAGCGTGGACCGACTCATCGCTCGGGGCCTGGCCCGCGCGCTCACGCTCTCGGAGGCCGTCTGTCCCAGCGTCGTCGAATGGGGGGGACTCGGCGCCGCGACCGTGGCCGGTACGACGAACGGCGCCGTCCCTCCCGGCGCCCCCACGATCGACGGCGCCCGCGGCGCGCGCGCCACTCGTCGCGCGGACACGTCCATTCCCAGGTGCGCCGCCAGCCGATCGACGACGACCTGCATGGTGGGCGGCCGGCGTCCGGCGTCTTTCTCCAGCATCGATCGCATGAGCGCAGCCAATGCCGGAGAGATCCCCGGGAAGAATGATTCGGGCGGCGGGACCGGATCGCACAGGTGCGCTGCGATCAACGCCGTGGCCGTGTCACCGACGAAGGGCGGCCGACCGCAGGTCATCTCGTACAGCACGCAGCCGAGCGAGTAGATGTCGGCCCGCGCGTCGAGGTTGCGCTCGCCCCGGCACTGCTCGGGCGACATGTAGACCGGCGTGCCCAGGATGCTGCCTTCGAGGGTGCTGGTGGTCCGACCACGCATCGAATGGCTGAGCTTCGCCACCCCGAAGTCGAGGACCTTCACGGTCTCGCTCCCCGCCTCGCCAACCAGGAAGACATTCTCGGGCTTGAGATCGCGGTGAACGATCCCGACCGCGTGGGCCGCCGCCAGGGGCTCCGCGATGCCGAGGGCCACCCGGGCCGCCCAGGCCTCGTCACCCGCTCCCCCACCGGCCAGCAGCCGCTGGCGCAGGGTCTCGCCCTGCAGCAGCTCCATCACCAGGTAGGCCTGGCCCGTGGGCGCGTAATAGTCGCAGTCGTAGATCTGGACGATCCCCGGGTGATCGATGTGCGACGCGGCTCGGGCCTCGTCGAACAGGCGCATGATCACGTCCTGGCGCTTCGAGAGATCGGGCAACAGCACCTTGATGGCCGCGCGCCGTCCCATGTGCCGGTGCTCGGCGACATAGACCGCGCCCATCCCGCCCGTCGCAAGCTTGGACACGATCCGATAGTTGCCGATCAATCCCCCGACCATCGACGCCGGCCACTATACCCCCGCTGCCGGTGAGCAGCGACGGCCACGCGATGGACGATCCGTTCCGCGCGCCACGTTCGAGGCCGCTTTCGTCCATCGAGGAAGCGGCGCTCAGCTCGGCGCCGCGTTCGAGTGCTCACCGCGCACGGTGACCCTTCGGGCGCGGGCCGTCAGCGCGGTCGCAGCATCTCGGCCCGGTTGACCTTGATGGACCGGCCGTCGAGCTGGGCACCGTTCATCTCCCTGATGGCGGTATCGGCCGCGGTGGCTGTGGCGTAGGAGACGAAACCAAAGCCGCGAGAATAGTTGGTGCCGCGCTCGTTGATCACGGTCGCCTCCACCAGCTCCCCGAACTTCGCAAACGCGACGCGAAGCTCGGCGGAGGTGGTCTCGGCGCTCAGGCCGCCAACGAAGAGCTTCACCGGGCCGAAGTCCTCCCGTCGGGGTTGAGACGCAACGCCGATGACGATGTCTTCCAGCTTGACCTCGGGCAGCGGCGCCTCTGGCGTCGCCATGTCGGCCAGATCGGGATCGACACCGCGAGCGCGGAGCTCACGGTTGCGTCGGAGGCGATCTTCCTTCTCCTTCTTGCGGAGATCTCGGTTGGCCTCGCGCGCGCGCTTCCCGCCCGAATATCCGCGGTTCATGGCGGATTACCAGCGACCGCGTCCGCCGCCACCACCTCGGCCGTATCCGCCGCCACCGCCACCGCCACCACCACCGCCACCGCCGCCACCACGACTGAAGCCGCCTCCGCCGCCTCCGCCGCCGCTACGCTCCTTCGCCTCGTTGACGTTGATGGCGCGGCCCTCGAGCTCGCGACCGTTGAGCTGGGCGATCGCCTCTTGCGCCTCTTGATCCGAGCTCATCTCGACGAACGCGAAGCCGCGCGGCCGGCCCGACTCGCGATCCATCACGAGCTTCGCTTCGGTGACGGTCCCGACCTGACCGAAGGCGTCACGAAGCGTGAGCTCGGTGGTGCCGTACGAAAGATTCCCAACATATAGCCGTCTACCCATTTCCATTCTCCCTTGTCGCTTTGGTCGCTCTCGACGGAGCCGCCGTCGTGCAGAAGCTTCAACGCCTGGCCGGTGTCCGAGCTCGAACGAACCACAGGCGAAGCTGCGACGCAGAGACGAAGAACGGAAGAACTAGAAGCTTGGCGCCCTTCTATCACGAAATGCCGCGAAGGCGAGGGATCTTTGTCATCTCCCTCGCCTTCTGCCGCCCTCCCCTCGGATCGGTGTTACCGTTCACCCGAGTTCCGTACGTCCGCTCGTTGGTTTCGTGCCGGCGCGTCGCGAATTTCGCGACACGCCCCCAATCCCGGTGAGCGCAACGCCAAGGGCTTCTGCGGCGGCAGGTCCGCCTGGAGCGCACACGCACGACAACGACCGGACCGGACGTGGACACCGCGACCTTGTCGATCGAATGGAGATATCATGTCAACGGAACCAAGCGGAGCTCGATTTTACGACGAGCACCACTGCGATCGCGGATGGGCGAGCCATGTCAGCAAACGGCCCAGCAAAGTCGGCCGGCTGATCGTCCTCGACGTCACGACGACTGATCGAGACCTCCTCGGCTTTCTCCGCGGCTTGGACAAGGCGCCTCTGTGGATCGAGGAGGCTGGTGAAGGCGGCGCCCAATATCGCTTCGCGTGGGCGTCGGGATATGAAAACGGACCGACCGTACGGGTTCAGGGAAACCTACGGGACGCCTGAGATGCGACGCTCTCCAGCTTCTGACTCCGGGGACTTCATGACTTTGGCGGCGGACGAGCCAGGCGGTGACAAGTGAGCCGAGGTGATGAGAGACGCGCCGCCATCGTGGCCCAACAGGCAGCGCGCGAAAAGGCCGAGCGGGAGGCCCGCGGGGATCTCACCACGCCAGGTCAGGCGAAGAAGGAACGTCCCTTCTTTCGGCGCGGCCCCGGGCGGCCTCAGCGGCCGCGCAACGGGCCCTGAGCGGTCGAGCTCACCCGTCCGGATGTAGCCGACCCGGAAGACCGCAAACACTGCGCGGGAGCCACTGCGGGCCGCGCGAAATGCGGAGCGCGCGCGTGCGAGCAGGCCGTGGGGGGGCGCCGCCTCGCCGTCGCTCGCGAGGGTGCCGGCCTGCCTCCAGCTTGGCATCGACTCTGCAGCGCCGTCGACCATGCGAGTTCAAGACGTCATGTCCACCGAAGTCCTCTCGGTCGCTCCCGACCTCTCGCTCGACGAAGCGAGGTCCAAGATGCAAACCGGTGGCTGCCGCCACCTGCTGGTCCAGAAGAATGGCCGCGTGGTCGGCGTCCTGTCGGAGCGAGACCTCGGCGGCACCAAGCTCCGGGTGACCGCTGGCAGCGTCGCGGATGTCATGACGAACAACGTCGTCACGGCGTCTCCCGAGACCACCATCCGGCAAGCGGCGAACCTCTTACGCGGGCGATCCATCGGCTGCCTGCCGGTCGTCGACGGTGATCGCGCGGTGGGCATCGTGACCACGACCGACCTGCTCGATCTTCTAGGCCGGGGTGTGGAGAAGCCCATCGTCCGTTCGACCCGGCGGACGCTCAGCCGCCGCGGCCCCCGCAATACAGGCGCGACCGCGCGGAACGCCCGAGGCGGCTGACCAGCGGCCGCGATCGGACGGTTCGCCCCGGAAGCACGTCCACCGTCATGGCCGGCTGCAGCTCGTAGCGATAGCCGCGCCCCTCCCGGCGGAAACGAACCACGTGCTCTGACCACGCGAGAGCGCCCTGGCCCAACTACCAAGGAGTCGAGAGATGATGAAGCCACAAATGGAGGGTGCGGTCGCGCTCGTGACCGGGGGAGCGGCCGGAATTGGCAAGGCGGCATCTCTCGCCTTCGCTCGAGCAGGTGCCAAGGTCGCGCTCTGCGATCTGAAGGTGGACCGCGGCGAAGACGTTGCGCACGCGATCGAGCGCGAAGGCGGCCGGGCCATCTTCGTCCGAGCCGACGTGAGCCGGGCGGCGGAGGTCGACGCCTTCGTCGCTACCACGGTCCAGGCGTTCGGCAGCCTGGACTGCGCGTTCAACAACGCCGGTATCGAAGGCCAGCTCGCGAGCACCGCCGACTGCAGCGAGGAGAACTTCGACCGCACCATCGCGATCAATCTGAAAGGCTTGTGGCTCTGCCTCCGTCGCGAAATTCAGGAAATGCTTCGTCGGGGCGGCCGGGGCGCGATCGTCAACATGTCCTCGGTGGCCGGCCTGGTCGGGTTCGAGAACCTGCCGGCCTATGTCGCGAGCAAGCACGCCGTCGTCGGACTTACCAAGACGGCCGCGCTCGAGTGCGCGGCCAAAGGAATCCGCGTGAACGCCGTATGCCCCGGCGTGATCCACACGGAGATGATCGATCGGGTAACGGGGAAGAATCCGACCATCGAGCAGCAGTTCGTCAGCATGGAGCCCATGGGGCGAATGGGCACGCCGGACGAGATCGCCCAGGCTGCCGTCTGGCTCTGCTCGCCGGCAGCGTCGTTCGTGACCGGGCAGGCCCTGGCGATCGATGGTGGACTCGTCGCGAGATAGTCCGGACGTGCGACTTCCCCCTTGGAACGCCCCTCGCTCACCCGCCGCCTGGCGCGCCGCCAGCCGGCGCATTCGATGAATCGAACAAAGGAGACAGGATTTTGGTCCGCCCCGCCCCCCGCTAGTGCCGAGGCACTAGCTCGCCCGAGGAGGTACGACCAGCACGGGGCACGGCGCGTGCCGGATGATCTTTGCGGCGACGCTCCCCACCAGGACGCGATCGAGCAGTCCAAGCCCCCGGGCGCCGACGACGATCAGATCGGCCCCCGTCTCTCGGGCGTAGTCCCCGATGGCCTCCGTGGGCTCACCCACCAGAGTCCGGGCCTCTACCCGCAGGCCCTTCGCGCGCGCCTGCTGGACCCTGCTCTCGAGCGCTGCCTCGAGGTGGTCGAAGGTCGGTCCCGACGGGGGAAGACCGAGGAGCTCGAGCGGTGGCGGAAGAACGATGACGCCCGTTCGATACGCGTGCACGATCTCGAGCGCCCGCGGCCCTCGCTGGGCCAGGTCGATCGCCAGAGCGAGCGCTGCGTCTGCGTTGGGCGAGAAGTCGGTGGCCAGGAGAATTTTGTCGAACATGTCAGCGGTCCGCCCTCTCGTCAGTGGGTGCAGCCCGAGCAACGGTCGCTCTGGGGCATGGCGCGCAGGCGCTCATTTTCGATGGGCGCCTGACAGACGGCGCAATAGCCGAACGTCCCGTCGTCGAGGCGCTCGAGCGATCGATGGATCTGAACGAGCTCGCGCTGGTCTCTCTCCGTGAGAGCCTCGAGGCGGGCGGCCGCGGTTCGATCGGCCGCGACGTCCTCCCAGTCGGCCTCTTGGCTCTGCAACAGCTCCTCTGCGGCCGTGATCATGCTGCGCCGCCGGCGGCGCACCTGGTCACCGCGCTCGCGGAGCTTGCGGCGAAAGCCCTCGATCGTTCCAGGATCCATCTCCGCCCCTCGAGCGCCGCTCACGACACCGCTCCCAGCTGGTCGATCAGGACGGGACGGCCGGATGCCGAAAGCAACGCCTCGATCAACTTACTACCGATCACTGGAAGTAGCTTCATGGGATCTCCTGGGAGGGCAGCAGGCTTCTTTCCTTCTGGCGTGTCGATGTAACGCCTATCCTGCACGGGCCGGGCCACCTCTCCGAGGCGTCTCCCGCCATTTTCAAAGGCATCTTTCGTGGCCGGCCCCGAACCGATTGCGCGGACAGCCCGGTGCGACGCAGAGTTCGCGCGCGATCACAGCCGCGCGCTGCGTTGGCTCGGGAGCCGCCGTGACGTCCCGCGAGAGGCTCTTCCTCCGGATGGACTGTCGGACTCGCGTATCAGGACGGGCCGCTGTCTGGCCTCTGGATCGACGAGGCAACCAAAGGGCGCCTCCGAAAAGCCGCGGTCATCGCGCGTAGATGCCTGCCGACGCTGGCCAGCGCGCACAGCAGCGACGTCTCCTGATAGGGCAGCCCGCGCGCCTCACAGAAAGCGCGGACCACCGGGCGCATGGCGCGGTAGCGAACGTGACCGACTCGCGGAAACAGGTGGTGTTCGATCTGGGAGTTGAGCCCGCCATAAAAGAAGTCGAGGATGGGTGGGTTCGCGATGTTGCGGCTGGTGCTGACCTGCTGCTCCAGGTAGCTGAGCTTCTCACCGGGCCGCAGGTGGCGCAGACCGATGTGGTTCGGGATGAACACCGACGCCGTCATGAGCGACGAGAGGCAGGACACCGCCAGATAGGCGAGCAGGGTCGGTGCCCACCCCCAGATCAGTCCCGGCACGATCACGAGGACGATCCAGTGCGCTGCGATCAAGAAGCGGTCGACGCGGGTCTCGCGGGGCTGCCGGACGCAGTCGCGGATGCCGTCATACCGCAAGCTGACCCAATACAACGACGCCAGGGGCCAGAAGGCCCACGTCTGGATCTTCAGAAAGAAGCGCCCGAGCGGCGTATGCCAGTTGTCGGAGTCCGGGTACACGGAGAACAGGACGCCGAAGTGCATGTCGGGATCGGTGCCAATCTCCTGGCAATGGAAATGGTGCTGGTTGTGGCGTTTGCGCCAGTAGCCAAAGCTCATTCCGCAGAGCCACGTCATCGCGACCTGGCCCCATAGGTCGTTGACCCAGGGCTTCCGCGACAAGGCATAGTGACCGGCGTCGTGACCCACGAACCCCATCGTCAGAAACGCGACCGACGACACCGGAACGAGCAGGAACCAGGTCGGTCCGATCGGCAGCCGCACGAGCGCCAGAAATGAAATGAAGAACGTAGGAATCCAGAAGAGCAACTTGCCGCGCCAGAAGGTCGAGGGCGCCATCAAGCCCCTGTCTTCGAGCTCCGCGCGCAGCTCCCGCAAGGCTCGCGCATGGGAGGGATTCACCGACGGCGACATGAAGGAGCTCTGCATGGTCGGAAGACTCCGCACCTCGTGGGCATCGAGCGTGGCACCGTCATTCCGTGCCTTCCGAGGCACGCGTCACGCCGTCAGAGGTGACACGGCGACGCGCCCCACGGTGCGCCCGACGATCAGACCTAAGGCTGCGCCGAAGGACTGCCTCGCCTGAATGGCGGAGGCGCTGCGCTCAGTGTAACGAGGACAGCAACGAGCGGATCAACGAGAGCGCGGCTTCTGTCGACGAATGTTCTTCGGGGACAGCGCACGCATCGCCTTTGCAAATGCCTTCGAGTACTTCACGTCGTTCTTGGGCATCCACGTTTTGGCCATGGGACACACTGCACCTTCCCGACGAATAGCGCCAGCATTCTTTTTGCCAATCGGAAAGGATCAATCCTGCGCAGTCGCTTCGCTCCGCACGGCGCGTCCCCACCCTCAGCGCGGCAAAAGCTCGCGAAACTCGCGGTGTGCGCGGAGCTTCTGCAGCGCCTTTGCCTCGATTTGGCGAATTCGCTCGCGGGTCAAATGGAATTCGTCGCCCACTTGCTCCAGCGTGTGGTCCGAGCCATCGCCGATCCCGAAGCGCATGCGCAGGATCTTCTCCTCGCGGGGGGTCAGCGTCGCCAGAACGCGACGGGTCTGGTCGCGAAGATCCCCGGTCATCAGCGAATCGGCAGGTGATGTGGCGTCGCGGTCCTCGATGAAGTCGCCCAGCCGCGCATCGTCGTCTGCGCCCACCCGCGTCTCCAGCGACAGGGTGGTCTTCGAGATGCGCATCAGCTCCCGGATCTTGGCCACCGGCAGCGCCATCTCCGCCGCCAGCTCATCCACGTTCGGATCGCGGCCCAGCTTCCTGACGAGGGCGTGTGTCGTCCGACTGAGCCTGTGCAGCGCCTCGTTCATGTGAACGGGAATCCGGATGGTCCGCGCCTGATCGGCGATGGCGCGCGTCATGCCCTGCCGAATCCACCAGGTCGCGTAAGTCGAGAATTTGAACCCGCGGCGGTACTCGAACTTCTCCACGCCGCGCATGAGCCCGATGTTTCCCTCCTGAATCAGATCGAGGAACTGGAGCCCGCGGTGCGCGTACTTCTTGGCGATGGCCACCACCAGTCGCAGGTTCGCGCGGATCATCTCGGTCCGCGCTTGCAGACCGGCGCGCTCACCTTCGATGATCTCCTGCGCCGCCTCGTCGAGCGACGCCTCGTCCATCCCCGCGTCGGCTTCGACCTTGCGAATCATCTGCCGCGCCGCTGCGGCCTCCTCCCCGATCACCTCCAACTCCGAGGCTCTCAGCCCGAACTTTCGGGCCAGCGCCGCCCGGCGCACCGGTGAGGACCGCACCTGCCGTATCGTCCTGGCCAACTCCCCCACGCTCATGCCTGCGCGGCGCTCGCAATCGGCGATGATCCTTCGCGCCAGCTCGAGGCGGCGCCTATGTCCCTTCAACCGTTCACGAATGGGGACAATGCGCTCCTTGACCAGGCGGATGGCCAGGAGCGCCTGGAACAGCTCCTCGGCGCTGGCGCTGTTGTCGCGATCGAACCTGGCCCGCGCGCCTGCGGTGGACCGAGTCGGCGCCCGCTCGAGCCTGCGGCGATGACGAGCGAACAGCCTCCCCAACTTCTCCAGGGCGGCACAGACTTGCGCCGTCATGCGTTCATCGTCGAAGTCAGGATCCTGATCGTCGGCGTCACGGCTGATGTCCGTGACGCGGATCTTCCCCGCCTTGAGCTGCTCGCCCAGATCGACGATCTCCTCCACTGCCGCGGGCGCCCGCAGGATCCCCTTCAGGACGCGGTGTTCGGCCGCCTCGATCCGGATCGCCACCATGACCTCGCCTTCGCGCGATAGGAGCGCGATCGGAACCATGCCGCGCAGGTAGACCCGCACCGGATCGTAGTCGGCGCTGGCATCCAATTCATCGTCCGCTGCCTCCGCCTCCCGCCGAGGCGGGCTAGCGGTCTCCTCTGCGTCTCCGCCGCTGTCATCCGCTCGATCCTCGTCGACTGGTGAGTCTTTCGCGCTCATGGGTTGCCGGACACATTGCGGTCCTTCGGGGCCGGTGTCGAGGAACGATTTCCGGAACGTACTGGTCACGGCGGCCCCGCTCGTCCGGCGTCGGGCCATCCGGGCCACCCGTGACGCACGAGACTCCTTGCGCATTTGGCCGTTCCAGCCCAAAACGTACGAGGCGATCGGGCGGCGGGCCGGAGGTCGGTTTCGTAGCGCGACGCCTCACCGTTACGGAACGCGTCTCCCTTTCAGACGCGAGCGAGGATTTCGATGGTCGTGCTCGTCGGCTTGACGTGGTTCGCGGGGGTGCGCTGGGGCCTTCGGACGGGGAGGATGGCGCTGCCGCTCGTGTCGGCGCGGCGGGGGGTGCGGACGTGATCGATGAGGTGATCTCGCCCTCGATGGCCCTCGCGCGTGCGCGCAAGTCGCTCGCCCACGCGCGTGGCGAACTCGACTGTGCCGTCGGCTCGCTTTCGGCCGGCGCGAATGAGAAGGTCATGGCCAGCTCGGAGGTCGTGGACCTGCTCATCCGCGTCGTGGCTGCACGACGTCATCTCGAGAGCGTCGAGCGCGAGGCGAGCGGAGCCGGGACTCGGCCGCGAGCCTGATGCGTGCGACGGACCGCTCTCTGGTGGCTCGATGATCGCTCTTCGCGGTGAGGGCGCTTCGCGCGGGATCGCGATCGGGCCGGCGCATCTGCTTGCCGCGAAGGTCCCGATCGCCGAGCGCCGCATCCTGCGCAGGGACCGGGCCGCCGAGGTCGCTCACCTCGAAGAAGGCATCGTCGCCGCCGACGACCAGCTCGATCGGATGCAGCGGCGACTCGCGGATGGAGGAGGGGCGGGCGCCGATCTCGTCGAGGCCCACCGGCTGATGCTGCGGAGCCCGGAGATCGCCGGAGAGTCGCGACGCCTGATCCTCGAAGAGTGCTCGGCCGCGGAGTGGGCGGTCACTCGCGCGCTGGACAAGATCCGGGCGGTCTTTTCGCAACTGCGGGACCCCTATTTCCGCGAGCGAGGCGGCGACTTCGAGGCCGTCGGCGAGAGGCTGCTGCGGACACTTCTCGGGCTTCCCGAGTTGCGCGCCGAAAGCGCGACCGCGGGCTCCATCGTGGTCGGCGTGGACCTCTCTCCGCTCGATCCTTTCCACCTCCACGCCGCTGGGGTGGCCGGGATCATCACGGAGAACGGCGGGCGGACCTCGCATGCCGCGATCGTCGCCCGCGCCTTGGGGTTGCCTTACGTGATCGGCGTGAAGGAGCTCGCGGGCAAGATCGCGACGGGCGCCCTCATCGCCCTCGACGGCGTCCGAGGAGAGGTGATTCTGGAGCCCTCGGAGCCGACGAGGAAGACGTTCGCCGCGCGCGCCACTGCCCAGCTTCAACGCGACCAGCAACTCCTCCTCGAGAAAGACCTGGCCGCCGTGACGACGGACGGCGTGCTCGTCGGTTTGAGCGCGAACGTGGAATCCGTTCTGGGCGTCTCCGCCGTGCGTGCGGCGGGAGCGGAGGGAATCGGCCTCTTTCGCACCGAGTTCCTCTACCTCGAGCGCCCCGATCTCCCGACCGAGGATGAGCAGCACCGGGACGCCGTCTCGGTGCTCGAGGCGGTCGGCGGTCTCCCCGTGACGTTTCGGACGCTCGATCTGGGCGGAGACAAGCTTCCGCTCGCGGTCAAGCTTCCGGAAGGGCCCAACCCGGCCCTCGGCATTCGATCGATACGGTTCTCCCTCGAGCAGCCGGGCATTTTCCGAACACAGCTGCGGGCGCTCTATCGCGCTTCCACGGCGGGGCCCATGCGGATTATGTTGCCCCTCGTGACGACAGCCACCGAGCTGCGACGCGCGCTGGCCATCTGCGCGGAGGTTCGGGAGGCGCTGTCGGCCGAAGGCGTCGCGTATGCACCCCGCGTACCCCTTGGCGTCATGCTCGAGACACCCAGCGCCGTCCTGACGACCGACCTGCTCGCCCCGGACGTCGACTTCTTCAGCATAGGCAGCAATGACCTCATCCAGTACGCCTGCGCGGCCGACAGAGAGAACGCCGACGTCGCCCATCTCAGGAATCCCCTTCAGCCCGCCGTCCTTCGCCTCCTGAAGCACGCCATCGACGCCGCCACGAGAGCGCAACGCCCCATTTCGATTTGCGGGGACATGGCGAGCGATCCTGCTTTCACCTGGCTCCTCCTGGGTCTCGGGGTTCGGGATTTGTCCTTGGAACCGCACGCGATCCCCATGGTGAAGGCAATCATTCGTCGGTCCTCTCTGGAGGAGGCCGTCGCGTTCGCCGCGAAGGCACTGGCATCCCCGGACGAGGACGAGACGGCGCGTCTGATCGAGGTCGCCATGATGCCGAAGTTCGCCGCTGATCTTCAGGCATTCATGCCCGCGGCCGACGCCTGACCGCCGTCACGTCAGGTCCGGGTGGCGCACGTCCTGTCCACGCGCGAGATAGATGATCATCTCGGCCACGTTGGTGGCGTGATCGGCGATCCTTTCGATGTGGGTGACGAAGAAGATGGTCGCGACGCCGGCGCGCACCACGCTGGGGTCCCGCCGGATCTCGCTTTCGACCTGCTCGATGAGCCGCGCCGCCAGCGCGTCAATCGGTGGATCGGCGGCGATGACCTGCTCGGCCTTCTTCGGATCGACGTCGACGAACGCCGTCAGGACGTCGCGCAGCATGCCCTCGACCTCCGCGGCCATCCCCGGCAGCGCCTGAGCCGCCCCGAGCGGCGCGGCCGGCGAGAGGTGAGGCACCTGCTCGGCCATCTTGACCGCCAGATCGCCGATCCGCTCGAGGTCGGTGACCATCTTCAGGGCGGCCGCCACGAACCGCAGATCGGACGCCGCCGGCTGGCGCAAGGCGAGGATCCGGATGCAACGCTCGTCGATGAGCAGCTCGGCCTGGTTGACCTGGCGGTCCGCGGCGACGAGACTCCGGGCCGCCGCGACGTCGCCCGACACCATCGCGGCGACCGCGCCCGCGACGTGAGCGCCCACCAGGCCCGCCATCTCGAGGATGCGCGCCTTCAGGAAGGTCAGCTCCTGCTCCAGCTCGGCACTGATGTGGCTCTTGGGGGGGCTCATTTTCTCATCCGTACCTTCCCGTGACGTAATCTTCCGTTCGCCTGTCTCGCGGGCGGGTGAACAGCTCGGCCGTCGGCCCCATCTCCACCAGCTCGCCGAGCAGCAGGAACCCGGTCTCGTCGGAGATGCGCGCCGCCTGCTGCATGTTGTGGGTCACGACCAAAACCGTGTAGCGGCGGGACAGATCGCGCATGAGGGTCTCGATGCGCAGGGTCGAGATGGGATCCAGGGCCGAGCACGGCTCGTCCATCAGCAGGACCTCCGGTTCGACGGCGATCGCGCGCGCGATGCACAGGCGTTGCATCTGCTCAGGCGACAGCGCCAGGGCCTCGCCGTCCAGCCGATCCTTGACCTCGGGCCAAAGGCCGACCGCCGAGAGGCAACGCTCGGCAATGGCCACCAGGTCGCGGCCACGCGCGGCCCGATGGATCACCGGCCCGTAAACGACGTTCTCCAGGATCGAAAGCGGGAACGCGTTGGGGCGCTGGAAGACCATGCCGACCCGCCGCCTCAGCGTCGTGACGGCCAGGCCCGGGCCGGAGAGGCTCTGGCCGTCGAGCTCGATTCGCCCTTCGACGCGGCAGCGAGGGATCAGGTCGTTCATCCGGTTGAACGCGCGCAGGAGCGTGCTCTTGCCGCAACCCGAGGGCCCGATCAGCGAGGTCAGGCGGTGCGCGCCGATCGTCGCGGTGACGTTCTTCAACGCCCAGAAATCTCCGTAATGGATGTTCAGGTTCACGGTCCGGAGCTTGGCGGCCGGTTCGGCCATCTCAGCCGAACCTTCCTTCGACGTAGTCGGCGGTGCGCCCGTCGCGGGGCGTGGTGAACAGCTCGGCCGTCGGACCTTCCTCGACCAGCTCGCCCTGCAGCAGGAAGGCGGTCCGCTGGCTCACCCGAGCCGCCTGCTTGGTGTTGTTGGTGACGATGACCCAGGTGAAGCGAGACGTCAGCAACCGCATCATCTCCTCGATCCGGAGCGTCGAGATCGGATCGAGGCCCGAGCACGGCTCGTCGAGCAGGATGACCTCGGGGCCGAGCGCGATGGTCCGAGCGATGCACAGCCGCTGCTGCTGGCCGCCCGAGAGGGCGAAGGCCGACCGGCCCAGGCGATCTTTCACTTCGTCCCACAGCTCGGCCGACCGCAGGCTGGATTCGACGAGCGCGTCGAGATCGGCGCGGCGCCGCACGCCCGCCAGCCGCGGCCCGTAGACCAGGTTGTCGAAGATGGAGCCCGGCAGCGGCTGCGGCGTCGCGAAGACCATGCCGACCTGCCGCCGCAGCGCCGCCCGATCGGTGTGCCCGTCCAGGACGTTGCGGCCGCCCAGGCAGATTTCGCCGCGGGTGGCCGCCCCGTCGACCTCGACCGACAGGAGGTTGATCGTGCGCAGGATCGAGGTCTTGCCGCTCGCGGCCGGTCCGATGAGCGCGGTGACGGCGTTCGACGCGATGTCGAGAGTCAGGCCCTCGACCGCCCGCTTGGATCCGTAGCTGACCTCGAGACCTCGAATGGCGATCTTGGCGGGGTTTTCAGCGTCTCGCTCGGTCATGCGGCTCTCCTCGAGAGGCGCTCCATCGCCAGGGTGGACGCGAGGTTGATGGCCGAGATGGCGAGGACCAGCACGGCCGCGGCCGCGTACGCTCTCTCGATGGAGATCCCCTCCCGCGCGAGCTGATAGAAGTGGACGGACAGGGTCCGCGTGCCATCGAAGAGCGAGCGGGGAACGTGGCGGGGCAGGCTGGAACCGGCCGTGAAGATGAGGGCCGCCGTCTCGCCGATGGCTCGTCCCACGCCCAGGATCAGACCGGTGGCGATCCCGGGCAGCGCGGCGGGCACGACGATCTTGCGCACCGTCTGCCACTTGCTGGCCCCGAGCGACAGGGACACCTCGCGGTAGGCGGCCGGCACCGCGCGGAGCGCTTCCTCCGACGTCCGGATCAGCAGCGGCAAGGTCATGAAGGCGAGAGTCAATCCGCCTGCGAGGATCGACCACCCCAGGCCCAGCGTCAGCACGAACAAGACGAACCCGAACAGGCCGAAGATGATCGAGGGGACGCCGGCCAGGCACTCGGCGCCGAAGCGGATGAGCCGTGTCAGGCGCCCGCCGCGCGTGTATTCCACCAGGTAGATGGCCGTTCCCACGCCCAGCGGCGTCGCGACGGCCACCCCCAGCAACGTCACCTGCAGCGTGCCGACCACGATCGGCAGCACGCCACCCGCCCGGCCGCTCGCCAGCGGGTTGGCCAGCAGGAAAGTGGGGGTGACGTGCGGCAGGCCATGTCCCAGAACGAAGGCGAGGATGAGCACCAGGATCGCCAGCGTTCCCGCCATGAATGACCACAGCACCGCGAAGGCCAGCGCCTGCGCCCGCGCGGGCGTGAGGAGCCGCAGCCTCGGCCAACCACCGAGCGCTCCGCGAGCCCGCCGGCGGCGGCGACGCCCTCGCGCCAGCCCGGCCAGCGCGTTGAGCGCGACGATGATGACGAACAGGACGATGGCGGTCGCAAACAGCGCCGCCCGGTGGTCTCCGGTGGCGTAGCCCATCTCGAGCGCCAGGTTTGCCGTGAGGGTCCGCACCGGATCGAGGGGCGATCGGGGCAACAACACGGCGTTGCCGGCCACCATCACCACCGCCATGGTCTCGCCCACGGCGCGCCCGATCGCCAGGATCACGGCGGCGACGATCCCGGAGCGCGCCGCCGGCAGCACGACCCGCCTGATGGTCTGCCAGCGCGTGGCTCCCATCGCCAGCGAGCCTTCGCGGTACGCGGTCGGAACCGCTCGCAGCGCATCGAGCGAGATGGCCGTAATGGTCGGCAGGATCATGACGCCGAGAATGGCGGCCGCCGCCAGCCCCGAGGCCCCCGGGCCTCCGAGATGCCGGCGTATCCAGGGCAAGACCACGACGATCCCCACGAAGCCGTATACGACCGAAGGAATTCCCGCCAGGATCTCGATGAGCGGTTTCAAGATTGACCGCGCCCGAGGCGGCGCCATCTCTCCGAGGACGACGGCGCAGCCCAACCCCAAGGGCAGCCCGAAGACCAGCGCTCCTCCCGTGACGACGGCGGATCCCACCACCATCAACGCGATCCCGAAGTGGCCCGAGGTGGGATGCCAGTCGCTCGACAGGAAGCGGCCCAGGCCTATCTTGTGGATGAGCGGAGCGCCCTCGCGCACGATGAAGACGCCGATCGACGCGAGCGCCGCGATGCTGCTGGAAGCGAGCATCAGCAGGAGGCGCCCCACGACCTTCTCCGGCAACCGCATCGGCGCGCGCATCATCCTCATGACGGCGGCGGCAGGAGGCCTTCGCCGCTGGCGAGGCTCCGACCCTCGGGTCCGAGGACCCAGCGGATGAAATCGGAGACGACCGGGCTCCCCCGGTCGCCCGGCGCTATCGCGAAGAAGAACGGTCGGACCAGCGGGTAAGTCCCCGCGTCGATGTTGGCCTCGCGTGCCTCGACCCCGTCGAGCCGGATGGCCTTCACCGACGCGTCCACCAGACCGAACGACAAGTAACCGATGGCCGCCGGGTCGCTGGCCACCATCTGTCGAACGGCACCCGTCGAATCCTGCACCAGCGCGAAGGGCGCGATCGGCTGGGCCCCCATCGCGAGCGACTCGAAGGCGGACCGCGTCCCCGACCCTTCTTCTCGGGTGACGAGCGTGATGGATTCGTCGCGCCCCGCGAACCGCTTCCAGGTCCGGACCTGGCCCGCGTACAAGGCCCGCACGTCGCCGAGCCGCAGGTTCGCGACGGGGTTCGTCGGGTGGACGACGACGGCGATTCCGTCGCGCGCGACCAGGATCCCCTCCAGCCGCGCGCGCTCCTCGACCGTGAGCGGACGCGACGACATGCCAATCTGGGCCGCGCCGGACATCGCCGCCTGGATCCCCGCCGTCGACCCGCCGCCCTGGACCTGGATCGCCAGCTCGGGGTGGAACGCCCGATAGGCATCGGCCCAGGTCTCCGCGACGGGCTGAACCGACGTGGATCCGGCGAGCGTCAGGATCTCGCCCCGCGGACGGACACAACCGATCATGCTGCTCGCTGCGAGCGAGAGCGATGTCACGCCGGCCACCAATGAGAGACGCACGGCGGTCCCCGCTGCAAGGGCCGCACCTGACCGCACATGACTGGCCGGACCAGCGACGCCGCGAGGTGAACCTGGACGAGCGACGCGAACGATTCACCCCGACGGGACCGCGGCGCATTCTTTTCGCGCCAGAGCCAAGTCAGGCCGTAGGCGTTGCTTCGCCAGCTACGTTCCGACGGGCCGCGGCCATCGCCTGCCGCCCGTGCGGAGATCGACGGCGCGGTTCCGTTGCCCAACACACAACGCCTGCTGTCGGAGCCGCAGCGACGAAAGCATCGACCAGCCCGATTCGGGCCCCACTATGTAATCCCTCTTACGATATTGAGTGGCACAGACTGTGCTTCTCCTCTCTGCACACGAGGAAATTCCTCCTCTCGACAAAGGCAAACCCCGGGCGACCGGGCGACGCAAAGCCCACGGAACTCTCGCAGTCGGCCGGGCTACCTGGAGCACGGAAAACGGACATGCCCGGAACGAACGTAAAGACGACCTGGCTGGCGGTCTCACTCGCCCTCGCACCGGCGCTCATTGGCTGCTA
>Ga0105238_10001125_pt1 | contig 26985 bp, 31 predicted proteins | sample KBSC34metaG_FD_81526 | JGI IMG/M metagenome (GOLD analysis project Ga0105238, IMG submission 81526) | Corn rhizosphere microbial communities from Kellogg Biological Station, Michigan, USA - KBS C3-4 metaG | ecosystem: Host-associated > Plants > Roots > Rhizosphere > Soil | place: Michigan, USA...
AAGAAGAAGGTCCAGCAGGACCACTCCGCAGTATTCCGTCCCGCCGTCCCGCCGCCTGGCGTTCTGCCGAAGGGCAAGAAGCTGGCATTCGACTCGTCGCTGACGGTCGGTACACAAGCGGTCGCGTGGGCGAACAATTCGCTTTACAACGTCGCCTTCCAGGAAGGCTACACCTTCCTCGGCTACGCCTATCTCTCCGAACTCGCGCAGATTCCTGAGTATCGGTTGATCTCTGAAGTCATCTCGACCGAGGCCACGCGTAAGTGGATCAAAATCCAGACGATCTCCGAGGACATCGACAAGGAAGACAAGATCAAGGCGCTCGAAGCGGAGATGGATCGGCTGGACGTTCGCTCTGTCTTTCGCCAAGTCTCCGAACAAGACGGATGGTTTGGCCGCTCGCATATTTACATCGACACCGGCGCGACCGATGACGACGCAGAGCTGAAGACCCCCCTGGGCGATGGAACATCGTCTTTCACCGAACAAAAGGTGGAGAAGGGTTTTCTGAAGTCGCTCAAGGTCATCGAGCCTATCTGGGCGTATCCGTCGAACTACAATGCCAGCGATCCGATGAAGGACGATTGGTATCGGCCCGACCAGTGGTACGTCATGCGCCGGTCGGTTCACTTCTCGCGCTTCTTGACGTTCGTTTCGATGCCTGTGCCCGATATGTTGAAGCCCGCCTTCTCGTTCGGCGGTCTCTCGCGCACGCAGATGGCGAAGCCGTACGTCGATAATTGGTTGGAGACGCGGCAGAGCGTCAACGATTTGATCCAGGCCTTCTCCACGATGGTCCTGCTCACCGATATGTCCACGGTCCTCCAGGGTAACAGCGCTGAGACGCTGATGAACCGTGCGGACCTCTTTAACAATCTCCGCAACAATCGCGGCCTCATGATCCTGAATAAGGACAGCGAGGATTTTAAGAACGTCTCCGCTTCGCTCTCGACGCTCGACAAGCTCCAAGCGCAAGCCCAAGAACATATCTGCTCGGTGTCGCGTATCCCGCTTGTCAAGTACACGGGCCTCTCGCCCAGTGGATTGAACGCGTCTAGTGACGGTGAAATTCGGTCGTTCTATGACACGATCCACGCGTACCAAGAGAAGTTCTTCGATCCGCATCTGTGGACCATCTTCCGGATGGCGCAGATCAATCTCTTTGGTGCGGTCGATCCCGACCTGACGTTTGAGTGGGAACCGCTTTGGGAGATGGATGAAGTCCAGCTCGCCACGAAGCGTAAGACCGAAGCCGACACCGATGGCTTGTACATCGACAAAGGCATCTTGGCGCCGGAAGAATGCCGCGCTCGCATCGTGGCTGACCCGACGCAGCCCTATGGGCCGCTCAACCCGAACGAGATTCCCGAGGCCGAGGAGCCGTTGCCTGAGAACGTCAAGGCGAAGGAAGAACTCGGGCCGGATGGAAAGCCTGTCGGAGCGGGCGAGGAAGGCCCCGAGGACGGCGAGTCTGATGAGGGGGAAGAAGCGCCCCCGTCCGGTAACGAAGCCGACGAGGAGGCCGCGTGAGCAACCCTACAACCCTTACAGACGGTTCGCCCGTCCCGGCTGATGGCTCCCACCGCGAGCTGCGCCCCGATGGACAACAGAAGGGCTATGTCGTTCTGTCCGATGAGGAGCGCGCCAAAGGTTTTGTCCGACCGGTTCGCCGGTCGTACGTCCACGCAAAGTGCGGCGGGCTGACGACAATGGGAGTGGCGCTCGCGGAGACGTACGCGCGCCAACCGAACTTTTACAGCGGCACGTTCTGCGTGGACTGTGGGGCGCATTTCCCCGTTGGCGCGGACGGAGAATTTACCTGGGCGGGGACCGATGAAAAGGTCGGCACGTAAACCGCCACCCAAGACGCTTCCGCCGGTTCTGCCGAACGTCGGCACCGAAGCGATCTTTCGCAAGCGCCTCGACGATCTGATTGAGGAGATGAATAACTCGATCAAGTATTGGATCGGCGCGACGTTCAAGGCGAACGCCGACGAGATTGCCATGGACGAGCTGCCCAGCGCCGCTCTCCAGCGGATGATCCGTAAGCTGGCGCGCCAGTGGGAGAAGCGGTTCAACGACGGGGCACCTCGCCTCGCTGAGTATTATACGAAAGCCCAGCATCTTCGTTCCAAGAAGCAGCTGGAAAAGATTTTGAAAGACGCCGGTTTTCAGATCGACTTCAAGATGAATAAGAAGATGCAGGACATCGTCCGTGCGACGATGAACGAGCAGGTCTCTCTCATCAAGTCGATCCAAAAGCAACACTTCACGCAGATCGAAGGGCTGGTCATGCGTGCGGTTACTAAAGGTGGCGACCTAAACGAGCTGTCGAAGAAAATCCACCACCAGTATGGCGTAACGAAACGACGCGCGGCGCTTATCTCGCGCGACCAGAACAACAAGGCCGTTGCCGTCTTCACACGCGCGCAACAGCTCGAACTCGGTATCACCGAAGCTCTCTGGATGCATTCGCACGCGGGTAAGGAGCCGCGACCGACGCATCTCGCGAACAACGGCAAGAAGTACGACGTGGCTAAGGGGTGGTACGATCCCGACGCGAATGGCAAGGGAAAAGGCGCTTGGATACATCCAGGCGAACTCATCAACTGCCGCTGCGTGAGCCGCTCTATCATTCCGGGGCTGTAAGGCTCCCAACATCTACACATCGTATAGCGGGCGGGCTTCCACTCACCGACTTTATGTCACCAGAGCCGCGCGTCGCGTCGCGGTGTGTAGTTGTTGTAAGCTCAAAGGAGTCTCGGATGCGCCTGTATCTCGAATTGCCAAATGGTACCTCGATCACAGCGATCCCTGAGACCCTCGGAATGACCACGCACAAGGCGAGGCAGCTCGTCACGGCGGCTGGTGGCGTCGAGGAAAATTCGGGGGAGTTGCTTGATCTTATGACCAAGCTGGCCGCCGATTTGTTTCACCGCTTTCCGGAAGGGAATTGTTGATGCCTGATGTCAATCTTACGGACGACGCTGCGCCGGGTACGGTCGAGATGCCGGGAAACCCACACGTCATCCGTCAGGTTACAGGTCGAGACGAAGCCGAAGAAGCGGAGACGGACGCGCCGAAGTCGTGGACGGAAGAAAATCCCCCGCGTGCTCCGGAGCAATTCTTTCTGTCTGAAGGTGATGTTGAGACGGCGTATACGCCGGACCAAGTTCCTCCAGAACTGTTCGGTGTGACCGAGGAGGAAGACGAAGAAGGCGACGCGCCGGCAATCGAGGAGATTGACGAAGCGGACGCGCCCGAAGTCACCGAGACCGTCCATCTGTACGAAGACGATGATGGCGATGTCACCGAGTCTTAAGCCCGTCTTCTTCGTTGGTGATGCTGCGTTCGTCGAGAACGAACATCCGCGCGACGCGGATGGAAAGTTTTCGTCCACGCCTGGCGGATCGGGTGCGAGCGTTCCGCACAATCCGAAGGGGACCAACCTCAACTGGCAGGTCGCGAAGGTTCTTTCGGACCACGGGCTGAAGAAGGTGAAGGGCACGGAGCTGCCAACCTTCATGTCGGATAACGGCGTGAAGTTTGTCATCCATCCGACCCCTGGGCAAAAGTCATCGTCCAAGTTCTCGGCTACAGAGCCGGGTGGCGCGGTTCATCACAACCAGGGCCACAACACTCTTAAGTCGCTGATCAAGTCGATCACCAACCACGTCGATAAGTCGATGGTACAGGCCGCGCCCGCACCGAAGATCGACGTGCCGAAGGTCGCGCCGAAAGTCGAGATGAAGGAAGCGCCCGCGCCTGGAAGTTTCAAGGGCAAGGCGTCTCTCGCTGACCAGACATTGGCGAAGGGCGGCTTGGAGACGTTCTCCGACAATTACGGATACATCAACGAAGAAAACCTGGACCCCGATTGGACCTCGTACAAGAACAAGGATACGGGCATCAGCTTCTCGTTCAAGACCGGCGACGGCGCTGGTGGTGAGTGGGCGATCTTTGTGCCGGGGCAATTCGGCGCAGCCCAGACGGGCGTTGGCTATTCGGCGTTCACATCGAAGATGGCGCAGATCGGCGCGATGGAGGCGATCCAGGAGCCGAAGCCTAAGCAGAAGTCCGGCGAGGAGCTGGCGTCGTTGATGACTTCGTTCGCGAAGACCGGCGGCAACGCTTTGTTGTCCAACAACGGTTACGCCATCGAGGAGCTGGATAGCAACGGCGAGACGCTCACTTACTCGAAGCCGAACGGCGCAGCGGTCCAGTACAACACGAAGACCGACGAGTGGGTTGCCGCGACGCCTGGACACCTGACGAAGGAAGGCACGGGCGTCGAGAATTTGGGCAAGCTCCTCTCGGGTAAAGCTCCTACAATCGCGCCGGGTGGGAAGGCTCCTTGGCAGAACTCGTCGAAGACGATCCAAACGAAGCAGCAAGCCGAAGTCGCGAAGGTCCAGGCCGAAGCGGCGGCAGCGAAGCAGAAGGCTGCGAACAAGTCGCATTCGATGTACACGAAGATGAAGGAGAGCGCGCCGAAGCCGACCGTCGAGCAGCGCCAAGCTCTGTCCTCGTATTCGGGATCGAACTACAAGAACATGAATAACAAGCTCCGCGCCGGACAAGGCAAGGACGACACACACATCAAACACCTGACGGAGTATTTGCTCAACGCGAAAATCTCCGAGACGGTGACGCTCTCGCGCGGTGTGGACGACAACTTCGGCGCGGCATTCCTTTCGCTCGCGACGGTCGGCGGCATCATGGAGGAGAAGGGCTTTATGTCCACCTCCGCCAACGCGAACTGGGGCTGGGGTAGCGTTCGGATGACGGTCCATGTACCGAAGGGCGTCGCTGGCGCCGCCATCGGAAACTATTCGCAGCACTCGTCTGAGGGCGAGGTTCTTCTTGCCCCTGGGCGTCATTTCTACGTCAACGCGCTCGACCTTAAGTCGAAGACCGCGACCGTAACAATTCTAACGGACGAGCAGGTGGAACAGGTCAAAGCGTTCAAGCTCGCCATGGGGAAAACCGAATGAACGGCTGGGGCTTTATGGCCGATGGTCAGGTGAGGGATGGGTACGCGACCGAGGCGATGGCGATGGATGCGTATCAGGCATTCAACGCCCGCCTCGCGTTTGATCGCTCTGTTCGCTCGTACGATGTGGATAAGCGCCTCCATATCGCGGTGGCAAATATCTCGAAGGCGAACATCTGCGGTTACATGGGAAAAGAGATTCCCGACGCAGACCGCCTTGGTCTCGAACCGGACAAAATTTATCAGCTCCTTCGCGCGCCCGAAGAACTTCAGAAGGCCGTGAAAAGCGCCAACAATCTTCAGCTTCTCAGCGAGCACACGCCCGTAGCCGCTGACGACCACAATCCGGACCTCACAGTGGGGTCCACGGGTACCGACGCCGTGTTTAACGATCCGTATCTCCAAAATTCTCTGGTGGTATGGTCAAAGGACGCGATCCTGGGCATCGAGAGCGGTGACCAGAAAGAACTATCCAGCGGCTACCGCTACCGAGCGGACATGACCCCTGGAACATTTAAGGGCGAGCCGTACGATGGCGTCATGCGGGACATCATCTTCAACCACGTCGCTCTCGTAAAAGAAGGCCGCGCTGGCGCTGACGTTGTCGTTGGCGATTCTCAATTCAAACAGGAGATTAACATGAAAGTACTGCTTTCCCGTAAGGCGGCGATGGCTGGTGGTGCGCTGACGGCGTATCTGATGCCGCGTCTCGCCGCTGACTCGAAGATCAATATCGTTCCCGTCCTGAAGGACGTGACGAGCAAGAACTTCGACGCCAAGAAGCCCGCGATCATCGAAGGCATCACCAAGCTGGCGACCCCGCTGCTCGCGAAGGACGCGAAGCTGGACCACCTGCCGGAGCTGCTCGACCATCTCGGCAAGCAGGAAGTGATGGAAGCCGAGGCCAAGGACGAGGAGAACTCCGCGATCCCGGTCGAAGGCGAAGACGAGGAATCCGAGGAGGAGAAGAAGGCCAAGGAAGCCGAGAAGGCCGCAGCCGATAAGAAGGCAGCGGACAAGAAGACGGCTCGCGATGCCTTCCTCACTGGCAAGGGTATGTCCGCCGAGGACATCAAGCAATTCGACGACGCCAACGCGTGCGACGAGTGGCCCGACATGACGGAAAAGAAGGACGAGAAGAAAGAAGGAGAAGATGCTGTGACTCCAGCTGCTATGGACGCCGCGCTGACCAAGCAGCGCACCGAACTTCGCGAGGCCGCTGAGGCACGCGAGTTCGTCTCTCCTTGGATCGGCAAGGTCTCGCTGGCAATGGACAGCGCCGAGAAGATTTACAAGATGGCCCTCGACCAGCTCAAGGTCGATGTCAAGGATGTGCCCGCCTCGGCTGGCGCGTACCGCGCGATCTTGAAGACCCAACCCAAGCCTGGCGAGAAGACCGTCGCCATCGCCCAGGATGGCGCCATTACCGACACTGCCGGGTTCAGCTCTCGTTGGGGTACGAACCAGCGCGCGGTGATCGGCTAACCAATCGCCAAATTTGAAAGGACACTGAGTTATGGCTGATTTTCCCAACCAAGTGAATACCGTTCAGGCACCGGCAGTCGCCGGTGACTTCGCGAGCACGAACCCCCGCTCCAGCTTCATCGCTGGTCCTGGCGGTCTGGTCGCGGGTCCGGCTGGCGTCACCGTCGGTCGCTTCGCCTGGGCAACCTCTCCCGTGGACGGCGACAACGCTCCGGCGACTGTCTCCAACTTCGGTACCGGTCTTCCGTCCGGCTTCGTCCATCGCGAACAGCAGGGTCTGATCACTCAGTACCTGGCTGCCAGCGGCAACCTCATTCAGCCCGGCTTCGGCATGACGCTGATGATCTCCGGCGATTACTGGGTGAAGAACGAAGGCGCCACGACCGCGACCTATGGACAGAAGGCTTATGCCAACATGTCCACCGGCGCGATCACCTTCGCCGCGACCGGCTCTCCGACCGCTGGCGCGACCTCCACCGGCTCGTCCATCGCCGCGTCTACCTTCTCGGTGACCGGTTCGGTGACTGGCGCGATCTTGACCGTCTCGGCTGTCTCGTCCGGCTCGATCTATCCCGGCGCGACGATCTCCGGCACCGGCATCATCTCCGGCACGCAGATCGTTTCGCAGGTCACTCCGCTCATCGCGGGTGAAACGGCGAACGGTGTCGGTCGCTACAACGTCTCCATCGGTGAACAGGCTGCTGCCTCCACCACCGTCTCCGGCACCTATGGTACGCTGACCATCGGCACCGCGACGGGCACCTTCGCCGTCAACACCCTGTTGGCTGCGACCGGTGCTGTGGTGGCGGGCACCTACATCACCTATTTGCTGACCGGTTCAGGCGGCTCTGGCTCGACGTTCGTTGTGACCAACAACACCGTCGTGTCGTCCCAGGCCATCAACACCGCAGCGATCAACGTCGAGACGAAGTACATCTGCCAGAGCGTCGGCCTTGCCGGCGAATTGGTGAAGATCGGCTCCGCCACCAACGCCTAATCGCTCATCGAGCTGAAAGGACACACCAATGAAGATTCGTTTCAACACCCTGGGCGAAGCAGAGGCAGCGTTCCGCGAGGACGCTCCTATGTGGGCCCAGCAAGGTATCGTCAACAATCTGGCGACGACCTATCTCCCGGAAGCCTTCCGCAATAATTTTGCGATGGCGATGGACGCGCAGCCTTCTCTGGCCACCGCGCCCAACTCCGGCATCCCGGCCTACCTGACCAACTATATCGACCCGGCTGTGTACGAGATTCTTTTCTCGCCCAACATGGCCGCGACGATCTTCGGTGAAGTGAAGAAGGGCGACTGGACCACCCAGACTGCCTTCTTCCCGACCGTCGAACACACCGGTGAAGTGTCGAGCTACGGCGACTTCTCCGAGAACGGTCATGCCGGCGCCAACACCAACTGGCCCCAACGCCAGTCGTACCTGTACCAGGTCATCAAGGAATACGGCGAATTGGAACTGGACCGCGCTGGTCTGGCGAAGATCAGCTGGGTCTCCGAGATTGACCAGGCCGCAGCGTTGTCGCTGAACAAGTTCAGCAACTTCTCGTACTTCTTCGGGATCGCCGGTCTCCAGAACTACGGGTTGCTGAACGACCCGAACCTGACTGCCTCGCTGACGCCCGCCACGAAGGCGTGGGGCGGCACCGCGTGGATCAACGGTGGACAGATCAAGGCGACCGCGAACGAGATTTTCAACGACATCCAGTCGATGTTCTTGCAGCTCGTGAACCAGTCGTCCGGTCTCATCGACGCACAGACGAAAGTATGCTTGGCGATGTCGCCGGCATCGGCTGTCGCGCTGACTGCGACCAACTCCTTCAACGTGAACGTCCGTACGCTCCTGAAGGAGAACTTCCCGAACATTCGCTTCGAGACCGCTGTCCAGTACGGCGTCACCTCGGCGTCGAATCCGCAGGGTATCGCGGCGGGCAATCTGGTTCAGATGATCGCGGACTCCGTGGAAGGTCAGCAGACCGGTTACTGCGCCTTCAACGAAAAGAGCCGTTCGCACCCCATCGTTCGCGGGCTGTCGAGCTTCAAGCAGAAGCAGACCGCCGGTACCTGGGGCGCCATCATCCGCCAGCCGTTCGCCATCACCTCGATGTTGGGCGTCTAACCAATCAAAGAACCACGGATTCTTTTGAAAGGAGAACCCTATGAGTCAAGGCAGTGGAAAGATCGTCACCCCTCCCGCGCGAAGCGGAGAGACCGTAACAGTCGCGTGTAAGACCCCGAACGGGATCATCATGCGGCTGTTCGAGATGGTAGATGGCCGTGAGGCCGTCATGGGTGGCGGAGAGCGCGTCATCAAGATCGCGTCGATGGTCGGTGAGCCAATTACCATCTATGGTAATCGGGCACCGTTCGGAGACACGCCGAAGTGCGAGATTGTTGCGGGATACGCGCTGACGCGCGGTGTTCCGAAGGAGTTCTTCGACAAGTGGTTGGAGCAGAATGCCGACCATCCGCTCGTCAAGGGCAACTTGATTTTCGCGCACGAAAGCGATTCCAGCGCCGCTTCCATGGCGAAGGAAAATCCCGGTCCCCGTAGCGGCCTGGAGCCGCTCGTTCGTGACTCTCGCGGCAATATGATCGACGCGCGCATTCCGAAGCGCATCCAGACGGCTGACGAACAGCCCAAAGCACGAGCCGAGGCGTAATGTCTTATCCCGGCACACCCGCCGTAGCGTTCAACTACGGCGGGTGGGTCGCTCGTTATCCCGAGTTCGCGGGCGTCCTCCAGGAGCGCGCGCAGCTCTTTTTCAACGAGGCGACCCTGTACTGCGCCAACCGGCTGAACCCGGTCGAAGACCTGACGACGCTAACCACGCTGCTCAACATGCTAACCGCTCACGTAGCGGCGATGGCGGTCGGGCCGAACGGGAAGCCGTCCCCCTCCAACCAGCCGCCGGGGCGCGTTACAAACGCTACGGAAGGCTCTGTCTCGGTCACCTTCGAGAACCAGTATCCACCGGGTTCGCCCCAATGGTTCCAGCAGACGCGTTACGGCGCGGCCTACTGGCAAGCCACAGCGGTCTATCGGACGATGCGCTATCGGACGGTGCCGCCCTCTGGGCAAACGCTCAGCCAAATTCCCTGGCTGTATCCGAACGGAAACGGGTCCACGTAAATGGCGAAGGTCCATGGCGGGGATAAAGCCCGCAAAGTTCTCGACAGCACGATCTCGAAAATGCACCCTGGATATGTCGAAGTCGGCTTTCCAGGGGGCGCTTACTACCCCGCCGCTGACGGCGGGCAACCCGTCGCTCTTATCGCCGCGTTCAACGAATACGGCGTGCCTTCGCATAATCAGCCACCGCGTCCGTTCTTCCGGAACATGATCAAGAAGAACAAGAAGAAGTGGCCAGGAATGATGGCGAAGCTGATGAAATATACGAACGGCGATACGAGGAAGGTCCTCGCGCTCATGGGACAAGAGCTGTCCGGAGAGCTGACCGACTCTATCGACGCCACGAACTCCCCGAAGCTCGCCCAGTCCACCATCGACCGGAAGGGCTTCTCCAAACCGCTTATCGAGACTGGTCTGATGAAGAACAGCGTTCGATACGTCGTCAAATCCTAACCAGGAGATTTTCCTTATGGCGTACAATCCGAATTTCAACCTGCTCGACACCGCTGTTGGCGACCGCGTTCTGAATGCCCAGGCGCTCGACGCCATCCAGGGTACCCAGGCGGGCGTGACCTCGACCATCGTTTCCACCGCCGGCACGATTACTCTTATCCCGGCAGTCGCCTGGGATCGCGCGGTGATCATCAACGTCAACGTCACCACGACCTTCGCGAATGGCGACGGCGCGCAGCCGACCATCGCTATCGGTCAGACCGGTACCGTCAACAAGTTCGCCGCCACTTCCGCCTTTACCGGCGCGACCGCTGGCACGACCAAAGCCTTTGGCGGTACGCTGTCCGCGAATACCGCGCTCATCGCGACCGTAACGGCGGGCACCGGCACGACCGAGACCGGCGCCACGACCATTACCGCGATCTCTCAGTCCAGCTAATGGACCTTCACGGGATTGTTGCCGGCGCGATCAATGTCGTCAACCCATACGTCTTGGGTTCGATCCAGATCAGCACCGGCAACATCCAGAACCCCGACGGCTCTGGAGAATTGATCCCGACCTATCGGACAATGCCGCAGGTCCCGATGCAGGTCCAGGACCTCTCGTTCAAGGACCTCCACCAGGTAGACGCGTTGAACCTTCAAGGTGTCTCCCGCTCGATCTACGTCCGAGGATCGGTGGATGGTCTCGTCCGCGCGGTGAATAAAGGAGGCGACATCGTCACGCTTCCCGATGGAACAGTCTGGCTAGTGTGCGCGGTTCTGGAGGCTTGGCCCGATTGGTGTAAGCTCGCCGTCACACTTCAAAACGGGAGCTAACCCATGACCTCGCCTGTCGTCAATTCCGCCGCGTTGAATGGTTCGATCCCGACCTATTCGAGCGGCTACGCCTATCGCAATCTTATCGCGAACGGCGCTGTCTCGCTGAAGAACAACAGCGGTGGCGTCCTCCGCTCGCAGCTCGTCAATACCGTCGGCACCACCTCGTCCTGCTCCTTCTATGATGGACAGAGCGCGACCGTGACGATGGCGGTGGCGACGCCTGGTGTCGTGACTTGGAACGCGCATCCGTTCGTCGCCGGCAACGCGGTTCTCTTTACCACGACCGGCGCACTGCTCACCGGGTTGACCGCCAACACGATCTATTTCGTGTCGATCACCTCGCTGGCCGCCAATTCTTTCGTGGTCTCGGATACCCAAGCCCACGCGCTCGCGGGAACGAACAACATCGCCTTCTCGTCCACGCAGTCGGGCGTTCAGACCGGGTACAACGTCACGAATCTCATCGCCACCCTGGGCACCGTCGCGCTCGGCAACACCACGCTCGAAGCTCAGTACGGCCTCGGTCTCGTCGTGGTGCCAGCTGGCGCGGGCGCTGCCAACCTGTCGATCTTCTATCTGTGACCCTTCCGGTAAACCCTACCGAACACAATATCTTCACCGCGATCCGCTCTTTCCTCCTTGATATTCTTCCTGGAGGGAACGCGACGTTCACTGCGTCTATCGCGGGGAACACGATGACGGTGACGAACGTCCAAAGCGGAACGCTCGCGGTAGGCGATCCGATTTATGGTCCTGGTATCAAGGTCGGCACGACGATCTCGGCTTTCGGGACTGGTAACGGAACGACCGGTACATACACGCTTGGCCTTTCGCAAACCGCGAAGTCGCAAATCCTTTCGACCGCGATCCCCGTGGTTCAAGGTCAAACCAACCGCGTGCCGGAACCGCCGGCAGCGAACTATGTCGTGATGTGGGCGCTCTCGCGCGAACGTCTCGAAACGAATGTTGATAAGTCAGCCGATGCGAAGTTCACCGGAACGATCAACGGCTCCGTGATGACAATCACGAACGTCTTCCACGGCTCGATCTCCGTAGGCTCGCCCGTGTACGGAATTGGAGTTGTGCGCCCGTCCCGCGTCACCGCTCTCGGTACCGGGACGGGCGGTTTGGGCACCTATACGGTCGCGCCGCCGCAATCGCTTTTGGTGCCTCAAGTTCTTTCGTGCGGCACGACGCGGTATCTCCAGCCGACGCTGGTTACGATGCAGCTCGATGTCCACGGTCCGTCCAGTGCCGACCTCGCGCAGACGATCTCGACGATGTGGCGGGACGATTACGCGGTTCAACAATTCGCGACTTCGGGCTTCGATGTCGTGCCGTGTTACGCGGACGATCCCAAGCAGGGTCCGTTCGTAAACGATCAGCAGCAAGTCGAAGACCGCTGGATGATCGACGCCGTTGTACAGGCCAACATCATCGTGATCGTGGGCCAAGAATACGCCGACACAATCCAGGTCGATCTGATTGATGTCGATGCCGCATACCCACCCTAATTAGGAGTTACGCCACATGGCTCAATCCATTCCGGCCAGCACCATCGTCAACGTCAACCCGAACGTCCTTTCGGCGGGCGGTTCGGCGCTGTCGATCATCGGCCTCTTTTTGACGACCTCGACCCGCGTGCCGATTGGCGCCGTTCAGTCGTTCCCGACCCAGGCATCCGTCGCCGCTTATTTCGGTTCAGGATCGGCTGAGGCTTCGAGCGCCTCGAATTACTTCCTGGGCTACGACAATTCCGCCGTCATTCCGGAAGCTCTGCTGTTCGCTCAGTATCCGCAGACTGCTGTGTCTGCGTATCTGCGCGGTGGCAACGTCTCGACGCTGACCCTCGCCCAGCTCCAGGCGCTGTCCGGTACCCTCGCGGTGTCAATGGACGGCTACAATTATTCGGGTTCGGTCAATCTGTCTGCCGCGTCCTCGTTCTCGAACGCGGCCTCGACGTTCCAGACAGCGCTCAACACGTCGCTGCCCACCGGCTCGTCCAACACCGCTTCGTTCGGCGCGGCTTTCACCGCCACGTCAACCGGCGCGTCGCTGGCCGTCACCGCTGTGACCGGCTATCTCTCGATTGGCGATACCGTTGTCACCGGCACCGGCTTGACCGTCGGTACGACGATCCTCGCGCAGGTCTCCGGTACGCCCGGCGGCGCGGGTACCTATACCATGTCGGCTTCCGGTACCGCCGCCGCTGCGGCTTGCACGACCTCCTCGGTCTATCTGAGCGTGACGGCTGTTGCCTCGGGTACCATCGCGGTCGGACAGACCGTAACTGGCGCGGGTGTTCCCGGCTCGACGATCATCACCGCGCTCGGCACCGGTACCGGCACCACCGGCACCTACAAGACGAACGTGACCACGATCAAGATCAACTCGGAGTCGATGACCACGACCGGCACCGCGCTGGTTGTGACCTACGACTCGACCTCCGGCGCTTTCGTGATCACCTCCGGCGTCACCGGCGTCGCCTCGCTCGCGGGCTACGCGACCGCTGGCACTGTCGCGAACGCGCTCTTGTTGACCGCCGCGACTGGCGCTGTTACCAGCCAGGGCGCTGCGGCCGCAACTCCTTCCGCGTTCATGAACGGTATCGTCAACACGACCCAAAATTGGGCCACCTTCATGACGATCTTCGATCCGGACGGCGGCTCGGGTAACGCCCAGAAGCTCTTGTTCGCTCAGTGGAACAACACCCAGGACAGCTCGTTTGTCTATGTGTGCGGCGACACCGATGTCACGCCCACCACGACCGTGCCCGCGACCTCCTCTCTGGGCTACCTCCTCGCGCAGCAGAACATCGCGGGGACCTGCTTGGTCTATCAGCCGACCGATTACAACACGCCCGAGTTCGTGTGCGGTGCCGCCGCATCCATCGACTTTGCGCAGACCAACGGTCGGATCACCTTCAAGTTTCGCTCACAGACGGGTCTCGTTCCCGGCGTGACGAACGCGTTGGTGGCGTCGAACCTCGCAGCCAACGGCTATAACTTCTATGGCGCCTACGCCACTCGCTCGCAGGGCTTCCAGTTCTTCGCGAACGGTGTGGTTTCGGGTCCGTATCTGTGGCTGGACGCGTACATCGACCAAATCTGGTTGAATAACGCGCTCCAGGAAGCGATCTTCGCTGGCCTCCAGAACATCAATGCGATCCCTTACAACAGCGCCGGCAACGCGCTTATCGAAGCGTTGTGCGCCGGTCCCATCAACGACGCGCTGAACTTCGGCGCCATCGTTCCTGGTGTCGCGCTGTCGGCGGCTCAGATCGCGGAGATTAACAACCAGGCGGGCGTAAGCGTCGCCTCCACGATCCAGAACCGTGGCTGGTATCTCCAGGTTCTTCCGGCCACCGCCCAGGTCCGCGCGGCTCGTCAGTCTCCGCCGTGCACGCTCTGGTACACGGACGGCGGCGCGGTCCAGCAGATCAATCTGGCGTCGATTGACGTTCAGTAATCCATTAACTGAAGGAACCCCGACATGGCTTCGCTGACCGGCGCAACTACCGTCTATCAACTCGCTATCGAAAATCTCTTTCCCGCTCCCCAGCAGCTTCAGGGGTTCGCGGCGGATGATGTGTTCGATACCCCTTCGATCCAGTCGGCTCAGGTGCTGATGGGCGTCGATGGCTTTATGTCGGCGGGCTTCCAGTTCGTCGAGATTAAGCAGTCGATCTCTATCCAGGCCGACAGCGACTCGAACGACATCTTCGACCAGTGGTGGGAAGTCCAGCAGCAACAGCAGGACGTTTTCTTTGCCAACGCGGTGGTTCTGTTGACCGCGCTCGGCAAGAAGTGGACGATGACGCGCGGTGTTCTCACCGGCTATTCGCCCATTCCCGACGTGAAGAAGCTCATCCAGCCTCGGAAGTTCGAGATTACTTGGAACTCGATGTCCCCGGCTGCTGTTTAATAATTTCCTTGGGAGGGGAAATACATGGCAAGGCGAGAACTTGATGTAACGATTACTGACGAGGGCCGGGATAACGGAAAGGTCTATCACCTGACCGAGATGCCGGCCTCTCAAGCCGAGGAGTGGGCTGCTAAGGCGCTACTGGCGCTCGCCCACTCCGAGGTCGATATTGGAGAGGCGTCCGGCGCGGGTATCGCGGGCATCGCCTCTCTCGGGCTTAAGGCGCTGGCGAAGATGCCCTTCGCGGACCTTAAGCCTCTTATGGACGAGATGTTCACCTGTGTTCGGGCGATCCCGAACCCCAACAATCCGCTTCAGACGCGACCGCTTGTCGAAAATGACATCGAGGAAGTCGCGACGCGGATCAGACTTCGGGCAGAGCTGTTTACCCTTCACACGGGTTTTTTGCTGGCCGGAAGTCAATCGACTTCGACATTGGAGGGAGCACCGGCACCCTCCTCCCGTACGCGAACCTCCCGGCGACCATCGGGGCGGTAGTCTCCAGCGGGAAAGCGACGCTGTACGAATGCCAGACGGTCTATAGCGTCGAAGACGTTTACAATTTGTTGGAAATTATTCTCGTGGACGCGCACAACGCGCGTGTTCTCCAGAAGATAAAGGTGGATTGACTTAGTGGCGAGCGTAATCGACTCCCTGGTTGTAGAACTCGGGTTCGATACCAAAGGCGCGCTGAAGGGCCGGAAAGAGCTTGAAGACATCTTCAAGAAACTCCGGGAAGACGGCGAGCGCAGCGGTAAAGGGCTAGAGGAGAGTGCGAAGCGGGCTGATGTAATGATCAGCAAGCTCCGCGACAGTGTGCTCGATTTGTTCGTGGTGTTTACTGGTGGCCGCGCCATCAAGGACTTCGTCAAGGACCTGACGGACTCCGACGCGGCGGTTGGGCGTCTCTCGCGCTCGACTGAGACTGCTGTCTCCCAGATCACCGAACTCGAAGGGATCGCATCTATCTCCGGTGGCACCGTGGATGGTATGGCGGCCACAATCCAAAATCTTCAATCGGCTGCTCAGCAGCTCGCGCTTACGGGTCAAAGCTCCACGCTCCCTTATCTGCGCGCGCTGGGCGTCCAACTTAAATTCAACGCGCACGGCGCGCTGGATGTTAAAGACGAGCTACTCCAACTCGCGGCTGCGGGGCAAAGGGTCGGGGGTGGCGCTCGCGCTGCTGAATTATTCCGTGGCGCGGGCGTCACCGACGAGGGGACGATCAATCTTCTTCTCCAAGGCACCGACGCGATCAAGCGGTACACCGACGCAATCGACGAAGCCGGTCACGCGACGAAGGAAGATGTCGGCGCGGCGACGGATCGGCAACAGGCTTTCCGCATCTTCAACGCTTCGCTGGAGACCCTCGGTCGAACGATCCTGACTATCTTGACGCCCGCCATCGTCGGGGTCACGAAGTTCTTGACGTGGTTGATCCAGGCCATCAAAAATTCGCCCGCGCTCATGTTTGCGGCGACCGTCGCCGCGACGATCCTCGCGGGCGCGTTCGTCGTTTTGTCGGCGGCGCTCGGGACGAGCTACCTCCTGGGCGCTCTGGGCCGGGCCTCCACTGCGCTTAAGCTGCTCAATGCGACAATGCTTGGTCAGCTTATTCCGACCGTCACCGGCTTCATCCGTCTCATCGCGGTCGGCTTCGCGGGCGCGATCTCGAAACTGTTGCTCAATCTCGCGGTCCTTACCGCAGAGGCGCTTCCCGCTCTGGCGGAAGCCTTCCTGGCGCTTGGTGCGGCAATCGAGTTGACGCCAGTCGGTTGGTTCCTCACAATCGTCGCCGCGCTCGGTTTCGCGGCTTACGAATTGATCCAGCACTGGTCGTCCGTCAAAGACTTCTTCAAGTCGATGTGGGACGACATCGCCGGGTTCTTCATTTCGGGCGCGGAGAAGATCGGTCGTATCCCCGGTGTGAAGTGGGCGATGAAAAAGCTCGGCTTCGCGCCGGACGAGACCCCCGGCCCGAAAAGCGCCCCTTCGGCCCCCCGGAAGGCGGCTGCGACGGCTCCTGCAGCGCCTCAGCGCGGCGGTTCTCCGGCTTCGGGTACGGATGGGGCGGAGTCGGCCATAAACGCCGTCCTGCGCCGCGAGGACAGCCGGTTGAGCGGGAAGGTTACGAGCGACTCGGGCGGGGTCACGAAGTACGGAATTTCCTCGAACTCGCATCCCGGCCTCGACGTAGCCAATTTGAGCCTCGAAGACGCGAAGACGATCTATCGCCACGAATACTGGGACGCCATCGGCGGCTCGAAGCTCCCCGCTGGGCTTCAGGCGACCGCGCTCGATGCGGCGGTCAATCAGGGCGTCGATAACGCCAAGAAGTGGATCGTGGCTTCCGGTGGCGATCCGAAGAAGTTCAACGCGCTCCGTCGCGGACAATACGAATTTTTGGCGACCGCGAACCCGCACAAATATGGCAAATACCTGAAGGGCTGGCTTTCGCGCGTTCCGTCAGACACTTCCTCCGCTGTTTCAGCAGCGGCGGCGGGATCGGCTGCGACCGCTCCCGGCGTCGGCGCGGGTACGAGCGCGCGGGCGGCGCAACAGACAAATAGTTCCAACACGACCCATTCGACGGAAATTAGCATCGGCAACCTGAACGTTCAAACGAAGGCCACCGATGCGAAGGGCATCGCCCAAGACATCGTACCGCGTCTTAAACAGGCCGCCATGGCTTCGCAATCGCAATCGGGTGCAAATTGAGCATCGTTTATCCGAACGTCCCGAATGTCCCCGGTGTTCCGCCGCTTCCGCGCTCCCCTTTGGTGCCGCCGGACGCGCCGCCCATTCTTTTGTCCGGCGATGATTTCCTGACGCCTCCCGGCAACCCGGTTGCCCAGTGGGGCATCTACTATCAGGGCGAACCGGTCGTGCTCGCGGATAACGTCCTGGAGATGGAGTACAAGCAGGACTGGACCATCGCAGACTACCAGATGGAAGAAGGCGCGTTCGAGAGCTATGACAAGGTCTCGAACCCGTTCCGCATCCAGCTCGCCTTCTCACGCGGCGGCTCGGTCGGTGCGCGTCAGAACTTCATCAACTCGATCTCGTCTATCGCGGGCGACCTGAACCAGTACGACGTTTACACGCCGGAAGTGAACTACACCAACTGTAACATCGAGCATTACGATTATCGGCGCCAAGCGACGAACGGAATGGGCTTGATCACGGTGTATGTGACGCTCGTCCAGGTCCGCGTGACCGTCCAGCCGGTCTTCTCGAACGTGAAGAACGTCGGCTCGAATGCTCAGTTCAACGACGGCGTGGCGCAGCCATCGACGATCACAGATACGAACACCGAGACCGTCGTGGTGAACGCGACGAGGGGCGGTGGGGGATGATGTCGATCCCGCTGAACGCGGTGCCTAACCAGGCGTTGACGACGAATTTGGCGAACCAGTCGTGCCAGATCGAGCTGTATCAGCTCGACGCGGGATTGTTTTGTAATCTGTACATCAACAACGCCCCCATTGTGGTCGGCGTGATCTGCCAGAACCTCAACCGCCTCGTCCGGTCGCTGTACCTGGGCTTCGCGGGCGATCTGGTGTTCTACGATACCGAAGGCGCCAACGATCCGTACTATTCGGGTCTCGGCGCTCGCTATCAACTGATTTACATCGAGGCGTCGGAGCTACCGGCAGGGGTCGGCTAGGTGGCGTTCGTTCAGCGACGCATCTCGGTGCAGTTTGACCTGGGAGAAGGGACGTTCGGAACGAGCGGGGCCACTCGTCTGACGTTAGACGGTCTGCGGATGTCAGTTCAAATTACGCAGCCAGGTATCCCAGAGATGGGCAAGCTCTCTGCCGAGATTTACGGCATGACGCTTTCCCAGATGAACCAGCTCTCGACGCTGGGTCAAACTGTAACGAACGTCAAGAAGAACACGATCACCGTCATGGCGGGCGACGCGGGCGAGAAGCAGAGCGTGGTCTTCCAAGGGACGATCTTCGGCGCGTGGGGTGACTTCGCCAATGCTCCCGAGGTGCCGTTCTGTATCGACGCCCAGGCGGGACTTCTCGAAGCGGTGGCGCCGTACGAGACCACCAACCCGAAAGGCGCGGTGAACGCGGCGGATATTTTGAAACAGTTCGCCGCGAAGTGGAACGGTGGAACACCTTTCCAAAACAACGGCGTCACGACCGTCTTGAAGAACCCGTACTATTACGGGTCGCTCAAGCAGCAGATCATGATGTGCCTCCAAGAGGCGCGGGCGGTGTGGAACGGTGGAGAAGGAAACGTATTCGCGGTTTGGCCGGTGGACGGTAACCGCGCGAGCGCGAGTGTCCCGACGATCTCGAAGAAGACGGGCATGATCCAGTATCCGACTTACACGCAGAACGGAATGATCGTTCGGATGTTGTACAGTCCTGCCATCGTTTATGGCGGCTTGGTCAAGGTCGAGACAACGCTGAAACTTCCGCTGACACCGCAGGGACAATGGCAGGTTTTAGGGATCACATATAACTTGAATACACTCCAGCCTTCCGGCGAATGGTCGATGTCTCTTAACCTGGTGCCGCCTGGCTACGTCGGGACGCCTCCGCTATGAGTGACGGCTATCCCGGCTCCGCTGGCGCGAACGTCAGTTACTCGGAATACAACCAGCTCCAGTTCATGATGCGCTCGTTTATGAGCACGGTCCGAACCGCCGCGTTGGTCCAGGTCCAGGCTTGTACGAACAACGACAATCTCGCTGCTGTGGGTACGGTGGACGTTCTTCCGCTCGTCGATATGATGGACGGACAAGGAAACGGAACCAGCAAGCTCGGGACCTTGTACGAGCTTCCGTACTTTCGGATGCAGGGCGGCTTGAACGCGGTGATTATGGACCCCCGAGTGGGAGACATCGGCATCGCGATCTTTTGCGACCGCGACATCACGACCGTAAAGAGCACGAAGAAACAGGCGCTCCCGAATACTCCGCGCCGGTTCAGTCTCTCGGACGGTCTCTATATCGGCGGCTTCTTAAACGCGCAGCCGAACCAATATGTCCAGTTCACTCGGGACGGGAATGGAAACCCGACCGGAATGAATATCACGGACATCAACACGAACACTATCGTCATGGATACGAACGGCATCACAATCAACGGCGTGAAGTTCGACCGTAACCAGAACGTCTCGAACGTCAAGGACCTGACCACGACCGGAAACGCCTCCCTGGGCGGTGGGTCGAAGAAGATTGTCCTCGACGGCGATCCTGTTGTCTCCGGCGCGGTCGTCGCGTCCTCCACGAAAGCGAAAGCGACTTAATGGCTGCTCCGTACTCGACCCTGCTCTTAGACAATACGACGTGGGACCTTGTGGTGGATGCGTTCGGCAATATTGCCGTGGCCTCCTCGCCCTATTCGATTGCCCAGGACGCAGCGAGCGCGATCCGGACTTTTCAAGGCGAAGTCTATTACGACACCACGCTCGGCGTGCCCTACTGGTCGAACGTCTTTACCTCCACGCAGCCTTTGTCGTTGACGAAGACGCAGCTCGCGAACGCGGCACTGACCGTTCCGTACGTCAAGGCCGCACAATGTTTCATTTCCTCGTTTAACGCCCGCGACCTCGTTGGTCAGGTTCAGATCACCGACGAAAGCGGACTTACTCAGGCGGTATCCCTCTAATGGCTGACACGAGCGTCCCCGCGCCCTACCTTGGTCCGAACGGTTTCGTCATTCCGTCTGATGCGGAAATTCTCGCAGGTACTCAGGCTGATGTGAACGCGGCTTTCGGCGGAAACTTGAACCCGGCGCTCAACACGCCACAGGGACAGCTCGCCACATCCATGGCGGCGATTACGGCTGTCGCTGACCAGACGTTCTTGTACTACACCACGCAGGTCGATCCGGCTTACGCGACCGGTCGTATGCAAGACGCCATCGCGCGTATCTATTTCATTGAACGGCTCCCTGCGCTCCCGACCACGGTGAGCTGCGTGTGTACCGGTCTTCCGAACACAATCATCTCGGCAGGATCGTACGCCCAAGACCTCGCGGGAAACGTCTATTCGTGCGTCTCCGGCGGCGCCATCGGAGCGGGCGGAACGGTAACGCTCTCGTTCACCAACAACGTGACGGGTCCAATTCCGTGCCCCGCTAATTCGCTGGTAACGATCTACCAAGCCACGACCGGCTGGGACACGATCAATAATCCGGCTGACGGCGTTCTCGGAGAGGATGTCGAAAGCCGTCAGGCGTTCGAGACCCGGCGCGCGGCTTCGGTCGAACAAAACTCGCTCGGCTCGTTGCCTTCGATCCTCGGCTCAGTCCTTTCCGTCCCCGGCGTCATCGACGCTTTCGTGACGGAGAACGCGACCGGCTCGCCTGTCGTCTCCGGTAACGTCACCTTAGCCGCGAACTCGGTCTATGTCGCGGTGGTCGGCGGATCGAGCGCCGATGTCGCGCAAGCGATCTGGGCGAAGAAGGCTCCTGGTTGCGCGTACACCGGCAACACGACGGTCACCGTCACTGACAACAACTCCGGATACAACCTTCCGTATCCGACGTACACAGTCAAATATCAGGTCCCCTCGAACCTGTTGATCTATTTCGCGGTGAAACTCGTCAACTCGACGCTCATTCCGTCGAACGCCACGACGCTTATTCAGAACGCGCTTATCAATGCGTTCTCGGGCGGCGACGGCGGGCCGCGCGCTCGCATCGGCTCGAACATCTTGGCCTCGCGGTTCTATCCCACGATTGCCGCCCTCGGCTCCTGGGCCCAGATCGAAAGTTTCTATCTCGGTTCGACCAATGTGTCTTCCGCTGTTGTCGCGGCGACCGTTTCGGGCACGACGCTGACCGTCGCTTCGGTCACGTCCGGCGCGCTGGTTATCGGTCAGTCGGTCTCCGACAACTCGGGTCGCATTATTCCCGGCACGACGATTACGGCGGGTTCGGGTTCGTCTTGGACGCTTTCCAATTCGATGACCATCGCGGGCGCGTCGTTCACCGGTACAGGTGCGACTACGAACCTGACCGTTACCGCTGTCACGGGAACGATCTATGTGGGAGACACCATTGCCGGCACCGGCGTTCCGGCTGGAACGACAATCGTCAGCCAGACTTCCGGTACGACCGGCGGCGCGGGCGTCTATGTAACGAGCGGTAACACGACCTCCTCGGGCGCGTCGCTGACCTCGAAGCCGACAGTTACCGCCGTGACGGTCAACCAGTTCAACGTCCAGTCTTACATTGGTCAAATTCCGACCATTGACGCTCTGGCGATTTACGTCTCGACCACATGACCACGGTTTACAATCCCGCGATCTCTGAGCTATCTGTATCAGAGTTCAGTACCGCCACGCCGACAATTCCGGCGAACGGTTCGCTGACGCTGACGGGCTATGCCCCGTCGTTGACCTCGGGAACAGTGCCGACGTTCGGGTATCTCGACACGGTCATCAGTCAATACGCGAATAGCCCAATCATCCTTCAGCTTATCGAAAACTTTTACGATTACGTTGACCAGACCGCGAACATGGACGCGTTCTACAACTTGATCTGGAACGTCGATACAGCTCAGGGGATCGGTCTCGACATTTGGGGTCGTATCGTCGGTGTGAACCGGGTTCTGAAGGTGGCGGATATTCCGTTCTTCGGCTTTACCGGTCCCGTCACCGACTCCGGCGATTCGTTCAACGTCGATCCGTTTTTCTCAGGAACGATCCTGACCAGCAACTACGCGCTGACTGATGACGCATTTCGGCAACTCATCTACGCGAAGGCGCTGACGAACATCTCGGACGGCTCGACCAAGAGCATCAACCAAATCTTGATCAACCTGTTCGGAGATAGCGGGAACGCGTATGTCGTGGACAACAACAATATGTCGCTCGTCTACTGGTTCACGTTCACGCCGACACCTGTCCAACAGGCAATCATTCAGCAATCCGGCGCGCTTCCGAAGCCGACCGGGGTTGCCGTGACATTCCACTTCTCGTGAGGGACTAATGTTAGCTTCTCAAATTCCTTCCCGCTTCGCAGAACCGTTCGGCGTCAACGCCACCGGTACCTACATCCGCACGATCCCCGTCACGACAGCGGACCCCGCTGCCGCGTCTCTGTCTTTGGGCTTTCCTCCGCAAACCGCCGTCGCTATCGCCTCGGGCGGTACGCCTCCTGACATTCGGGACTTCAACGGTATCCTCAATCAGACCTCGGCGTGGTGCCAGTGGGTCGCGGCGGGCGGTCCGGTCTATTATGACGCGACCTTCTCGACCGCTGCTGGCGGCTATCCGGCGGGCGCTGTGCTGAACGTCGTGGGTACCATCGGCGCGTTTTGGATTTCGACGGTGGACAACAACACCTCGAACCCGGATACCGGCGGCGCGAATTGGACGAAGTTCACGCTGACCGGTCTCGGTACGGCGGCTTATAAGAACACGACCGACAACACGAAGGCGACCGTCGCGGCGGTCTCCGGCTCGGTGACGAGCGGACATCTTGTCGTGTTCGCGGACAACAACGGAACGATTGCTGACGGCGGCGCCATCGGCGCTCTCGGCACCGCTGCGACGAAGACGGCGACGAACAACGGTTTGACCTATGTCGCGTCCGTCTCCGGCGGCACGACCACGAACCATTTCGCTTATTTCGCGGACGGTCTCGGAACGGTCACCGACTCCGGTTTCACGGCGGCGACGTTTGTCCAGGCCGCGAATAACGGATCGGACTTCCAGTCGGCTTCCACGACCCGGATCAATCTCGGGTTGAAGAATGGCGCAACCACCACCATCACGATCTCGGCATCCCCGCCGTCCGGCTCGGGTACGGCTGGCGACTTGTGGATTCAAATCTAAATGGGCAACACCGCCTATCTTTCCGCGTCAGACGGGACTTCCTACAAGCTGTGGAAGTTTCTAAACGTGCTTCAGCCGGGAGGAAGCTGGACCGCGAACAGCGCGCCGGCAAAGGCGGTTTGGGAATACAACGCGTCGAACATCTGGGAAGGTCGCTACTCGACCCCTGGGCTGGCGGTCCCGACGATCTCCGGAACAGCGTCCGGAACGGGCGCGACCGGCCTCGTAACGACGCCCGCAGCGGCGATTGTCGTCTCGGGTACAATTCTGGGGACACCAACTTATAGTTGGTCCTTGGCCTCCGGAGACGCGGGCATCACGATCTCGTCCAGTACCGCGCCGAACCCGACCTGGAGCAAGACCCTGGGCGGATACTCGAACGCGTTCTGGAACGTCACGCTGACGGACCCGCAAACCGGCGCGACTGTTACGGTCAGCAATATTCTGGTCGAGGTCACCTATGCTCAGACGGCGACCCCGACAGTCTCGGTCTTTGGTCAGGTGATCTGGAGCTGGGTAGCTTCCGGACACATTTTCACGACATGCCAAGCCCAGGCGGTGATTACGCCTGGAGGCTCCGGCCCCTACACCTTCGCATGGGCGTACAAGAGCGGTTTCACCGGGTTCACAGTCAGCAATCCGAACACGCAGAACCCGATGTTCTACGACAACATGTTCATCAATTACAACTCCGGCAATCCGCCCCAAGTGGTCGATACCGGAACGTGGACGTGTACTGTCAACGGCGCCAACGGATACGTCGCCATCATCACCGCGAACATTACCATGCAAGGGTCAATTCTCAATGCCACGTAGGAGGGGCGCCATGAAGACCATAGCCGAGACGGAAGCCGAGAAGTATTCCGACATCTGGAGTTTAGAGGACTATTCCAACGACAGTCCAGGCGAACAGATGATCAAAATGTTTATGTCCATCGCTCGACCGAAGCCGGGACAATCGGTCGTGGACGTGGGCACGGGATCGGGCGCGGGCGCGCGGGCGCTCGTGAAGAAGGGCCTCCGGGTCTCCGCTTTCGATCTTACAGACAAAGCATGGAAGCCCGACGCGAACATCACCTTCCGGACCGGGACGATCTGGAACGGGATTCCGATGTCGAACCTATTCGACTACGCCTATTGCTGCGACATGATGGAACATCTTCCGACGCAGTTCGTGGCGCTCTCGGTCGAGCAAATCCTTCGCGTCGCGGGCGCGGCGTTCTTCTCGATCAGTTTTTCGCCGGACAATTTCGGACACTACATCAAGCAAGACCTCCATCTCACAGTTCAACCTTTCACGTGGTGGCGGGACACCCTGCGTGAACTCGGAGAGTTGGAGGAGGCGCGCGATTTAATTGGAGAGGGTGTATTTTATGTCAGAGGCCGCTGAAGTTTTACAAGCATCGTTCGTCGGCTATCCGCCGATTGTGACTATCGAAGAACCGGCGTTGGTTATGAACGCGGGGGATAAGTGGGACCGCTCCGTTATGCGGGTCAACCAAAGCCACTGGATCATCCGGAAAAACATCCGGCACAACATCCGGCGGCACATTCCCCAGCTCGCGCCTTGTAACCCGCAGCCTCGGACGCATATCGCTATCGTCGGCGGCGGATGGTCGCTGAACGACCCGAAGACGTTCGAGGAGCTTCGTCAGCTCTATTTCGACGGTGTAAAGCTGGTCGCGCTGAACGGCGCTGGGCGGTGGCTCATGGAACGCAATATGCGTCCCTCGATCCAAATCTGCATGGATAGTCGTCCACAGAACGTCGCCTTCCTCGAAGAACCCATTCCTGGATGTCGATACATTCTTTCGTCCCAGTGCGATCCGGCGATGTTCGACATCTGCGAGGATCGGGACGTGACGATGTTCCATCTCTTCACGGAAGACGAAGAAGGCGCTCGTCGCCCAGACCCTATCAACCGGCGGCTCGATGCCTATTACAACGGGCGCTGGACAAAAATTCCCACGGCGGGAACGGCAGGTATCGTTGCCCCGATTTTGTGCCGCGCGCTCGGTTTCGAGTTCCAGCACCTTTTCGGCGTCGATAGCTGCTACGCGCCAACCGGAGAGCATCACGCCTATTCGCAATCGTGGAACGATGGCGAAGGCGCGGTGAACTTCGAGACCTCGGACGGTCGCGTGTTTAAGTGCTCCGCCTGGCAGGCGTCGCAAGCCCAGACGTTTATCGACATGATCCACGTCTACGGGAACCAAATCCAGATCAGCGTCCATGGCGCGGGTCTGATTGCTCATCTAATCGAAACAGCCTCAACACTCGTCATTCCAAAGGAGACTTAATACAATGGCTGCGCAAGCGTGGAAATTTTATAATCGGAGCAAGCACTACATCTCCGGTACGATCAACCTCCAGTCGGGGACGTTTGATCTTCATCTGTTCCAATCGGCCTCGAATTTCGCGACCGTGACGAACTCGACCTACACCCAGCTGACCTCCCAGGTCGCGTCGGCCAACAACTACACCCTCGCGGGTAAGCCGTTGACCTCCGTGGTTTGGACCGCTGGCGCGTCCGCTGGACAGCAGAAGTTCTCCAGCGCGGCGCTGACCTTCACCGCCACCGGCGGCGCCATCGCGAACGTCAAGGGCGCGGTTATTGTCGCGCGTACGGGCGCGTCCGCGAAGGACCCGGCCAACAAGCTGTTGACGTACGCATCGTTGACCTCGGCTCAGTTCTCTATCAGCTCGGGTAACACGATGACGATCACGATGAACGCCTCTGGTATCTTCACTCTCGCCTAAAGGGATCGTCTACCATGGCACTCGTCCTTGCGGATAGGGTCAAAGAAACGGTTAGCAACACCGGTACAGGCACGTGGAGTCTGTCCGGTGCCGTTGCTAACTTTCAGTCCTTCGTCTCCGGGATCGGTACCGGTAACACGACCTATTACAGCGCGGCTGACGGAACGTCTGCTTGGGAAGTCGGAATTGGCACAGTCACTTCCGGCTCCCCGAACACCCTTTCCCGTACCACCGTTCTCTCGTCGAGCGCGGGCGGCGCGAAGGTTTCCTTCACCGTCGCTCCCGTCGTTTCGTGCGTCGCCCCGGCGGCTCTGTACGGCTCCCTAATCGGGTCTTCCTCTGGGCAGCTCCTGGTGTCCAGCGCGAACGCGGTTCCGGCCTTCTCGTCGAACCCGTCGATCACCAATTTGACGGTCGGTGGTACGCTGACCTATGGCGGCGTCACGCTGACGAACGCGGTGACTGGAACCGGTAAAATGGTTCTCGACACGAATCCTACGCTGGCTTCGCTTTCGCTCTCGTCTTCGTTGACGACCCCGCTCGTCATCGGCGGTTCGTTGGCGGCTTCGACGCTGACCCTCGAATCCACGTCAGGATCG
>Ga0105238_10001128_pt1 | contig 26910 bp, 27 predicted proteins | sample KBSC34metaG_FD_81526 | JGI IMG/M metagenome (GOLD analysis project Ga0105238, IMG submission 81526) | Corn rhizosphere microbial communities from Kellogg Biological Station, Michigan, USA - KBS C3-4 metaG | ecosystem: Host-associated > Plants > Roots > Rhizosphere > Soil | place: Michigan, USA...
CTCGAGCAGCTTCGCCACCGCCTTCCGCAAGGCCACGGGGCTGACGCCGCAGCAATATCGCCGGAGCTTGTTCTAGCCATCTCTCGACCGTCATTCCGGCGAAGGTCGGGATCCAGGGCGAGCGGCAGGTAGCCCGACCCATTTCTGCCGCGCCTTCCGCCGCTCCCTCGGCATGCCGCCGCACCGCTATCACATCCACCGGCGCCTCGAGCATGCCAAGACCCTGCTGGCCGACCGCGAGCGCTCGATCACCGCGATCGCCCTGGCCAGCGGCTTCGGCGCATCGAGCAGCTTTGCCACCGCCTTCCGCAAGGCCACGGGGCTGACGCCGCTGCAATATCGCCGGAGCTTGTTCTAGACCATCTCTCGGCCGTCATTCCGGCGAAGGTCGGGATACCTGGCGAGCGGCAGGTAGCCCGACCCATGCGCCAGAGAGTCCGACCTTCACCGGAATGACGGCCGAGCATCGATCGCCGCCACCATTTCCGCTGCCTCAGGGGAAGCGCAGGAAATCGCGCTGCTCGGCGGCGTGCCAATCGCCGCCGTCGCCCCGGTAGTAAAGGCGTGTCGCATCTTCGAAGGGCTGGAAATCCCAGGCCGGATAGCGGCCGGCGAGCACGCTGCGCTGGATCAGATTGCGCCGACGCTGGCTGAGCAGGATCTCCTGCGTCAGCCGCCCGAAATCCCAACGGCGCGCGACCAACGCGCGTAGCGCCGCTAGCTCCGCCGCATGAGCCGGGTCGCCCGCCAGATCGTGGAGCTCGTGAGGATCGCGGACGATATCGAAGAGCAGCTGGGTCTCGCGGTTGCAATGGACGTATTTGTAGCGGCCCTTGCGCAGCATCAGCGCCGGTTCCGCCAGCCCCTCGAAGAAGAGCTCGCTCGCCGCCACATCCGGCCAGCCCTCGCCGCCGCCGGCAAGGAAGGGAGCCAGGCTGCGCCCGTCCAGGGGTTCGATCGGATCGAGGGAGCCGCCCTCCCCCGCCAGATCGAGAACCGTCGGCAGGAGATCGATGAGCGAGACATTTTCAGAGACCCGCCGCCCGCCTTTGGCGTCGGGCGTCGAGACGATCAGCGGGATGCGCGTCGACCGTTCATAGGGCGCCATCTTGTACCAGAGCCCGCGCTCGCCCAGCATGTCGCCGTGATCGGCGCAGAAGACGATCGTTGTATCGTCGAGCTCGCGGATATTGCGCAGCGCGTCGAGGACGCCGCCGATGAGGTCGTCGACCATCGTGATATTGGCGTAATAGGCATGGCGCGCCGTGCGGATATGCCCCTCCGTCACCTCATACTCCCCGCGGTCGTAATGGCGGTAGAGCCAGGCGCCGTAGGGATCGCGCTTCTCCAATGGAATCGCCGGCACGTCAGGCAGGTCGATGCTGTCGTGATCGTAGCGGTCCCAATAGCGCTGCGGCGTGACATAGGGATCGTGGGGATGGCTGAGCGAGACATAGAGGAAGAAGGGCTTCCGCTCGGGATTGCGCGCCCAGTAATAGAGCCAGCGGATCGCCCGCTGGGCCGCCTCCTCGTCATGATCCTGCTGCACGGCACGCTCCGCGACGCCGCCGTTCACGACGTTCTTCAGGGTGTGATACCAGTCGAGGATCCGGTCGGGCTCGTCCCAATTGCCGTTCCAGACGAAATTGGAGGGGCAGATATCGGTGGTGAGGCGCCGGTGGAAGCCATGCATCTGATCGGGGCCGATGAAGTGGCACTTGCCGGAGAGGCAGGTGTCATAGCCCCGAAGGCCGAGATAATGCCCCATGGTGGGAATGGCAGCCGGCAGCTCCGAGCCGCTGTCATAGACGCCGATGGTGGAGCCGAGCTGGCCCGTCATCAGGGCGGCGCGCGCCGGCACGCACATGGGGCTGTTGGTATAGGCGTTCTCGAAGACGGTGCCCCGCGCGGCCAGCGACTCCAGATGCGGCGCCTTGACGAGCTTATGGCCATAAAAGGGAAGCGCATGGGGGGCGAGCTGGTCGGCCATCAGGAACAGGATGTTTCTCGCCTTGGCCATGATCGTCCTTTCGGTTGAGCTTGATTTCTCGTGGCGTCACTTGAGCTCGGGAAAATCCTCCGCCCAATATTCGTGGGGTGCCCTGGGCGCGGTCGCCGAGGCGCCGCTGCCGTGGCGATCGCTCTCCCGCCGGCGCAGATCGACTCGCCGGATCTTGCCGGAGATCGTCTTCGGCAGCTCGGCGAATTCCAGCCGGCGCACGCGCTTGAAGGCCGACATATGCGCCCGGATATGGATATAGATCACGCGTGCGGTCTCGGCCGAGGGCTCCCAGCCCCGGGCCAGCGCCACATAGGCCTTGGGCACGGCGAGACGGATCGCATCGGGGCTCGGCACCACCGCCGCCTCGGCCACCGCCTCATGCTCGATCAGCAGGCTCTCGAGCTCGAAGGGGCTGATGCGGTAGTCGGCCGCCTTGAACACGTCATCGGCCCGGCCGACGAAGGTGATGTAGCCTTCGTCGTCACGGACCGCGACATCCCCGGTGCGGTAATAGCCGCCGCGGGCGGCCGATGTCAGACGCCCCTCCTCCTCATAGCCCAGCATCAATCCTAACGGCGCCTCGCGAAGATCGAGCGCCACCTCGCCCTCGGCCGACTCCCTGTCCTCGGCATCGAGGAGAACCACGCGATAGCCGGGCAGCGGCCTGCCCATCGAGCCCGGCTTGACCTTCTGGCCCGGCGGATTGCCGATCTGGGCCGTGGTCTCGGTCTGCCCATAGCCATCCCGGATCTCGAGATTCCAGGCGGCGCGGATCATCTCGATGATTTCGGGATTGAGCGGCTCGCCCGCGCTCGCCGCCGCTCTGAGACGCAAAGAGTAGGCGCCGAGATCCTCCTGGACGAAGAGGCGCCAGACCGTGGGCGGCGCGCAAAGCGTGGTGACGCCATGCCGGGCGATGGCGCCGAGCGTTTCCTTGGCGTTGAAGCGCGAAGCGGCATAGACGAAGACCGTGGCGCCGGCGTTCCAGGGCGCGAAGAAGCAGCTCCAGGCATGCTTCGCCCAGCCCGGGGAGCTGATGTTGAGATGGACATCCCCCGGTCCCAGCCCCAGCCAGTACATGGTCGAGAGATGGCCCACGGGATAGCTCGCATGGCTGTGGAGGACGAGCTTGGCCTTGGCCGTCGTGCCGGAGGTGAAATAGAGCAACATGGGGTCGCTGGCGGCCGTAGGGCCGTCCGGGGTGAAGCTCGTGGGCTCGCCATCGGCCGCCGCATAGCCATGCCAGCCCGGCACCGCCGCGCCGATCGCGATGCGCCGGAGGCCGGCGGCCAGCTCGCCGAACTTGCCGGCTTCGGCGGCGGGGGCGATCACCGTGCCGACCCGGCCGCGGGCGATGCGATCGGCCAGATCCGTCGGGCCCAGCAGGGTGGTGGAGGGGATGACCACCGCGCCCAGCTTCATCGCCGCCAGCATGGTCTCCCAGAGCGGAACGACATTGCCCAGCATCAGCAGGATGCGCTCGCCGCGCTGGACCCCGAGGCGCCGGAGATGATTGGCGACCTGGTTCGAGCGCCGGGTGAGATCGGCAAAGGAAAGCCGGCTCTCGGCCCCGGAATCCTCGACGATCCAGAGCGCGATTCGGCTCTCGCCGTCCTCGATCCGGTCGAAATAATCGAGCGCCCAGTTGAAGCGCGTCAGCGCCGGCCAGCGGAAGGACTCATAGGCGGCCGCATAGTCGTTACGGTGGCGCATCAGGAAATCGCGCGCCGCCAGGAATTCGTCGATATCGGCCATGGCTCCTCCCCCGGGAGGCCGATCGTCTTCTCGTGGCGATACGGCCGTCGAGGGATTTAACCATCCCGAGTGGCCGGCCGTCGAGGTGGCCTAGCCTGCCCGGCAGGCAATGGTTAGCATCCCACGGCGATGCTGCCCGCCCGTCACGTCTATCACCTCGCCGACGCCGAGAACTGGGCCTCGATCCAGCGCCGCGGGCTGCTGAGCGCGACGCGGCTGCTCGCGCTGTCGGGGTTGGGCGCGGACGAACAGGCGCGCATCGAATACAGCCAGCGACCGGCCTCGCTGACACTGCCCGGTGGCGCCGTGCTGCGCGATCAGGTTCCCATGCCGCCCTCGGCGCTGGCCCGGTGCCTGGTCGGTATGAGCCCGAGCGAGTGGTATGCGCTTCTAAATTCCAAGGTCTTCTTCTGGTTCGATATCGAGCGGCTGAACCGGCAACGCCGCGCCAGCGGGATATCGCCCGAGGCCGTGGTCATGACCATCGATGTGGAGCGGCTGCTCGCGGCCCATGGCGCCCGGGCGCATCTGTCGCCCTTCAACACCGGCAATGCCAGGCGCCGGCCCGCGATTCGCGGCCGTGCGAGCTTCGTGCCCTACACCGCCTGGCGCGAGAGCCGCTGGGACAGCGAGGCGGCGGCGCTAGCCACCCGGCCGCGGGCGGCGAGCCACCGGCCCGTGGAACTCACGGTCGAGGATGCCGTGCCGGAGGCGATGGACTTCGTGGTATCACTGCGCCATCTCAGCCGGGACGAGGGCTTCGCGGGTTGATGCGGTACGGCCCGGACCGAATCAATTGGAGGGAACCCCCATGAGTTTCGCCTCGCTTGAGGGACTGGCCGAGCGCAACCGTGACGGCATCCTGCTCCTCGGCCGCCTCCTATTGGCGGCGATCTTTCTGCGGAGCGGCTTCGGCAAGCTGACGGGTTTCGAGGGCTTCGCCGCCTCCCTGGCGGCCAAGGGTTTGCCCCTGGCGACGCTCTGGGCCGTCGCCGCGGTGGCGGCGGAATTCGGGGGCAGCCTTCTGATTCTCGTCGGCCTGGGGACGCGGCTCGTCGCATTGGTGATGGTCGTCTTCGTCGCTTTCGCGGCGGTGCTCGGCCATCCCTTCTGGGCCAGCGACGCCGAGCACTACCAGGCGCAATACACCAATTTCATGAAGGACATCGCCATCTTGGGCGGCTATCTCGCGCTCTCCGTTGCGGGCCCCGGCGCCATCAGCCTGGACGGATGGCTGCGGCGCCGGGCCTGACAAGCGCTACATCTTTACCAGCTCGACCCGCCGGTTCTTGGCCTGTCCCTCATCGCTGTCATTGCTGGCGAGGGGTGCGGCGGGTCCGACGCCCACGGCCGTCATCTGCGCCGCGGGAATGCCGTAGGATTTGACCAGCATGGCGACGACAGCCCTGGCGCGATTGAGGGAGAGCGTCTGGTTGTAGGCGAGCTTTCCCTTGTTGTCGGTATGACCGACGATCAGCACATGAAGATCCGGGCTAGCCTTAAGGAGCTTGGCGATCTCTTCGATCTGCGACTTGGAATCCGGCTTCACCACGGCCTTGTCGAAATCGAAGAAGATTCCGTAGAGCGCGATCCGCCCTTCGCTCGCCATCTTGGAGTCGATCTCATCCGCCGAGATGGTGACGATCTTCTGTTCCATGGGCTTGGGTTCGACGGCCTCGATGAGGATGCCTTCCGAGCCCGTGAGAGCGGTGGAAGAATCCCCCATGCTTCCGCCGGTCATCTCGGCCACGTAGATGCCGACATAGCTGTCGCCGGCCGCCGTGCTCTTCTTCAGCAGGGCATAGCGAACCTCCTTCACATATTCGAGCATGGCCCGCATCAGATAGGTTCGGGTCTGACTGGCCTTATCGACGACGACGCGGGAATCGGCATTGTCGCCGTTGTATTTCAGCTTCGCGAAGCCCTCGCCGCAGGCATCGCCGGCGCATTCGAAGGCGATCTCATAGCCCGCGGCCTTGAGGGCGTCCTCGTGATTGACCAGGATCTCCAGGGTCGAGCGGCCGGCCGGCGCGATATAGAGGGTGCGCGTCACCTTTCCGCGCGCCGTGACCAGGCTCTTGAAATGGGGCGATGACTGCGTGGTGTCGGTCACCACGGGGCCCGCGGGCAAGGTCAGCTCATCGAAAGCCTTCACGGTCTGGGCCAGGAGATGGGCGCCGTCGTAGCGCCCCGCCGGGGCGAAATCATGGGCGCCGGCCTGGTCCTTCTCCATCTCGTCAGTTATGGCGGGATCGGCGGCGAGGCCTAGCCCCGGCACGACAGCGGTCAGAAGCAACAGCGCAAGCCCGGCGAGAATCGAACGCGAAAGCGGCATGATGGGGTCCCCGATATGTGCGGCGAGAGAAAACTGCCGGGGATACTACTATCGGATTCCGTAAAATCCGGGCCGAAATTTTGCCGGACGCCTCAATCGGCCGAGGGCCGGGGCTCCAGCTCCGCCCCGGTGGCGAGGGCACGGCGATGGCCGCTCACCTCGGCCCCCGCCCGGGGCAGCAGCCTGAGGAAGAATGGCAGGCAGAGCAGACAGAGAATCGTCACCGCAACGAAGCTGCGATGGACATCCCCGACGCCGAGCTCGGCGGGCGAAGCGCCGCGCATTGCCAGCATGGCATGGAGGAGGATGGCGCCGACGGCCACCCCCATGCCGTTGGAGAGCTGCTGCATCATGCTGGAGAAGCTCGTGGCGGCGCTCATCTTCTCGGAGTCGATATCGGCATAGGCCAGGGTGTTGAGGCAGGTGTATTGCAGGGAGCGGAAGAACCCGCCGCCCAGGAGCAGCAGGAAGACGAGCACCACGGGCGTCGATACCGAGAAGAAGGCGCAGACCAGCAGCGAGCCGGCGCTGATGATCGTATTGCCGATCAGCACCCGGCGAAAGCCGAAGCGGCGCAGGATGGGCCCCGTCGTCAGCTTCATGAGGAAGGAGCCAAGCGCGCTGCCGCAGGTGAGCAGGCCGGAGGCGAAGGCGCTCATGCCGAATCCCACCTGCAGCAGCAGGGGCAGCAGGAAGGGCAGCGCCCCTGCTGCGACTCGGAAGATGGAGCCTCCCCAGAGGCAGGCCTCGAAGGTCGGAATCCGGAGCAGCGACAAGTCGACGATGGGATGCGCCCGGCGCCGCTCATAGAGCACGGCCCAGAGACCGACCGCCAGCCCGAGGGCGAGAAGCCCCCAGAGCACCCAGCCCGATGCATCGGGCCGGGCGACGAGGTCGGAATCATACATGATGGCGCTGAGCGCCACCCCGGTGAGGAAGAAGCCCAGCCAGTCGAAGGGCGCCCGGCGGTCGACACGCTGGTCCTCCAGCAGGAAGGTCACCAGCACCATGCCCAGCAGGCCGATGGGCACATTGAGGAAGAAGATCCAGCGCCAGGAGAGGAAGGTGGTGATGAAGCCGCCCACGGGCGGGCCCAGCACCGGCCCTACCAGAGCGGGCACCGTCAGATAGGCCATGGCGCGTACCAGATCCGTCTTCTCGACGCTGCGCAGCAACACCAGCCGCCCCACCGGCACCATCATGGCCCCGCCGATGCCCTGGACGATCCGGGCGAGCGCCAGCTCCACGATGCCGTTGGTGAGGCCGCAGAGGATGGAGCCCAAGGTGAAGACCCCAATCGCGGCCCGGAACACGGTGCGCGCCCCGAAGCGATCGGCGACCCAGCCGCTGATGGGGATGAAGATCCCGAGGCTGAACATATAGACCGTGATGCCGAGGCTGAGATGGATCGGGCTGGTGCCGAAACTCTCGGCCATGGCGGGAAGGGCCGTGGTGATGACCGTCCCGTCCAGGTTCTCCATGAACAGGGCGCAGGCGACGATCAGGGGGACGATCATCGACCGAGGGGCAGGGGACGCGGGCGGCATGCGCAAACGACGGGCAAATCCAGGGCGAGGCGGCGACGAGCTGCCGTTGCTCACCGTGCCACCGGCACCCGGGCCGGTGTAGACCAAACTATTGCATGGCAGGTCCGCGTTCCCGCGGATTCCCCCGGGGGAACCGCAGGAACGCGGAGGCTGTCATCGACCCTCTTGGATCGCTGTCTTCCCCATCACTGGCGCTTATAGACGGTGCAGCCGACGCCGATGAGGTTGGGGATATTGTCGGCCCAGCAGATCTCGAGCTGATCGCCCATCACCTCGCCCGAGGCGTCGCCGGTGTCGGTTGACATCACGAAGCGCTGTCCGTCCATCCGGAATACCCCGACGAAATTGCCCGTCGTCCCCTTCGGTCCCTTGTCGGAGCCGGAAAAGGCGGGGCCGTCCTGGGCATCGATGGTGAGGGTCCAGCCCGCGCCGGGGTCGTTCACGAAGCTGGGCTTGTCGGCGTCCTGAAACACACCACCCGTGCCGTCATGGGCCGAGGTGAAAGAAACCGGAACCCAGGTCCCGACGACCTTGGGCGCATCGGCGGCGAAGGCCGTGGCGGAAATTCCGACCAGCACGGCGGCGAGAGCAAACGAACGCATGTCAATTCTCCTCATATTGCGATGACGATGGCGGGCGAGATGCCCGAAAGCTTGCGATCAGATCCTCACTGGCGCTGATAGACGGCGCAGGAGACACCGATGTAATCGGGGACGTTGTCGGTCCAGCAGAGCTCGAACTTGTCGCCCATCAGCTCGCCGGAATGGCTGCCGCGGCCGGTCGCGGTCGTGAAATGCTTGCCATCCATGGCAAGCACCCCGACGAAGCTGCCGCTCTCGCCCGTCGGGCTCTTGCTCGAGCCGGAGAAGGCATAGCCCTCCTGTCGGTCGACGACATAGCTCCAGGCTGTGGCGACGCCCCTGGTGAAGACGGGCTTGTCGGTGTCCGTATGGCCGCCGCTTTTGCCGGCGTAGGCCTCGGCATAGGAAACGGGAACCCAGGTCCCGATGAGATTTGGCGGGTCGGCGGCGAAGGCCGCCGAAGACATGCCGGCCAACAGGACGGCAAGGGCAAGCAAACGCATTTGGATTCTCCCGATATCGTTGTGAACGGAGTCCGACGAAAGCGACGGCGGGCGCAATGCCCCGCGGCTCGCGATCAAATCACTGGCGGTTGTAGACCGTGCAGCCCGCCGCGATCAGATTGGGGATGTTGTCGGTCCAACAGACCTCCAGCTGATCGCCCACGACCTCGCCGGTCGACCCGCCCTGGGTGGTGGCGACGACGAAGCGCTTCCCGTCGAGACGAAAGGCGCCGACGAACAGGTTTGTCTTCCCGGCCGGGCTGACGCTCGTGCCCGTGAACGCGGCGCCGTCCTGGGTGTCGATGGTGATTTTCCAGGCGCCCGCCGTGTCGTGCTTGATCGCGGGCTTGTCCGTCGCGCTGATCGCCGCCGGCGTGCCGATTTCGGCAGCCGAAAAGGCGACCGGCACCCATGTGCCGGTGATGTTGGCGGGATCGGCGGCAAAGGCGGTGGAAGAAATGCCGGCCAGAAGGACGGCAAGTGCAAGCGAACGCATGTCTGTGTCTCCCCGATGGATGGTAAAGAAGGTTCCTAAGAACGGCCGCGCGCCGCCGAAGTGGCACACGGCCGAACCATTTCTACCATTCCGATAGCGGTCCCGTCTGCAATCCTGCGACGATGGTCTTAACACGGAGCCGCCCGGGGTCGCCGTCTCAGTTCCTTTGCAGGGTCGTGCAGGAGGCGGCGACGAAATTGTCGATGGTGTCGGTGAAGCAGAGCTCGATATGGTTCTGGTCCACCACCTCCCCGGTTCCCGAACCGGCATCGGTCGAGAATACGAAGCGGGTGCCGTCCATCCGGAATACACCGACGGTCACATGCTTCGTGGCCTTGGGGCCGGTCACCGTCCCGGAGAAAGCGGCGCCGTCCTGCTGGTCGAAGCTGTAGCTCCAGGGCTGCGGTGAGGCCTTCTCCAGTACGAGCTTCGGCGCGCTGTAGGCGTCGGTTGTCCCCACCCGCGCCGCGGCGGCGGCAACGGGAGTCCAGCTGCCCAGGATGTTGAAGGCCGCAGGTGCGCGTTTGTAGATCGTGCAGACGGCGCCGACATAGACCGGAATATTGTCGGTGACGCAGAACTCGAGCCTGTCGCCGAGGATCTCGCCCGAGGCATTGCCGCCTTCCGTCGCCATCACGAAGCGCGTTCCATCGGCGCGGATGACGCCGGCGACTTGGCTCGACTTCCCGCTCGGCCCCATATTGTGGCCGGCGAAGGCGGCCCCGTCCTGGCTTTCGATCACCAGCTTCCAGGCCAGATGGATGTCATGGCTGAGGACCGGGGTGGTCGAGGTCGCATAGCCCTCACGAGGTCCGACCCGGGCGCCCGAATGTTCGACCGGGATCCAGGTGCCGAGGAGGTTGGGCGGGTCGGCCGCAAAGGCCGGGACCGAAAGAAGCGCCAGGAAAGCGGCGAGCACAAGCGAACGCATATCAGGTCTCCCCCTGGGAATGACTTAGAAGGACCCGATGTTACCATCCGGCGTGGGCGAGCGTCAGTCGCCCGCGCTTTTCCTTCCGGCGACTCGGCGGCACGGATATCCTCACGGCATGGACGCGCTCGCCGGCATGGAGGATCTGAACCCCGCGCAACGGCGGGCGGCCCGGCATGGCCTGGGCGATGGCGCGCCTGCTGCCGGGCCGTGCGACACCCCGCCCCTGCTCATCATCGCCGGCGCCGGCTCGGGCAAGACCAATACCTTGGCCCATCGGGTCGCTTTTCTGATTCGCCAGGGCGTGGCGGCGGAGCGGATCCTGCTTCTGACCTTCACCCGCCGGGCGGCGGCGGAGATGAAGCGCCGGGTCGAGCGCATCTCGGCCACCACCCGCGACCAGGGCAGCGCGCTCCCGGCGGCCCTCGCCTGGTCCGGGACCTTCCATTCCGTGGGCGTCCGGCTGCTGCGGCTGCATGCCCATAATATCGGCCTCGATCCCGCCTTCACGATCCTCGACCGCGAGGATGGCGCCGATCTCATGAATCTGCTCCGCGACGAACTCGGCCTGTCCGGCCAGAAGAGCCGCTTTCCCAAGAAGCAGACCTGCCTCGCCATTTATTCCTATGCCATGAACGCCCAGGCGCCGCTGGGCGAGGTGCTGTTGCGGAGCTTCCCCTGGTGCGAGAGCTGGGAGGCGGAGCTGCGCCGGCTGTTCGGGGCCTATGTCGCGGCCAAGCAGCGCCAGAGCCTGCTCGACTACGACGATCTGCTGCTCTATTGGGCCCAGATGATGGGGGCGCCGGAGCTGGCCTCTCTGGTGGCCGAGCGCTTCGATCACGTACTGGTCGACGAATACCAGGACACCAACGCGCTGCAGGCCTCGATCCTGCTCGGCCTGCGCCCCACGGGCCGGGGTCTCACCGTCGTGGGCGATGATGCCCAGGCCATCTACAGCTTCCGTGCCGCCACCGTGCGCAACATCCTGGACTTCCCCGGCCTGTTCAGCCCGCCGGCCGCCATCGTCACCTTGGAGCAGAACTATCGTTCGACCCAGCCGATCCTGGCAGCGAGCAATGCCGTGATCGAGCAGGCGCGGGAGCGCTTCACCAAGAACCTGTTCAGCGAGCGGCCTTCGGAGCAGCGGCCGCGGCTCGTGACCGTCCATGACGACCGGGCCCAGGCGGGTTATGTGGCGGGCCGGATCCTGGCGGCGCGCGAAGCCGGCACCGCCCTCAAGCAGCAGGCCGTGCTGTTCCGCGCCTCCCATCACAGCGGCGGACTCGAGCTGGAGCTGGCCCGGCGCAACATCCCCTTCGTCAAATTCGGCGGGCTGAAATTCGTCGAGGCCTCCCATGTGAAGGACGTCATCGGCCTGCTGCGCTGGGCCGAGAATCCCCGCGATCGGGTCGCGGGGTTCCGCAGCTTGCATCTCCTGCCCGGCGTAGGTCCCGCCACGGCCCGCAAGGCGCTCGATCACCTGGAACAGGCCAGCTTCGCCCTCGACGCTTTGGCGGGCTTCAAGATGCCGCCGGCGGCCGCGGAGGATTGGCCGGGGCTGGCAGCGCTGCTGGCGCTGCTCGCCGGCCGGGCGGTCGATTGGTCTGCCCAGCTCGGTCTGGTGAAGGAATGGTATCGGCCGCAGCTCGAGAGGCTCTATGACGGAGTGGCGGCGCGGCTCAGCGATCTCGACCAGCTCGAGGCCATCTCGACCACCTATGCGGGCCGCCAGGCCTTCCTGGAGGACGTCATGCTGGATCCCCCGGCGGCCAGCGGCGAGGAGGCCGGCACCCCGCTGCTCGACGAGGACTACCTCATCCTCTCCACCATCCATTCCGCCAAGGGTCAGGAATGGAAGGCGGTCTATGTCCTGAACGTCGTCGACGGCTGCATTCCCAGCGATCTCGCCGTGGGCGAGGTGGCGGAGATCGAAGAGGAACGCCGCCTGCTCTATGTCGCCATGACCCGGGCCAAGGACGAGCTCCATCTCGTCCATCCTCAGCGCTTCTTCACCCAGCAGCAGCCCCGCCAGGGCGACCGCCATGTCTATGCCCCGCGCAGCCGCTTCATCACCGCGGCGATGCTGGACCGTTTCGAGCGCGTCGCCTGGGTCGCGGGCAGCCCGGGCGATGGGTCGCGCGACGGGCGGGCGGAGCCGCGGATCGATGTCGCGGCCCGGCTGCGCGACATGTGGAAATAGCGCGGAACTCGCCTTCTTCGGGTCCAGGATCCCGGGGACAGCGCGGTGCCGGACAAGGCGCACCCCTCAGGGACTATCTCGCAGCCACCCGAGGTTGTCATAGCAGGTAGCGGCGGCTACATTCGCGCCCGCTTGCATCGTCGCAGCCAATCTATGTCGTGAGGCCGGAACATCATGGAGAGATCGTCGAATCACGAGACGGTCTCTGCGATGATCGTGGCGCATCCCGGCCACGAGCTCCTTCTGCATCATTGGCTGGAAATAGATCGGCCGATCGTCTTCGCCTTGACGGATGGATCCGGCGGACATGGCGAGGATCGCCGCCCCATGTCGTTGCGCATCATCCAGTCTGCCGGCGCCAGCGTTGGACCGGTCTTCGGCCTCGCACCCGACAAGCAGTGGTATGCCGCGATCCTGGCGGGCGACTACGGCCTTTTCGACCAAGCATCGCGTCTCATCGCCGCCGCCTGCCGCGCTGCGGGCGTGACGCGAATCGTCACCGATCCGGTCGAGTTCTATAATCCGATGCACGATCTCTGCCATGCGCTTGCAGCCGGGATCGTGCGGAGCCTCCGCGGGAGCGGCGCGAGCAATGTGGGGCTTTTCGACTACGCGATCGAGCGTCCCGATCGGAGGAGCATCCCGGCGGCGATGGAATTCTCCCTCACGGACGAGGCGCTTCGTCGCAAGCTGGGGGCGATTGCTTCATATCTGCCGCTCGCATCGGAGGCCGAGCGGCACGCAGGAACCGTTCGGAACCATGCTTGCGAAAGGCTCTACGCCATTGACGCGACGGAGGCGTGGCCGTGCCAGCTTGTGGAAGAACCCTTCTACGAGCAATTCGGCCGGCGACGGATCTCCGACGGCGTCTATCGGGAGCTCATCACCTATCACGCCCATGTTCGCCCGATGGCGGCGGCATTGAGGGGCGATTGAGGAGAGCCGGCTTGAGGGGCGAGCTGACATCCGGACGGGCGAGATGCCAGAGACCGCAAGACAAGTGATGCCCTTTATCGTCGGATCGCCGCGGTCCGGTACGACGCTTCTGCGCTTCATGCTGGCCGCTCATTCGCACCTCGCTATCCCTCCCGAAACCGGATTTCCCGGCCATATCGCGGTTGACGAGAGGCTTGCCGGGTTGGGGCCGGCGGAGCTGTTGCATATCATGACGACATTCCCACCCGCCGCACCGGCATGGCGCGACTTCGGCATGCCCGAGGAGACGCTGCGTCGCGCTCTGTTCAATCTGAGTCCCTTCAGCGTCGCCGAGGGTATCCGCAGCTTCTACCGGCTCTACGCCGCTCGGCACGGGAAGCAGAGAGTCGGCGACAAGACTCCGGGCCACGGGCAAACGATGATCGCCATCGAACAGCTTCTTCCCGAAGCGGCATTCATCCACGTTATCCGGGACGGCCGCGACTCCGCCCTCTCGTTGCGCGACATGTGGTTCGCGCCGAGCCGGGATATTGCAGCTCTTGCCGCCCATTGGCGCGACAATGTGACCGAATGCCGGCGGCAGGGGCACGCCGTCCAGCGCTATCTGGAGGTCCGCTACGAAGACCTTCTCAGCGATACGCCGGGGCAGCTGCAGCGCATCTGTGAGTTTATCGACTTGCCCTTCGAGGCCGGGATGCTCGCCTTTTACGAGGAGGCTCCGGCCTTGCTCGCGGAGCATCAGGAGCGCAAGGCAAGGGATGGCGCCATGATCGTCAGCCGGGAACGGCGGCAGGCTCAACAATGGCGCGTGACGACACCACCCGACATGTCGCGCGTGGGACTCTGGCGCACCGGCTTCACCGTCGAGGAGCAACGGGCGTTCTCGGGGGTCGCCGGCACTCTCCTGGAAGACCTCGGCTACTCGACTTAGGGCTACTTCCGCTAGCCTCGCGCGGCGCTCAGTTCCCGCTTCAATCTGAAGTTTTCCTCGGCCAGCTGCAGCAGCCGCCCCACCACATCTCGTCCGAGCTCATCCGATGAGCGCGCAGGATTGGGCGCGCTGCGGGGCAGAACGGCACGCAGGAACCCACTGAGCGCCAGGTTATAATCGTCTTCCGCGACAGGCCTAAAGCGAATGTCCTCGATCGACCTTCGATAGAGTTGAAGATATTGATCGATGACTTTCGCCATATTGGCATCCTCCCGGGCGAGGCCAGCCAGGGCCTCCGCCTCGCCAGCGTCATAGCTCTCGATTGCGGATCGTAGATTGGCCGCGCTTACCGGATGCGTGAGGCAGCGGAGGCCGAAGTTGTTGCGCCGCAGCTCATTGTAATTTTCCATCGTCGCCCGCCCCGCGATGCCACGCGCGTCACAAACCACGACCACGGATCCGGCGCAGAGGGCCTCGAGAGCTGCTCGCGCGCTGCCGAAGACCAGGTCCGCTGTCGCCAGCACCTCCTCGGGATCCGCGATCGGTTTTCCCAAGGGGGGGCCGACAATCTCCAGTTCGATCCCCATGTCGGCGCAGACGCCGGCCAGGATGGGATGCAGCGCCGTCGCCTTGCCGAAAGCCACCGCCTTCTGCGGGCTTGATGATAAAGGGCGACGTCGCGCAGGAATGCGTCTCAGCTCGACTCCGTTGGGAATGAGATAGATGCGCGAGGGGTCGATACCCGGCGAATGCGCGATGCGTTCCACGCAGACCTCGTCGACACCGACATGAAACTGGACCTGGGGAAAGGAGACGGGTGCCTCGACGCCGAAGGCCCAGGCATGACAGACGTTCACAACGGGCGTGCGCGGGAATCTGACGATCGCCTCGACCGTCGGGACGGAGTGATGGCCATGTATGACGTCGGGCGGGTCCTTCAGGCGCCTCAAATCATCGATGACGGGCACGCCCGAGCTCTCCAACTCGAGCCCGGATTGGCCGATGATCGGTGTATAGACGGTAGGAGAATGACCGAGGGCGATCAGGCCCCTCGCGAGGTCGCGTGTGACGCTTTCGGACCCACCGCGTCCGGTCATCCAGATGTTCGTGAGCAGGATGCGCAATCCCTGCCGGCGATGTGGGGTGAGTTGCTCCAAAGCGGATCTTCCGGAATCTCGGTAGGGCACTTATCTGCGCTGGCGGAGGTGGCGTCAACCGCCGCAGCCCCGACTAAACGGCAGACTGTCCATCCCGGCACCGGCGTGGCCCGGCCATGGGCCTGTCCGCGAGCAAAGCGGCGATTTCGCCGGGCGTGCCGCCCGCGAGCCGGCGGCTCTCCCGAGTCAGATGCGCCTGATCGGCATAACCCGCGGCCGCGGCCAGGCCGGCGAGCGAGCGCGGCCCGTCGCCTCGCAGCAGCGTCAGGAATCGCTGGAACCGGAGGATGCGATCGAGGGTCTTCGGCCCATAGCCGAAGGCCTCGCCGAAGCGCCGGCGCAATGTCCGCTCGCTCAGCGACAGCTCTTCGCCCAGCCAGGCGATGAGCTCCCGGCCGGGCGGAGCGCCGGCCGCCAGGAGCCGATAGGCCGCCTCGGGATGGTCGTGGCTCGGCGGCAGACCGGCACCCCGCCGCGCCAAGGCGGCTTCAAGCCGCAGGACCAGCTGGGCCAGGTCGCAGGCCGTGCTCGCCGCCTCCGCCAGCCGGCTGGCGTCGCGGCTCGAAATTTCGGCCAAGGGAATCCGGCGGTTCAGCATCTCATCCGCGGCAAGGCCCAGCCAAGCCGCGGACCGTCCCGGCCGGAAGCGAAAGCCGACGACGGTCGCCCCCGGCGCCAGAGCCTCCATATGCGGCTCGCGATCCGGTCCGGCGATGCGCAGCACCCCGTCGACCCATTGCAGGTCGATGCTGCCGTCCGGGACCACGAGAATCGGCCCCGTGCCGATCGCAGGCAGCCGGTGCACCCAGGCGCAGGCGAAGTCATGGCTGAGCGCCCCACTGACAGGTCGCTCCCGATAGATGCCGGTCGCCTGCGCGAGCATGCGGTGCCTCCTCACCCGGCGTTGCCGGCGCCATTCTAGAATCTGCCACGGGGGTCTGCCACCCGGCGGATCCCTGGAATGTCGTGAATTGGCCGTTTCATTCAAGACTCGCCGGAAATGCCGCGCCAAACTCCCAGGGATATCGGAGGACACAGCATGACCGCCACGTTTGAATCGCGCACCATCAGCCTTGCCATCCGCCGCGACTGGCGGGAGGTCTATGAATTCGCGCATCGGCCGGAGAACTTCCCGCGCTGGGCTTCGGGCGGCGCGACATCCCTTCGCCGGGACGGCGATGATTGGGTGGCCGAAGCCCCGGGCGGCCAGGTCCGGATTCGCTTCACCCCCCGCAACGACTTCGGCGTGCTGGACCATCACGTCATTCTCGCCACCGGCACCGAGATCTACGTCCCGCTGCGGGTCATCGCCAATGGGAACGGCGCGGAAGTGATGCTCACCTTGTTTCGCCTGCCGGAGATGACCGATGCGGTCTTCGCGCGCGATGCGGAATGGGTAGCGAAAGATCTGGGGGCGCTGAAGGCACTGGTCGAAACCTGATCCCAAGGAGGAACCGCCATGTCAGAGACAGAGAATGATCGCCGGATCGATTACATCGAGTTCGGGGTTTCGGCCCTGGAGCGCGCAAAAGCCTTCTACGGCAAGGCTTTCGGCTGGGGCTTCACCGACTATGGGCCGAGCTATTGCGAGTTCAACGATGGCCGCTTGAAGGGCGGCTTCACCACCGGTACACCGGCGAAGCCCGGGGGGGCGCTGGTGATCCTCTACGCCGAGGATCTCGCCGAGACGCAACGCCGGGTCGAGGCCGCGGGCGGGCGGATCGCCAAGCCGATCTTCGACTTTCCCGGCGGCCGGCGTTTCCATTTTCTCGATCCCGACGGCTATGAGCTGGCGGTTTGGTCGAAGCGATAGCCAGCCCCTCGCCCTCTTCGCTAGAGTGACTCCCCGCATTGCCGGTCGGAGAGCACTCATGGACGTCAACCGTCGCGCCTTGCTGATCGCCGCCGCCGCTGCGGGGTCGGTGGCAACCGTCCGGCCGGCCCTCGCCGCCGGCCCGACGCCCGGGGTTACGTCGGCCATCGAGCGCTTCGCAGCGCTGCCTGCCACGGCAAGCTGCCTGATCGACGCGGCCGATCCCAAAGGCGGCTGGACGGCGGGGCATGATTCTGCCGCCGTGTTGTTCATCGGCAGCGCGGTCAAGACCTTCATCCTGGCGCAATATCTGCGCGACGTCGAAGCCGGCCGGCTGTCGGAAACCGATCAGCGGCGGATCGACGATGCGGTGCGCTCGCCTGGGAGCCCCGTCTTCCTCAATCTCAGCGGCACGACCCCGGCTCGCAGCGTACTGGAGGCCATGATCGCCCATAGCGACAACACCGCGACGGACGTCGCGCTGGCCGCCGTGGGGCCGGAGAAGGTGCGCGCCCTGATCAAGGAAGCCGGGTTGACCGCCACCCGCATTCCCCATTCGACTCGCCGCCTGTTCTCCTTCCTGGCCGGCGCGCCGGCAGGAACCGACCTCGGCTGGTCGGAGATGCAGCGCCTGGCGACCGCGGAGCCCGCGGGGCCGACCCGCCCGCCGATCAACGATACCGAGACCATGGTGAGCTCGGCCGAGGAGCTGGTACGCTGGTATCGGCGCGCGCTGCAGCCCGGCTTCTTCGCCAAGCCGGAGACCTTGGTCGAGTTCAAGCGCATCCAGGCGATGGCCGATTCCCTCGCCCTCGTCGTGCCGCCCGATACCGCCGCTTATGGCAAGGGCGGCAGCATTGATTGGAAGGATTTCCATTGCTTCTGCCTGGCCGGCCAGATGGTCACGCAGCAGGTGCCCGTCACCTTCTGCTTCACCATCAACTGGACCGGACCCGACGAGAGCGTCGCCTCGGTGTTTCCCGTCTATAAGGCCGCCGTGGCGGACGCCTTGCGGGAGGCGGCGCAAGCCCTCGCCTGACGGCAGGCCTCGCCCGTCAGCTATCCCGGGGCGGCGGTTGGTGGTGCCCCTGCAGCCAGACATGCTGGATGATGGCGAAGAGGAAGGCCGTGGTCAGCCCGAACAGCAGCATCCCGTTCAGCGCCTCGATCGCACCCAGAAGCGCCCAGCGATCCTCCAGAAACAGATTGGCGTGGCCATAGGTCGTGATGGCGCCGAGCGAATAGAGCACGGCCGACTTGTTGTCGGGCAAGGCGCCAAGGAACCGGAAGGCAGCCGCCCAGGTGATCGCCTCGATACCGTGTAGGAGGGTGATCAGCAAGGTGGTGATGCTCATGACGACGGCGAAGCTCACGAAGAACCGGCGCGGCCGCATGGGGCTGCTGAGCACCCGGGTCACGCGCTGATCGATGAGTCCCAGGCCGAGCACATGGACGACGACGGTCACGATGATCAAGGGGGCGCCCCAGATCCAGTCGTTCGTCCAGTACAGCATGGAAGACGGGCTCATGCTTCCTCTCCTTGTCGCCAACCTCGAAAGGGTTCAATCTGACGGGCAAATGCCAGAAGCTGCTGGGAAGAGCGTCCCGTCACCCCCGATCGGAGCCTGCCGGTGAAGCGCAAGGCCGGTCTCTTCCTGCTTGCCGTCATCCTCGCCGTCACCCTCGGCACCGCGCTCGTCGTCTCCTGGCAAATGTATAACCTCGTCTCGAGGAAGCAGGCCAATCAGATCGACAATATCCAGGCCAGCCTCGGCGAGCGCTTCCACGTCTTCGAGGTCATGCTGCGCAGCCAGCATGTCCGCATCCGCGACCATATGGCGAAGGTGCTGCCCCTCATCGCGGCAGACATCGACCAGCTCTCCCTCCGCCCCGACCAGCTGACGCGCGATCAGATGGATGCGATGACGAAAAAGTACGGGGTGGAGGATATCTATTTCATCGACCGGTCCCACAAGATATTTCAGACGAATTCATCGACCGACATGAACATGCAGTTCCCCGAGAGCGACTTCACTCGCTTCCTCGACAGCGTGTTCGGCAAAGACAAGGTGATGGGCGTCGGAATCGATATCTCCGACGCGACCGGCAGGTTGAACACCTACATTTATTACGGCCCGGCGGGGAAGGACTACGTGATCGAAACCTCGACCGAGATCCAGTCCAGCCTCGAGCAAGGGGATTTCGCCTGGATGAGCTGGTACTTCTTCCCGCCGCCGAACGGGAGCAACGAATGCCAGGTCGAGAAGAAGTGCGACCTGTTCTCCGACGCGCTGCGCCACAACGAATATGTGAGGGCCATCGACGTCTATCTCGTCAATGAGTCAGGCGGCTGGTCCCTGCTTCATCCCCCCAAGAAGCTGGATCCGGCGATCGTCGCTCGCCTGGTCAAGGGGGGCGAGTATCAAACCACCAGCCCGGACGGACAGCTCGTTACGACCTACCAGCATGACGCATCGCAAGATGAAGCCGCCAAGGACGATCCGATCGTCAAGCGGATCGTGATCAACGAGATCACCTATGATGTGAGCCTGGCGCGCCAAGCGGTCATCGGCGTCCTGGGATACTCGCTGGTCGTGATGCTGATCGCCCTGCCTCTGATCTTCTGGCTCGCCTCCTATTTCCTGCAGAAGCAATTGCTGAACCCCTTATTCAGGTTGCGCAGCCAGGCGCGGGCCATCGCCGACGGCGATCTCGATCACGCCATCGCGGATACGGGCCGCCGGGACGAGATCGGCAATCTCGCCACCAGCTTCGCCACCATGCGCGATGCCGTGCGGCGGACGATTCTGGACCTGCGGGAGACCAATGCCTCGATCGAGCGTTTCGTCCCCAAGGCCTTCCTCTCCATCATGGGCAAGCCTTCGATCCAGTCGGTCAAGCTCGGCGACAACATCCGCCTCAACATGACGGTGCTGTTTTCGGACATCCGCAATTTCACCGGGCAATCCGAGCAGATGACGCCCGACGAGAATTTCGCCTTCATCAACTTCTATCTGGAGCGCATGGGGCCGGTCATCCGCGCCCATAACGGCTTCATCGACAAATACATCGGCGACGCCATCATGGCCTTGTTCGAGCAGCCCGATGACGCGCTGCGGGCCAGCCTTGCCATGCTCGATACCTTGGCTGCCTTCAATCTCGAGCGCCAGGCCGGCGGCCTGCCCCCGATGGCCATCGGCATCGGGCTCAACACCGGGTCCCTCATGCTGGGCACGATCGGGGAGAGCCACCGGATGGACGGGACCGTCATTTCCGACGCCGTCAATCTGGCGGCCAGGATCGAGAGCCTGACCAAGACCTACGGGGTCGGCATCCTGATCTCGCAGAACACCTATGATCAACTCTCCGACCCCAAGGCCTTCAACATCCGGCCGATCGACGTCGTGGTGGTCAAGGGCAAGACCAAGCCGGTGATCATATTGGAGGTCTTCGACCGGAGCCCGTCCGCCGAGCGCGAGGCCAAGCTGCGGACACGGGATCTGCTGCAAGCCGGCATCGAAGCACTGGGGCGCCGCGACAGCGCCGCCGCCCGCGCGATCTTCGAGCAATGCCTGGCGCTCTATCCCGGCGATCCCGCCGCGGCCAATCTTCTGAAATCCTGCGCCTGAGGCGGCTCGCTCAGCTTCTACTGTGGTAGGTGAGCGCCAGCGCGATGCAATGCCTCAGCTCCGCCGCGGAATCTCATCCCTCGACCGACCCGCCGATGCCTGGCAGCGCCGCCGCCGCGGCGAAGATCAGCGCATGCAGACGCAGCAGCCGGCGCCGCAGGACCGGCGAATAGCTCGCGAAGACAGCGGCGACCTCCGGATCTCCGAAGGGACGGCCCAAGCCGGTGGTCGCCGTGTCGATCTCCGACTCAGACCCGGCGGCGGCCGAAGATCATGTGATAGAGCCAGAGCACGATGATGGCGCCGACGATGGCGACCAGCATGCTGTAGATGTTGAACCCCGTCACCGGCGCCGCGCCGAACTGGGTGAAGACGAAACCACCCACGATCGCGCCGATGATGCCCAGGATGATGTCGACGATGATCCCCGAACCCTGCTTGTTCACGATCTTGCTGGCGATGAAGCCGGCAATCAGGCCGAGAACGATCCACGCGATGATTGACATGAGCAACCTCCTGACGCTGGTCGACGTCGGCCGAGATGATCTCGGCCGGTCCGCTGAGGAGCGATGCGCGGCATGGTAGAGATTAGCGGCGGCCCTGGCAAATCGCGGCACCGCTGCGCTTGGCGGAACCCTAAGCGCGGCGCCTCTTGGCCGTGGCGGGCGCTTCCGGCGTCGCCTTGGTCCCCTTGATGGGAAGCAGCAGGGCTGCCTGGCGCTTGTCCGCCTTGGCCGGGCGCTTTGCTTTGGCTGCGCCCTTTTCGGCCACAGGCTTGTCGGCCGCCGGCTTTTCGCCACGGGACTTCTCCGCCCCGGGCTTGCCGGGGGCGAGGCTGCGGCGCAGCGCATCCATGAGGTCCACGACATTGCTCTGCATGACCGGCGCCTTGGCCTTCGCCAACCCTTGCCCGGCCGCTTTGGCCTTGATCAGCTCGCGCAAGGCCTCCTGATAGCGATCCACGAATTGCGCGGGCTCGAAGCGGCCTTCCTGCCGCTCCATGATGGTGCCGGCGATCTCCACCATCTTGGGATCGATCTTCACCTCGGGAAAATCATATTCGGCCGAGCGCACCTCGTCGGCGCTGCGCAGGAGGAACATGATCAGCCCCGCCCCCAGCGGCTCGACCAGCACGGGATGCTCGCGGCTCGACATCACGATGCGACCCACCGCAGCCTTCTTCTCCTTGGCCATGGCTTCGGCAATCACGCGATAGGCCTCGAGCCCGGTCTTCTCCGGGTAGATGTAATAGGGCGCATCGATATAGAGCGGATCCACCGAAGCGCGGTCGACGAAGGTCTCCAGATCCAGAATGCGGGAGGATTCGACCTGCAGCTCCTTCAACTCCGCCGGCTCAAGGATGACGTATTGGTCGCCCTCGAGCTTGTAGCCTTTCACGATCTCGCTGCGGTCGACCTTTTCGCCGGTTTCGGAATCGACAGGCTGAAGCGAGATGCGATTGCCGGTCGCGGGATTGAGCTGGTTGAGCTTGATCCGCTCCACCTCCGTCGTCGCGGGAACCAGCCCGATGGGACAGGAGACCAGCGAGAGGCGCAGATGACCATTCCAGCTTGGACGCATAGGGCTTCCTCCGAGTCGGGGCGCCCCAATCAATGGCCTCGGCAGCTGCAGGTTGCCGGCCCATGGCGCCGGCGCAAACTCTAGCGCCCGTCGCTCATCTAGCCAACGCTACATGGGGTATGCCAGTAAGTGTTAACCTCAATACTTAGGATTGTTCTAGTGACGTTCCGAAAGATTCCGTGACGTCGGACTCCTTTTCTGCCTGGAGATACCAGACAAACCACATCGCACGAGCCGGATCCTGCCCCCGTCGCTCCGTCTCCGCGAACACCTCGGGAAAGGAATTGCGGCCTTCGGCAAGAAAATTGAACTTCCGCAACAGCAACGCGAATTCGGCCCTCGCGACCGCTGCCGTCCGATCGACACGTTCCTGCCATGACGCCCACGACGGTACCGATTTGTAGGTATCGACTTCGACCCAATAGCACTCGCAAGTCGCGCCCGGAAAACGAAACTGCAGCTGTCCGCCGATGCTTGCGAGATTGGCGTCACGAGCCGCCTCAATGACAGCTGGAACGTCATCGATGGACCAAGCGAACTCGCCATCCTTCGAGGCACGCTCAATGAGATGCCGCGGCAAACGTAATTCCGCCTATTCCGCCTGTGTCATCACCCGCTCATTTGGACGGCAGGGGCAGTGGCGGCGCCGAGCCCCCGATCGGATTGAAATCATAAACGCCCACACCCTGCAGCACGCCGAACTTGCAGGGTCCCCCATTTTTCCCGGTCACGCGATGCGCACGCTTTGCCGGCACCACGCAGGTGCCGCCGGGCTGGAGCTCGTGGATCTCTCGGGGCGCCCGGGTCTCGACGACCATCGGACCCTCCATGCAGAAGAAGCGATCGGCGACATTGCTATGCCAGTGCCAGGGCACCTCCTGGCCCGCCGCCAGCGTCAGCACCACCATGCGCAGCTCCGGCGTCTCGGCCAGGGTCTCGTGGCCCGCGATCTCGTAGCTCGGTTGGTTTTTCCGCTCCATATCCGCTCCCGGATGAATTGCGCCGGCTGCCCTCAAGACTGACATCTAGGAGAGCACAGGGCCAGCGCTGTCGGGGTCATCCGCCTGCCGGAAGCGGCGATGCGCATCGAAGCTCTGGGCTTCGACGAAGACGCGGGTCACCTCGGGATGGGCCGCCTTGATCCGCCGCTCGATGCTCGTCACCGTGCCTTCGACGCGTCCGGCCTGGATCGCGTCGTCGAAGTCCAGGCTGAGGGCGACAAGCACATCCTGGGGGCCGAAATGCATGGTGAGCGCTTCATTGAGCCGAAGCACGCCCGGCTCGCTCATCGCGATCGCGCGGATGTCGGCCTGGACTTCCGGATCGACGCCCTCGCCGGTCAAGAGGCTCTGACACTCGAAGGCGAGAAAGCCGGCGGTGACCGCCAGGATCAGGCCGATGATGAGGGAGGCCACGCCGTCCAGCACGGGCAGGTCCCAGGCCTGGCCCAGGAAGATTCCGAGGAGCGCGGTGAAGAGGCCGAGGAGGGCAGCGGTATCTTCGAAGAGCACGGTGAAAACGGTCGGATCCTTGCTGCGGCGAACCGCCTCGAAGAAGCCACGCTTGCCCTTGCTCTTGCGAAACTCGCGAAAGGCGACGACCCATACGATGCTCTCGAACAGGATGGCGACGCTCAGCACCAAGTAGTTGACCCAGGCGTCCACCACGGGATGAGGCGACCTGATCCGGTCGATCCCCTCCAGCACCGAGAGCCCCGCCCCCAGGCCGAAGATCAGGATGGCGACCACGAAGGTCCAGAAATAGAGCTGCAGACCATGGCCGAAGGGATGCTGGGGCGTGGCCGGACGCGCCGCCCGCCGGAGGCCATGGAGAAGGAGAAGCTGGTTGCCGGTGTCAACGGCGGAGTGAATGGCCTCGCTCATCATGGCAGCGCTGCCCGTGAAGGCGGCAGCCGCGAATTTGGTCACGGCGATCGCCGCATTGCCGGCGAGCGCGGCGTAGATGACGAGCTTGGAGGAATGTGCGGCCATGTGCGCAGAGTCTCGCTTCAGAAAGCGCCCATCGCTCTGACGGAATCGTGAAGGCGCCAGCGCGTTTCGACGCGGGCCGCAGCTTGCGGCCGCCTCGAGCGCTATGCAAGATGGCCGTAACCCGACTGGAGAATGATCATGAGAGCCGCCACAGGCGCGATCCTCGGGATGCTCGCCTTCGCGTTGGTCGCCACCGCCCGCGCCGACACGCCCCCGCCGGATTATGCCGCCATCATTGCCGCCCCGGATCGAACGGATGCCGACCGCAAGAATGACGCTCGGCGCGAGGCCGTGAAGCTTCTGGCTTTCACGGGCGTGCTGCCGGGCTGGAAGGTGATCGACATGGCGGCCGGTGCGGGATACAGCACCGAGTTGATGGCCCGCGGCGCGGCGCCGGGCGGGATCGTCTATGCGCAGAATCCGCCGGACATGCGGCCCAATGCCAAGGCCGATATGGCCGAGCGGATGAAGCATCCGGCGATGAAGGATGTCGTCCCCGACATCCGTGCTTTCGACGATCCGGTGCCCCCCGGCGTCGGCAATCTCGATCTCATCACCTTCTTCTTCGGCTATCACGACACGACCTATATCCCGGTCGACCGGGCCAAGATGAACCGCGCGATGTTCGATGCATTGAAGCCGGGCGGATATCTCGTGGTCGCCGATTATGCCGCGCTGCCCGGCGCCCCCATCACCACCGGCAAGACCTTCCATCGCCTGGATGAAGACATCGAGAAACGGGAGATCGAGGCGGCGGGGTTCAAGCTCGTTGATGAAGGCATGTTCCTGCGCAATCCCAACGACCCGCATGACATGCCGATCTTCAAGCCGAAGATCCCGATCGACATCTACGTCCTCAAGTTTCAGAAGCCCTAGTCAGGGCCCCTCCCCGACGAGGCCTCGACCGGCCCGATTTGACGGCCCTATAATGCCGGCAACAAATGCGGGCGGGGAATGTCGAAAAACCTATCATCGGTGGAGCGCTCGTCCGCGCAGGGGCGAGCCTTGGTCATCGAGATCTCCTGCCCCACGCCAGACCAGGATTCGGGGTCGCTCAGCACCTTCAATCTGATGCGTCTGCTGGGCGATCTTGGCTTTCGCGTCAGCTTCCTGCCTACCGCGAGCAGCGATCGCCTGCCCGGCTATACCGACGCGCTCGAGGCGACAGGCGTCACGTGGCTCGGGGTGCCGCATTTCACCTCTCCCGATCTGGCCCTGGCCGGGCTGGCCGACGATTACGACCTCGTCGTTCTATGCCGCCATGCCGCGGCGGAGCGAGGCCTTGCCATCGTTCGGTGTCATTGCCCCTCGGCTCGGGTCGTTTTCCGGCCGGTCGACCTGCATTTCCTGCGCGAGGGACGCCAGGCGGCGATCGAGAACTCGCCGGCGATTGCCGCCACGGCGGCGGCGAGCAAGTCGAAGGAGCTCGCTCTCGTGGCGATGGCAGATGCGACGATCGTGGTCAGCAGCTATGAGGCGGATGTATTGGCGCGCGAGCGACCCGGCGCGGTCGTCCGCACGGTTCCGATGACCCGCGACATACCAGGGCGCCGGCAAGGGACCCGCGGCCGCCGCGACATTCTGTTCCTGGGCTCCTTTGCGCATTTGCCGAATGTGGATGCCATCGTCTGGTTTGCCGGGGAGGTTTTCCCTCTGGTCCGAGAGAGGCTGGGCGATGTCAGCCTGCATATCGTGGGCAAGGATCCTCCGCCGGAGGTCGCGGCGCTGGGCATCTCGGCGGATAGGCCCGGTCGGCATCCCATCGTGATTCACGGCCATCGGCCCGACATCGATGACTTGCTGGATGGCTGCAAACTGAGTGTTGCACCCTTGCGTTGGGGCGCGGGCATCAAGGGCAAGGTGGCGACGAGCCTCGCGGCGGGCCTGCCCTGCGTCGCCACCAGCGTCGCCGTCGAGGGTGCCGGGCTGCTGGCAGGACGGGAAATCTCGGTGGCCGACGCACCTGGCGAGTTCGCCGCGGCCATCGTGCAGATCTATGGCGACGATGCTCTGTGGCTGCGCCGCTCGGACGCGGGAATCGCGGCTGCCAGCCGGCAGTTTTCCTTCGCAGCCAATCGCAAACGAATGGCCGAGCTGCTCCGGGATATCGGTATCTCGACGCCCGCTTCACGCTCGCAGCCAAAAGGCCTAGGCTGCGCCGGGATTGAGTGGGTGAGTCGTTTCTACAAGAAATATTGGTCGAATTTGCGCCGGCGGGCGAGCGGATGCGGATTTCAGTTTTTGGTATTGGCTATGTTGGCGCTGTATCGAGCGGCTGCCTTGCACAGCTAGGCCATCGCGTCATCGGCGTCGACACGTCAGCCGATAAGGTGGCGGCACTGCGGGCCGGCCACTCGCCCATCGCCGATGCAGCGCTCGGGCGCATCCTCGCCGATGCCGTCGCTGCCGGCAGGCTCGCGGCCACCTCGGACGCGGTGGCGGCCGTCGCAGCTACGGACATCTCCTTCATCGCGGTCGGCACACCCGGCACGCCGCGGGGCGAGTTGTCGCTGCAGGGGGTC
>Ga0105238_10001130_pt1 | contig 26905 bp, 6 predicted proteins | sample KBSC34metaG_FD_81526 | JGI IMG/M metagenome (GOLD analysis project Ga0105238, IMG submission 81526) | Corn rhizosphere microbial communities from Kellogg Biological Station, Michigan, USA - KBS C3-4 metaG | ecosystem: Host-associated > Plants > Roots > Rhizosphere > Soil | place: Michigan, USA...
AAGATCACGCTCAAGGACGGCCGGGTCCAACAGAGCAACTTCCACGATTTCCTTGTGCCGCGGATGAACCAGATGCCGAAGATCGACGTGGTACTCGTGGAAAGCGGCGCCGATCCCGGCGGCATGGGCGAAGTCGGCGTGCCGTTGGTGGCTCCGGCAATCGCGAACGCCGTGTTCGCACTGACCGGCCAACGGGTGCGCACCTTGCCGCTCGCGGACGCGAAGCTCACGTTCGCCTGATCCTGACGAGGTCAGCACAATCCTGAAGCCGAGGCCGGCTTTCTGGCCGTGCGCGTCCCCCGATTGGCCAAAACCAGCAACGGCTCGCCGCGTCGGCCGCGTTATGCTGCCATCGATCTCATCACCCGCGCACGGATAACCGATGGCTCATCGCGTTCAATTTGATTTTGAAATCGACTTCACCAACGGCGGCGGCGTTCAAGGCCAGGATTTTCGCCTCGATATCGCAGGCGAAGATATCTCCGACCGCGAACTCGCCGACTACCTCGTCGCGGACATGCGCTTGCTCATGGTTGGCGCGGTGCGCATCCTCAACAAACGCATCCTCGCGGAGCCACACAAGCGTAAGCCGATCGACGACGCCGACGCGGAGGCCGAATTCGTCGACCTGTCGCACACGATCGAGCACGGCCTGGTCACCTACAAGGGCCTGCCGGCGCCGATCATCTGCGACTACCTGAGCCGCGAAGCGTCCCGCGAAATCTATGCGCCCGGCACCGAATTCCAAGTCGGCAAGATCGAGATGGTGACGAACACGGGCACCTATCTCGACTGCCCCTTCCACCGCTATGCCGATGGCAAGGACCTCTCGCAGGTGGCGATCGAGGCGACGACGGATATCGACGCCATCGTCGTACGCGCGCCGCACACACTGGCGCGGGCGATCGGTGTCGACGCGTTCCGCGACAAGGAGATCCGCGGCCGCGCCGTGCTCGTGCATACCGGCTGGGACGCGCACTGGAACACGCCGCGTTACTACGAAGGCGGCCCGTTCCTGACCGCGGAGGCGGCGCTGTACCTGCGCTACTGCGGCGTCAAGCTCGTCGGTATCGACGCGCACAATATCGACGACACACGCGGCCGCGAACGCCCGGTCCACACCATTCTGCTCGGCGCGGAGATCCTTATCGTCGAGCACATGTGCAACCTCGGCGCGCTGCCGGACGAGGGCTTCGTGTTCAGCGCCACGCCGCCGAAATTCAAGGGCGCGGGCACATTCCCGGTGAGGGCGATGGCGAAATTGCGGCGCGGATAGGCCACTTCCGCCGTCCGCGCAGGGCAAAGCAGGTATTCGACCGGCGTTTCATAGTAAAATTTTACGATGCGCCGCCGATAATCCCTGGCGCAATCACCTCGCCTACATGATAAAAAACGTCGAATACCTCTTACCCGGCGGCCGTTCGGGCGTGCTGCTGATCCATGGTCTGACCGGCACGCCGACCGAAATGCGTTTCGTCGCCAAGGGCTTGCAGCGCCGCGGTTTTACCGTCTACGGCATGCAGCTGGCTGGCCATTGCGGCAACGAAGCCGACCTGCTCGCGACCGATCGCAGCGATTGGTTCCAAAGCGTGCGCGATGCGGCCGACAAGCTGCGGGCGCAGGTCGACCATCTGTTCGTTGCCGGCCTGTCGATGGGCGCTCTACTCGCCCTGCGCCTCGCCGCCGAACGTCCAGAGCAGGTCGAAGGTCTCGGCCTCTACGGCACCACGTTCCGCTACGACGGCTGGACGATTCCGTGGTACGGCAAGCTCTCGTTCCTGCTGCCGATGGCGGTCAGCCTCGGCATCGGCAAGCACGCCAAGTTCCACGAGCAGTTCCCGTACGGCATCAAGGATGAGCGCATCCGCCAGCGCATCGCCGGCGCGATGTTGAGCGGACACAGCGACGAAGCCGGCCTGCCGGGCAATCCATGGCCTTCGCTCGCCGAGTTCTACCGGCTGTCCTGGCGCGTACGCAAGCTGCTGTCGAAAGTCGTCGCGCCCTGCCTCGTCATGCACGCCCAGGAAGACGATGTGGCCAGTCTGGCGAACGTTCGTCGCGTCGAGCGCGGTGTCAGCGGCCCGGTCGAAACCGTGATTCTGGAGAAGAGTTATCACATGATCACGGTCGACCAGGAGCGCGAAATCGTGATCGATCGCACAGCGGCCTTCTTCCAACGCATCGCCGACGGCAAGCAGCCCCGCTGATCGGCGGGCGTTCAGTCTGAATACCGCGCTTACGTTATTATTCCCGCTTCCACGGAGACCTCCCATGAGCCCAGTCCAGGTCCAAGACACGATCTTCGGCATCATCGCCAAGGAAGCGAACATCGACGTGAGCAAGATCACGCTTGATTCGACCTTGAAGGAACTCGAGATCGCCTCGCTCGATGCGGTGCAGATCATTTTCGAGATCGAAGATCATTTCAAAATCACCCTCCCCGACCGCGATCCGAACTTCGACACCGAATCGGTCCGCGGCCTGGTCGAGGCAGTGGAAAAACTCGTTGCCGAGAAGCCCGCGGGCGACGCACCGGCCACGCAAGGCTGATCGACGCTAAATCGCATTCGCTGTGAACAATCAACGCCGTGTCGCCATCACCGGCATGGGCGCGATCACCGCGCTCGGCCATACCGCATCCGCCACCTGGGCCGCGCTCGCTGCGGGCCGCTCGGGCATCGGCCCGATCGAGACCATTCCGACCGATCAGCTCAACGTCAAGATCGCCGCGGAAGTGCGCGGCTTCGATCCGGCGGCGCATATCGACAACAAGCGGCTGCCGCTGCTCGACCGCGTCTCGCAATTTGCACTGATCGCGGCACGTGAAGCCGTCGCCCAATCGGGTCTGGATTTTCGCGCCGAAGGGCGCGGCGAACGCACCGCCTGCATCATCGGCAGCGGCATCGGCGGGGAAGGCACACACAACGAGCAGTCCAAGCGCTTCTTCGGCGACAAGAATCCGCGGCTGCATCCGTTGACCATCGTACGCATCATGGCGAATGCGCCGGCGTGTCACGTCGGCATCGAATTCGGCCTGACCGGCCCGTCTTTCGCTGTCGTCAGCGCCTGCGCCTCGGCCAACCATGCAATGAGCCAGGCGGCCGACATGATCCGCAACGGCAAGGTCGACTTCGCTGTCACCGGCGGCACCGAAGCCTGCGTCACCGTCACCACGATGAAAGCGTGGGAGGCGATGCGCATCACCGCCGACGACACCTGCCGGCCATTCTGTAAGCAGCGCCGCGGCATGGTGCTCGGTGAAGGCTCGGGCGTGTTCGTGTTCGAGGAATACGAACACGCGAAACGGCGCGGGGCGACGATCCTCGCCGAGTTCGCCGGCAGCGGCATGACCGCCGACGCAGCCGACATGGTGTTCCCATCCGAAATCACCGTCGCGCGCGCGATGCAGAACGCGCTCGCCGACGCCGGCCTCAATCCCGCCGATATTGACTACATCAACGCCCACGGCACCGCCACGCCGGCGAACGATCCGACCGAATCCAAGGCGATCCGCCGCACCTTCGGCGAGCATGCCGACAAGCTGGCGGTCTCCTCGACCAAGTCGATGCACGGCCATGCGCTCGGCGCCGCCGGCGCGATCGAGATGGTCGCCGCGATCGGCGCTCTGCAGCACAGCATCATTCCGCCGACGGCAAACTTCATCGATCCCGATCCGGCCTGCGACCTCGACTACGTGCCGAACACCGCCCGCGAGAAAGCGGTGAACGCGGTGCTGAGCAATTCGTTTGCTTTCGGCGGACTCAACTCGGTGGTTGCGCTGAAGAAAGCGCGCTGATTGCCACTGCGGCCTTCGACTCACGAAGGCGGTGACGCCCACGCACAAACGGCCAATCTTTCGATTGGCCGTTTGGTAAGCGGGAAAACAAATTCGCAGAAGTGAATGCCGTGCGCGAAACGCGAGCGCACCGGGAATCTCTATGTGCGGAATTTGGTGGGCAGTACAGGGATCGAACCTGTGACCCCTACCATGTCAAGGTAGTGCTCTACCGCTGAGCTAACTGCCCAAAATCGTGGAAGGCGGCGGTGGTGCCTTCAAGGGGGCGCAAGAATAGCCGATGAGGCCGGATTCAGCAACCTTGCGCGCGATATTTCTGCCTGGAGCGCGCTTCGCCCAGGTTCGGCCCCTGCATGGGGAGCCGAACCTCTCAACGAGTCGCTGAAATTCCTGACGCTATCACTCCTTCACCGACGCAAGCGGCGTGCGCAATACGAGCATCGCTCCTCCCGCAAGTAGGAGACCGAGCAAGGCCAGCATCCAGCGCGAACCGACCGGCACCGGCACCGCGGGCGTTTCCTTCGCCACAACGATCACAATGCTCGGTGCTGTGTTGTTAGTCAGGTTCGATTCCGGCGTGTCACTGCTCACCGTCGTCGGCAGCACATAGGTGCCAACCTGGGTCGGCGTAAACGTGGTCGTACAGGTGATCACCGCGCCGACCGCAAAGCTGGCGACCGGATTCGTCGGAGTGCACGTCGTTCCGGCTGCGGCTCCCCCCGCCGCTGCCCCCGACTTCGGTACTGATGTACCCGCGGCCGAGGCCGGAATGCCCGTGACCGTGCAGGTCGCATTCACCGCCGCCAGCGGGCCGTTGTTCACGCACCTCGTCAACACGGTCACCGGCGTGTTCACCGGCACGGTCTGCGTCGGCGCTCCGTTCGCCTGCAGATCGGTGATACTGGACGCCACGGTGATGGCCACCGTCGCCGTGCTGCACAGCGCTTGGTACGGCGCAGCTTCGCACACGGTATAGGTGAACGAATCCGTGCCGCTATAGCCGTTGGCCGGCGTGTAGGTGTAGCTGCCGTCCGGATTCATCGTCACCGTGCCGTGGCTCGGGTTACCCGTCACCGTGAATGTCGAACCCGGCGGATACGTGTCGTTGCTCGACGCATTGCCGTTCGCCGGCGTGTTCTCCGCGGTGCTCAACGTGTCGTTGTTCGCCTTCGGGCCAACCGCGATCGTCACCGTCGTCGAACCGCAGCGCGGCGGGCTGAAGTTGTCGCACACCGTGTAAGTGTAGGTATCCACTCCGGTGAAGCCCGCGTTCGGCGTATAGGTGCAGTTGCCCAGAGCATCGCAGCTCACCGCACCATGCGCCGGCTGCGTCGGCACTACCGACGCTGGATTGATCGTCGAGCCCGTGGCCGTATCGTTCAAGGTCACGTTGACCGTCACCGGCGTCCCATAGGGCGTCGTCGCCGAATCCGGCGTCGGCGTGATCTGGCCTGCGCTGACGACGGTCGTCGCCGTGTTGTTCGCCGCATTCGGATCCGGCGTGTCGCTCACCGCCGTCGTCACCAACGTCACCGGCGCCGCGCTGGTCGGCGTGAACGTGGTCGCGCAAGTGATGACGCCGCTGACCGCAAGGTGGGTCACGGGCACCGATGGAGTGCAGATTGTCGTCGCACCGGGCGGCGCGCCGGTAACCATGCAGGTCGCATTGACTGCCGGGTCGGGACCGGCATTCGTGCACGTCGTCGTCACCGTCGTCGGCGTGCCGATCGTTCCGGTCGCGGTCGTCGGAGCCGAAGCCTGCATATCAGCCTGCATCACCGACACCTGCACGCAAAGCGGATCGTTTGCGGGACATGAAATCACCGGCGTACATGGACTCGCTGAACAGCCATTCGGCAACGGGGGCGTCGTGCAGGTCGCGCCGGTGCAACTGCTGGGCTCGGTGATGCTGTTTGCCACGGACTGCGTACCGTCCGGAATCGAGCTCGCCGCCTTGAACGTCACCTTCACGCTGGCAACGCCCGGCGTCGCCCCGACCTCTGCCGGGACGCTAGTGAAACTGACCGGACACACCGTGCCCGCCGCTTCGCCGCCCGTGCAGCTACTCGTTGCCGTGGTCGTGCCGCTGGCCACCGAGACGAAAGTCGTGTTCGCCGGAACCACTTCGTTGATCGTGTAGCTCGTCACCGTCGTGCCGCCGGTGTTCGTCGCGGTCAAATCGTAAGTGATCAGCTGCGCCGCCACGATCGGCGTGCTCGTCGAAGCGTCGAGCGTCTTCACCGTGGTCACCGCGGCGGAACTTGAGGTGACCACGTCCGTCGTCGCCGTATTGTTGCTCGGATTCGGATCGGGCGTCGTGCTGCCGGCTGTCGTGACGATCTGCACGGTACCCGCGCTGGTCGGCGTGAATGTCGTCTGGCAGGTGATCGTGCCGCTCACCGACAACGGATTCGGTACGGGATTCGGCGTGCAGGTCGTCACCGCGCCGGTCGGCGTGCCGCCCGGGAAACTGACCACGCAGCTCGCGTTCTCGCCGGCATTCGGACCCGCATTCGTGCAGGTCGTCGTTACCGTTACTGGCGTGCCGATCGTTCCAGTTACGTTCGTCGGTCCCGCGGCCTGCAGGTCGGCCTGCGTGGCCGGCACCGAGGCACACGTGGCGTTGGTCGCCGGACAGCTCGTCGGCGGTGTCGTGCACACCGTGTTTGTCGCCGTGCACCCCGTCGGCGGGCTCGTCGTGTCCTGCGTCGCCACGTTGAACAGGCTCGTCGTTCCCGCTGCCAGCGGGTTCGCCGTGTGGAATGTCGCCTTCAGCACCTGCGGCGAGCCCGACACCACCGGGTTCGTCACCGTAATCGTGCACAGCGTGCCCGCCGCTGCCGGCAACGTGCAATCCGTTGTGCCGCTCGTCAGTGCGGTGAACGTCGTGTTCTGCGGCACCACCTCAAAGAACTGGTAACCCGCGTTCGCCGTCGTACCCACTATCGTATTCGTCACCGTCAAGTCGAACACCGCATCTTGATTGGCGCTGATCGGGCTTGGCGTAGCTGCATCCACACTCTTCACCACCGTCACCGCAGATGTGCTCGTCGGCACCGAAGCACACGTAGCATTGGTCGCCGGACAGGTGCTCGGCGGTGCCGTGCACACGGTGTCCGTCGCCATGCATCCGGTCGGCGGACTCGTCGTGTTCTGCGTCGCCACGTTGAAGATGCTCGTCGTGCCTGCCGCGAGCGGGTTCACCGTATGGAACGTCGCCTTCAATACCTGCGGCGCCGCGGCCACGATCGGGTTTGTCACCGTGATCGTGCACAGCGTGCCTGCCGCTGCCGGCAGCGAGCAGTCCGTCGTGCCGTTCGTCAGTGCCGTAAACGTCGTGTTCTGCGGCACCACTTCATAGAACTGGTAGCCCGCATTCGCCGTCGTGCCCACCACGGTGTTCGTCACGGTCAGGTCGAACACCGCATCCTGGTTCGCACCGATCGGGCTCGGTGTTGTCGCATCCACGCTCTTCGTCACAATCACCGCAGCCGTGCTTGTCGGCACGCTGGCGCAGGTCGCTCCACTTGCCGGACACGTGCTCGGCGGCGTCGTGCAAATCGTATTTGTTGCTGCACAACCCGTCGGCGGACTTATCGTGTCTTGCGTCGCCATGTTGAACAGACTCGTCGTCCCCTCCGTCAGCGGGTTCGCTGTGTGGAACGTCGCCTTTAGCACCTGCGGCGCACCGGCCACGACCGGATTGGTCACCGTGACCGTGCACAGTGTGCCGGCTGCTGCCGGCAGCGCACAGTCCGTCGTGCCGTTCGTCAATCCCGTGAACGTCGTATTCTGCGGCACCACTTCATAGAACTGATAACCCGCACTCTCTGTCGTGCCAGTCACCGTGTTCGTCACCGTCAGATCGAACACAGCGTCCTGATTCGCGCCGATTGGATTTGGCGTCGCTACGTCTACACTCTTCACCACCGTCACCGCCGCGGTCGACGTCGGCACACTGGCGCAGGTCGCACCTGTCGCCGGACACGTGGTCGGCGGTGCGGTGCAATCCGTACCGCTGGTCGCGCAGCCGGAGAGCGGCGGCGTAGTGTTCTGCGTCGCCACGTTGAACAGGCTCGTCGTTCCTGCTGCGAGCGGGTTCGCCGTATGGAACGTCGCCTTCAGCACCTGCGGCGTCCCGGCCACGACCGGATTCGTCACCGTGATCGTACACAGCGTGCCCGCTGCTGCCGGCAATGCGCAGTTCGTCGTGCCGTTCGTCAGTGCCGTAAACATCGTGTTCTGCGGCACCACCTCAAAGAACTGATAACCCGCCGCTTCGGTCGTGCCCGTCACCGTATTCGTTACCGTCAGATCGAACACCGCGTCCTGATTCGCGCCGATTGGATTTGGCGTGGCCGCGTTCACTGTCTTCACGACCGTCAGGGCAGCGGTCGAGGTCGACACCGAAGCACACGTCGCCCCGGTCGCCGGACAACTGGTCGGCGGCGTCGAGCACACTGTATTCGTCGCCGTACACCCCGTCGGCGGACTCGTCGTGTTCTGCGTCGCCAGGTTGAATAGGCTCGTCGTCCCGGCTGCGAGCGGGCTCGCCGTGTGGAACGTCGCCTTCAGCACCTGCGGCGCACCCGACACCACCGGATTGGTCACCGTGATCGTACACAGCGTGCCTGCCGCTGCCGGCAACGTGCAGTCTGTTGTGCCATTGCTCAGTGCGGTGAACGTCGTGTTCTGCGGGACCACCTCGAAGAATTGATAACCCGCACTTTCTGTCGTGCCGGCCACCGTGTTCGTCACCGTCAGGTCGAACACTGCATCTTGATTCGCGCCGATCGGACTCGGTGTCGTCGCGTCCACGCTCTTCGCTACCGTCACCGCGGCTGTCGAGGTCGGCACGCTGGCGCAAGTCGCCCCACTCGCTAGACACGTGGTCGGCGGCATCGTGCATACCGCACCGCTGCTCGTGCAGCCGGAGGGTGGCGTGGTCGTGTTTTGTGTGGCGAGGTTGAACAAGCTTGTCGTCCCCGCCGCCAGCGGATTCGCCGTGTGGAATGTCGCCTTGAGTACCTGCGGCGCGCCGGCCACGATCGGGTTCGTCACCGTAATTGTGCACAACGTGCCTGCCGCTGCAGGCAGCGCGCAGTCTGTCGCGCCGTTCGTCAGCGCGGTGAACGTTGTGTTCTGTGGCACCACTTCATAGAACTGGTAGCCGGCCGAAGCCGTCGTCCCGATCACCGTGTTTGTGACCGCGAGGTCAAACACCGCGTCCTGATTCGCTCCAATCGGGCTCGGCGTCGAGGCGTCTACACTCTTCGCCACCGTCACTGCAGCAGTCGATGTCGGCACGCTGCCGCAGGTCGCGCCCGTCGCGGGACAGATGGTCGGCGGCGTGGTGCACAACGTGCCACTACTCGTGCAACCGCTCGGAGGCGTGGTCGTGTTTTGCGTGGCCAGGTTGAAGAGACTCGTCGTCCCTGCTGCGAGCGGGTTCGCCGTGTGGAATGTCGCCTTCAGCACCTGCGGCGCACCCGCGATGATCGAGTTCGTCACCGTAATCGTGCACAAGGTGCCCGCCGTCGCAGGCAGCGCACAGTCTGTCGTGCCGTTCGTCAGCGCGGTGAACGTCGTGTTCTGTGGTACCACCTCAAAGAACTGGTAGCCCGCATTCGCCGTCGTGCCCACTACCGTGTTCGTCACGGTCAAGTCGAACACCGCGTCCTGATTGGCGCCGATCGGGCTTGGTGTCGTCGCATCCACGCTCTTTGCCACCGTCACTGCCGCCGTGCTCGTCGGCACTGAGGCGCACGTCGCTCCACTCGGCAGACACGTGGTCGGCGGCGTCGTACAGACCGCGCCACTGCTCGTGCATCCGCTCGGCGGCGTAGTCGCGTTTTGCGTGGCGAGGTTGAACAGACTCGTCGTCCCCGCCGCCAGCGGATTCGCGGTGTGGAACGTCGCCTTCAACACCTGCGGCACACCCGCGATGATCGGGTTCGTCACCGTGATCGTGCACAAAGTACCTTCCGCCGCCGGCAGCGCACAGTCCGTCGTGCCGTTCGTCAGCGCCATGAAGGTCGTGTTCTGCGGCACCACTTCATAGAACGCGTAGCCCCCTGCCGCCGTCGTGCCCGTCACCGTGTTCGTTACGGTGAGATTAAATACCGCGTCCTGGTTCGCGCCGATCGGACTCGGCGTCGCCGCGTCTACCGTCTTCGCCACAGTCACTGCCGCCGTGCTCGTCGGCACCGAAGCGCAAGTCGCGCCCGTTGCCGGACAGCTGCTCGGCGGCGTCGTACATGCTGCACCGCTGGTCGTGCAGCCGGAGGGCGGCGTGGTCGTGTTTTGCGTGGCGAGGTTGAACAGACTCGTCGTGCCTGCCGCGAGCGGGTTCGTTGTATGGAACGTCGCCTTCAACACTTGCGCCACTCCGGCTATGACCGGATTCGTCACCGTGATCGTGCACAAGGTGCCTGCCGCCGCCGGCAGTGCACAGTTCGTCGTACCGTTCGTCAGCGCCGTAAACGTCGTGTTCTGCGGCACCACTTCATAGAATTGATAACCCGCCGAGGCGGTCGTACCCGTCACGGTGTTCGTCACCGTCAAGTCGAACACCGCGTCCTGATTCGCGCCGATCGGGTTCGCCGTCGAAGCATTCACGCTCTTCGCTACCGTCACCGCCGCCGTGCTCGTTGGCACCGAGGCGCAGGTCGCGCCACTCGCCGGACACGTAGTAGGCGGCGTCGTGCAGACCGCCTTCGTCGTCGTGCAGCCCGTCGGTGGAGTCGTGGTGCTCTGCGTGGCCACGTTGAACAGGCTTGTCGTCCCCGCCGCGAGCGGATTCGCTGTGTGGAACGTCGCCTTCAGCACCTGTGGTGCACCGGCCACGACTGGATTGGTCACCGTGATCGTGCACAGCGTGCCCGCTGCCACCGGCAGCGCGCAGTCCGTCGTGCCATTGCTCAGCGCTGTGAACGTCGTGTTCTGCGGTACCACCTCAAAGAACTGGTAGCCGGCTGAGGCCGTCGTGCCCGTCACCGTGTTCATCACGGTCAGATCGAACACCGCGTCCTGGTTCGCACCAATCGGGTTCGGTGTCGCCGCGTCTACACTCTTCGCCACCGTCACTGCCGCCGTGCTGGTCGGCACCGAGGCGCAAGTCGCTCCGCTCGCCGGACAGGTAGTCGGTGGCGTGGTGCAGATCGTGCCGCTACTCGTGCAGCCGCTCGGCGGTGTGGCCGTGTTCTGTGTGGCAAGGTTGAACAAGCTCGTCGTGCCCGCCGCCAGTGGGTTGGTGGTGTGGAACGTCGCCTTCAGCACCTGTGGCGCACCGGCCACGACTGGATTGGTCACTGTGATAGTGCACAGCGAGCCCGCTGCCGCTGGCAGCGCGCAGTCCGTCGTGCCGTTCGTGATCGCAGTGAACGTCGTGTTCTGCGGCACCACCTCAAAGAACTGATAGCCCGCCGCTTCCGTTGTTCCTGTTACCGTGTTCGTCACCGTCAGGTTGAACACTGCATCCTGATTCGCACCGATTGGGCTCGGGGTCGAAGTGTCCACCGTCTTCGTCACGGTCACAGCGGCCGTGCTAGTGGGCACCGAGGCGCAGGTCGCGCCGCTCGCCGGACAGGTGGTTGGTGGCGTCGCGCACACCGTCTTCGTCGAGGTGCAGCCCGCCGGCGGCGCTGTGGTGTTCTGCGTCGCCACGTTGAAGATGCTAGTTGTGCCTGCCGCCAGCGGGTTGATGGTATGGAATGTCGCCTTCAATACTTGCGGCGCCCCGGCCACGACCGGGTTCGTCACCGTAATCGTGCACAGCGTGCTCGCTACCGCTGGCAGTGCACAATCCGTCGTGCCGTTCGTGATCGCCGTGAACGTCGTGTTCTGTGGCACCACTTCATAGAACTGGTAACCCGCCGAGGCCATCGTGCCAGTCACCGTGTTCGTCACAGTGAGATCAAATACGGCGTCCTGGTTTGCACCGATCGGACTCGGTGTCGTCGCGTCTACGCTCTTCGCCACGGTCACTGCCGCAGTCGACGTCGGCACGCTCGCACACGTCGCACCGGTTGCCGGACAACTCGTCGGCGGTGTCGTGCACAATGTGTTTGTCGCCATGCAACCCGTCGGCGGCGTGGTCGTGTTTTGTGTGGCGAGGTTGAAGAGACTCGTCGTGCCTGCCGCGAGCGGGTTTGCCGTATGGAACGTCGCCTTCAGCACCTGCGGCGCCGCGGCCACGATCGGGTTTGTCACCGTGATCGTGCACAGCGTGCCTGCCGCTGCTGGCAACGCGCAGTCCGTCGTGCCGTTCGTCAGCGTCGTGAAGGTCGTGTTCTGCGGCACCACTTCATAGAACTGATAACCCGCACTCGCCGTCGTGCCTGTCACTGTGTTCGTCACCGTTAGGTCGAACACCGCATCTTGATTCGCACCGATCGGGCTTGGCGTCGTCGCATCCACGCTCTTCGCCACGGTCACGGCCGCCGTGCTCGTCGGCACCGAGGCGCACGTAGCGCCACTCGCCGGACAGCTCGTCGGTGGCGTGGTGCAGACCGCCTTCGTCGCCGTGCAACCTGTCGGCGGAGTGGTCGTATTCTGTGTGGCGAGGTTGAAGAGACTCGTCGTGCCTGCTGCGAGTGGGTTCGCTGTATGGAACGTCGCCTTCAGCACCTGCGGCGCACCCGCGACAATCGGGTTCGTCACCGTGATCGTGCATAAAGTACCTTCCGCCGCCGGCAGCGCACAGTCCGTCGTACCGTTGCTCAGCGTCGTGAACGTCGTGTTCTGCGGGACGATCTCAAAGAACTGGTAGCCGGCCGAGGCCGTCGTGCCAGTCACTGTGTTCGTCGCGGTGAGATCAAATACCGCGTCCTGATTGGCACCGATCGGACTCGGGGTCGTGGCGTCCACGCTCTTCACCACCGTCACTGCCGCCGTCGATGTCGGTATCGAGGCGCAGGTGTCACCCGCCGCACACGTGGTCGGCGGCGTAGTGCAGACCGCACCGCTGGTTGTGCAGCCCGAGGGTGGCGTCGTGGTGCTCTGTGTCGCCACATTGAACAGGCTCGTCGTTCCCGCTGCCAGCGGGTTGCTGGTGTGGAACGTCGCCTTCAGCACTTGCGGTGCACCGGCCACCACGGGATTGGTCACCGTGATCGTGCACAGCGTGCCCGCTGCCGCCGGCAGCGCACAGTCCGTCGTGCCATTGCTCAGCGCCGTGAACGTCGTGTTCTGCGGCACCACTTCATAGAACTGATAACCCGCACTCGCCGTCGTGCCCGTCACCGTGTTCGTCACCGTCAGGTCAAACACCGCATCTTGATTCGCGCCGATCGGGCTTGGCGTCGTCGCATCCACGCTCTTCACGACCGTCAGCACGGGTGCCTGATCAGTGTTCGTGATCGAGCACGTCGCGCTTTGACCATTGGTCAGCACGAGACTGTTGCCTGTCAATGTACCCGCAGTACAACTCCACGCTCCCGCGGTGTAGCCGGCGACCGTCGGCTCGCTCAGCGTGTAGGTACCCACAGTCACCGGCGCGCTCGTTACCGCCGCCGCGCCGCTCACGCCTGTGATGGTCGTCGGGCCAGTCGCGGTCAGCGGGAAGTCGCTGACGGCCTTCGTGCCACCGTGCGTGTTGTTGACCGTTTTCGTCAACGTCAGCGTCGCTGGCTGGTCGCTATTCGTGATCGAACAGGTTGCTGTCTGACCGTTGCCGAGCACGAGGCTATTACCCGTCAGCGTGCCCGCCGTGCAATTCCAAGCGCCAGCCGCATAACCGGGCACAGTTGGTTCGCTTAGCGCATACGTGCCCGCGTCCACAGTTGCATTCGTCACCCCTACCGTGCCGCTCACGCCACTGATCGTGGTCGGGCCGGTCGCCGTCAGGGGGAAGTCGCTGATCGTCTTCGTACCACCGTGGGTATTGCTCACGGTTTTCGTTAATGTCAGCGTCGACGCCTGGTCACTGTTCGTGATCGAACACGATGCACTATCGCCGTTGTTCAACGTCACGCTCGATCCTGTCACCGCTGAGCTGGCGTTGATCGAGCAACTCCACGAACTAGCGGTATAGCCGGCCGTCGTCGTTTCGCTCAGCGTGTAGGTGCCCGCGCTCACCGGCGCATTCGTCACCGCCGCGGTGCCGCTCACGCCGCTGATCGTTGTCGAACCCGTTGCCTTAAGCGGGAAACTCGACACGGTCGCCGTACCGCCATGCGTGTTGCTGACCGTCTTCGTCAACGTCAGCATCGCCGCTTGATCGCTATTCGTAATCGAACACGTCGCCGTCTGACCGTTGGCCAGCACGAGGCTGTTGCCTGTGAGCGCACCTGCCGTGCAACTCCAAGAACCCGCCGTATAGCCGGCCACGGTAGGCTCGCTCAACGTGTAAGTGCCGGCATTCACCGACGCGCTCGTCACTGCCGCCGTACCACTCACACCCGTGATCGTCGTCGGACCCGTCGCGGTCAGCGGGAAGTCACTGATCGTCTTCGCGCCACCATGCGTATTGCTCACCGTCTTCGTCAGCGTCAGCGTCGATGCTTGGTCGCTGTTCGTGATTGAGCACGTCGCCGTCTGGCCGCTACCAAGCACCAGACTGTTACCCGTTAGCGTACCTGCCGTGCAGTTCCATGAACCGGCCGAATAGCCGGCCACGGTCGGCTCACTCAACGTGTACGTACCCGCGTTGACCGAGGCGCTCGTTACCGCGGCCGTGCCGCTCACACCCGCGATCGTCGTCGGACCCGTGGCGGTCAGCGGGAAGTCGCTGATCGTCTTCGTGCCGCCGTGTGTGTTGCTCACCGTCTTCGTCAACGTCAGCGTCGATGCCTGATCACTGTTTGTGATTGAGCATGTTGCGTTTTGGCCATTGCTCAAAACCAAACTATTGCCGGTGAGCGTGCCCGCGGTGCAACTCCACGAACCGGCGGTATAACCGGCCACCGCCGGCTCACTCAACGTGTACGTACCCGCGTTCACCGACGCGTTCGTCACCGCAGCCGTGCCGCTGACGCCCGTGATGGTCGTCGAGCCGGTCGCCGTGAGCGGAAAACTCGACACAGTGGCCGTGCCGCCGTGCGTGTTGTTCACCGTCTTCTTTAATGTCAGCGTCGCCGCCTGATCGCTGTTCGTGATCGAGCACGTTGCCGTCTGACCGTTGGCGAGAACCAGGCTGTTGCCCGTCAGCGTGCCCGCCGTGCAACTCCATGCCCCTGCTGTGTAACCGGTCACCGCCGCCTCGCTCAGCGTGTACGTACCCGCATTCACCGATGCGCTTGTTACTGCTGCCGTGCCGCTGATGCCCGTGATCGTCGTCGGACCCGTCGCCGTCAGTGGGAAGTCGCTGATGGTCTTCGTGCCGCCGTGCGTGTTGCTCACCGTCTTCGTCAACGTCAGTGTGGCCGCTTGATCGCTATTCGTGATCGAGCACGTCGCGCTCTGGCCGTTGGTCAGCACGAGGCTGTTGCCTGTCAGCGTGCCCGCCGTACAACTCCACGAACCGGCGGTGTAACCGGCCACGGTCGGCTCACTCAGCGTGTAGGTCCCCGCATTCACCGAGGCGTTGGTCACTGCTGCCGTGCCGCTCACTCCGCTGATCGTCGTCGGGCCGGTTGCGGTCAGCGGGAAGTCGCTGATTGTTTTCGTTCCGCCGCGCGTGTTGCTGACTGTCTTCGTCAACGTCAGCGTCGCCGCCTGGTCGCTGTTCGTGATCGAACAGGTCGCCGTCTGGCCGTTGGCCAGCACGAGGCTATTGCCTGCCAGTGTACCTGCCGTGCAGCTCCACGAACCGGCGGTGTAACCGGCCACCGTCGGCTCACTCAACGTGTACGTACCCGCACTCACCGGTGCGCTCGTTACTGCGGCTGTGCCGCTCACTCCGCTGATCGTCGTTGGACCGGTCGCGGTCAATGGGAAGTCACTGACCGTCTTCGCGCCGCCGTGCGTATTGCTCACTGTCTTCGTCAGCGTCAGCGTGGCCGACTGGTCGCTATTGATGATCGAACAGGTCGCTGTCTGGCCGTTGCCAAGCACCAGACTGCTGCCCGTCAGCGTACCTGCCGTGCAGCTCCACGAACCGGCCGTATAGCCGGCCACGGTCGGCTCACTCAGTGCGTATGTACCCGCGTTCACCGAAGCGCTGGTCACCGCCGCGGTGCCGCTGACACCCGTGATCGTCGTCGGACCCGTCGCCGTCAGCGGGAAGTCGCTGATTGTTTTCGTGCCGCCGTGCGCGTTATTCACGGTCTTCGTCAACGTCAGCGTCGATGCTTGGTCACTGTTCGTGATCGAGCACGTCGCGCTCTGGCCATTGGTCAGCACGAGGCTGCTGCCCGTCAGCGTACCTGCCGTGCAGCTCCACGAACTGGCCGTATAACCGGCCACGGTCGTCTCGCTCAACGTGTACGTGCCGGCACTCACCGGTGCGCTCGTCACCGCAGCGGTGCCGCTCACGCCGTTGATCGTCGTGGGACCCGTCGCCTTGAGCGGAAAACTCGACACCGTCGCTGTGCCGCCGTGGGTGTTGCTGACCGTTTTTGTCAATGTCAGTATGGCCGCTTGGTCACTGTTCGTGATCGAGCACGTCGCCGTCTGACCATTGCCGAGTACCAGACTGCTACCCGTCAGCGTGCCCGCCGTGCAACTCCAAGAGCCTGCGGTATAGCCAGCCACCGCCGGCTCGCTCAACGTGTACGTGCCCGCGTTGACCGACGCGCTCGTCACTGCCGCCGTGCCGCTCACGCCCGTGATCGTTGTCGGGCCGGTCGCGGTCAGCGGGAAGTCGCTGATTGTCTTCGTGCCGCCGTGCGTGTTGCTGACTGTCTTCGTCAGCGTCAACGTGGCTGCCTGGTCGCTGTTCGTGATCGAGCAGCTCGCGCTTTGACCGTTGGTCAGCACGAGGCTGCTGCCCGTCAGCGTCCCTCCGGTGCAGCTCCACGAACCGGCCGTATAACCGGCCACCGTTGTCTCGCTTAATGTGTACGTGCCCGCACTCACCGAGGCGCTCGTCACCGCAGCCGTGCCGCTAACGCCCGTGATGGTCGTCGGACCGGTTGCCTTGAGTGGGAAACTCGACACGGTCGCCGCACCGCCATGCGTGTTGCTGACCGTCTTCGTCAACGTCAGCGTGGCCGCTTGATCACTATTCGTAATCGAACACGTCGCCGTCTGACCGTTGGCCAGCACGAGGCTGTTGCCTGTCAGCGTACCTGCGGTGCAGCTCCACGTCCCCGCTGTGTAACCGGCCACCGCAGGCTCGCTCAACGTGTAAGTGCCGGCGTTCACCGGGGCGCTCGTCACCGCGGCTGTGCCGCTGACACCCGTGATCGTCGTTGGGCCGGTCGCGGTCAGCGGGAAGTCACTGATCGTCTTTGCGCCGCCGTGCGTGTTGTTGACTGTCTTCGTCAACGTCAGGGTCGCCGCCTGGTCGTTGTTCGTAATCGAGCAGGTCGCTGTCTGACCACTACCGATTACGAGGCTGTTACCCGTCAGCGTGCCCGCCGTGCAGCTCCACGATCCCGCCGCGTAGCCGGCGACGGCCGGCTCGCTCAGCGTGTATGTGCCAGCATTCACCGACGCGCTCGTCACTGCCGCCGTGCCGCTGACACCCGTAATCGTCGTCGGGCCGGTCGCGGTCAGCGGGAAGTCACTGATCGTCTTCGTACCACCGTGTGTGTTGCTCACGGTCTTCTTCAACGTCAGCGTCGATGCTTGGTCGCTGTTCGTGATTGAACATGTCGCCGTTTGGCCACTGGTCAGTACGAGACTGTTGCCCGTCAGCGTACCCGCCGTGCAGCTCCACGAACCGGCCGTATAGCCGGCCACCGTCGCCTCGCTCAATGTGTAGGTACCCGCGTTCACCGATGCGTTCGTCACCGCAGCCGTGCCGCTGACGCCCGTGATGGTCGTCGGGCCGGTCGCCGTGAGCGGGAAACTCGCCACGGTGGCCGCGCCGCCGTGCGTGTTGTTCACCGTCTTCGTCAACGTCAACGTCGCTGGCTTGAGAGTATTGGTGATCGTGCAATTCAGCACGTCACCCGCGGCAGGCGAGAATTCCACCCACTGCTGTTGCGTAGCCTGGGCGGTACCGCTACCACTCGGCAGTACGGTGGACGATCCGCTGGTGGTATTAGTGCAGGACAGGACCGTGCTGTAAGCGCTCGGCGCCTGATCGGCGCCCGACCCATTGGTTTTGAGGGCTTCGGAAAATTGTAAAGTCGCTCCGGCCGGCAACACGATCTGACCCGTCGTCGCCGTCGTGCCCGTACCCGACGTGGTAGCGCTGCCGCCCGAAACGGCGATACCGCCGGAGGACATCCGGACCTGAAACTGATCGCTGGAATTGATACGGGTCGGCAACTGCTTGTTCAGAGTCGCCCAGATCGGCGTCGGCGTGCTCTGGCAAGCGGTGCTGCTGTAGCTATTCGGATTGCCCGCGGGGACGCTCGCGGTGATCTTGTTGAACAAACCTCCGCTGCTTGCGCCGCAGATGTCGCTGCCGGACTGGCCCGGATTGATCGTGAATCGCACGACCATCGTGTAGGTATCCGTTCTGCCGCCGCCCAGACTGCGGCTGCTCGGCGTGAGCGTCCAGGGACCGCTCGTATTCTGCGGCGTCGAGAGCACGTTCGTGCTGCAACTCGTGCCGCCACCCGTCGTGGCGCATGTGAGGCTGCGCAGACTGTTGATGGTGACGTCCGAGTCGAACGCAGGAGTATCGGACAGGGTATAGGTAACGCTCGAACCCGTGGGGTTCTTCGCCACGATGGTGTAGGTGATGTCGTATTGAGTCAGCGAGCCGCCGACCGACACCGGCGCGGAGGCGGTCTTGGTAAGCGCGAGTGAACCATCGTCGTCGATGATCGTGTAGTCCCAGGTCGTCTGCACGGCACTGCCGCAGGTCGCACTGGAAGCGAGCAAGAACGGCGGATTGCTGCCCGTCGGCGGCTGGATGGTGAATTGGATGTCCTTGTTCGGCTCGGCGATCGAGTCGTTGATGATGGTCACCGGCAAGGTGAACAACCCTGAGTTCACGCCGTCGTAGATACCCGCCGGCACGTTCACCGTCAGCGTGCTGCTGTTGCCCGGTGTGGAAAAATCGATCGGCGTGCCGCTGGAGGCTCCGGGACCGTTTGCCGTGCCGCCCGTAATCTTGACCGTGATCGTGAAAGCCGTTGCGACGGTGCCGTTGACCCGCAATGTCGGAAGGTTGGCGCCGGCGCCGCCGGCCGCGCCCGCGGTTTCCGTCGCGGAACTGCTCGCGCTGACGAAGTCGACGAACGGGGCGAGGCTGATTTGTATGTCGTCGAGAAAGTTGCCGACGGAATTGTCACCGTTGGCAGTACTGATCGACTCGAATCCCAGGCTGTTTACGCCACTGGCACCGGCGTAGGAGAAGGTGCCGGTATAGTCGACCCAGCCGTTGCCTCCGGAGGTCGGTGTGTTCACCGTGCCTTGACTGGCGACCGGCGTGTTGAAGGTTCCATTGCTGGTCGTGCCGACCTCAACGACTGTGCCCGTCGCGCCGATTTTCATTTGCGCGACATCGGGCACGGTGGCGCTGGAGCGACCACGATGACTGAATTGCCAGTTGATCTGCTCGCCATTGACGAAGCAGACGCTCTGATAAATGCGCGACGATTGCTGCGCGTTCAACTCGGCAAAGTTGGTTTGATCGCGCGCCACGACGCCCAGAAAGTTGGTGCGCCACAACTCGATCAACGGCCCCGTTTGCCCGGCGGCGGGATTCGTACAGCTTCCGGTACCGGCCGCGGAGGGATGGGTCGTCGACCACCCCGACACCAAACTGCTGGGCAGTTGGACGTAGCAACCGCTTGCATTGCTCGCCGCGGTGAGCGCCGGGGATTCAAAGCTCGGATTGACGAAGCTGCGTTGAACTTGGGTATAGGCAGGCATCGCCGCGAAGAGTGTCGCCGCCGCAATTCCGCCGAGGACTCTTTTCGCTAGGCTTCTGGAAACGTTCACACGCATGGTCGACATCCAATGGAGCCCGGACGCACCGAGCAGCCGGCTCGCGCGATCGTGGGCAGAAGCGGTGAAGCCGCAATCCATACCGATGCGGCACTTTTCTTGAGGGATCCGCCAGAAACGGCGATGAAATGAGGCGCGACGAGGCCGGATTGATGAACAACATCGCGCCTGCGCGCGACGATGCATCGCGCGAACGTTGTACACGCCATGGTCTTGCCCCCTTGTTCCAGCCAAAACTCACCCGTTCCGCGCGCAGAGCTCCGCGTACGGAGAGATTTCCGTGGTTGACGAAATAGTTCGCAGTCTTTAGGCAAAATCTATGCCATCGCGGCACGACTCCATTCGGCCGACCCGGAACTTCACCCAAAGCACGTGGCAATGCGCGTCGAACGCAGGTACGCGACAGCCAACCGCATCACAAAGAATACAAAAATGTGATCAAAACCGCAATTACGTCAGGTCAAAATGTGACGCTGTTCGGCAGTAGGTGGAGATTTTGCCGGCGCAAATCGAAAGGCACGGATGTTCCGTGATCTGTTTTCCCGGTTTTTTGCGTTTGGCTACAGGACCACTACCGGGGAAATCTTCATGAAGTCCGTTTGCACCACGCGTCCGCGCATCCGTCGCGCATCGTTTTCTGCCATCGCGCCGGCACTCGCCGCACTGTTTGCCGCCTTCGCGCTGCCGGCAAGCGCGAATACATTCACGGTCACAACCGGCACCGACGGGTCCCAACAGTCGGGCAATACGTCGTCCTGCGTCGAGGTCGACGCGAGCAATCAACCGACCGGCAAATGCAGCCTGCGCGCGGCGATCTCGGTGGGCAACAACATCACCGGGCCGCATACAATCACTTTCGATCCCGCAGTGACGACGGTGACCGTGGTCAACGGCGCGATGGCGCAATTGCGCGCCCAGTTCACGGTCACCGGCACCATCCCCACGCGCACGGCCATCGACGGCGGCGGCCACGGCTGCATCGACTTGACCGATTCGGGCACTGAGCAAGTCTCCCCGCCGATCCACAACGGCAAAGGCGCAACGGGCTCGACGATCGCCAACCTGGTGATCGGCAACTGCAGCGGCGCGGGCATCAGCGCAAATGGACACGGCTACACGTTCACGAACAACTATATCGGCGTCAATTCGTTCGGCGTGGCGGCTTGGCCGAACGCCGGCAACGGCATCTGGTTGTCGGCCTCGACGGCCTACGACGATCAGTTCGTCGATACGTCCGCACTGAATGCGCTCAACAATGCGCTGCCGACGCAACCGGTAAGCGCCGCCGACATCAGCAATTTCTCCTCCAATCTCGCCACGGTGCTGCAGAACCTGCAGCCGAACATAATCAGTAACAACGTCCTTTCCGGCAATGCGCTCAACGGCATCGAACTGTTCAGCAAGAATCTCGCCGGCACGCTGGTGTCGAACAACCTGATCGGCACCGATCTCACCGGCTCGATCGCGATCGCAAACGGGCAGAACGGCGTGCATCTGGTCGGCAGCACGTTCGGCAACCTGATCGGCCCGAACAACGTGATCGGCGGCAATACGCAGAACGGCATCGAGGTCGACGCCGGCGCGGTCTATCTGCCGAACTTCATCATGGGCAATCGCATCGGCCTGTCGAACATCAACGGCACGCACGTCGGCAACACGCTCAGCGGCATCGGCGTGGATACGAACCCCTCGACGGACCCGGCCTACTTCAATCCGAGCATGACGGGTCTGATCATCGGTCCGGCCAATGTGATCGCCGACAACCAGGGCGCGAACAACAACAATTTTCCCGACGTGCTCGGCTCGGACAACGCCGGCATCATCATCACCGGCGCGAGCACGGGCATAAAAGTGCTCGGCAACACCATCGGCATCGCCGAGTTCCCGGCCGGCACGCCGCTCGCCTCGAAGGCCTATGCCAACCTCGGTGACGGCATCATCATCACCACCTCGGGCAACCAGATCGGCGGCAGCGGAGCGAGCGGCAATATCATCGCGGCCAGCGCGCGCCACGGCATCGTCGTCAGCGGCAGCGGGACGACGGGCAACAGCTTCCTCGGCAACTCAGTCGGCGTGCATCCGGGCCTTGCCGGCAACCTCACGCTCGGCAACGGCGTCGATGGCTTCCACATCGACAACGCCAGTTCGACCACGATCGGCGGTACCGGTGCGAGCGACTTCAACACGATTGCCGCAAACGGCCGCAACGGCATCAAGATCGTCAACGGCGGCACGCAAAACGGCTGGGGCAATCTGGTCCAACGCAATCGCATCTACCACAACTCGGTTTCCACGGCCGGCGTCGGCATCGATCTCGACCGCGCGCAGAATGCGAGCAATCCGCTGATCACCAGCCCGCCGGAGATTCCGGCGAACTACACCAATCTCGACCAGGCGCAGCCGGTCATCTGCACCGCCCCCGGCAATTCGGGCGCGTGCGCGGGTTCGACCGCGCCGGCGTCGGTCGGCGGTTCCACGACACTGCAATGGACGCTTGCCACGCACGGCCCCGCGAGCTTCCGCGTCGAGTTCTTTTCGATCAACAACGCCGATCCCAACGCGGCGACAACGATGACCTGGATCGGCGAGCAAAGCGTAACCACGGATGCGACCGGCGCGCTCGACGCCTCCTGCCCCAGCCAGCGTTGCAGCGCCTCGCTTTCCGCCGCCACCGGCGGCAGCTATCTGCTGATGACGGCCACCGACATCACTGCGATGACCGACAAACCCGGCGATCCTGGCGACTGGAAGGCCGGCCTCAAGTGTTTTATCGGCGCATTCGGCGATCCGACCGGCATCATCTCCGCCTGCACGGCGAACAACACCTCCGAATTTTCCAACCCGGCCAACGTGCCGCTGGCGCCGCCGAGCGTGACGACGACCGCAGCAACGGCGATCACCGAAACTAGTGCGACGCTCAACGGCACCGTCGACGACAACGGCTCGACCACTGCGATCAGCTTCGAGTACGGCCCGGATACGAATTACGGCACCTTGGCCACAGCGGTTCCTTCATCGCTAGCTGCCGGCGCGGGCAGTACCGCGATCACCGGGCCAATCAGCGGACTGACCTGCGGCTCGACCTATCACTTCCGCATCAAAGCGAATAACGGCATCGGTGGCATCGTCTTCGGCAATGACATGAGCTTCGCCACGCTCGCCTGTCCCGCGCTGGCGCCGAGCGTGACGACCACGGCCGCGACCAGCATCACTGCGACGACGGCAACGCTCAACGGCATCGTCAGCGCCAACGGCGCCAGCACGACGGTGAGTTTCGACTACGACACCAGCACCAGCTACGGCAACAACATCACTGCCTCGCAAAGCCCGGTCGCCAGCGGCATGAGCAACGCGCCGGTGTCGATTGCGATCACCGGCCTGACCTGCAATACGCAGTACTACTTCCGCGCCAAGGCGAACAACGGTGTCGGCGGTACGATCAATGGCAGCGATTTGACCTTCACCACCGGCGCCTGCGCAGCGGCTGCACCGACCGTGACGACGACGGCCGCGACGAACATCACCGCGACCACGGCGACGATCAACGGCACGGTGAGCGCGAACGGCGCGACGACCGGTGTGTCGTTCGAGTACGGCAAGACGGCCCCCGCCTACGGCTTCAGCGTCAACGCCAGTCCGCCGAATCCGCTGCCCGCGAACGCGAGCAACGCGACCGTGACGGCAAACATCACCGGCCTCGCCTGCGGCACGACCTATCACTTCCGCGCCGAGGCGTTCAACGGCGTTGGCGGATCGCAACTCGGCAACGATCTGACCTTCACCACCGCCGTTTGCCCCGCACCCGACGCGGTCACGCTGGCCGCGACCAACGTGACGACCAGTTCGATCACGTTCAACGGCACAGTCGGCGCGAACGGTAACGACACGCAGGTGTTTTTCGAGTACGGCGCGACTGCGAGCTACGGCAGCGTCGTCGCCGCCACGCCCGCGACCGTGCTCGCCGCCGCGGTCGGCACCTCCGTGTCGGCCACGGTCGGCGCGTCGTGCGGCACGACCGTGCATTTCCGTGTGCGCGCAACCAATGTGATCAATACGACCTACGGCAGCGACATGTCCGCCGCGATGGGTGCTTGCGGTGCGACGCCGCCGACGGTGTCGATCTCTGCCGCGACCAGCGTCACCGCGACGAGTGCGACCTTGAACGGCACGGGCAACGCCAACGGCTACAGCACGAGCGTCACGTTCGAATACGGCACGACGACGAACTACGGCCAGACCGCTCCAGGAATTCCGAATCTGCTTTCGGGATCGTCGAACACTGCTGTGACGGCGAACCTGAGCGGCCTGAGCTGCGGCACGACATACCACTTCCGCCTCGACGCCACTAACGCGGGCGGTGCCGTCAACACGATCGATGGCACGTTCCTCACGTCGACTTGTCCTGGCCAAGCGCCGACCGCCACGACGGGATCGGCGACCGGCGTTGCGGCCACCTCGGCCACGCTCAACGCCGCGGTCAGCGCGAACGGCGCGGCGACGACGGTGAGCTTCGACTACGGAACCACGATGGCTTACGGCCTCAACGCAGTAGCTGCGCAAAGTCCGCTTGCCGCGAACGCGAGCAACGCACCGGTGTCGGTCATCGTCAGTTCGCTGGCCTGCAACCAGACCTACCATTTCCGCGTCGCGGCGGACAACGGCATTGGCGGCGGTCCGGTCTACGGCATCGATCAGACATTCACGACCGCGGCCTGCGCCGCGCAGGCGCCGACGGCGACGACCCTCGTAGCGACGGCGATCACCGCCACCTCGGCGACGATCAACGGTACGGTCAACGCCAACGGCGCGACAACGACGGTGTCGTTCTCTTACGGCGCGACCTCGGCCTACGGCAGCACCATCGCCGCAACGCCCGCGTCGCTGCCGGCGAACGCGGTCGGCACGGCGGTTTCGGCCATGCTGAGCGGACTGACCTGCGGCCAGACGTACCACTTCCGCGTCGATGCGACGAACACCAACGGGACGAACCACGGCGGTGACCTGAGCTTCACGACCTCCGCCTGCCCCGTCGTAACGACGTTTACCGGTCCAACCGCCACTGGCACAGGCACGGCAACCGCCGTGCTCTCGGGCGGCGGACCGACCTGCACGCTGGTCAACCCCGCGTTCGTCGCCGCGCCGGCCTCGCCGCCGTCGGGCGTGAGTTTCCCCGACGGACTGTTCCAATTCACCGCGAGCGGCTGCACGGGCAGCGTCACACTGACCGTCACCTTCCCGAGCGCATTCTCGGCGGGCGTGCAGTATTGGAAGTACGGCCCGACATCGGGCCAGGCCAGCAATCACTGGTACACGCTCGGCGCGACCAACAGCCTCTCGCTCGTGGGTCACGTCGCGACGTTCACGATCGCCGACGGCGGTCTCGGCGACGACGACCTCGCAGTCAACGGCACGATCATCGACGCGGGTGGTCCGAGCCTGCCCGCCGCGGTCTCGCAGCAGCCCACGATACCGGCGCCGGCACTTGATCCGCGCAGCCTCGCGATGTTGATCGCTCTACTGGCTGCGTTCGGCGCACTCGCAGCGCGGATGCGCGGCAACCTACTCCGACCGTAAGGAGTTTCGCCCCCTCTCCCGTACCCTGCGTGGAGAGGGGGCATTTTTACCCCGAGTTCGGAATTGCGCGGTCCGGGAAAGGGAAATCAGCTCAGCAAGCCCAGCGTCTTCACGCGCTGCAACTCGTCGCGCACACGCGCCGCTTCCTCGAACTGCAGATCCTGTGCGAGCTTGTACATCTGCGCCTCGAGCTTTTTGAGCTTGGCCGCGAGCTGATCCGGGGACAGCACGGTGTAGTCGATCGATTCCTCGGCCACCGCGAATCCGCCGGCTCTGGCGCGCTTGCCGCCGGCGCGTTCGGTTTCGGCGTCTGCACGCGCACCTTCCATGATATCGGCGATCTTCTTCACTACCGATTTCGGCGTGATGCCGTGTTCGATGTTGTAGTCGATCTGCTTCTGCCGGCGCCGGTCGGTTTCGTCGAGCGCGCGCTTCATCGAATCGGTGATGCGGTCGGCGTAAAGGATCGCCTTGCCGCGCAAGTTGCGCGCGGCGCGGCCGATCGTCTGAATCAGCGAACCGGTCGAGCGCAGATAGCCTTCCTTGTCCGCATCGAGGATCGCGACAAGCGACACCTCGGGCATGTCCAGACCTTCGCGCAGCAGATTGATGCCGACGAGCACGTCGAACTTGCCCAGGCGCAGGTCGCGCAGGATCTCAACGCGCTCGACCGTCTCGATGTCCGAGTGCAGATAGCGCACGCGCACGCCATGCTCTTCGAGATAGTCGGTCAGGTTTTCGGACATGCGCTTGGTCAGCGTGGTCACGAGCACGCGGTCGCCGAGCTTGACGCGCTTGTGAATCTCGCCGAGCAGATCGTCGACCTGCGTGCGCACCGGGCGGATCTCCACTTCCGGATCAATCAGGCCTGTTGGGCGCACGACCAACTCAACCACGCTGCCCTGCGAATGCTCGATCTCGTAGCGCGACGGCGTCGCCGAAACAAAGATTGTGCGCGGCTCGCGCGCTTCGAATTCGTCGAACTTGAGCGGACGGTTGTCGAGCGCCGACGGCAGGCGGAAACCGTATTCGACCAGATTCTCTTTGCGCGAGCGGTCGCCCTTGTACATCGCGCCGAGCTGCGGCACAGTGACGTGCGATTCGTCGATCACGAGCAACGAATCCGGCGGCAGATAGTCGAACAGTGTCGGCGGCGGTTCACCGGGCTTGCGTCCGGTGAAGTGGCGCGAGTAGTTCTCGATGCCGTTGCAGTAGCCGATCTCGGCCATCATCTCCAGGTCGTACTGCGTGCGCTGCTGCAGACGCTGGGCCTCGACGAGGCGATTCGCTTTGTAGAGCTGGTCGAGGCGCTCCTTCAGTTCGGGCTTGATCGTCTCGATCGCGTCGAGCACGCGTTTGCGCGTGGTCACGTAGTGCGTCGACGGATAGATCACGTAACGCGGTACCTTGCGCAGGATCGCGCCAGTGAGCGGGTCGAACACCGAGATGTTCTCCACTTCACCGTCGAACAGCTCGATGCGCACCGCCTCGAATTCGCTCTCGGCCGGGAACACGTCGACCACGTCGCCGCGCACGCGGAACGAGCCGCGATGCAACTCGTAGTCGCCGCGCTCGTACTGCAAC
>Ga0105238_10001140_pt1 | contig 26805 bp, 25 predicted proteins | sample KBSC34metaG_FD_81526 | JGI IMG/M metagenome (GOLD analysis project Ga0105238, IMG submission 81526) | Corn rhizosphere microbial communities from Kellogg Biological Station, Michigan, USA - KBS C3-4 metaG | ecosystem: Host-associated > Plants > Roots > Rhizosphere > Soil | place: Michigan, USA...
GAAGCTGGGCGAGGTCGAAGACCCCGACGAGATGATGAAGCTGATCGAGGAGCAGGCCGAGCTTCAGGAGAAGATCGAGGCCGCCAACGCCTGGGAGCTGGACCGCACGGTCGAGATCGCCATGGATGCGCTGCGCTGCCCGCCGGGCGACAGCGCGGTCGAGAACTTGTCGGGCGGCGAGAAGCGACGGGTGGCGCTGTGCCGCCTGCTGCTCGAAAAGCCGGACATGCTTCTGCTCGACGAGCCGACCAACCATCTGGACGCGGAATCGGTCGCGTGGCTGGAGCGCACCCTGCAGGAATACGAAGGCACCGTAGTCCTCGTGACCCACGACCGCTATTTCCTCGACAATGTCACCGGCTGGATCCTGGAGCTGGATCGTGGCAAGGGCATTCCTTACGAGGGCAATTACTCTTCCTGGCTGGAGCAGAAGCAGAAGCGGCTTGAGCAGGAGGCGCGCGAAGAAGGCGCACGGCAGAAGGCCCTGGCTGCCGAGCTGGAATGGATTCGCGCCTCGCCGCGCGCCCGCCAGGCCAAGTCCAAGGCCCGTATCTCTGCCTACGAAACCATGCTGGCCCAGACACGGGACGGCCCGAGCGGCGAAGCCCAGATCGTCATCCCCGCCCCGCCGCGGCTGGGCGACGTGGTGGTCGAGGCCGAGCATCTGAAGAAGGGCTATGGCGACCGGCTGCTGATCAGCGACCTGGAGTTCAAGCTGCCGCCGGGCGGCATCGTCGGCGTGATCGGCCCGAACGGTGCTGGCAAGACCACCCTGTTCCGCATGATCACCGGCCAGGAAAAGGTCGATGGCGGGACGTTCAAGGTCGGCGAGACGGTGAAGCTCGGCTATGTCGACCAGTCGCGCGATACGCTGAACGCCAAGCATACGGTCTGGGAGGAAATCTCCGACGGCAAGGACATGATCGAGCTGGGCAAGCGCACCATGCCCAGCCGCGCCTACGTCTCGGCCTTCAACTTCAAGGGGCCCGACCAGCAGAAGAAGGTCGGCGTGCTGTCGGGCGGTGAGCGCAACCGCGTGCATCTGGCCAAGATGCTGAAATCCGGCGCCAACCTGCTGCTGCTCGACGAGCCGACCAACGACCTGGACCTGGAGACGCTGCGCGCGCTGGAAGAGGCGCTGGAGCAGTTCGCCGGCTGCGCCGTGGTGATCAGCCACGATCGCTGGTTCCTGGACCGGCTGGCCACCCACATCCTGGCCTTCGAGGGCGACAGCGAGGTGGTGTGGTTCGAAGGCAACTATGCCGACTACGAGGCCGACCGCCATCGCCGCCTGGGCACCGAGGCCGACACGCCGCACCGGATCAAATACAAGCCGCTGACGCGCTGACCGGTCGGTGACCGTGCTCAGTCCGCGCCGCCGCCGCAGGCTCAGCGCGGCCGCGGTCCTGTGGCGCCGGCGCCTGGTCTTCTGGCTGGGCGCGGTTGCCGTCGGTTATGTCGCGGTTGGCTTCGCCGCCGCGGCCGATTGGGCGCAGCTGACTTTCGCCAAAGTCACGGCGTTCTCCCCTTATCTGGCGCTGATCCTGACGCCGGCAGGGATCGCGCTGTCCGCCTTCATCGGTAAGCGCTGGTTCGCCGGAGCCCAGGGCAGCGGCATTCCGCAGGCGATCGCGGCACGTTTCATCCAGGATCGGCCGCGGCTGGAGCGGCTGCTGTCGCTGCGCATCGCCTTCGGCAAGATCGCCCTGACCCTCTTCGGCCTGCTGGTCGGGGCGTCGATCGGGCGTGAGGGGCCGACCGTGCAGATCGGGGCCTCGATGCTGGTCTGGCTCAGCTACCGCACCGGCATGGGGCGGCAGAAAGGGCTGATCCTGGCAGGCGGCGCGGCGGGTGTCGCCGCCGCCTTCAACACGCCGCTGGCCGGTGTGGTCTTCGCCATCGAGGAGATGAGCCGCTCGTTCGAGCGCTCGATTTCAAGCCTGGTGCTGATCGCGGTCATCCTGGCGGGTATCGCCGCCATATCGGTGAACGGCACCGGCTCCTATTTCGGCGAGACCACGGCGATCCTGAACGGCTGGAAGGATTGGTTCGTGGTGCCCGCGGTCGCGGGCGCGGGCGGCGTGCTGGGCGGGTTGTTCGCGCGGATCGCGCTTTTCGGCGCGCGCAAGGCGCCGGCGCTGTTCGGGGGCTTCGGCGGCCGCCGGCCGGTGCTGTTCGCGGTCCTGTGCGGGTTGGGCGTGGCGATCCTCGGCATCGTCAGCCACGGCGCGTCCTACGGCACCGGCTATGGTGCGGCCAAGCTGGCGCTGGCCGGTCAACTCGATCACCCCTGGACGTTCACGGCGACGAAATTTGCGGCGACCCTCCTGTCGCAGATGGCCGGCATTCCCGGCGGCATTCTCTCCCCGTCGTTGTCGATCGGCGCCGGGCTGGGGTCGGCGCTGTCGCATCTGATGCCGACCGCGTCTCCCGGCGCGGTCGCGGTGCTCGCGATGGTCGGTTTCTTCACCGGCGCGGTCCAGGCGCCGATCACCGGCTTCGTCATCGTCGCCGAGATGACCGGGGACCAAGCAATGATCATCCCGCTGATGGCGACCGCGCTCCTCGCCACCGGCATCTCGAAGCTGATCACGCCGGAGCCGCTCTACCACGCGTTGGCCGAGGATTTCCGCAAGCGGCTGGAGAGCGCAAATGCCTTGCGTCAAGAGAATAGCTAAACTAAGTTTAGTTCATGCGAACAATCAATATCCATCAGGCCAAGACACACCTGTCACGCTTGGTAGAGGACGCGGCGAACGGCGAGGAGATCGTTATCGCCAAGGCCGGCAAACCCGTCGCCCGTCTCGTGTCGCTTCCTCCTAATGAACGCCGTGTTCCCAAATTCGGGACATTGGCCGGCAAGATTTGGGTAGCCGACGATTGGGACAGCCCTGAAACCAACGAGGCCATTTGGGCGGAGTTCTGGGAGAATCTCGAGAACGAGCCTTGAGGCTGCTGCTCGATACCCACGTCGTGCTCTGGATTGCCGAAGGCGGACGTCAACTCAATCCGAGGGCGTATGCCATCCTCGCCGACCCGATGAATGATCGGATCGTCAGTCATGTGTCCCTTTGGGAGCTTGCGATCAAACGGAGCACAGGCAAACTGAATGTCAGCGAGGAAGATGTCGACCGCGCCTTGCTGGATATGGCGGCTGATGAATTGCCGATAGCACGCCGCCATATCCAAGACGTCGTGGCGCTACCCTTCCACCACCGTGATCCCTTCGACCGGCTGCTGATCGCGCAGGCAAAGGCAGAGGACCTGATCGTCGCAACGCGCGACCGGTCCTTCGCTGCCTATGGTATCCGCATCCTGCCCGCCTGAGGCGGCAGGCTTAGTTCGCGCTGGCGGGGACCATGTTCTGGGACTTCATGGCGTCGATCAGGGCCTGGATGGTGCCGCCGCCGCGCTGGATCACCGCGGCGAATTGCTGGCGGTCGGTGACCGCCATGCTGATACCCTCGATCACCACGTCGGCGACCTTGAAGGTGCCGTTCCCGGCGCGGATACGCCACTGCACGCTGACCGGGGCGCCGGCCGGGCGGGTAATGACGCTGTTCACCAGCGTGTCGGCATCGCTGTCCTTCTGCTGCCCCGTCACCTTGAACTGCTCGCCGGAATATTCCTGGAAGCGCTTGGCATAGGCGTTGGTGACCTGGGTTTCGTACAGCGACAGGAATTCCTTCTGCTGCTCGGGTGTCGCCGTGCCCCAATAGGCGCGGCCGACGGTGAACTTGCCGATCGCGTTCACATCGAAATAGGAGACCAGCAGGTTCTTGAAGCGCGCGCGCTCCTCCTGTTCCGGCACCTGCTGGCCGGCCAGCTGCGCGATCGCCTTGTCGCCCAGCTGCTGGACGAACTGGCCCGGATCGGATGCCTTTTCCTGCGCCGCCGCCGGAACGGGCGCCAGGATTGCCGGAACCGCCAGCGCCGTGGCGAAAGCGAGCAGCGAGCCGAAAGCCAAGTGATGGGCCGATTTCATTTTGAACCTTTTATTCCGATGCCGATGGGCAGGTATCTAGGGAGAACTCAATCAACAGACAATGTCCGTATAGGCATTCGTCCCCTGACAGCTAACAACGCGGCGTAGCAGCGGTTCCGGCGCGGGGCTTGTACGGGACCGGCCGAATCTTTCCGCCACGCCAAGGTTTCCGCTGGTCGCCATAGAGCCTAAATTGAGTCGCATGTTCGAGTCTGAACGCCCAACCAATACGCAACTTGCCTCCGGCAGGATCGAGCCGCCCTATCTCGGCGGGCTCAACGCCGTGCAGCGGAACGCCGTCGAGTCTCTCGACGGGCCGGTTCTTGTGCTGGCCGGCGCCGGCACCGGCAAGACGCGGGTGCTGACCACCCGCCTTGTCCATCTGATCGCGACGCGGCGCGCGGGGCCGGGGCAGATCCTGGCCGTCACCTTCACCAACAAGGCGGCGCGGGAAATGCGCGACCGCGTCGGCGTGCTGCTGGGCGGCCCGGTCGAGGGCTGGTGGCTGGGCACGTTCCATGCCCTGGCAGCCCGGCTGCTGCGCCGCCATGCCGAGGAGGTGGGCCTCAAGTCCAACTTCACCATCCTCGATACCGATGATCAGATCCGCCTGGTGAAGCAGCTGCTCCAGGCCGAGAATATCGACGACAAGCGCTGGCCGGCCCGGGTGGTGCTGGGCGTGATCGAGCGCTGGAAGGACAGGGCGCTGACGCCCGACAAGCTGAAGCCCGAGGATGGCGGCGACGTCGCCGGCGGCCGGGTGGTTCAGCTCTACGCCGCCTATCAGGAGCGGCTGAAATCGCTCAATGCCTGCGATTTCGGCGACCTGCTGCTGCACAACATCACGATCTTCCAGCGCCGCCCGGATGTGCTGGCGGATTATCACCGCCGCTTCCGCTACATTCTGGTCGACGAGTATCAGGACACGAATGTCGGCCAGTATCTGTGGCTGCGGCTGCTGGCCCAGGCCTCGCACAATATCTGCTGCGTCGGCGACGACGATCAGTCGATCTATGGCTGGCGCGGGGCCGAGGTCGGCAACATCCTGCGCTTCGAGACCGATTTCCCCGGCGCCAAGGTGATCAGGCTTGAGCAGAATTACCGTTCCACCTCGCACATACTGGCCGCCGCCTCCGGCGTCATAGCCCATAATCAGGGCCGGCTGGGCAAGACCTTGTGGACCGAGGCCGAGGGCGGGGAGAAGGTGAAGCTGGCCGCGCTCAACGACGGCGAGGAGGAGGCGCGCTTCGTCGGCGACGAGATCGAGGCGCTGCAGCGCAAGGGCTATGCGCTGAAGCAGGTCGCCGTGCTGGTGCGCGCCGGTTTCCAGACCCGCGAGTTCGAGGAACGGTTCCTGACCTTGGGCCTGCCCTACCGCGTCGTCGGCGGCCCGCGCTTCTACGAGCGGATGGAAATCCGCGACGCGCTCGCTTATTTCCGCGTGGTCAGCCAGCCGGCCGACGATCTCGCCTTCGAGCGGATCATCAACACGCCCAAGCGGGGCATCGGCGACACCACCGTGCAGACCTTGCAGCGGGCGGCGCGCACCTTGGGCGTGCCGCTGACCGAGGCGGCCTGGAAGCTCAGCGAGACCGACGAGCTGAAGCCCAAGATGCGCACGGTCATCAGGGCGCTGCTGCAGGACATGGCGCGGTGGAGCGGGCAGCTCGACCGCGTCCCGCACACCGACCTGGCGCGGATCATTCTGGACGAATCCGGCTATACCGCCATGTGGCAGGCCGACAAGTCGCCCGAGGCGCCGGGGCGGCTGGAGAACCTGAAGGAGCTCGTCACCGCCATGGCCGATTTCGAGACCATGGGCGGCTTTCTCGAGCATGTCAGCCTGGTGATGGAGAACCAGGATTCGGCCGACGGCGACATGGCGACCCTGATGACGCTGCACGGCGCCAAGGGGCTGGAATTCGACGTCGTCTTCCTGCCGGGCTGGGAGGAGGGGCTGTTTCCCAGCCAGCGCACGATGGATGACAGCGGCATTGCCGGGCTGGAGGAGGAGCGGCGGCTGGCCTATGTCGGCATCACCCGCGCCCGCCAGCGCGCCATCATCTCCTACGCCCATTCGCGCCGGGTCTACGGCAACTGGACCTCGACCATCCCGTCGCGCTTCGTCGACGAGCTGCCGGCCGACGATATCGACATCGCGGAGGAACCGGCGCCCTTCGCGGCCCAGGGCGGCTTCCGCTCAGGCTTCGCGGACTGGGCGCGCGATTCCGGCTACCGCCTGCCCCGCGCCGGGGCGCAGCCGCCGGAGCGCCGCTTCCCGGTGATCGAGGGCCAGGCCTTCGAGGTCAAGCCGCGCCCGCGCCCGGCCTCGCCGTTCCAGGCCGGCGCCCGGGTGTTCCATCAGAAATTCGGCTACGGCACCGTCGTGGCGGTCGATAACGACAAGCTGGAGATCGAGTTCGACCAGGCGGGCACGAAAAAGGTAATGGACAGTTTCGTGGTCGCTGCCGACAAGGCGGGATGAACTTTAGTATAATGATCGGTACGTCCCGCGGCCTCGTATATGCTGAACATAAAGCATCTTTTGCCAGCGCACTGGCCGTGGGATAATCGTACTAAATGGATCGTTTCATCATCGAGAATGAGGAGGCTCGTCAGAACGCCCTGCGCAATCTGGGGCTTCTCGATACGCCGCCGAGCGAGAGTTTCGACCGGATCACCCGACTGGCCAGCCGCCTTCTCGGCGCACCGGTCTCGACCATTTCACTGACCGACCATGACCGGCAATGGTTCAAGTCCCGCTTCGGCGTCGACCTGGCGGAGATTCCGCGGGCCGAGGCGCCGTGCAACTACGCCATCCACAGCGACAAGGTCTTCGTCGTCGAGGACCTGCAGAAGGACGACCGGTTCAAGGCCAGCGTGCTCGCCAATGCCGGCGTCCGCTTCTATGCGGGCGCACCGCTGATCACCCGCACCGGCTATGCGCTGGGCACGCTGTGCGTGATCGACGACAAGCCGCGCGCCATGTCGGACGACGAGTCCTCGGTGCTGATCGACCTCGCGGCGATGGTGATGACCCAGATCGAGGTCCAGAACACGATCGGCCGCATCCACCCGGCCAGCGGCCTGCCCAACGAATACCAGTTCTTCGAGGATCTGGAGGACCTGACCGGGCATAATTCCGGCGAGGCCCGGGTCGGGCTGCTGATCGAGCTGGCGTCGCAGCAGCAGATGACCCACGGGTTAAGGGTCGTCGGCGCCGCCTATGTCGAGGAGCTGATCCGCAACGGAGCCGCGGCGCTGAGGCAAACCTTGGGCGAGGACGCGCGCATCTATCATGTCGGCCCGACGCGCTGCGCGGTGCTGCTGGACGGGAGCACGCCGGACGTCGAGCGGCTGGCGGACGGGATCGATGCCGCATTGCGCGATACGATCTCCCACAGCGAGGTCCCGGTCTCGCCCGACCCCGTGATCGGCATCTATCGCTTCGCGCTCAGCGAGGTGAAGAATTCCCGCGACGTGCTGCGCCGCCTGTTCAGCGCCGCCGACGACGCGCGCAAGAGCAGCACGCGCGCCGCCTCCTATAATGAAATGATCGACCGCGCCCATGCGCGCAGCTTCACGCTGATCAGCGACATGCGCGAGGCACTGGACGAAACCGGCCAGTTCTCGCTGCTCTACCAGCCGGTGGTGGATTTCGCCTCGGGCAAATGCATCGGCGCCGAGGCGTTGATGCGCTGGCGCCACAAGACGCTGGGCGATATCGGACCGGGCGAGTTTATCCCGCTGGCCGAGGGAACGACGCTGATCCGTCCGCTGACCGGCTGGGTGCTGGACACGGCCCTGGCTCAGCTCGCCCAATGGGGGCATGACGGCCGCCATCCCAAGATCTCGATCAATATCTCGGTCCGCAATCTCGACGAGACGGATTTCGCCGCGGCGCTGGCGCAAAGGCTGGCGAAGCACGCCGTCGACGCCCGCTCGGTCCAGATCGAGTTCACCGAGAGCGTGCTGGTCGGCTACAGCCCCCGGGCGATGGACCAGGTGCGGGAATTGAAGGCGATGGGCGTCTCGATCGCCATCGACGATTTCGGCACCGGCTATAGCGGCCTGTCCTACCTTCAGCAGCTGCCGGCCTCGGTGCTGAAGATCGACCAGTCTTTCATCAAGTCGCTGGCGTCCAGCGAGCACGATCAGAAGCTGGTGCGGGCGATCATCTATATGGCGCACGACCTGGGCTATCGCGTCGTGGCCGAGGGGGTCGAGAACCATGAGGCCTACGACATGCTGGCTTCGTGGAAGTGCGATGAGGCCCAGGGCTACCTGATCGCCCATCCGTTGGCCCCCGCGGCGATGCGGGCCTGGTTCGACGGTTCGGCCAAGGTCGGCGGTCCCACGGCTTGATTGTCCCGGCGCGGCGCTTACCTGCTTGAAGAGGAGGTGCGCCGTGGATCCTGCTCTCAAGAACCTGCGCGAATGGGTGCTGCTGCTGTTCGTGCTGTTCTGCATGCTAAGCATCGCAGGGGTCCAGTACGGCATGGCGCTCGCCGACGGCGCCTCGGCCTATCTCAATCCCGATCTCGGGCAGATCGTGCCGATCATCCAGGGGCCGCGCGGCGCCTGGTACAATGTCTATATCACCGCGCGCGAATACTGGATCCTGAACGGGCTGCTGGGCGCCGCGGCACTGTCGCTGCTGGGGTCGCTCGGGCTGATCGTGGCGCACGGCGTGCGGCACCTGCGCGCCGTCCGCGCGCCCGCGGCCTCACCCCGCCGGAAACGATAGGACCGCCCGCGCGCCCGTCTCGCACGGCTGGCGCTCGACCGAGCCCTTAAGCGTCTTGGCCATTGCGCCCATGATCAGCGTGCCCATGCCCGTTCCCTTCGGCGCGGCGGCCTCGTCATAGCCGACGCCGTCATCCTCGACGATCAGGACGATGCGGTCGTCCTGCCTGTCCAGCCTGACCCGGATCGTCCCGCGCTTTCCGTTCGGGAAGGCGTATTTCAGCGCGTTGGCGACCAGCTCGTTGACGATCACCCCGACCGAGACGGCCTTGTCGGTCGGGATCCGCAACGGCGCGGATTCGACCACGATCCTGTGGCCCTGCTCGGACGCCGACACGCCTGACTGCAGCTCCTCGGCCATGGCCATGAGGTATTTGTCGATCTCGATCGATCCGACCTCTTCCGAGGTGTAGAGGCGGCGATGGATCAGCATCACGGCCTGCACGCGTTCGCGCGCCTGAAGCAGCGCGTCGCGCGCACGGGGGTCGCCGATGCGTGTCGCCTGGATGCTGATCAGCGAGCTGATCAGCTGCAGGCTATTGCTGACACGATGCCCGACCTCGTGCAGCAGGGCGGTCTTCTGTTCCAGAAGGGCGGCCAGCCGGTCGCGCGATTCTACCAGCTCGCGCTCGGCCGCTTCCTTTTCCCGCCTGATGCGGGCCTGCTCGACCGCGTGGCGGATGGCGCGGTCCAGAAGGTCGAGGAAGGCGCCCTGCACATCCTTGATCACATAGTCGACCGCGCCCTGCTTCAGCGCGGCGACCGCGATACGGCCCTCGTCGGACGCGGTGACATAGATCGCCGGCGGCGGATTGGGCAGCTCGCCCAACCGCTTCAAAAGCTCCAGCCCGTCCTCGCCCGGCATGAAATGGTCCACGGCGACGACATCGAAGCCGCCACCCGCCAGCCTGGCGAGGCCGGCCGCGCCGTCGGCGGCTGTGGCGACCTTATAGCCCTGGCGCCCCAGATATCGTTCGACCAGCCGGGCGATGCCGGCATCGTCGTCGATATAGAGGACGGAAATCGGGTGGCTTTCCTCGTCTTTGGTCACGTGGGCTCAGGAACTTTCATGACCGACAGGAAGAGGCCCAGCTGGCGGATCGCCGTGGCGAAGGCCTCATAATCGACCGGCTTGGTGATGTAGACATTGCATCCCAGGTCATAGCATTTCTGAATCTCGACCTTGTCGTCGGTCGTCGTCAGCACGATCACGGGAATATGCTTCGTCGCCGCATTCGATTTCAACGCTTCCAATATCCGCGTCCCGCTCATATCGGGCAGGTTGAGGTCGAGCAGCACCAGGGCCGGCGTCCCGTCATGCGCCATCAGATATTGCAGCGCGGCGGTGCCGCTGTCGAAATGGGTGATGGCGTTGCTGACGCCGGCGCGCCGGATGTTTTTTTCGATCAGGCGGGCATGCCCGGGATCGTCCTCGACCAGCACGATGGTCACGGGGAGCATCAGGCGGCATCCTTCTGTGTTCGGGTGTCGGCGAGCGGGAGGCTCAATCGAAAGATTGTCCCCTGGCCAAACGTTGAATCCAGCCGAATTGTTCCGCCCAGGCGGTAGACCAGCTGGCGCACATAGGCGAGGCCGATTCCCTCGCCTGGGACATCCTGCTGGCCCGAACGCCGGAACAGCTCGAAGACCCTTTCATGGTCCCCCGGCGCGATTCCGCGGCCATTGTCCTCCACCTCGAAAATCGCCAGCGGGCCTGTCGCCGTGCCGCGCACCGTGATCACGCCGGGCCGTCCAGGGGCCAGGTATTTGGTGGCGTTGTCCAGCAGGTTGCCGAAGACCTGCTCGATCGCCAGCCGATCCGCGACCAGGTCGGGCAGCGGCTGGATGACGATCTCGGCGCCCTTCTCGTCCAGCCGGTGCTTGAGGTTCGCAGCGATGTTCTCGACCACGGCCCGCATCTTCAGCCGTTCAGGCGCCAGCACGCGGCGCCCCTCGCGCGACAGTTTCAGGATGGCGCCGATCAGCCCATCCATCTTCGTGGTGGACGTCTTGATGAAGCGGAAGGCCTCCGGCACGTCCTCGGTGATCGCCGTCACCACCCCGGCCGGCACGTTATGGCCTTCCTCCGCGGTGCGGCCCCGGATGAAGGCGCTGACCGTGTCCGTCGCGGTCTCCAGTTCGGTGGTGAAGCCCATGATGTTGACCAGCGGCGCGCGCAGATCGTGCGAGACGATATAGGCGAACTTCTGGATCTCCTCGTTGGCCTGGCTCAAGGCGGCGGTGCGCGCCTCGACGATCTGCTCCAGATTGGCGTTGTTCGCCGCCAGCGCACGCTGGGCGCGATGCAGGGCCCGGATATTCCGATAGAAGCCGGCCCCGGTGAACAGCGAGATCACGATCACCAGCAGCGCGGTGCCGACCTGGGCGATCTCCATGATCTGCCCGGTCGATCCGGCGATCTCGAGGCGGGCCAGCAGCTGCTTTTCCTGGTTCGCGCGGATGACGGCCGCGCTGGCCCGCACCTGGTCCATCAGATCCTTGCCGCGGTCGGACATCACCTCGTTGAGCGCCGCCCCGCGCCCCTCGGATTTGTAGAGGTCGAGCGTGTGCTTGAGCTCGGCGAGCTTGTCCTTGCCGAGGCTCCGCATCTTCTCGGCCTCCCCGGCGATGGACAGGCCGGCGGTTTCGATGGCCAGCAGGTCCAGCCGGTCGGCGGCTTTGCCGACAGCGGCATTGTAAGGCTCAAGATAGGCCTCGCGCTCGGTCAGCAGAAAGCCGCGCTGGCCGGTTTCGGCATCCTCCAGCAGCTCGACCGATCGCGTCGTATCGCTCAGGATCGTCTGGGTGCGGCTGGCAAGCTCGAATGCTTCGAGATTGCGCTGGGCCAGCATGACCGAAACCAATGTCATCGCGATCAGCGCGCCGAACCCCAGCGCGATCAGGATGAGCTGGCCGGACCGCAGCACGCGGTCCGGCACCGCCAGGATGCCGGATGTCGCCTCCGGAGCCGTCACCGAGGCCTCATTTGCCCGTGCCGGTATAGGTCACCCGCCAGATCGTGCTGTTGCCGTCCTCGCCGATCAGCAGCGACCCGTCATGCGCCGTCGCCACGCCGACCGGGCGGCCCCAGACCGTACCCTCGGCGGTGACGAGGCCGGTCATGAAGTCTTCGTACTCGCCCGTCGGTTTGCCGTCCTTCAGGATAGCGCGCACCACCTTGTAGCCGGTGCGGTTGGCGCGGTTCCACGAACCGTGCAGGGTGACGAAGGGGCTGTCCTTGTATTCGGCGGGGAACTGGCCGCCGGTATAGAAGGCGATCTGCAGCGGCGCGGAATGGGGCTGGATCAGCACATCCGGGACGGTGATCTTATCGGCCAGTTCGGGCCGCTCACCCCTGCGGTGGGGGTCTTCGTGGTTGCCGATATAGTACCAGGGCCAGCCATAGAAGGCGCCTTCCTTGACCCGTGTCGCATAATCGGGCGGCAGGTTGTCGCCCAGCATGTCGCGTTCGTTGGTGGCGCACCACACGTCACCCGTCCCGGGTTGAACGGTCAGGCCGGCGCAGTTGCGGATGCCGTTGGCGAAGCTTTTCAAGCCCGCCTTGCCGTCCGGGCTGGTGACCAGCACATCCGCCCGCCAGGCCTCGTCGCCCAGCGACGCGCCGAGCCCGCGTTCCTTATCGGCGGCCTGGAAGTCCTTGGCGTCGCCGCTTTCGGCGCTGTTGTTCGAGGACGAGCCGACCGAGATATAGAGCCGGCTGCCATCGGGGGAGAAGGCGATGTCCCGGGTCACGTGCCCGCCGCCCTCGGGCAGCTTCGGCACGATCGTCTCGGCCGGGCCCGAGGCTTTCAGGTCGCCGCTCTTGTACGGATAGCGGACGACCGAGCCCTCGTTGGCGACATAGACATATTGCGGGTTTTGGGCGGGGTAGAAGGCGATGCCGAACGGGCCGTCCAGATGGTCGGCGAAGACCTGGGTCTCGGTGGGCTTCGCCGCGCCGTCGGCGGCGCGCAGCACCGTGACCTGGCCGATCGCGGTCTGGGCAATGAAGATGTCGCCGTTCGGCGCAACGCGGATCACCCGAGGCCGCTTCAGCTGGGCGAAAAGCTCGACCGTGAAGCCGGCCGGCACCTTGGGCAGTACCCCCGCCGGCTCCGGAACCATCGACGACATGTTGGGGACGCCCTTGGTCGCATAGGGCGCGGGGAGATCGGCGGGCGTGATATGGCGGATGACGCCGGGCGCGTCCTGGGTGAAATCGCCAAAGGCCTGGGCGCCGGTACGCAGCTGGGCCGAGGCGGCAGGCCCCCATAGCGCCGACGCCAGGATGAAGACGGCGCAGGGCAGGGCGGCTTTCGGCATGGTGTCCTCGTGGATTGGGGCCCGGATACGAACTGGGCGGGATCATAGACCCCGCCCAGCCCCAATCAACACGCAGAACTTTACGAAAGTTTCCTGCTGTTTCGTATCAGGCGCGCGGAGCCTGCGCCTGTGCCGGGCGGTTACGGCCGCGATTGCGGCGCCGGCGCTGCTGCTCGTTCGGGTTCTGCCCCGGGCGCTGACCTTCCGGACGATGCCCGCCCGGACGTTGCCCCTCGGAGCGATGGCCGTCCGCGCGCTGCCCATCACCACGATGGCCCGCGTCTCCGCGATGCCCATCGGGCCGCTTCGGCTGCTGCGGCCGACGGGCCGGCTGCGGCTGGCGCTGCACCGCCGGGGTGGCGATTCGCGCCGTCTCGGCCGGCGGCTCCATGACCGGCACTTTCTGGCCGATCGTGCGCTCAATATCCTTCAGGAACGCCCGCTCCTCGCTGTCGCACAGCGAGATGGCGATGCCGTCCTTGCCGGCGCGCGCGGTGCGGCCGATGCGGTGGACATAGCTTTCCGGGATGTTCGGCAGGTCGACATTGATCACATGGGTGATGCCGTCGATATCGATGCCGCGCGCGGCGATGTCGGTCGCCACCAGCACGCGGACCTTGCCGGCGCGGAACGCCTCCAGCGCCGCCTGGCGGGCGCCTTGCGACTTGTTGCCGTGGATCGCGGCCGCCGTGATGCCGGCGGCGTTCAGGTGGTCGCTGACCCGGTTGGCGCCGTGCTTGGTGCGGGTGAAGGCGATGACGCGGGTCATCGTCGGGTCGGCCAGCAGGTCGACCATCACATGGCGCTTGTTCGCCATCGGCACGAAGATGACATGCTGGCCGATCCGTTCGACCGTCGTCGCCTGGGGCGTGACCTCGACCCGCATCGGGTTGTTCAGCAGCTTGGACGCCAGATCGGCGATCTCCCGCGGCATGGTGGCGGAGAACAGCAGCGTCTGCCGGTTCTTGGGCAGCACGGCGACGATCTTGCGGACGTCGTTGATGAAGCCCATGTCCAGCATGCGGTCGGCCTCGTCCAGCACGAAGACCTTCAGGTCGTCGAAGCGGACATGGCGCTGGTTCATCAGGTCCAGAAGACGCCCGGGCGTCGCGACCAGAATATCCAGGCCGCGCTGCAGCGCCTCGACCTGCTTGCCCTGGCCGACGCCGCCGAAGATGACGGCGTGCTTCGGCCGCAGATGGGCGCCGTAATTCCGGACGCTGTCATCGATCTGGATGGCGAGCTCCCGGGTCGGCGTCAGGATCAGCGCACGGGGCTGGCCCGGGCGCGGCTTGGTGCCGTCCATCAGCATCTGCAGCATCGGCAGGGTGAAGGCGGCGGTCTTGCCGGTGCCGGTCTGGGCGATGCCCAGCAGGTCGCGGCCGTCCAGCAGATGCGGGATCGCCTGGGACTGGATCGGGGTGGGGGTGGAGTAGCCCTGGTCGGCCAGGGCCTTCTGCAGCTCCGGACGGAGCGCAAGTTCAGAGAAAGAAGAAATGGTCATACAAATCCGGTTCACGCGCGGACAAACGAAACCTTATCGCGTCTGGCGCGTGCCAAGGTGCCGTTCCGCGCGCGAAGCCGGAGGGGCAATGAGTTTTATGGATTGTTTCGAAATGCAGCGGGGCACGCCCGATTGACGGGCGCCGCACCGGTTCGCGCGATTGCGAAACACGGATCGCGGCCAAAACGGCGCGATGCGTTGGCGGTTAGATGCACCTTAACCTGGAATAAATCAAGTCCGGGCCTGTGAAGCTCGGCGCAGGATATGCCGCGTCGGGTCGTTCTGAGGGATAACCCAATGAGGAGTTGACGATGAATAAACTGGCTTTCGCGGTCATCGCCGCGACGCTCGGCCTTTCCGCCGCGGCGGGTGCGCAGCCAGGCCCCGCGGCCGGCATGCGGCAGGCTTGCGCCGCCGACGCGCAGAAATTCTGCTCGGGAATGGCGCCGGCCGAGCAGCACAAATGCCTGATGCAGAACATGTCGAGCGTGTCCCAGGACTGCGGGACGGCGCTGGCTAACGCGCGCAGCGCAGTGAAGGAGTTCCAGCAGGCCTGCGGCGCGGACCTGCGGCAATATTGCGGCAACCAGACCGGACCTCAGCGCCGGCAGTGCATCACCGCGAACGAGGCCCAGTTCTCGCAGTCCTGCCAGTCCGCCCTGGCGTCCCGCCACGGCGGGACTGCCGCGCCCGCGCAGTAGCCGCGGGTTTTGGGGCTCAGCGCCCCGCCTGCCGCAGCCCGTAGGAAACGCCGTACGCGGCGCCGCGCAGCGGGATGATGGGGTCGTCCGACGCGGCGACCCCATCGATCAGCGCGGTCGGCACGAACAGCAGCTTCTTCTCCGCCGCCAGGCTGTCGGGGTCGGCCGTGGTGATCGCGATTTCGCCGATCTCGACCCTGGGATTGGTGTCGGGCCACACGACCGTCGCGTCGTTGGTCACGTCTCCCGGCTGCGCCAGCTGGACGAACAGCTTGAACTTGACCGGCCCTGTCTTCAGCCGGTCCTTGACACTGTCCGACAGGAAGTTGGGCGGCAGCTTTTCCGCGTCCGCGTCGCTGAGGAAATGCGCGCCCGCCTCAGGCACCCACTGATAGCGGCCGAGCTTGGTTTCGCCCGCCGCATTGGTGAACTTGAAGGCGTTGACGCCGAAAAACGGCTGGGTGGCATAGCTTTCCGGGATCGGCTGCGGCGTCGCGACGGCCCTGGCCGCGGCGGGATGGGTGCCCAGGAAGGTCTCGATCGGGGTCGGCTTGGGCGAATCCGGCTTGGTCGCGGCGATCGCCTGCAACAAGCCTAAGAAGTCCTCGCCGTTCGACACCGGGAAGCCGTTGGTCGAGATGCAGACGATGTCGGTGATCTTGCCGTCGGGCAGCTTGAACTTCACCGCCATCCCGCGCGTGCGATAGGACGGATGCGTATCCGGCATGTCGGGCAGGCCGCCGCCGTTCGAGAAGCGGACGATGATCGGCAACGCCGGCCCCTGCAGATGCTCAGCCTTCGAAAGCCCCTTGGCGGCCGGGGTGGGGGTGAAGGTGCCCTCGAACAGCGCGCCCTTGGCATGGTTCGCCCGGAAACCGGGATGGACGCCGAACATGGTGCGGAACTGGTTGACCAACCGGAACGGCAGCGGCTGCGCGGGGGCCGTCGCGGGGGCGGGGGCCGGCGCCTGTGGCGCGGGATCCGCCAGCACCGGCGCCGCCAGCAGCAACAGGCCGACACTCAATCCTTTGCCGAAATTCGCGCGCATGAAATCCCTCCACTTATCCCGCATGGGACGATTATGCGCAGGGTAACTGTGAAGCCGGCGCCGGTCTGTTACAAAGCTGCTGTTACGCTGTAGACCGCCCGGTCAGACGGCATAGGCGGCCGCGGCCACGGCCATGCCGACGCCGGTCAGGCCCAGCGCGATCAGCCAGTAATGCCGCTTATGCGCCAGCAGCGCGATCGATGCGCCGGCCACGCCGACATGCACGATGCCTTCGGCGATGGTCAGGATGTGGTGGCGGCCGAAATGCCGTTCGGCGATTGCGCTGTGCCGCTCGACCTCTTCCTCGAAATCCTTGGCCTTCTTCTGCGTCTCCGGCTGCTCCTTGGCGTATTTGTCGACGTCGGACTTCATCTTCGACGCCTCGTCCGGCTGTGCGGTCAGGAGGGAGCCGACAGTATAGATGTGCCGCTTCACGCTCTCGGACTGGTATTCGGCCCAGGTGTCGGATGCCCTGGCCTGGGCCAGCACGGCATCGTTCTTTTCCACGAATGTGTGCGAGGCCTCGGTCTCGCCCAGCGCCCCGATGAAGGCCGCGATCACGGTCATCACCGCGATCGACAGCGTCACCTGGATCATCAGCGGATCGCCCGACTCCGCGGCGTGGCCCGCATGATGGGCATGCTCGATCGCTTCTTGCTGCGTGTCGGTCAGGTCGGTCATGGGCTCGCCTGTCGGTTGGATCGGATGCGCGCTCGCTCTTACACGGAACGGCGGTTTTTCGCATCGGGATTCTGCTTGTCCCCGCTCTCGCGTGCTTTAACTCCACCGCAACGGTTTGTGTTGCAAGGTGTTAGCAACCCGCCTAGTGTTTCCGGGACCAAATTTCGTAGGGTCTGCCCCGTTATCACCGTTGCTTCGGCTCGGATGAGCCGGTTCTCCCCGACAAGATATTTGATCCAGCCTGCCGGTGGCGGGCTGTAACTAATGGGAGATCTGCAATGCCTGCAGGCACAGTCAAATGGTTCAATGCCACCAAGGGCTACGGCTTCATCCAGCCCGAGGACGGCACCAAGGATGTCTTCGTTCATATTTCGGCGGTTGAACGCGCCGGTATGCGCTCGCTGGTCGAAGGTCAGAAAGTGACCTATTCGGTCGAGCAGGGCCGTGAAGGCAAGAGCTCGGCCGTCGACCTGAAGGTCGCCTGATTTCGGCTCGCGGCCGGCCCCGTCCTGAAGGGCGGGCCGGCCGCAGCTTTCTTCCTCGCTTTTGAAAGCCGCTCCGTCCATTCTCGCCGATAATAACAATCGCGAGGAGGAAGCGGCGATGTTCGAGCAGTATGGACCCTGGGCTCTGATTGCCGGGGGATCCGAAGGGGTCGGGGAGAGCTTCGCCCACAGGCTGGCGGCCCAGGGCATCAATCTCATCCTGGTGGCGCGCAAGCCGGACCCGCTCGAGGCCCTGGCCGATCGGGTGCGCAAAGGCAGCGGGGTCGAGGTCCGGACCCTGTCCCAGGACCTGACCGCGCCCGACATGCTCGACCGGGTGAAATCGGCCACCGCCGGCATCGATGTCGGTCTCCTCATCTATAATGCCGGGGCGGTCACCCGCTTCTCCCCCTATCTCGATGCCTCGCTGGACGAGCAGATGCGCATGGTGCGCCTCGGCGTCACCGCGCCGACCGAGCTTACCCATCATTTCGGCAGCGCGATGCGGGCGCGCAGGCGCGGCGGCATCATCCTGATCGGTTCCATGGCCGGCTATGCCGGCGCGCCGGACGAGGTCGTCTATTCCGCCGGCAAGGCCTACAGCCGGATGCTGGCCGAGGGGCTGTGGCATGAGCTCAAGCCCTATAACGTCCATGTGCTCGGCCTGATACTGGGCCTGACCCGCACCCCCTCGATGGACCGGCTGGGGCTCAAGATGAGCAACCCGGATTTCCCGCCCGACGAGCCCGACGCGGTGGCGGACGAGGGGCTTGCCCGCCTGGCCACCGGGCCGATCTGCAACGTCAACGGCAAGGACGAGGGCGCCCGCTATCTGAGCACCATCCCGCGAGAGCAGGCGGTCGAATTCATGGCCAAGGGCGCCAAGGACCTGCATGGCTGATGGGGTAGCCGTCGTCGATTGCTGCGTGGTCGGCGGCGGCCCGGCGGGGATGATGCTGGGCTTCCTGCTGGCCCGCGCCGGGGTTTCGGTGGCCGTGCTGGAAAAACATGCCGATTTCTTGCGCGATTTCCGCGGCGACACGATCCACCCTTCGACCCTGCGCCTGATGGACGAGCTTGGCCTGCTCGATGCGCTGCTGAAGCTGCCGCACCAGAAGGCATTTCATCTGAACGGGATGGTCGGCGATTTCGCGCTGCAGATCGCCGATTTCACCCATCTGAGCCCGCGCTGGGGCTTCGTCGCGCTGATGCCGCAATGGGATTTCCTCGATTTCCTCAGCGGTCAGGCGCGCCGCTTCAAGGGCTTCCATCTCCATATGCAGGCGGCGGTCACCGGCCTGATCCGCGACGGCGGGCAGGTTGCCGGCGTGATGGCGGATACGCCGGACGGCCCGATGGAAATCCGCGCCGCGCTCACCGTCGGCTGCGACGGCCGCCATTCGACCGTGCGCCGCGAGGCTGGCCTCACGGTGGAGGAGCTGGGCGCGCCGATGGATGTGCTGTGGTTCTCGCTGGCGCGCGCCCCGTCCGATCCGGCTGACGTGATGGGCCGGTTCGACGCCGGCCGGATATTCATCATGATCAACCGCGGCGAGCACTGGCAGTGCGGCCTCGTCATCCCCAAGGGCACCTTGGCCGATGTCCAGGCCAGGGGGCTGGACCCGTTCCGCGCCGACCTTGAGCGGATGGCGCCGTTCCTCGCCGGGCGAGGCGGCGAGATCGCGTCGTGGGACGACGTGAAGCTGCTGACCGTCGCAGTCGACCGGCTGAACGACTGGGCGCTGCCGGGGCTGCTCTGTATCGGCGATGCCGCGCATACCATGTCGCCGATCGGCGGCGTCGGCATCAACCTGGCGATCCAGGATGCCGTGGCGGCGGCAAATATCCTGGCCGGGCCGCTCAGCGCCGGAACCGTCGGGCTCGACGATCTGAAGGCGGTGCAGCGCCGCCGCGCCTTCCCGGCGCGGGTGACGCAGGCCGGCCAGGTCTTCGTCCAGAACCGGGTGATCAGCCGGCTGCTGGGCCGGACCCAGCCGGTCCGGCCTCCGCTGATCGTGAGACTGCTGGCGCGTTTTCCCGTGCTGCGCCGGCTGCCGGCCCGGGCGATCGGGATCGGCGTCCGGCCGGAGCATGTGCGCACGCCCGAGGCCTGAAAACAATTCGGCCGGGCGCGTGGATACGGCCCGGCCGGCTTGGCGATGAAGCGAAGGCTTACTGCTTGGCTGCGGTGAAGCTGCCGGTCACGCCCTGAACCTCGATGTCGCCCTTCATGGCCTTCCCGGAGGCGTCCAGCACGCCCTTGAAAGTCAGCGTCGCCTGGCCGGCATCCCAATCCCAGGAGACGTTCTTGCCGTCGACTTTCAGCGCCGAGGCGGCGCCCGGCTTGCCGTCGACATTGCAGGCGGCGGTGGTGGCGGTAAGGGTGCAGACGGTGTCGACGGCGTTACCCACGACATCGCCCGAAATCTTCCAGGCGCCGCTGACGTCGTCGGCGGCAAAGGCCGAGCCGGAGACAAGGACGGCTGCGGCAACCGCGAAGAGAGCTGTTTTCATATCGAATATCCCCTTAGATGGCTTGGTTTTCAGCTACGATCTGAACGCATCCGACAACGTCCCGCTTGTATGGAATGTTGCGTCGGTGCCGGTTGATCAGCCCTGGATGAAATCCGACGGGCCGAAATAGGCTTTCATGCTGGTCACCTTGCCAGCCTCGTTGAATGTCATGACGTCGATGATGCGGACGGTCAGCGTTCCGATCTTCGCCTCGAACGCCATCGCCGCGGCGTTGCTGTGCGAGCCGCGCATCGGCGCCGACAGCGACAGCTTCGCGCCGTTCTTCATCGCATCGACATAGAAGGCGCGGATCGCCTCGGTGCCGATATGGGGCGGAGAGCCTACCGGGTCTTCGACATTGGCGTCGGGGGCGAACAGCGCGGTCAAGCCGTCGGCGTCGCCGGCGTTGAAATGGTCCAGATAGGCCTGGAGGACGGCCTTCATCGTCGCTTCGGTCGGCATCTCTTGATTGTCCTTTGGATCAGGGAGTGAAACGCCAGAGCATTAGGCCATGCCGGCGGCGACGAACAGCCCGAGAATGCAGGCCGCGCCCAGGGTGAAAAGGATGGACCGCAGGGTCGCGCGGTCGGTGATATAGGCGAAGCTGTAGACGATGCGCAGCGCGACGAAGAGGCCGGCTAGCCAGTCGACCCTCATATGCGGCACGCCGGCCAGGCTGGCGATGATCACCGCGGCGGCGAATAGCGGGAATATCTCGAAATGGTTGCGCTGTGCCCAATCCGCCCGCTGGCGCGCGCCGGTCAGCGTTTCGGCGTAGAGGCGGGGGGCGTGATTGTCGGCGCCGGCGCCCTTCGCATAGGCGGTGCAGGCATAGGGCAGGAAAGCAGCGGCAAGCACCATCCAGTAGGCGAAATACATCCCGATGCTTCTCCCCTCCGGCGCGCAAGTTTATGATCCACTGTGGATCGTAGACGGGCGCTCCGGTCCCGTCCAGCCTCTAATTCATGACATCACGCCGTCGCGCGCGCATCCTTGATTCCGGCGACGATCTCGAACGAGCGCAGCCGCGCCGCGTGGTCGTAGATCTGGCTGGTCATCATGACCTCGTCGGCGGCGGTTTCGGCGATGAAGGAGTCCAGTCCGCGCATCACCGTCTCGGCCGAGCCGACGATGGCCCTGGACAAAGCATGTTCCAGGCCGGCCTTTTCCGCCGGGCTCCAGCGCCCCTCCATCGTGTCCACCGGCGGCGGCAGCGGCGCGGGGCTGCCCCGGCGCAGCAAGGTCCATTGCTGCTGCAGCGAGGTGAACAGCCGGGCCGCCTCCGCGTCCGTGTCGGCGGCGCAGATGGTGAGGCCCAGAATGGCATACGGCTTGTCCAGCTGCTCGGAGGGGCGGAACTGGGTGCGATAGACATGCAGCGCGGCCAGCATCGCATCGGGGGCGAAATGCGAGGCGAAGGCAAAGGGCAGGCCCAGATGCGCCGCCAGCTGGGCGCTGAACAGGCTGGAGCCCAGAAGCCAGATCGGCACGTTCAAGCCGGCGCCCGGCACCGCGCGGACCATCTGGCCGGGCTCGGGCGTACGGAAATAATGCTGCAGCTCCAGCACGTCCTGCGGGAAGGTGTCGGCGCCCGGCAGATGGCGGCGCAGCGCCTGGGCGGTGCGCATGTCGGTGCCGGGGGCACGGCCCAGCCCCAGATCGATGCGGCCGGGATAGAGCGAGGCCAGGGTGCCGAACTGCTCGGCGATCACCAGCGGCGCATGGTTCGGCAGCATGATGCCGCCCGATCCCACCCGGATGGTGGAGGTGCCGCCGGCGACATGGCCGATGACGACGGAGGTCGCGGCGCTGGCGATGCCGGGCATGTTGTGGTGCTCGGCCAGCCAATAGCGCAGATAGCCCCAGCGCTCGGCGTGCTGCGCGAGGTCGAGCGTATTGCGGAAGGCCTGGGTGGCGTCGCCGCCCTGGATCACCGGCGTCGTGTCGAGGACGGAGAAGGGGATCATCGTGTGCTCAAACCCTTGTGGAAGTCGCTGATTCTGGCCGAATTTCCGGGCATTTCAACATCTTGTAGGCGTTCTGGAACGTTCCGTGCCCGACTCGGCCCGTTTCTCAATATATGGTAGCCGTGGGCCGTTTCGCGCCGGAAATTCGCTCCGCCAGGGTGGCCGGCGCCGGGTTTCACAGCGGATTTCAACAATATATGGTGGGCGTTCCGGGAACGTTACACGCCCGACTCGGCGCGCAGCACAATATCTAGACTCGAAAATCGCGCCGAAAAGGCCATTTTCGGAGGATTTTTCATGGATTTAGGCCTCGGCGACCTCGAATCGTATTTTGCCCGGGTGAATTATGGGGGGCCACGCGAGCCCTCGCTCGATGTGCTGCGCGACCTGCAATATCGCCATACCCACAGCGTCCCGTTCGAGAATCTGGACGTGCTGCTGGGCCGCGGCATCAGGCTCGATACCGAGGCGCTGGCGGGCAAGCTGATCGGGGCCCGGCGCGGCGGCTATTGCTTCGAGCAGAACGGGCTGTTCCAGCGGGTGCTGGCCGCGCTGGGCTTCGCGGTGACGCCGCTGGCGGCACGCGTCCGCTGGCAGGTCCCGGACGGCGTGGAGACCGGGCGGACCCACATGCTGCTCAAGGTCGATCTGGCCGAGGGGCCCCATATCGTCGATGTCGGCTTTGGCGGCCTTAACCCGACAGCACCCTTCGCGTTGACGCCCGGCCTTGAACAGCCGACCAGCCTTGAGACCTACCGGATCGTTCCTTGTGACGGGGACTACGCGCTGGAGGCGCTGCTGGGCGAGGCCTGGGGCACGCTCTATCGCTTCACGCTGGAACCCAATCCGCAGCCCGACCAGGAGATTTCCAACTGGTTCGTATCCACGGCGCCGGCCTCCCGCTTCGTCCTCAATCTCACCCTGGCGCTGCCGGAGGGCGACAGGCGCCACACGCTGTTCAATGATCGCTTCACCATCCGGCATCGCGGCGGACGCGTAGAGGAACGGACGCTCGACGGCGCCGATGCGCTTGTCGACACCGTACAGCGCTATTTCGGGCTGGACCTGGCGGCGATCGCCGGCATGGACGGAGCGAAAGCGATCGTCGAACGTTGTTTCCCCGCCGGCCGAAACCGTATTTCCTGACGGCCGCGCGATCCGAGCCAACTGGAGGACCTGATGGCCGCCTATCACACCAAGGTCATGATGCCGGACGAGCAGCTCCGTGCGGTCGGGCGCCTGCATTGGGCGATCTACCTCAAGAGCTGGATCTTCCTGATCCTCGCGGCCGCGGCGGGGATCGATTTCCTCCATCTGCGCTCGGCCGACGCGAACAGCCCGGACGGGTCGTTCTCGCTGGTGCTCGCCGCGGTCGGCGGCCTGCTGCTGATCGTCGGGTTGCTGATGCTGCTGTCGGCCTGGGTCCGCCGCGTGACCACCGAAATCGTCGTCACCGACCGGCGCATCCTGTTCAAGGAGGGCTTCCTGCGCCGCCGGACGATGGAGATGAACATGAGCAAGGTGGAGACGGTGGATGTCGTCCAGTCCATCCCCGGGCGCCTCTTCAACTATGGCGCCATCTTGATTCGCGGCACCGGTTCGAGCTACGAACCGCTTTCCATGATCGGCGACCCACTGACTTTACGGAACGCCATCCTTGTTCAGTAATATGTTGTAATAAGTGAAAGAATCGCGCTGAGCTCGGCTCAGTTGTGGCAATCTTGCACCAGTCTGACTGAATTATGATTCATTAGTCAGTTCTGCATTGACCCCTCCCGCCTTTGCGTTAGAAGCGGCCCCGCCCTGACCGGCGCCGCGCCCCGCGGCCGACTCGAAGAGGTCCGGGCTTTTAGGGGCCGCCTCGTGCCTTGAGCGCCGGCCTGTTCTCGGGAAGGAGATTCAATGTCGTCGAAGTTGATGATGGCGCTGTGCGCCACGGCCGCGATTGTCGGTCTCACCGGTGCGCGCGGCGCGGTCGCCCAGCAGGCTGACCAGCAGACCGCGGCCAATGCCGGTGGCGGCCTGGAGGAGATCGTGGTCACGGCCCGCCGCAAGGAGGAACGCCTTCAGTCCGTTCCGCTCGCCATCACCGCCTTCAGCCAGGCCGATCTCGACAAGCAGCATATCCAGGAGGTGCGCGACCTGGGCCGCACCGTGCCCTCGCTGGCCGTCAGCAACAGCCAGTCCGATTCGAACGCCCCCTATTCCAGCCAGACCCGCCTGCGCGGCCTGCCCGGCTCGGTGATCTATTTCGGCGAGGTGCCGCTGGGCACCACCGACTATGACACCACCACCGGCCTCACCCACGGCCTGGCGGCCGGTTTCTATTACGATCTGGAAAACCTGCAGGTGCTGAAGGGCCCGCAGGGGACGCTGTTCGGCAAGAACTCGATCGGCGGCCTGATCTCCATCGAGCCGAAGAAGCCGACCAACAATTTCGAAGGCTACGGCCAGTTCACCTTCGGCAATTACGGCGACAAGGAATTCGAGGGCGCGGTCAATATCCCGGTCGTCGACGACAAGCTGCTGGTCCGCATCGCCGGCCAGCGCCAGGAGCGCGACGGCTATACCACCAACGCCCTGACCGGCCAGGATCTGGACAACCGGGATTATTATTCCTGGCGCGTCAGCGTCACCGCCCGCCCGACGGACGATTTCCAGAACGACTTCATCTATGACGGCTACTATCAGGACTCGAACGGCTCTTCGACGATCCTGCGCTATGTGAACCCGAAATACCCGCTGTCCGGCCTCAGCAGCAGCTTCTCGCCCGTGCCGTTCAAATTGCCCAACGGCAAGCCCAATCCGGCCTGCGTCTATACCGCGACGCTGGGCGCGACGGGTGCGGGCACGGTTCCCGGCGGATGCGGCGCCGGGTCGGCGATCGGCTATTTCGGCCTCTATCCCAATCTCGGCCAGCTGGTCCAGGAACAGCAGGCGCTGGGTGTCCGCGACGAGCTCGGCCATTCGGTCCAGGGTATCGGCAAGGACTATTTCTACGGCTTTACCAATACGTCCCGCTGGGACATCTCGGACGAATTGACCTTGAAGAACATCGCCGCCGCGCGTGTCTTCAAGCAGCTGTCGACGACCGACGATTTCGGCGCCGGCAACCTGCCGATCCTGAATATCGGCGTGCCGGGCAACAACCAGCAGTGGGGCGACAACTCCGTCCAGTACACCGAAGAGCTGCAGCTCCAGGGCAAGGCGCTGGGCGACAAGCTGTCATGGGTGGCCGGCGGCTATCTGGAGTTCGACCATCCGCTGGGCGACACGCTGCTCGGCTCGACCGCGGTCGGAAACACCAGCTATTACCATTTCCATAACACCGCCCGCAGCCAGGCGGCTTTCGTCCACGGCATCTACGACCTGTCGGATTATGTCGAGGGGCTGAAATTCTCGGCCGGCTACCGCTACACCTGGGACCATGTGACCGATGAGGAATCGGCGACCACCGGCGTGGACGCAGTGACCCGCAAGGCCGACGGCACTCCGACCAATTGCGGCGTGCAGTCCGGCGTCGATAATAACTGCCATATCTCGGCCGGCGGCGACTTCAGCTCCTTCGGCTGGAATGTCGGCCTCGACGAGCAGCTGGACAGCAAGACGCTGATCTATGTCCGCTCCGGCAACGCCTATCGTCCCGGCGGCTTCAATCTGAACGTGCCGGCGGCGAACGCCAAGTTCCAGCCCGAGCACGTGACCGATGTCGAGATCGGCGTGAAAGCCGACTGGGCGGTCGATGGCTATCATGGCCGCATCAACGCGGACGTCTTCCACACCGACTACAAGAACATCCAGACCACCCGCCTGATCCAGGTGCAGAATCCGGATGGCTCGTCGCGCGTCGCCTCGCTGCTGTTCAACGCGGCGTCGGCGGAGCTGGAGGGGGCTGAGCTGGAGGCCAGCATCGTCCCGTTCGACGGGTTCGAGATCGCGCCGCACCTGTCCTATCTCTATACCGACTACGGCCAGTACCCGTCCGACGCCGGCGCGGCGTCGAAGGATCCGCCCTTCCTGTACACGCCGAAGCTGCAATATGCGGTGACCGGCACCTATCACCTGCCGATCGACGAATCCTGGGGCGACGTCGCGGTGTCGGGCACCTATTCCTGGTACGGGCACCAGTATGTGTCGGTGCAGCTGGGCGAGATCGCGCCGATCCAGCCGTCCTACGAGCAGCTCGACATCCGGGTCGACTGGACCAACGTCCTGGGCAATCCGGTGGATGCCGGCTTCTTCATGACCAACGCGCTGGACAGCACGCATGAGGTCGGGGCCTTCCCGATCTACAGCCAGCTGGGCTTTACCTCGCTGGTCTATAACGAGCCGCGCATGTTCGGCTTCTCGCTGAAATACCGGTTCGGCGGACCGTCCGAGCCGGCTGCCGAGCCGGCCGCCTATACCCCGCCGCCGGTCCAGGCGCCGGCGCCCGCGGCGCCGAAGAGCTACCTCGTTTTCTTCGACTTTAATAAGTCCGACTTAACAGGTCAGGCAGCGGCGATCGTCGACGAGGCGGCGAAGAATGCGGGGGCCGCGAAAGTGACCCAGCTGACCGTCACAGGCCATACCGACACGGTTGGTTCCGATGCGTATAATATACGTCTCAGCCGCCGCCGGGCCGAATCGGTCGCGGCCCGTCTGGAGCGGGATGGTATATCGTCATCTTTGATCCAGATTGTCGCTAAAGGTAAGCGGGACTTGCTTGTTCCGACCGCCGACGGCGTGCGCGAGCCGCAGAATCGGCGCGTCCAGATCGTCTATGACGGCGGTCCGGCCTCATAACTGATCAGGAATTCAACAATATGGCGGCGTCTCGAAAGGGGCGCCGCCTTTTTTATGCCGGTGCGC